>Ga0326597_10002571_pt1 | contig 26929 bp, 25 predicted proteins | sample RVTome_12_FD_203789 | JGI IMG/M metagenome (GOLD analysis project Ga0326597, IMG submission 203789) | Soil microbial communities from uranium-contaminated site in the Upper Colorado River Basin, Wyoming, United States - RVT100D185 | ecosystem: Environmental > Terrestrial > Soil > Contaminated >... | reverse complement strand
CGTGGGCTTCCGACGCTAGAGTTTCGCCGCGATGGACGATGCCTCGGCGACCCGACCGATCCGGATCGAACAAGCGAGCCCCAGCGAGCTCGGAATCAGCTGGTCCGACGGGCGGGAAAGTCGCTACGCGGTGCGAGCGCTTCGGCTCGCCTGCGCGTGCGCTCACTGCGTCGACGAGTGGTCGGGCGAACCCCGCCTCGACGTCGCCTCGGTGCCGGAAGACGTTCACCCGCTGAAGATCCAACCCGTCGGTCGCTACGCGATCCAGATCGACTGGAGCGACGGTCACTCGACGGGGATCTACTCGTTCCGCCAACTGCGAGCGCTCGACACCGCGGGGTGAGGATTTCGTCGCCCCGTCGCCCCGTCGCCCCGTCTCCCCATCGCTGCGCGTCTCGCGGCAGCAATGTGCCGAAGTGATATGCTCGGCCGCCCATGAATTCCATCGATCTCGAAAAGGTCGCTGCTGCCGCCTGTGCGGCCGCCGATCTCGCGCGGGCCGAGACCCTGCCTCGTTTCCGATCGGTCGCCGTCGAGACGAAGGGCGATGGCACGCCGGTGACCGAAGCGGATCGCGCCGCCGAGCGCGTGATCCGGAAACGGCTTCAGGCGGGCTTCCCGGAGTTTTCCATCCTGGGCGAGGAGTACGGCGCCGAAGGGCGCAGCGACGGTCCCGAGTGGATCATCGACCCGATCGACGGGACGATCGGTTTCTCGCGCGGCATTCCGCTCTTTTCGACACTGATCGCACTCGCGGTGGACGGTGAACCCGTCATGGGACTCATCGACCTGCCCGCTCTCGACGAGCGCTATGTCGGCTGGAAGGGAGGGGGCTGCCGTCGCAACGGTGTGCCGACCCGCGTGTCCGAAGAGACGGATCTCCGGCGCGCGATCATTTCGCACGGTGACCCTTTCTGTTTCGATGAGCGGGGCGAGAGGCCCGCGTTCGAGCGGATGGCGCGCGAGATCCCGATGCTGCGCGGTTATACGGACGCGTTCGGATACGCGCAGGTTCTCGGCGGTGGCATCGGTGCGATGGTGGATATGGGTCTGCGCATCTGGGACGTCGCACCTGTCCAGATTCTGGTGCCCGAGGCTGGCGGTCGCTGTGTCACGCTGTCCGAGCGGGAGGGAAAAATCGGCTTGGTGGTCGGAAGCCCACCGCTCGTCGATCAGCTGACGGCCTTTCTGTCCGGTACCTGAGCAGCCGCCAAACGGAACGCGGACGTCGCCAAGCAACGGTGAAGCCGTGCGGCGAGCGTTACCGGCCGGGCACCACCACGAGCGTGGCCGTTCGATGGGGTGGGTGCAGCTGACATCCAATCGTGTAGATCTCGGAGTCTTCCAGAGCGGGAAGCTCGATCCGGGTTTCTTCGCCGGGAATCAGCACGGCTTCGATCGACAGGCCCTTGATCGCGAAGCCATGGGGTATGTCGGCGGTGTTGAAGATGGAAAGGGCCTGGGGTCTGCCCGCGGTGACGACGATCGTCGAAGGGATGAAGACGTTCTTGCCACCCACTACCGCGTTGATCACCTGAATCTCGCTGACATCGCTTTGATATCCCGCGACTGCGCCCGTCGGGCTCGCGTGGCCGTGAAGCCCGCAGCCGCTGGTCAGGGCGAGCAGGAGGATGGCGATCGCGGTGTTCCGCGCTAGAGCTGGAATTCGAGCGGTCATTGTTTCCTCGCTTGAAATGCGACGCGGTGCGTCGACCGCCACGCTATCCTAACCCGCTCGCGAATTCCATGAATGGGCGAAAGGACTGTTCAAATGGCTTCCAACCCGACCCTCTCCGACGCGCGGTTGCTCTTCGAAGCGGCAGCCAGGCTTCTCGATCAGACCGTGGAGCGCGCGGGCGTGGTGACGGAGGGCGGCAAGCGAATCGACGACCACCAGGTGTTGGCCGAGCGCGTTGCCTACGCGGTGACCGAGGGGCGGGCCGCGCAGGCTGCGCTGGACTTCGCGGCGACACTCGCTGAAGAGGGCAGGTCGTCCGCGAGTCTCGAGTCGACCTTCGCGGCATCGGTGGCCGATCTCGTCGATAGCCTGCGCGTTCGCCTCGCACCCGCGGTCGATGATCTCGGAATCGGGGAAGAGGCGCTCGAGGGCGCATTTCCCGCGGAGCTTCGCGCCCTGTTGCGCCGCGTAGGACACGAGTCCGTGTACAGAAGCATTGGCCTGCAGGTCGTCGACAGCCGCGGGCGAAACGATTTTCCACTCGACGAAATGTCGGAACAGATCCGCGATTCGGTGCGCGAGTTCGCAGAGGCCGAGGTTGCGCCACAGGCCGAGCACATTCATCGCACCGATGCGCTCGTTCCCGAAGCGTTGATCGACAAGATGAGCGAGCTCGGCTACTTCGGCATGGGCATTCCCGAGCAGTACGGCGGCTCCGAGATGGGCAATCTCGCGATGATTCTCACGACGGAGGAGCTATCGCGCGTTTCGCTGGCCGGTGCGGGATCGCTCATCACGCGGCCCGAAATTCTCACCAAGGCTTTGCTTGGGGGGGGGACCGACGCGCAGAAGAAACACTGGCTGCCGAGGATTGCTTCCGGCGAAATCATGGTCGGAATCGCCGTCACCGAGCCCGACGTCGGCAGCGACGTTGCCGCCGTCAAATGCAAAGCCGAACCGCGCAGTGTCGACGGGCAGCGCGGTTGGGTGATCAACGGACCGAAGTCGTGGTGCACATTCGCCGGTCGGGCGAACGTGCTCGCATTACTGGCCCGCACCGACCCAGACACCTCGAAGGGCGCCCGCGGCCTGTCACTCTTCATCGTTCCGAAAGATGCGTTCATGGGGCACGACTTCGAAATGACGCAGCCGGGCGGCGGCCGCATGGTCGGCAAGGCGGACGCCACACCGGGCTATCGCGGAATGCACTCGTTTACGCTGAACCTCGAAGACTACCTGATTCCAGCCGATTGCCTCGTCGGTGGTGACGCAAATCTCGGACGCGGTTTTTATCTTCAGATGGCCGGCTTTGCGGCAGGCCGCCTCCAGACCGGCGGCCGGGCCTGCGGGCTTGCCCAGGGAGCGTTGGAAAAGACCGCCGAGTACGTCATGGACCGGAAGCAGTTTGGAAAACCGCTTTCGGAGTTTCAACTCACGCAGTACGCGTTGGGTCGGATGGCAACTCGGCTGGCCGGTGCTCGCGCGCTCACCTATGCGGCGGCCGTTGCAATGGACGAGGACGAGCGCGCTGCAGCTACCCTCGCCGCTCAGGCGAAGCTCCTCAGCTGCGACGTGGCGGTCGAACTGACCCAGCAAGGCCAGTTGCTCCACGGAGGATGGGGGTACGCGGAGGAATATCCGATCAGTCGCTATGTGGTCGACGCCCAGGTGCTGCCAATTTTCGAGGGAGTCAAGCCGGTTCTCGAGCTCAAGGTGATTGCTCGGAGTCTACTCGCGGAGTGAACGAGTCGCGGTGCTTCGGGGAGGTGTTTGGGTTCGCCGCGCAGCAGCGAGATCAGTCAGATGATTTGTTGCGCTCCGCGCGCTTTTCCCTGATCGCCGACCAGGTGAAGTAGAGCGCGAGGACACCCATGATCAGTAGACCGTACTCGTTGAATTTCGGGTTCTCCTGATACGCGGGTGCGTTGGTGACGATGTCCCACGCGCACCAGCCCGCAAACGCCCACAGCAGTACGGGAAGGAAGAACGGATTGTCGAACGGAGTCGGGGCCGGTCGATCTTCGTCGTTCTCGTCGTCACCTTCAGGGTTGCCGGCTTGGTCTTCGCGCATCGCCTCGAGAGTAGCGCGGGTGGGGGCGCGATCCACGAAAATTGGCTGCCTCGCGGGTTCGACGGTCAGCTGGGAGGTCCCGCCGCCCCCGAATACAGCGTCGAGTGCCGATAGCTCTCGAGAAGCTCCTTGACGAAGACCTGGATGATCGCGGCGACTGGGACCGCGACGATCAGGCCCAGGAAGCCGAGCAGATCGCCTCCGATCAGCAGCCCCACGATCACCGCCACCGGGTGAATACCGACGCTCCGGCCCACGATCCGGGGCGTCAGGAACAAGCCCTCGAGCATCTGGATGAGCGCGTACCAGCCCACGACGAAGATCAGGTGCACATCGACACCGTATTGCAACAGACAAAGTCCCGCAGCGAGACCGAACGCGACCGCGCTTCCCACGTAGGGGATGATTCCAAGCATTCCCGCGACCATGCCAATCCCGATCGCCATGTCGATTCCGATCAGCGAGAAGCCGATTGCGTAGAGGGTTCCGAGCAGCACCGCGACGATCAGCTGTCCGCGGATGAAGCCGGCGATCAGGACGTCGATCATCGACACCTTCGCGTCGACAGCCTCCTGGTACTGGACGGGTACGAGCTTGAGAAACCAGGTCTTGATGTTGTCGAACTCGATCAACGCGTAATAGGTGATCACGGGTATCACCAGCAGGCCGACCAGAGAACCCAGGGTGCCGGTGAAGCCTTGGAGGGTTCGCTCGATCAACCGGCGCAGGGATTCCAGCGGCACCGCGACGCCGCCCGATTGAAGAGAATCCAGGCCCTCGCGGATCGATCCCGGCAGGGTGATTCCGAACCACGACTCGAACCGGGGGCTGATCGCCGCGAGCGCGCTGTCGAGATAACCCGGCAGCCGCTCGGCGAGCTGCGCGATTTCCTGCAGCAACTTGGGAACGAGAAAGAATGACGAGACGAGCGCGATGATTCCGGACACGGCGACGAGGAACAAGACCGCGAAGGATCGCGGGATCTTGTGCGCTTCGAATCGGTCGATCAGGGGGTCGAGGAGGTAGGCGAACGCGAAGGCGACGGCGAGCGGAGTCAGTGCGCTCTTCAGCAACCAAAGCAACGCCAGGATCACCGCCGTAGCGACTGCGAGAACGATCCCCCGGCGAATGGATTTTGCAATGAAATCCCGATCCAGCTCGCCATCGCGGTTCATCGGCGCCTCAGCCTCCCAGGAATGAGCGCAACACGGCGATCATCGGTGCGACGTCGGCCGTTCCGGCCATTTCGCGGCACGAATGCATCGAAAGCATCGGATTGCCTACGTCTACTGTGCGGATCCCGACTCGGGCGGCGGTGATCGGGCCGATGGTGGATCCACAGCGGAGATCGCTGCGCGATACGAAGTGCTGCGGTTCGATTCCCAACGGCTCACACAAGCCCGCGAATAGTCCTGCGGTCTGTGCGTCGCTCGCGTAGGACTGGTTGGCATTGCTCTTGATGACGGGCCCTCGCCCGATGACGGGGCGGTGTTTGGGTTCGTGGCGATCCGAGTAGTTGGGGTGAACGGCGTGCGCCATGTCGACAGAGATCAGCGTGGAACGAGCCAGGGCGCGTTCGAGTCCTTGCGGTTCGCCGCGCGCGAATCCGCTGATGGATCGCTCGAGGGCGCCCGCGAGCAGCGGGCTTGCTGCTCCCTGGGCGCTCCGGCTACCGACTTCTTCGTGGTCGTAGAGCACCACGACGCGGGTATATTGCGGTAGCGCCGCCGAGCCGGCGTCGATCAACGCCGTCAGCGCGGCATGGCACGAAGCCAGGTTGTCGAGCCGCGCGGCGTGGATGAACTCACCACGCATCCCGGAGACGACAGACGGCTGCACGTCGTAGGTCATCAGGTCGAATGCCAGCACGTCGCTCGTGTCGACCTCGATCTGGTTCTGCGCGCGCAGTTCCGAAGCGAGCAGCTCCCGCAGGTCGGGCGTCTCCTGCAAACCGACGATCGGCGCCATGTGTTGCTGGGCGTTGAGCTTGAGTCCATCCTTTTCCAGTTCTTGCTGCAGGTGGATCGCGAGATTGGGAATGCGGAGGATGGGTCGAGCGAAATCGATCAATACCGCGCGCGGCTCGGGCGCACCTCGTACGAACACCCGCCCAGCGAGCGAGAGATCCCGATCGAGCCAGGTGTGCAACAGCGCGCCCCCGTACGGCTCGACTCCGAGCTGGCGATAGCCTTCCGCGTCGACGTCGGGGTTGGGCTTGATGCGCAGATTGGGTGAGTCGGTATGCGCGCCGACGACGCGAAAGCCCGCATCGGCCGGGGAGACCTCTCCGATCTGGAAGGCGACCAGACTTCCCTCGTGGCGGACCGTGTAGCGCCGGTCGCCTGGACCGAGTTCCCAGACCTCGTCTTCGCCGATCGCCCGATAACCCGCGGTCTGCAGGCGCCTGACGGATTCAGCGATTGCGTGATAGGGCGTGGGCGAGCGATCGATGAACGACAGCAGGTCGATGACGGGATCCGACATGCGGCCGAGGATAACATGGCCTCCCGCCTCTTCCCCGTGGGGAACAGCTTCTGATGCGCTCGGCGAATTCTCCAAATTCCGTGGGCCGCTACCTTGACAAAAAGTGACCCGCAGTCATCATCCGCCAGATCGACGCGATGACTTCGGGACGCGGCCTGCCGGCCACCCGGTTCTGCTGGGCCGGAGTCAGGATCAGGACTAGGGCCGGGAATTCCGGAAAGCATTCCAAACCACGCGACGAGGCGGCTGGAAACCTCCTCACACGCCTGACACAATGATTTTGTCCCCTTGGGGAAACTTCTGAGCGTTCTAAGCGAACTGGGGGGGCGCGTGGATCGGGACTTCAACCGCGACCAGTGGGCGATCGTGCTCGGGGGCTCGAGTGGCTTCGGGCTGGCAACCGCGCAGAAACTCGCCGAACACGGGATGAGTTTGTGCGTCGTTCATCGGGACCGGCGCGGCGCGATGGCCCGCATCGAACCCGAATTCGAGAAGATCCGCGGCACCGGCGTTCCCCTGCTCACCTTCAACAGCGATGCGCTCGATCCCGCGAAGCGCGACGAAATCCTGACCGAATTGAAGGGCGTCATGGGTGCCGACGGCAGGGTGAGGGTGCTGCTCCACTCGATCGCGTTCGGAAATCTCAAGCTGATCGCCCCGGAGAAACGGAGCCCGTCGTCGGTACCGGGCGACCTCGCGGAACGACTCGGTGTCAGCGAAGAGCGCCTGACGGCGGCGGCGGACGAACTCTTCGAGGCGGGCGCCGACGCCCTCCACACGCTGGCTGCGCGCCCAAATTATCCCGATCGATCCTATATCGACGAGGAGGATCTGGGGCGAACGATCCACAGTATGGGAACGAGTCTGCTCGGATGGGCGCAAACCCTGCTGGTGCGCGATCTGTTCGCGGAAGACGCGCGTATCTTCGGTCTCACCAGCGAGGGCAACGAAGTGGCCTGGAAGGGTTACGCGGCAGTCGCGGCCGCCAAGGTCGCGCTCGAGTCGATCGCGCGTTCGATGGCGGTGGAACTCGCTCCCTACGGCATCCGCTCGAACGTGATTCAAGCTGGCGTGACCGACACCGCCGCGTTGCAGGCGATTCCCGGCAGCGCCCAGCTGAAGGCCCAGGCCCGTCAGCGCAATCCTTTCGGGCGGCTGACCACACCCGTCGACGTTGCCAACGTGATCTACCTGCTTTCCACAGCCGAAGCCGCCTGGATCAATGGAGAAGTCATTCGAGTGGATGGCGGCGAGCACGTCTCTGGGGTCTTGCGGTGACACTATATCTGCACAGCGTCGGGCATTTTCATCCGGAGAACGAGATCTCGAACCAATTTCTCGAAGATCTGGACATCGGAACGAATGATCAGTGGATCATCGATCGTGTCGGCATCCGTTCTCGACGCACCGTGCTACCGCTCGACTACATCCGCGAGACCCAAAATTCCGAGCCGAGGGCCGCAATGGAAGCGGCTCTCTACAGCAACGCAGACCTGGGTCAGAGAGCTGCGGAGCTCGCCATTTCAAGAGCGGGAATCGAGAAGAGCGACGTCGGCATGCTGATTGGCGGATCGTCGCTGATGGACACGGCGTCGCCCGCCGAGTCCTGCAACATCGCTCGTGCGCTAGATCTCGAGGTACCGGCCTTCGACGTGAATTCGGCGTGTACCAGTTTCTACGTGCAACTTTATCTGCTCTCGATGATGCAACCCGACCTGCTCCCCGACTACATTCTAATCGTTGCCGCGGACTGCCTCACGAAAGCCGTCGACTATACGGATCGCTCGTCCGCCGTGTTGTGGGGCGATGGCGCTGCGGCTGCCGTGGTATCGACACGGCATCCAGCTCGGGCTCGTATCGAAGGGAACACCCTGGAGTCGAGCCCCGCGGGCAATGACAAAGTCGTCGTCCCGCGCCTCGGTTTCTTCTACCAGGAAGGCCGAACCGTCCAAACGTTTGGCATCAAGCGAATGACGCGCCTGCTCAATCGCATGAAGGAGCAATTCGAAGATCCCGAACGAAGCTTCAAATTCGTCGGTCATCAGGCCAATCACCGCATGCTCGAATCCGTCTGTAAGCACTGCGACATCCCAGCCGAGCGACACTTCAGCAACGTCGAGTGGTTCGGAAACACCGGCAGTGCCAGCTCCGCGTCGGTGGTTTCGATGGAGTGGGAGAAGTGGCGCGAAGACGACGACGTGGCGGTGGTTGGAGTAGGTTCCGGGCTCACCTGGTCGAGCTACCTGATTCGATTCGGAGACGTTTCGTGAACTACCAGGAGTTCCAGGATCAGAAGAGTTTCACGAAGCAGGAGATCCTCGCCTTCACGCACGGGAATCTCTTCAACGATGCGCCGCCCGAGTTCAACGTACAGCTCCCGGCCCCGCCCATGCTGATGGTCGATCGGATCCTGGAGATCCGATCCGAAGGCGCCCGGGGTCGGATCGTTGCGGAACGCGATGTGGCGATCGACGACTGGTTCTTCCAATGCCATTTTCGCGCCGACCCCGTCCAGCCCGGCTGTTTGGGGGTCGATGGCGTCTGGCAATTGTTGGGATTCTATTGCGCGTGGAGTGGGGGCCTCGGGTCCGGCCGAGCCCTTGGCTGCGGCGAAATCGAATTCTCGGGCCAGATCCGTCCGCATGACCGTTGCGTGCGATACGAGATCGATGTCCGCCGGTTCACGAAGATCGCGCATGCCGGTGCGACCCTGGTGGTTGGAGACGCGACGCTATTTGTCGACGACGAGCCGATCTATGAGATCAAACACGCCAAGGTCGGCACCTTTCAAAACATCGCGTATTCCGATTATCCGATGGCGTCCGAGCGCTCGCGTGGTGGGAAGATGGAGCGATGAGTGGAGTTCGTCTGACACCCAAACAGGTTCTCGACCTGATCCCGCAGCAGGATCCGTTTCGTTTCATCGATGAAATCATCGAGTTGGACGACGATCACATTGTGGGCACCTACCGGTTTCGCCCCGATGCGGATTTCTACCGCGGCCACTTCCCTGGAAACCCGGTCACCCCGGGAGTGATCCTGATCGAGTCGCTCGCGCAGGTGGGCATCGTTGCGCTGGGTATCTATCTACTCGCCCAGGAGAGTGAAGCCGATACCACGAAGATGATGACTCTTTTTACCGACACCGACGTGGAATTTTCGGGCATCGTGAATCCGGGTGACCGCGTGACCATCACGGCCGAGAAGGTCTTTTTTCGGCGGCGCAAACTGCGTTCGAATGCCGAAATGAAGCTCGATGACGGAACAATCGTCTGTTCGGGAACCGTCTCTGGAATGGGAGTCTTCCAATGAGTCGGCGGGTCGTGGTAACAGGACTCGGCGTGTTGGCGCCTAACGGCAACGGCGTTCGCGATTTCGACCTCGCGCTCCGGAAGGGACTCTCTGGAATTCGCGTGCACGAGAAGATGGTCGAGTTTGGCTTCGGGTCGCATGTGGCCGGCGTTCCCCAAGGCATCGATGAACTCGCGGAATCCTATTTCTCCGACGACCTCCTGCTCGCTATGAACTCTGGACACCGCTGCGCAGCGATCGCTGGCGTGGATGCATGGACGGATGCCGGATTCGAGCGACCGGACCCCGATGGCGACCGCGTGGACTGGGATGCTGGCGCCGTACTTGGTACCGGAATCGGTGGCATGGATACGATTGCCAACGCGGTCGTACCGATGACCAACGCAAAGAATGTTCGTCGACTGGGGAGTGTCGCCGTCGAGCAAGTCATGTCCAGTGGAGTCTCGGCTCGCCTGTCGGGCATCCTGGCGCTGGGAAATCAGGTGACCACGAACTCCAGTGCCTGCAGCACGGGAAGTGAGGCAATTTCGATGGGCGTCGAGCGAATTCGCCGTGGACTCGCCGAGCGGATGTTGTGTGGGGGCGTCGAGGGTGCGAGTTATTACATCTGGGCCGGTTTCGACGCCATGCGGGTGCTCTGTCGTCGCTTCAACGATGCGCCGGAGTGTGCGTCGAGACCGATGAGTGCAACGGCTGCTGGATTCGTCCCGAGCGCCGGTGCGGGCGTGCTGATGTTGGAAAGCCTCGAAAGTGCGCAGGAGCGCGGAGCGCGAATCCACGCCGAGGTGGCCGGATCCGCCATCAACTGCGGCGGCCACCGCGGAGGCGGAAGCATGACGGCGCCGAATCCCGAGGGCGTGAGTCGCTGCATACGAGCTGCGCTGGCAGATGCGCGGATCGCCCCGGAAGAAGTGGGTGCGATCAATGGACATCTGACGGCCACGGGTGCAGATCCCAAGGAGGTCCGTTCGTGGGCGGCCGCCCTCGGATGCAGCCCGAGAGATCTTCCTCCGATTACGTCGACGAAATCGATGATTGGTCACGCGCTCGGTGCCGCCGGCGGAATCGAATCGGTCGCCTGCGTGCTGATGCTCAATGGTGGCTTCGTGCATCCCTCGATCAATTGTGAGGACGTACATCCGGAGATCGAACCCTACGCGGCTTCGATCCCGCACACCGTTCTAGAGACTCCGGACCTCCAGGTCGTCGTAAAGGCGGGCTTCGGTTTCGGGGACGTCAACGCATGCTTGGTATTTCGCAAGTGGAATGAATAACCCCTCTCTGGGATTACCTGCGCCAACTCAGGTAGATGCCCCGAGAACATTCAGCGCTCGAGAGCGTTGCAAAGAGAGAAGAAAGGAGCTTGTCAGTGGATCAAACCGAGATCTTCGAGAAAGTCGTCAAGATTCTCACACCCTATGTAAAGAACCAGAAGGCGCTCGAAGGCATATCACTGGATACCCATATCCTCGACGATCTGAAAGTGAACTCGGCTCGATTGGTGGACGTCGTGCTCGAGTTCGAGGATGCCTTCGATATCGAGATCGACGATGACGACGTCGACAAGGTCGAGACTGTCGGAAATGCGGTCGAGTTGATCGAGGCGAAAATCGGCTAGTGGAGCTTCGGCCCATTGCTCCACTGCCGGCGGGTGCACGCCGAAAGTTGGTGCTGCAGCGAGAGATTTCCCGTCTGCTGTCTCCCCTGGCGATTCCATTGATTGGGATCGCGTTGCGCTGGGTGCTCGGTTACCAGATCGAGAACCTGCGGGATTTTCGGCGCGAGTACCGCAGGATCTTCCTCGAGCGAGATGGGCCCGTGATGATCTGCGCAAACCATCTCACGATGATCGACTCTTTTGTGATCGCGTGGGCGTTGGGATCGCCATGGTGGTATTTCAGACACTTCAGGACGTTGCCCTGGAACGTTCCGGAGCGGTCCATCTTCGCGGCCACACTCTATTTGCGCATTGCGATTTACGTACTCAAGTGCCTTCCGGTAGAGCGCGGTGGCGATCGAACGGAAGTCACCGAAGTGCTGGCTCGGTTGGCACATGCAGTTTCCAACCACGAGGTGGCATTGATCTTTCCCGAGGCGGGACGGAGCCGCACGGGTCGGGTGGATCCGGATTCAGCTGCCTCGGGAGTCGGCAGAATCTATCGGAGCGTTCCCGACTGTAGGGTGATCTGTGTGTACTTGAGGGGCGATCAACAGCACAACTACTCGGACATGCCGGTCCGGGGCGAGCGCTTTCGTGGATCCACCTCGGTGATCGAGCCCAAGACGAGCCATCGCGGGCTTCGCGCCTCACGAGATGTCGCGCGGCAGATCGCCCAACGTCTCGCGGAAATGGAGCAGGAGTATCTTGATGATCGGAAATGACGTCGTAGATCTCTCGGATCCCGAATCATCTCGCGCAGCGTGCCACTTGCGATTTGATCAGCGGGTTTTTGCGCCGGAAGAAATCCGGTCGCTTTCGACGGATCATCTGGATTCACGAAGGCGCTGGATACTGTGGTCTGCAAAAGAGGCCGCCTACAAGGCGGCTCGTCGAGAATCTGCACGGGTTGTTTTTTCGCCTGCGCGATTCGTCGTAGATCTCGATCGCTCGCTTTGCGGATCGGTCCGATATGGAAATCGCCACTGGCCGCTTCGGATCCGGATCTACGGAGGATGCGTTCACGCCGTGGTGAGCGAGGAAGAATCGTTCGAAGGAACCCTTTCGGGTGTATGCCGACTCACGGCGGCTGGGCTTTGCGATCCGAGCGAAGGTGTCCGCCGATTCGCGATCTCGTCGATTGGCGCGCAGTTGGGCGTTGCGACTTCGGAGATGCGGATCGAGAAGGTCGATCGGATTCCGCAGCTGATCCTGGGCGACACGAAGACCCCGCTGGCGCTCTCCCTCTCGCATCATGGTTCGTATGCGGGCTTCGCGTGTCGCGATCCGCGGATCGAAATAGTCAACCGGATTCCGCAGCGGATCGCGGTTGAGACAGGCGCACCCGCGTCGCTCTCGTTCTCGCGCAATGCTTCGTACCCGAGCATCGCGTATCGACCCCACGCCCAGCGGGGCTGCCTCCATTGAGCGCCGATCACGCCATTCGCAGGCTCGCCATCGTCAATCGCGGAGAAGCGGCGATGCGCTGCATTCGTTCCGTCAAGGCGCTGCGGGCGCTCGAGCGTTCGGATCTCGAGTCGATCGCGATTTATACCGACGTCGATCGCGACGCGCCCTTCGTCCGGCACGCGGATCGCGCAATTCGCCTCGAATCACCCAATGGTGCGGTTGCGGCTTATCTCGATCACGATCGACTGATCGCACTGCTCGTTCGCGCGGGCGCCGACGCGGTGTGGCCGGGTTGGGGATTCGTAGCGGAAGACCCCGATTTCGCGGATCGGGTCACCGATAGCGGGATCCGGTTCCTGGGACCACCCGGTGATGTCATGCGAGCTCTCGGCGACAAGATCGACGCCAAGCGAATCGCCGAAGACATGGGCATTCCGGTCGTTCCGTGGAGTCGTGGTGTCGTCGCGGACGAACAGACTGCCGCGCGCTGCGCGGCAGAACTCGGCTACCCGGTAGCCGTCAAGGCTGCGTCCGGGGGTGGAGGGCGTGGAATCCGCATGGTGGATTCGGAGTCGGAACTCGCGGAGGCTTTCCGTTCTGCGTCCGCCGAGGCGAAAGCAGCATTCGGGAACGATCGCCTCTTCATCGAACGCAAGCTGCCGCGCGGTCGCCACATCGAAGTTCAGATTGCGGTCGACGTGAAGGGCTCTGCAATGTCTTTCGGATGTCGCGATTGCTCGGTGCAGAGGCGACACCAGAAGGTGATCGAAGAAGCCCCGCCCCCGGGGATTTCAATGCACCTATCCGCCAAACTCGAGCAAGCTGCCATTCAGCTGGTCGAACGCGTCGGTTACGTCGGTGTGGGGACCGTGGAATTCCTGACTGTAGGCCAGGAATTCTCGTTTCTCGAGGTGAATCCGCGTCTGCAGGTAGAGCACGGGATCACCGAGGAGTTGACTGGGATCGACCTCGTGCAACTCCAGATTCGCATCGGAAGGGGCGAGTCGCTGCCTCGTCACCGCGAGGCCAGAGCCAAGGTTGCGATCGAAGCGCGCGTGTGTGCAGAAGACCCGCAGGCGGGCTTTCTTCCAACCCCCGGCCGAATCGCCTTGTTCGATCCCTCCCTCGGACCGCGAGTGAGGGTCGACTCCGGGGTCGCTGCCGGCTGCAGGGTTCCGGCGGAGTTCGATTCCCTGATTGCAAAGTTGATCGCCACGGGCGAGACCCGCGAGGATGCCCGTGCGCGGCTTGTCTGCGCGCTCACGGATTTCGAGCTGGTCGTCTCTGGAGGAGCGACCAACAAGGGCTATCTGATCGATGTTCTCGAGACTCCGGAATACCGCCGCGGCGAATTTGACACGCAATGGTTGGACCGCACACCCGAGCTTCGCGCGGGATCCGGCGATTACGCGGTCGAAGCACTGATCGTGGCTGCAATTCTGTCCTACCAGCGTTCCCGCAACGTGGCTCGGAAGAAATTCTACGCAGATCCGGCCACGCTGTCCCCGACGTCGATTCCGTCTTCGACGGGCCAGCGGATCGATCTCACGGCAGGCGCCGAAAGCTATCGACTCGAAGTCTTCGCGGTGGGCGCCTGGCGGTATCGGGTTCATCTAGACGGTCGCGTCGCGGTGGCGACACTCAGTGACGAGCGCGAGAACTCGGCGATCCTGGAATTGGGGGGTCGCAGTCTGCGCGCTTTGCACGATGTGTCCGAACGCGGGCTTCGAATCGAAATCGAAGCCCACCCATATCGTTTTACCAGCGAACTCGCCGGCCAGGTCCGTTCGGGCACTCCTGCCGTCGTGATCGGCTTGCAGGTCGTGCCAGGCGATCGGGTGGAAGCGGGCCAATCCCTCGGTCTGCTCGAAGCAATGAAGAGCGAGATCGACTTCCGGGCGCCAGTGAGCGGAGTCGTCAAGGAAGTCTGTGTTCGTACGGGCCAGCAGGTGAGTTCGGGCGAACTCCTCCTGATCATCGAGGCCGAGACACGAGAGACTTTCGACGTGTCTCAGCGTCACCGGCTCACGCTATTCCGTGATTCCGACCCCCTCGATCTCTTCTTCTCGAAAGGGGAGGGTGACGACGGGGAGGTTCCAGATCTGCGAGCGATCGAACACGCGGACGCGATCGCTCGACGCGCGGCGATCGAAGCGTCGCGCGATGAGATCCGCCGAATTCTGATGGGCTACGATGTCAACCAGCAACGCGGTGAGCGTCTCGTCGCGTTGCTCGCTGGCCCGCTTCCCGAAGACCTCTCCGCTGAAATCTGCGGTGAACTTGCCGAGATCCGACATGAGTTGGCGATCTTTGCAGATATCGAGCAGCTGTTCGTGCGCGCTCCACACGCGTCCGTTTCAGGTGACGCCGGACCATCGAATCACGCGCGCCTGCGCGCCTACATGCGAAGAATGGCCACCGGGGGCTCCGGGATGCCCGAAGTCTTCCTGGTGATCCTGCGTCGCGCACTGGCTCACTATGGGATCGAAGACCTCAAGGCATCCGATCGCCTCGAGCGGGCAGTCTTGCGAATGGTGGCCAGCCAACTTTCCCCCGATCTTCGGCGGCGACTCGTGGTCGAAATCTTGAAGCGGGTGCACGCTCTCGCGGAATCGGGAGTCCATCTCGGCGACGACGAACGGCTCAAGAATTCGCTGTCTTGCATTTCGGGTATGCGCGGACAGTTGCCTGACGCGCTGGCGGATCGCGCGGTCGAAGCCAGCTATACGATCTTCGAGGGCCCCGAGCTGGAGCGGCAGGCAGAGCAGACCACCAAGGAAGTGGAAACCTGGCTTGCCGGGGCAGAGTCCGTGCCCAGCCAGCCCCCGAGAGCGGTGCTGGTGCATCTCGCAAATTCACCCTACAACGTCTTCGATCGCGTTGGTCGGTGGCTATCGGATTCGAATCCGCTTCGGCGTTCAATCGCCGTTGCGGCCCACATCTGTCGCTTCAACGCGCCCAACAACCCACCGATCCATACTTCCACGATCATTGGGTTGGCTCACATCGAACGGCTCGACCTGCAGGATGGCCGAACGCTGCTCGGCAGCGTTGCGGCGCCCGATCAGATCATGCAGGCACTGGAGCAGCTCTCTCGAGCGTCGGAGGATGTGGCTTCCGACAAGCCAATCCACGCGATCGAACTGTTGGTTCCAGTCGACAATGACGAAGATTTCGAAGGCCTCCGCAACGCACTGGCGCCGGCGCTCTCGGAGCACTTGAAGGCAGAACGTCTCACCCTGACCCGACTCAAGGATTCCGAGCGTCCCGAGCATTTCAGCCTCGTGCGGACCGCGCAGGGTTGGGAGGAGATGAAGGGGCTCTACGGTCTTCACCCCGAGACGGCGGCCCGAATCGATCTCCACCGGTTGAGGGCTTTCGATTGCGAGCGCCTGGATTCCCCGGACGACATCTATTGCTTCCACATGCGGTCGCGAGAGATTCCTGGTGACGAGCGGATATTCGTACTCGCTGACTTTCGAGGTCGCTCCCCCGAGCACGGCCACGAGGCGACCTTGCATCTGGCGTCGTTCGAGCGCGTCTTCTTCGACGCCACCCGGACGTTGCGAAATCATCTCGGGCTACGGGACCCGGGTCGGAGATTGCAGTGGAATCGAATCGCGGTCTTTACTTCGCCTGCGATCTTTCTCGACGATCAGGTCGCGGGGCGCCTGGCGCGGCGCCTCGCGCCCGCGACGCGACACCTCGGTCTCGAAAAGGTGATTGCGCGGTTGAATGTACTCGATCGCGCCCACCCGGAGAAACCCGCGAATCCACTCGAAGTCGTGATCGAGGATCCGACCGGGAGCAACATGGAACTCTCGTGGCGGCAACCGCATCTCGATCCATTGGAGCCCGCCCGCGACTACGAGCGAAAGGTGGTCGAGGCCCGTCGCCGTCGACTCGTGTATCCCTACGAGATCATTCGCCTGTTGGCGGGTGGATCTTCTGGCAACGGCGTCGCGAGCCAAGAAGGCGAACCGGACCTGCCCCCCGGAAAATTCGAGGAGTTCGATCTCGAGGAGGGCTCGGCGACGCCCGTGGCGGTGAACGTCGCGGGCCGTCCCTACGGGATGAATAGGAGTTCCGTGGTTTTTGGCGTGATCGATACGCCCACGGAAAAGATTCCCGAAGGCATGAAACGCGTACTCGTGCTGTCCGATCCCACGCTCGGAATGGGAGCCTTGGCCGCACCAGAGTGTGACCGGATCACCGCAGCGATCGACCTGGCGGAAAAATTCAAGCTTCCGCTCGAATGGTTGCCCGTTTCGAGTGGCGCTCGAATCGCCATGGACAGCGGTACGGAGAATCTCGACGCGACGGCCAGGGTCGTGCGACGGATCATCACCTTCACCCAGTCAGGCGGCGTCATTCACATCATCGTTCAGGGAGTGAACGTAGGCGCGCAGAGTTATTTCAATGCGCTGGCCACGATGCTTCAGCACACCCGCGGCGCCCTGATCATGACCGCCTCGGCCTCGATGCTCCTCACAGGGCGGGCCGCTCTGGAAGCGGCGGGAGCGGTATCGGCGGAAGACGACACCGCCATCGGTGGCTACGAGCGAATCATGGGGCCCAATGGTGAGGCCCAGTTTTATGCGCGCAACCTCACCGGCGCCTATCGGATCCTCTACGACCACTACCGATTCACGTTCGTTCCGCCAGGCGAAAGTGCACCGCGAACTTTTGCGACGAGCGATCCCGAGACGCGCTCGATCACCGAGTTTCCGTGTGAGCCCGTCGAAGGCCACGACTTCCGCACGTTGGGCGAGATCTTCGATCCCGATACCAATCTCGACCGCAAACGGCCCTTCGCGATGCGCGCGCTGATGAGCGGTGTCATCGACCAGGACGGTGGTCATCTGGAGCGTTGGCGGAACTGGCAGGGTGCCGAAACGGCGATCGTCTGGGACGCGCATCTGGGCGGTTTCCCGGTCAGTCTGATCGGCATCGAGAGCCGCAGCCTCCCGCGCGAAGGTTACAGCCCGATGGACGGCCCCTCCGTGTGGACGGGCGGCACCCTCTTCCCGCTCTCGTCGAAGAAGCTCGCGCGCGCACTCAACTCGGCGAGCGCGAACCGACCGGTGGTGCTGCTCGCGAACCTGTCGGGATTCGACGGATCGCCCGAGTCGATGCGGAAGCTACAACTCGAATACGGTGCGGAAATTGCGCGCGCGGTCGTAAACTTCGATGGGACGATCGTATTCCTCGTCGTGTCCCGCTATCACGGCGGTGCTTACGTCGTATTCTCGGGAAGCCTGAACGAGAATTTGCGCCCGGCGGCGCTCGCGGGTTCTTTTGCATCGGTGATCGGTGGAGCGCCTGCAGCCGCTGTGGTCTTCACGCGCGAGGTCCGTGCGCGCGCAGCGATGGACCCGCGAATCGTGAAACTCCAACGTGAGAACGGTGCGAGCGGACGCGACAGGTTGGAGAGTGCGTGGACGGAAGTCCTGCTGGAGAAACAGGCCGAGCTGGCGGCGGAATTCGATTCGATCCACAGCGTCGAGCGCGCGCTCGACGTCGGTTCTCTCGAAGCGATCGTAGAACCCGAAGACATGCGCAGGTACCTGATCGGTGAACTGCGCCGCGCGGTCGGGCGATGAATTCGAGAGGAATTGCCTCTGATCCGCGAAGATCGTCCGGCCCGGGGCGAGAGGAGAAGAAGGCCGAGGTTCGGCGCCGAATCCTGGAGGCTTCGAAGGAGATTTTCTTCCGGGATGGGTTCATGGCTGCGAATCTCGACGAGATTGCCGAACTCGCGGGTGTCGCCAAGGGAACGCTCTATCGCTACTTCGACAACAAGGCGCAGATCTACCTGGCGGTTCTATCGCGCAACGCCCGGCGATTCGAAAAGAAGCTGCAGGATTCCCTCGACCCGCATGCCACGCCGATCGATGCGCTCGTTCGGGTGAGTCGATTCTACTTTCAGCACTACGTCGAAAATCCGGACTATTTCCAGATCTTCTGGGCGATCGAGAATCAGGCCGTGATCGGCGAACTGCCGCCCGAAGTCGTGGAGGAGGTGATCCGGCTCTGGGAGGAGAGCCTCGGAATCCTGGCCGGAATCATCGAGCGAGGCATCGAACAGGGCGTGTTCGCCCCCTGTGACGCCTGGGAGGTGGCCGGCATCCTCTGGACGCTCGCCAATGCGATCATTCGAACCGAGCGCTCGTCCGCGCACCGGAGCCTGCGGCGGAGCGCGCTGGAACCGTTCTTCGAAGACGCCATCGCGCTGGTGGTGCGCGGGCTGACCCAGCCCGCGGCCCGCCAGCCTCAATGAGAAAACGCCCCGCGCTGTCGAGCGCGGGGCGTTCAGTCGACCCGAGAGATAGGGAATCAGCGGCGCGGAACTTAGCGCTTCCGGCTGCTCCTTCTACCGACCACATAGAGTCCAGCGAGTCCCATGCCGAGGAGGGAGAGCGTTCCTGGCTCGGGCACCGGCGCCACGTTGATGGTTGCGGTGTTGAACGTGGTCGTTGCCGTGATCACGTTCCCATTCAGATCCAAGACGTCGTCAGTCGCGCCGTTGGTGTCTGATAGGATCGAAAACGCTCCTCCCAGACCGCCGATGGAGCTGAATGTGATCGTTCCGAGCTGGTGGGTCTGGCCGGCCGCCGTCAGGCCGGTGCCCACGTAAGGCGGGAACGAGGCGGAATTGACGTTCTCAACCCGGGATCCGGTGTCGACCGTCGTTCCAAGTGATAGCGGCAGCGGGCCTCCAGGCGTGCTGGCGAACGTGAAAACACAACCCGCACAGAGGCTCGAGTAGTCGACGCTGATGCCGGCACCCTGCGAGCCTCCAGGGCCCGCGGTGAGGATCACGGTCAATACGATGCCCGTGTCCGTCGCCAGGACGCTGGTGGTATCGGTCCCAGAATTCGCCCAGATCAGATCGATCGTGGCGCTCGCGCTGGACGAGCCTGCGAAGCCCGCCAACGCGACGAGCCCGCCAACCAGACCTACAATGATTTTCCGCATTACCCTATCTCCTCGTGGTTCCATAACGGATCGCTCAAGGTGTTTCCGTCAAATCCAATTGCGCCCGCCTACGGGCAGGCAACCGTTCCCGCCGTTGTTCCGGACGGACCCGGGGTGGTGCCGAAGTTCGACGTAAAGAAGCCGAAGTCGCCGAAGCCAACGGTGTCGTTCACCGGCTCAGTGTGGTTGTACAGCTGATTCGTGGTGCCGAACCCGCTCCCGGTAAAACTGCCGAAGTCGCCGAAACCGACCGTGCCCGACTGGGAGTAGTTCGCGTCACACAGATTTCCGCAGTCATCTCCATCGGTGTCGTCCTGTGCGGGGTTCACGGTCGTGGAGCAATTGTCCAACGAATCGTTCACACCGTCACCATCGAAGTCCGTACCCGGGGGGCCAGCCATCGCGGGCATCCCCCAGAGCAATAAAGCCAAAGTGGCTGTCAGTAGAGTTCGTTTCATGGGGGCTCTCCTCTTCGATTCACGCCAATTACACGGCGTGCCTCTCCCTGTTCGGCCGGTTGCTGAGGTGCCTTTAGGTCGAGGCGAGAGAAAAGTTCAGCGTTTAGGCGGATTTCAGTAAAGCACGAGAATTACACGACGGCCGGGGACGCACGTCGAGATCGAGAATCGCGCCAGTCTCTCGAGAATGGGGGCGCGGGCTTTCTCGGGGCTCTCTGGGGATGGGCAGTTGCCATCGAGCGACCTGCGCTGGCTTGCTGAACGCTGGCTTGCTGAAGAATGGGAGAATCGAGTCGAACGGATGGTCGGGCGGGAAAAGCCGAACTCGGAAAGCGGCAGCTCCAATGCAAAACGCCCCGGGCCGAAACCCGGGGCGTTTCCATCTGGTCTAGCGCTACCGTCAGAGAAGCGTTAGCTCCTGCGACCGCGTCCTGCGAGCATCATGCCGCCCAATCCCATGATCAACAGGGACAGCGCGCCCGGCTCGGGAGCGTTGATCAGGGTCGCACGGTTGAACGTGGACGTTGACGAGACCACGGCACCCGCCAGGTTCAAGATGTCGTCGGTCGGGCCATTGACGTCCGATGTAATCTCGAACGTGCCATTGCCGACATTGGCGCTCTTGTTGAATGTCACCGTTCCGAGCTGATGGCTCTGGCCGGCCGAGAGGCCGGTGCCCACGTAAGGCGGGAACGAGGCGGAGTTGACGTTCTCAACCCGCGACCCGGTGTCGGTTGTCGATCCGAGGAGCAGCGGCAGCGCGCCTCCGGGCGTGCTTTGGAATGAGGCCACCGTGAGGCCCTCGATTTGGCCGTAGTCGACGCTGACACCGCCGCCCTGTGAGCCGGCGGGGCCGGCGGTCAGGATCACCCTCAGTTGAATGTTCGAGCCATCGGCCACGTCTGCGATCGTGTCGGTGCCGTTGGCGCTCCAGATCAGATCGATCGTGGCACTTGCGCCGGCGACACCCGCGAACCCCACGAGAGCTACGGCGCTGACCACTGCTGCTGCAAAGAATTTCCGCATTGTCCTGTCTCCTCAATCCTCAATTACTCAGAGTGCTCTGATCGAGATCAGAGTCGTTTTATAGCAAGATCGGTTCTCTACCTCACGGGCAAGCTGTCGTTCCCGCCGTCGTTCCGGACGGGCCGGGAGTGGTGGCGAAGTTCGAGGTGAAGAAACCGAAGTCGCCGAAGCCAACGGCGTCGGTCACCGGTTCGGTGTGGTTGTACAGCTCGTTGGTGGTGCCGAACCCGTTGCTCGTAAAATCGCCGAAGTCCGCGAAGCCGACCGTGCCCGTCTGGCTGTAGTCCGCGTCGCACAGGTTTCCGCAGTCGTCTCCGTCTGTGTCATCCTGATTCGGATTCGCCCGTTCCGAGCAGTTGTCGATCGTGTCGCCGACCCCGTCTGAATCAAAGTCGGGATTGGTACCGGCGAATGCGGGTGTTCCCCACAGCAAGAATGCGAACGTCGCCGCAAATATCGTCAATCTCATTTCTTCACTCCTTGTCGATGGCGCTGACCAATTACCATTCAAATCAAAAAAAACCATTCAAATCAAAAAAAACCATTCAAATCAAAAAAAACCATTCAAATCAAAAAAAACCATTCAAATCAAAAAAACCAAAAAAACCAAAACCAACGAAACCAATGAACCAACCAAAGAGAAATCTTCTACCGGTTGCATCTCGCCAGAGATAATTAAGCCCGAATCCACCCTCGGTTGTCCAGTCAAAAATGACCGTTTCGCGCAAAGAATTTTCCAAGCTTACTCGATTACTCTTACTCGATTACCCTTACTCGATCACTCTTACTCGATTACTCCGGGCGGATGGACCCGCTTATAGAAGATGCTCCCATATGCTGGCGATCTCGGGCAGGACCAATCGATATCCCTGCGCGTACCGCACTTGAGGCTAGCTTTGTGCAAATGCGATGCCACTGGATCCATGGATCCTAAGTATCTGATATTAAACAAATTTTTATGTGAGCGGCGCGGCGCAGATGAGAACACTCTTTCCTAGATGAGGAAAAGCTTTTCCGCTTCGTTAGCCGTTTTCTGGCGGAAAACCCACGACGTCGAGCTTTGGCCGTATCGAGCGGTAGAAGTCGAGCAGCAGCGCCTCGGCGGCCGCCTGCTCAGATGGGCTCGCGTTGCGCAAGGGAGTGCTGATCCGGACCGCGACACCCTCTCGGGGCCGACCCCAGGCACTGCTATCGACCGCGGTCGCAAAGCGGAAGATTTCGTCGACGAGCCCTTCGCTGCCCTCCGCCCAGTCGAGCACCAGCTTCCGCCGACCTCCGGTCCCATAGCGCATGACACTCATCCGAGCCGGTCGACCGCTGGGCTGCAGCGAAATCGGCCATGCTTCCTCCCGCCACCATCCGCTGCCCGGATGGGCCGACTTGGGTGAAAAGGGGCTCCCAAAGCGAGGATCGCGACTGCCCACACCGACGAAGAGCTCCACCGACTCGCCGTTGCGCTCGTAGCGGCGGTCGACCCGGGCCCGATAGCGGACGACCCCGAGAAACGACAGATCGGTCTTGAGGGTCGTGGACGTCCAGGAGTCCAATTCCTTGGGGATCTGGGAGTCGGGAAACGGCAGCAAACCCCGCGCGGCAGCCTCCCAGCGGGGCAACGTCGCCGACAGGATCACCAGCCCGGCCAGCGCCGCGGTGGCGGCGAACGACCCGGCGAGGCCGGCTGCGCCCCGGGGGGAAGTCGGTCGAGTCGGGCGCGGAGCCGCGGGTTGGCCGCGCTGGGTCAGCAGTCTCTCCAGCACCCCATCGATCCCGTACAGGATCACGAGACCGACGAGCAGCATCGCGATCCCCTGTAGGCTGTGGATCTCGTGGATCTCCGAATGGGGATTCAGGATCAGCGTGAGGGTCCGGAGGCCATTTACCCCGAAGGCGACCAGGGGTGCCAAAATCAGCAGGAGCCCCGCGTGGAGTCCGCGCCGTCGGAACAAGTCCACCATCAGGAATGCGAGCATCGCGAGCGACTCGCAGGAGCGCAGGCCCGCGCAGGTTTCGATGATCGCGAAGTGCTGGTCCGGCAACAGGATCTGATCTCCGGCAACCGCGGACGGCTGCCCAATCAGGCGCAGTAGAAAATTCGTGTACTCCGCGGTCCAGATTTGAAAACTCCAGAGGATCTCGTTGAGCAACGCCGCCGGGATCCGCATCGCGAGGACCAGAACGGCCGTCGGCAGCGCGAGGATTCGCAGTGCCCGCGCACCCCAAAACAACGCCCCGCAACCCATCAAATTGAGCATCAGGGCCGGAATCAGCAGATCCTGCGCGCCCGTATAGATCGCCCAGCCGTAGATGAGTATGCAGGGCACGAAGAGTCCCAAACCGAGACCCCACGAGGCCTGCCGCGGCAGCGCGATCAGGCGATGCCAGCGGCGGTAGATGAACCAGAGCGCGACGAGCAGCACGACCGGTGGGCCGGACGCGGAGCTGTGAAAGAACAGCATCTCGACGTCCTGCTCGAGATCGTAACCGTTGCTCGTTTCGAACAGGGCTCGGTAGGCGATTGCGGCCAGAATCAGCGCCGTTGTTCCAAGCGCGAGGCTGCGCGGATCGGCGGCCCGGATTTTGCTCAAGCTCAACTCCCTTCGCGCGCCTCCGAGCGCCCGCTCTCCGACCTTGCCGGGTGAGTGGCGGTTTGGAGCGATTGGGTGACGAACGAACTCCGGCACTTCGGACCCGTCAGTGAGACACCGCAATCAACTCTGCGGGGCGTCGGGCGTCCGGGAATCTCGCAGATCCTCGAACCCGAAAAACAGATCGTCATAGTAGACGTCTGCATTGAGCGCGGCTCCCTCTTCCTTGTCGTCCCAGCGCACGCTGAACAGGGCGCGCAATTGCCGATAATTTGCGGGTACGGTGCCCCAGCGCTGCTCGAAGTCGGATTTGATGGGAAGGTCGAAGCTCACCCAGCGTTCCAACTCCGGTGGCCCCTTGCCGATGACCCGATTCCGGATGTTCGCGCCGTCTTCGGGCTCCGCGGTTGGTCCCGCGAGCTGGTAGCGGAGCTGGAAGTTGTCGAGATCCGGGTGGACCTCCGGTTCGGACGGGTCGTCCGATTGAACGATCTCGCGGGTGCGCGGGTCGCCGATCGCAGCGACGATGATCTGCAGCTGAAGGGCACCTGGGTCGGGCGTGTCCTCCCATCGATCGACCCGGTACCAACCCGCGATCCGATCGGGAAAGCGCGGGGGAGAAATCTCCTGGGTGGCGCTTCGCACACTGACGGACCGCTCGCGGTTTCCGGGCTGCCAGGACGCGACGAGGTGGGCGGCTCCGCGCCCCGAATGAACCGGCTCGCTCACGACCTCGAAACCGACGGGCTCGTGCCCCGCGCCTCCCCCCCAGCCCATCGTGTCCGCTTCGAAGCCGGGATTTCGGAGCTGATTTCCGACGAGCAGCGGCGTCGGAGCGCGCCACTGTTGTGCGGGCGTCGCAGCTTGCACCGGTGCGGCCCGATCGGGCGCCTCGGAAGTCGGCGCTTCGCCACATGCGAGCGCGATCAGCGCTAGCGCGAGCCAGGCGTGTCGGGCGCGCGCAATTTTCGGGCCCGCCCGCTCCGCGGCTGACGGGTGCTTTAGAATGGGCGTGATCATCGGTGCGATCGAGTATAGGCATCGCCACGAGTCGGATCGACCGAGTTCGAATCTGGCCGGTCAGCGCCGCCCGTTTCGCGGTGCGATCGGCAGGGCGAGGAGCAGCGTGTCCGTCTATCGACTGACCGGCGAGTTGCGCTTCCCGGCGCCGGAAGACGCCGAGCCGAACGGATTGCTCGCCGTCGGCGGCGATCTCGGAGCGGAGCGGCTCCTGCTCGCCTACTCGATGGGGATCTTCCCCTGGTATGAAGACGGATTGCCGATCCTCTGGCACAGCCCCGATCCGCGCACGATCCTGCTTCCCTCGCAGCTGCGCGTTTCGCGCAGCCTTCGCAAGGTCATTCGCGACCGGACCTTCGAAATTCGCTGCGATGGAGACTTCGAGGCGGTGATTCGCGCATGCGCGCGCGCCCCGCGAAACGGGCAGGATGGAACCTGGATCACCGATGAAATGGTCGAAGGCTACCTGCGGCTCTTCGAACTCGGTTACGCCCACTGTTCGGAGGCCTGGTCGGGTGATGAACTCGTCGGCGGACTCTACGGCGTGTCGCTGGGTGGTTGTTTTTTCGGCGAGTCGATGTTCGCGAGCTGTGCAAACGCCTCGAAGGTGGCGTTCGTAGCGCTCGTCGAGCAGCTCGCGCGCTGGGAGTTCGACCTGATCGACTGCCAGGTTCACACCGATCACCTCGCGCGCTTCGGCGCGACCGAGTGGCCGCGCGGCCAATTCCTTTCGATTCTGGAGAGATCGCTCGCAAAGCAGACGCGGCGCGGTCGTTGGCGGTTCGACGGCGAGGGCTGAGCGCTCCTGGCCGGAGCGCCTCCCGATCAGCGTTCGCGCAGTTTCGGTGGGGTTGCCGGTGCGTCGAGTTCGGCGAGGATCCGCCGCCGATCAGCGTCGAGCGCGGGTGCGGTTGGCCGCGTTGCGGGATCTTCATGGGCCGAGAGCTTGATCGGATTTCCGGCCATCTGCAGGCGCGCTCCCGCTCCGTCGTCAGCAGACACGATCATGTTTCTGGAGATCACCTGGGGATCCTCGATCAGCTGTGCGATGTCGTTGAGCGGTCCACAGGGTAGATCCGCCCGCCCGAGGACTTCGAGCCACTCGGAAGTCGTCCGATTTGCGAGGGCGGTCTCGATCAGGCCCTTGAGGGATTCGGCATTCCGGTTGCGCTGCTCGTTGGTCCGAAACCGCTGGTCCTCGGTCCACTCGGATGTGCCAATCGTGTCGCAGAGCTTCGCGAAGAGCGCGTCATTTCCGGCAGCGATCACCACGAAACCGTCTCGTGTCGCAAAGACATCGAAGGGCGCAATCGATGGGTGGCGCGCTCCGATCGGTCCGGGGATCTCACCCGTCACCGAGTAGCGGGCGATCGCATTCTCGAGGATGGCAACCTGTGCGTCGAGCAGGCTCACGTCGACGCGCTGTCCCGCTTCAGTGCGATGGCGCTCGACGAGGGCCGCCTGGATTCCGATCGCGGTGAAGAGGCCGGCGGTAATGTCGCCAATCGATGTTCCGACCCGAGTCGGCTTGCCACCTGGCTGTCCGGTGATGCTCATGAGGCCTCCCATCGCCTGCGCGACCACATCGTAAGCGGGGCGCTCCGCGTAGGGGCCGGTTTGTCCAAAACCCGACGTGCTCGCGGCGATCAAGCGCGGAAAGCGCGCGTGGAGCTCATTCCATCCGTATCCCAAGCGGTCCATCGCGCCGGGCCGAAAGTTCTCCACCAACACGTCGGCTCGTTCGAGCAGCCTTTCGAAGATGCTCCGATCGTCTGTCTTCTTGAGATCGAGTGCGATGCTCTCCTTGCCGCGGTTGAGCGACATGAAGTACGCGGAGCGATCGCCGACGAAAGGCCCGATCGCTCTCGCGTCGTCTCCGCGACCCGGCACTTCCACCTTGATGACCCGAGCGCCGAGATCCGCGAGCACCATCGTGCAGTACGGCCCCGCGAGAACCCGGGTGAGGTCGATGACGAGCACACCCGAGAGCGGTCCGGCGACGGTCACGGGCTTTGCGATCGCTCGTCCGTCAGCTCTTCGCCGCGTCGAGTCGATCCTTCATCGAGCGGAGTTCGTCGCGAAATTCCTTGGGAAGGTGAGTGCCGAATTGCGCGTAGTACGCCTCGATCAGCGGGAGTTCCGCGAGCCATCCGTCGACATCCACGCGCAGCAGCTCGTTCAGATCGTCTCGTGAAATCCCGTCGAGCCCGCTCAGGTCGAGGGCATTCTCGGACGGGAGGTTCCCGATGG
>Ga0326597_10002570_pt1 | contig 26932 bp, 22 predicted proteins | sample RVTome_12_FD_203789 | JGI IMG/M metagenome (GOLD analysis project Ga0326597, IMG submission 203789) | Soil microbial communities from uranium-contaminated site in the Upper Colorado River Basin, Wyoming, United States - RVT100D185 | ecosystem: Environmental > Terrestrial > Soil > Contaminated >... | reverse complement strand
TCATGCATGCCTCGTGGGGCCTGCTGCCCGATTTCCAGTACTGCAACTACGCCATCTATTTCGGGGCGTCCAAGGGCCATTCGGCGGGGCACGCCTCGGCGTCCAACATGGGCATGGCGGCCGATGCGCGGGCGCGCGGCATGAAGATGGTGGTGGTCGATCCCATGTGCAATTTCGCCGCCGCCAAGGCGAGCGAATGGGTGCCCATCCGGGTCGGCGGCGACGCCGGCCTCGCGCTCGCCATGGGCAACGAGATTGTCAACGAACTCGGCATGATCGACGCGCCGTACCTGAAGGCGAAGACCAACGGCCCCTACCTGATCGGCCCCGACAAGCGCTACGTGCGCGACGCGGAAAGCGGCGAGCCGCTGGTGTGGGATGAAAGCGCCGGGGCAGCGCGGCCCTACAACGCGACCGTGCCGGACGCCATGGCGCTGACGGGAACGTTCGAGGTCGACGGCGTATCCTGCCGGCCCGCGTTCGCGGTTCTCGCCGAGCACCTGCGGCAGTTCACGCCGGAATGGGGCGAGGGGATCAGCACCGTTCCGGCGGCCACCATCCGCCGGCTCGCGCGGGAGTTCGCCACAGAAGCGCGTATCGGCAGCACCATCGCGATCGACGGCGTCACCGTGCCCTACCGGCCGGTGGCCGCCATCGCCTTCCGCGGTTCGGCCGGGCACATGAACTCGGTCTACACCTTTCTTGCCATCGACCTTCTCAACCAGTTCGTCGGCGCGGCGGACGTGGCCGGCTCGTGCCTCGGCTTCAACCCTGCCTGCAACGGGCACCCGGAGACAGGCCGGCTGCGCTACACCCCGCACCCCGGTCCCGACGGGCTGATGGTGACCGGGTCGTGGATGGGCTATCACTATCCCTATCCCATCGGCGAGCTGCGCCTGCCGCAGCAGCTCGGCCTCCAGGACCTGTTCCCCATGTCCATGACCTCGCCGTTCCTGGATTCGGCGGACCAGGAAAAGCTGTGGTCCATGTTCGATCTGCCCTACCGGCCCGAGATGATGATCAACCTCGGCGCCAACCTGCTGATGAGCGTCGGCAACAGGGACACCGTGGCGGCGTCGCTCGCCAACTACAGGTTCGTCGTCTCCATCGACCTGTTCCTGACCGAGACCACCGATTTCGCCGACATCGTGCTGCCCGACTGCGACTATCTGGAGACCATCGACTCGCGCTCCAACTTCCCGTTCATCTTCAGCCTGCCGGCGGGGATGGGCGAATGGTGCTGGCCGGTGCGCCAGCGGGTGGTGGAGCCCGACGGCGACCAGCGCATGTTCGCCGAGATCCTGATGGAACTGGCCGAACGCGCCGGGTTCCGCACCGACATGAACGCGGCCTACAACGCCGCGCTCGACCTGGCGCCGCCGTACCGCCTGCAGCACGAGCGCAAGTACACATTCGAGGAGATCTGCGATGCCGAGCTGAAATGCAATTTCGGCCCGGAGCACGACTTCGCCTGGTTCAGGCGGCACGGCGTCATCAAGTGGCCGAAGAAGCCGGAGGAGGTGTACTGGCGCGCCTTCGTCGACGTGCGCGTGCCCATCTACTGGGAATGGCTGCCCGGGCTGCACGAGAAGATCGACGCCATCGCCGCGCCGCGCGGGCTGCACATCCCGAAGGAGTATTACGAGCCCGTGCCGGGCTGGATTCCCTGCGGCTCGCACCGCTGCGACAGGGACGGATTCGACTTCTACGCCTTCTACTATCGCGACATCGTCCACACCAACAGCTTCACCATGGAGAATCCGTGGCTGGACGAGGCGGCGCAGCTCGACCCGTTCTCCTACGCCATCGCCATGAATGCCGACGCGGCGCGGCGCAAGGGAATCGCCGACGGCGCGACCGTGTGGCTGGAAAGCGAGGCCGGGCGGCGGGTGAAGGGCAGGGTGCGGCTGACCCAGGGCATCCACCCCGAGGGTCTCGGAATCGCCGCCTGCGCCGGCCACTGGGGCGAGGGCATGCCCGTCGCCAAGGGCAAGGGCGTGCTGTTCAACGAACTGCTGGAGCTCGACCGCCACCACGCCAGCCCGGTCAACCTCAACCTCGACCTCTGCGTCAAGGTGCGCGTGACGGCGGCGGCGGAAAGGTAGCGGCGTCCGGTCCGACCGGATCGGGATCGCGTGGTGGAATAGAGAACGCTCTTCATTTGAGCGGACACATGCGTAATTTTCCACGTCCCGACAAACTCCTCAAGATGTGTGAAGCGCTTGACCATCTTTCCGCAGCTCAACAGCTCCTGCGCGAGGCAGGGCTGACTCATGCGGCCGAGGAAACCCGCCGTGTCATCGGGGTAGCGGAGGATGCCGTTCGCGAAGCACTGACGCCGCGTCGGAAACCACGACTGGTGAAATAACGGCCGGTCTGCGGTAAGAACCAATTACAGGGCGGCCAGTCTTGCGCGCCCGCAACCGGAGCCAGCCATGACCGAATTTGAGGCCGTAGCCATGAAGGATGCGCAGACGGCCGTATCTCCTGACGGGGAAACGATCCTGCTATCGGTCGTCGATGCGGAGGATCACAGATTGGTGGTGCGGCTGAACGGTGAAGACCTCAGCAGGATGATGGCGCTCATGCTCTCGACAACAATGGACGCAGCCGCTCGCCGGGGTAGCGGTGGTCCCGTGCCTCCGCTGCCTAAGCCGCTGCCCGTGGATTCCATTGGCGTGGGCCTCGGGCCGTCGGACGGTGAAGCAATTCTTGGCGTCCGGGTCGGGTCGGCAGGGCTAAGCTTCGTGGTGCGGAAAAATGCCCTATTGGCGTTGTGCGATGATCTTCGGAGGCTATTTCAGAAGCAGGTTTCAGCCGCAAGGCATTGAACGGAGCGGAGCGGGAGGAGGGCGAGGGTACGCTCGGGCCTCTCTGTGGCGTCATGACCACCAGCATCACGTATTCGTCGAAAAGATTTTCTCCCTCGAACAAGGTCGAACAGCCACGGCTTGCCGAGGGCGGACCCATGCGGCCGTCCGGCCAGCGGGCGCGCAGCGCCGCCAGCAGGGGCTGCGCCAGCACCGCATCGCCGATGCCCCATTGCAGCAGCACGCCGATGTTCGCCGGTGCGTTGTCGACGGACGCGCGGCGGCGCGGCGTGGCCCAGGCGATGGCATCGCTCAGCCGCTCGATCGCTTCGTTGTGACGCACCCGGTTCCCGTTCGCTGCCGACCCCGATGAGGGCAGGCATACTGTCGCCCATTCCGCCTCAAATTGGAATTAACCATGTTGCGCCCGCAAGGGCAGGCCATGAAAAACCCGCCGGCGAGGCGGCGGGTGGCCCGGCCTGCCGCGGAAATGCGGCCGGCCGGCGGCGGGCGACGGACAGGGGCGGCGCGGCGCCGCCCGGCGTCACATCACGAACGGCGTCAGCATTGCGGCCCATGCGGCGGCGCACAGGCTGACCAGGCAGAACAGCTTTCTGCGCAGCGACCAGTCGCCCCTGCGGCGCACCCGGCGGCGCTCGGTGCGGCCGATGCGGGCGTGGGGGGGAATGTCGATTGCGATGCTGCGCGACATGGCTCGTCTCCACCTGAAAACGTGGAGACATTGTCGCCCCGTAAATCTCAACGAATGGTTAACGGACCGACGTACCCTTTCACGGCGTGTCTCCAGCCTTCACGGGTGGCGGCCGCCCCAGGAGGATGTCGGCAATGAGCACCATCGCAAAACGTCTCGCAATGGCGGCTTTGATCGCTGTTACCGCCGTCTGTACTCACGGCTTCGTTCGCCGCCGTTGCGGCACAGGCACAGCCGGACGAGGCCGCGGCCATCGCCAGCGCCGTGGCCGGCGCGGTGCCCACGGCCGCCGTCGACGTGTTCAGTTCGGTGGCGACGGTCGCTCCCGAGCAGGCGGGCGCCATCGCCAACGCGGTTATCGCGGCGGCGCCGGAGAGCGCGGCACAGGTGGTGGTGGCGTTGCAGACCATTCAGACGGCAGCCGGGGGAGCCAACCCGCCCGCCGACGACGGCGGCGGTGACGGGATCGCGGGGCAGAAAATCAACGAAAGACAGACCAATCCAACGAGTTAACGGTTTGTTTAAAGCCGGCTTGCAAGCTCTTGCTGAATCGGCGGAAATCGTTTAGGTAAATACGGCACCGGTGGGCTGTCGGGTCGGGGGACTCTGTTTCATGGCGTTAACCATAGGGTGCGGTATCACGCTGGGGGTCGGCGTTCTCGCACTGGTTGCGGGGGCGACGGCGGAAGCGCAGCAGCCCCGCCGCGGCGAAACCGTAACGCAGCGTCAGCGTTCGGATCTCGATCCCCTCGGCGTGCGCGCCGGCGGCTTTCTCGTCTATCCCGAACTGGCGGTGTCGGAAAAGTACAGCGACAACACCTTCGCCACCCCGTCGGGCCGGAAAGACGACTTCATCACCGACATCGAACCGAAGCTGCGCGTCCAGTCGGACTGGAACCGCCATTCGCTGGCGCTGACGGCGGGCGCCGATGTGGGACGCTTTGCCTCGAATTCCCGGGAAGACTTCGAGGACATCAACGTCAACCTTAATGGCCGCGCCGACGTACTGCGCGACCGCTACCTGCTGGGCAACGTTTCCTGGTCGAAGCTGCACGAGGATCGCGGATCGCCCGACGACGTCAACGGCGCGACACCCACGGAATACACGCTGCTGGCGCCCTCCATCGGGGCGTTCAACAAGTGGAACCGGTTCTCCCTGCGCGGCGATGTGGCGTTGCAGCGCCTCGATTACGACGACGTAAACGCGTCGAGCGGAACCGCCACCATCAACAACGACGACCGCGACCGCACGCAATACATCGTCACCGTGCGCGCCGGCTATGAGATCGTGCCGGAGTACGAAGGCTTCGTGCGCGGCAGCTGGAACACGATCGACTACCGCGAGGCGGTGGACGATGCCGGGTTCGACCGCGACTCCGACGGCTACGAGGTGGTGGCGGGAACGCGCATCGATTTTTCCGGGGTGACGTTCGGCGATGTGTTTGCCGGCTATCGCCGCCAGTCCCATGACGACGCGCTGCTGAACAACGTCAGCGGGCTCAGCTATGGCGGTGCGATCACCTGGAACGCGTCGGGGCTGACCACGTTCAAGGGCTCGGTCACCCGCACCGTCGAGGAAACCACCCTCAGCACGTCCTCCGGCTCGTTCCTGACCGAAGTCCGCGCCTCGGTGGATCACGAATTGCTGCGGAATCTGCTGGTGGGCGGGACCTTCAGCTACCGGCTTAACGATTACGAAGGCATCGCGCGCGAGGATGACGAGTACCGCGCCGGCGCCTATGCCCGCTACCTGATGCACCGGAATCTCTACCTGACGGCGCGGTACGACTTCGAAAAGCGCGAGTCGAACGCAGTTGGCGCCGACTATGACAAGAATATTTTCCTCATTCGGCTTGAAACCCAGCTTTAACCACGACGCCGGGGCCGGTTCCACCGTGATTTTCCGGACCCGCCGCGCGCTTCGCCGCGCCGGTGCGCCGTTCGCCCTTCTCGCGGCTCTTTGGCTGACCGTCGCCAGCCCGATAAACGCCAGGGCGAAGACCGCGGCGCCGGCGCCGAGATAGGGCATGCGCCGGCCCCGCGCGGCACCGGCGCACAGGAAGAGCACGACCAGCGCAGCCGTCGTGCTGACCAGCCCGGCCCGGGAGTGGGACAACAGCAGCGCGGTAATCAGAAGCACAAGGGCGATGACGAACGCGCTGCCGCGTTTGGCCAGCCACGAAATGATGACGCGCATTGCCTCGCGCCGTCCGAGGCCGCGATCGGCGGTTTCCTGGATGCGGTTCAGCACCAGGCCGATAACGCACAGCAAGCCGAGGCCGGCATAGGTCGCATAGGCATTCCGGTATTCGAAAGTGCTGGTGAGATCGTCGACATAGCGGTCCTTGGGGAACCAGAGGATCGTGCCGCTGCCGCCGAACTGCACCGCCAGCCCGTAGGCCGCATAGGCAAGTCCGGCAAGGGCCATGCTGCGGAATACCGCAAGGGCATCGCGGCGCGCCCGGCACGACTGAAGCGCGATCCAGAAGATGCCCGAATAGGTCAGAAGGCGCAGAAGAACCGCGCCCGTTTCGTCGGGCACGACGGATATGCTGCCGGGCAGGCGCTCTCCGAGAATCTGCCCGGCGCTGCTCCACAGCGGGTGGTGCCAGGCCTCCGGAGCCAGCGAAGAGCCCTGCACGATCATCCAGAGCACGAGAATGGCGAACAGGCCGATCAGGGGCCATATCCGGCCGGGGCCGACGGGAAGGGGAGACAGCGACAGGGCCCGTCCGATGCTCCAGGCCGCCAGGATCAGGGCGGTCGCTATTCCCATCAGGGTCCATGCCCACGGGTAAACCGATGCGAATGGCAGCGGCGCAACGACGACGACCGCGATGAGAAGTCTCAGCAACAATTCGGTTCCGCCCGATTTTCGGTGGGTATCCTTATCCCCTCATGCGTAATCAGGCAAATTCAACGGCATCGGGTCAGCGATACGAGCGGCCGGAGTGGCCCGGAATCAGGCGCTTCCCCGTTTGTTTGCCGATTGGCGGAAATACCGGCTGGTCCCGTCTTGCCCCTGGGCACCGCACTTCATCCACAGGGATTTTCCTGCCCGGTTGACCTGTCATTTTCGAGTGCATATTGTGGTTAAAAGGGGGAGGCGGGGAGTCGGAGCTTGGCCCGAATACTCGCTCTGGGGTCAGGCGCCGGCCCGGCGCGTCGGACCGATAAGGGGAAAAGCCGGTTTGTGACCGTCGCGGCGCGGGGCGCCCTGCGAGCGGTTTTCCTTTTGCTTGTATCCACCGGATTTTCGCTTGACGTGGCTGCCCAGGCGCTGGCCGGCTGGTCGGTCGTTTCGACCGCCGGCGATGCCCGCTACCGTGAATCCGCGTCGAACGACTGGCGTCCGGTAATAGCCGGTATCGTGCTGGCCGAGGGATCGCGGGTTGCGACCGGCCAGGCTGGTCGCGTGGTGCTGTCGCGCGGCAGCAACACCGTTACCATCGCCGCACAGAGCGAAACGCAGGTCGGCGGCGCACGGGGCGGTGCCATCTATCAGTTCTTCCAGCAACTGGGGACGATCCTGCTGCGGATCGAGAACGGCCCCGATCGCAATTTCCGGGTGCGCACGCCCTATCTGGCCGCCACGGTGAAGGGAACGGCGTTCTCGGTCAGCGTGGATGACCGGGGCGGCGCGGTGCACGTCACCCAGGGGCTCGTCGAAGTGGCGTCACTGTCCAGTGGCATGGCCAGCCTCGTGCGGCCCGGGCAGACGGCCCGGGTTTCCAGCGCTCCCGATGCGCCCGTCGAAGTCATCGGCGGTTCCGGCGGGAACGGTCGCCAGGGAGGCGAGAATCCGCCGGACGCTGCGCCACGGGGACGGGGCCATGGTCCCGGGCATGAAGCGCGTGGCGAATCGCCGCCAGGCTTGGCCCGGGCCGCTGCGCGCGGAGGGCTACAAGCTGCGTTCCGGATCCTTCCGTACGTTGGCGCCGGAACGCTGGATTACGGCGAGTTGTCCGATGGTCTGTTGCAGCAGGCAGGGGGCGTGGATTCCGGAACGGGGCTGGACAGGGCCGCGGGCAGGGGCCTCGGCAGGGATTTCGATGCATTTGGCGGAGCGTCGCCACCTGGATCGCTGCTGATAGGAACAGCGCGCGGCAATAACGGAAACGGCAACGGTGGTGCGGCGGCCAGCCGGGGACTTTCAACGGCGCTGAGTGCCGGCGGCGGGCCGCCGTCGAATCCTGGCTCGGCGGGCTCCGATGCCGCCACGGTATCTGAGACCGCCGCCGCGGGCGGCGCCAACCCGCCGGGGAATTCCGGCTCCGCGCCGGGAAAAAACAAGTGAGCGCGATCGCGGGTTGGCAATTTCGCGTGGCAACGATGACGGAGGGACGATGATCCGGCGGCGGGTACCCTACCTCATTGTCGCGGCTATCGTTGCCGCCGCCTATCTTCTCGGCGGTCTGAACCGCGCGGAACACGCGCTGATGGACCTGCGCTTCGCCGCGCTCGAGCGCGACGCCAGCGGCAAGGTGGCGGTGGTCGAGATCGATTCGCTTAGCCTCGCCGAGCTCGACGTCTGGCCGTGGCCCCGCCGGGTGCATGCCATGCTGCTCGACCGGCTGTCGAATGCCGGCGCGCGACGGATTGCCCTCGATATCGATTTCGGCGCGCGCACCGGCGCCGCCGACGATGCGGCGCTGGGGGATGCGCTGCGCCGCACCGGAAGCCGTGTCGTCCTGCCCCTCGTCGCGGAACGTACCGTACCGGCCGGGCCGGACGCGTCGCTTGCGTTCGCCGGCCCATTGGCACGCTTTCGCCAGCACGCCGACCTCGCCGTCTCCGTGGCGCGTCCCGAAGGCGACGGGCTGGTAAGGCGGTACCTCAAGGTGGACCGGTGGCGCGGCAATATTTTTCCAACGCTGGCGGCGTCGCTGGCCGGGACGAACGATCTGGCCACGTTCCATGTGGATTACGGGATACGCGCCGAGACAATTCCCCGTTACGCCTATGTCGACGTTCTGAAGGGACGGGTGCCGTCCGACGCCTTCGCCGGCCGGGTGGTGCTGGTCGGCGCGACCGCACTCGACGTTGGCGAGATGGTGCCCGTACCGCGGCACCTGGCGCTGCCCGGGCCCTATCTGCATGCGCTGGCGTTCGAATCCATCGTGCAGGGGCGCGGCATCAATCGCAGCGCGCCGGGACTTGCCGCCATCGGCGTGTTCCTGCTCGCCTGGCTGATCGGTCCGTGGCTCGGACGGTTCGGCTGGCGCCGCTCGTCGCTCATCGCGGTCGGGGTGGCCGGAGGATTCGTCGCGTTGTCTTTCGCGCTTCAGGCGGTCCTGCCGGTGAGCCTCGATGTGATGCCGTGGGCGCTGGTGTCGCTGGGATGCTGCCTCGCGGGGCTGACAGGTACCGTCGACAGCCAGACCATCGCCCTGTTTCGCCAGGGCCGCGAACTGATGCACCGGAGCGGCATGCTGCGCGAACTGCTCGAAACCAGTCCGGAAACGATCTTCATCACCGATGCGGCGGGCATGATCGAACTGGCGAACCCGGCCGCCGGCAGGATGTTGGAGCGGAACGCGGACGAGATCGTCGGACGCAATATCCGCGAACTTCTGTCGTTGCCGTCCGGTCCGTTGCTGCCCGACGGCCGCGCCGTCAACGAAAATCTGCCGGCGGACATGGCGTCCGGTGCCGGAGAGCCGTGCGAACTGCAGGTGAAGACCGCATCGGGCCGCGAGATTCCGGTGGAGTTGCAGGTTTCCGCCCTGCGCATCGAGTCGCTGGCCCACCCGCTGGAACGCCGCCGCCGTCCGCGCATCGTGCTGACCTTTTCGCTACGCGATCTGAGCGAGCGCAAGCGCGCCGAGGCGGCGCAGTGTCGCTCGCTGGAAGAGGCGCTGGCCGCAAGCCGGGCCAAGAGCGAATTCATCAGCAATATGGGCCATGAGCTGCGCACGCCGCTCAACGCCATCATCGGCTTTTCGGAAATGCTGAAGAAGCAGGTGTTCGGCCCGATCGACAACGAACGCTACCTGCAGTACGCAGGCAACATCCATGGCAGCGGTACGCGGCTGCTCGAGATCATCAACGACATTCTGGATTCGGCGCGGATCGAAACCGGGAACTATGCGCTTAACGAGGAGCCGCTGTCCCTGCCCGCGATCATCGCCAGTGCGCTCGAGCTTGCCCGCATGCGGCCCGAGGCGCAGCCGGTTACCTTCGTCGCCGACGTGGCGGACGGGCTGCCGGCCCTGATGGGCGACGAGCGGCTGATCAGGCAGGCAGTGATCGGACTGCTTTCCAATGGCGCCAAGTTCAGCCATCCCGGCGCGCACGTGGTGGTACGCGCCGCCGTCGATGAGTCCGGAGGGGCGGTCATCACCGTTGCGGACAACGGTATCGGCATGCATCCTGACATCATCGACCGGGTGACCGTGCCGTTCTACCAGGTGGACGGCTCGCTGGAGCGCAAGTACGAGGGAACCGGGCTGGGGCTCTATCTGGTATCGCAGACCATGGCGCTGCATGGCGGTGACATGGAGATTCGGAGCGAACCGGGGCATGGCGCCACCGTTATTCTCCGGTTTCCGAAATTCCGGCTTGTCGGCAGCGATGGTTCCGGAAAAGGCAAGGCTGCAGTGATTTGAGCGACGACCACCGGACCTGCCGCCCTCGGCGCAGGAACGTGCCCGCCGCCGCGGAGTGATTCGACCCCCTGTTTAGCCGGGTTTAAACGGGCGGTGCCGCGTCTCGAACGCGTGCATTTCCGGAATTCGCCATGGAAACAGTGGTTTGCGGGTATACGCCGGCGTCAGCGAGACCCGGCGGACGGGTCAGGAATTTAACCCTGATCTTTCCTATGGTTTTCGTTGACTGTGGATAACCCTGCCGCCGATAATCCGATTCAGGGGAGACGGGGAAATTCGGCGCGTGTCCGAAGCGCCCGCTTTAACCGGGCCGGAGAGGGGGGGGCGCGTCTGGCCGGTCATCGATTCAGCCGAATGAGCCGTGGAACCGCCAGACAGGCGGCGCACCTGGTTGTTTTCCTGATCGTTCTGCTCGGTCCCTGGGCGGACGCGGACGGTCAGGTGCTGGCGGGCTGGTCCGTGGTGTCCACAACCGGCGATGCCCGGTACCGCGAGGCGTCATCGACCGACTGGCGTCCCGTCCTCCTTGGCATGGTCCTTGCAGAAGGCTCGCGCGTGGCCACGGGGGAGCGCGGCAGGGTGGTGCTGTCGCGCGGGACCAGCACCGTCACTGTGGCGGCGCAGAGCGAAACGGAGGTGGGCGGCGCGCGCAGCGGCGTCCTCTATCGGTTCTTCCAGTATCTGGGAACCATTCTCCTGCGCATCGAGAACGGCCCCGATCGCAATTTCCAGGTGCGCACGCCCTATCTTGCCGCGACGGTGAAAGGGACGGTGTTCTCGGTCAGTGTCGACGGTCAGGGCGCCGTCGTGCACGTCACCCGGGGTCTGGTCGAAGTTGCGGCGTTGTCCAGCGGCAATGCCGCGCTGGTGCGTCCCGGCCAGACCGCCCGCGTTTCCAGCGCTCCCAATGCCGCGGTCGAGTTCATCGGTGGCTCGGGCAGTGGCGGCGGGACGGGGTCCGGCCGGCCCCAGGGGGGCGAGGAGCCGGTGCCGGATCCGTTGAAGCCGGAGACGCCGGGTGAGGCGGCGAGGAACGCCGGGCACGGAAATGATCCCGGTGCCGACACTGACACCGGCGCCAGCGCCAGCGCCAGCGCCAGTACCAGCGCCGATACCGGGTCGAGCGCGAGCCTGAACACCGCCGCCACTGCCGCCGCCATCGCTGCTAGCGCCGACGCCGGCAGGCGCGTGCAGGGGCCGGGGCGAAATCGAGTCCGGGGGACATGGCGCGGGCAGGCGCCATTCGCTGCGCAGGCGCGCGCAGTAAAAGGGCTGGATGACCGCTCAGGAGATCGGCGGCGCGGCGACGCGGCGACGAAGGATCGGGAAGAATCGGGATCCGACAGGGCCCGGCGCTTCCGTATCCCGGTTCGGGTGGGGGAAGCTTCGGTTGATTTCGTCAGGGCGACCGGCGGGCTGGTACCCCGTTCGGGAAGCGGCCTGCCGGGAGACGGGCGCTCCGGCAAGGGGGGGAACGACGACGGTGCGGGCGATCGGAGTGGCGGCAGCGGCGTTGCCTCTGCCGCGCCGGATTCCGACTCGGGATCCCGGCCGTCGGCCGTCGGCGGCGGCAAGGACGTATCTTCGGCGTCGGCGGTTTCTCCGGAAAACGGTGGAACCGCGGCCGGCCTCCCGGGAAGGATCGAGAACGAGCCCTCCGGAAAATCGGTCAGGTTCCGGGACAGGGACCGCGGCCGCGGAAAGGGCAAGCATTGACAGGAGCCCCGACCGGATCAACGCGGCGCGACGGTGAATTGCGTTCCCGGTTCGACGCCGTGGGCATGGGCGAAATCGTCGCCCGTCATCTTGTCGCCGCCGGCACGCAGCCTCCTCGCGATGATGCTTCCGCCCGTTGCGGCGATGCAGATGCCGCTGCCGTCCACCGTCGCCACCGTGCCCGGCGGCGCCGTCGTCGCGGGGCCCGGCGCGGAATCGAATATCTGCACCGTCTTGCCGCTCAGCCGCGTCCACGCGCCGGGCTGCGGGTTGGCGCCGCGGATCAGGTTGTAGACCTCTCGCACCGGGCGCGACCAGTCGATGCCCACCTCGTCCCGGGTGCACCAGCTCTCGTAAGTGGCCTGCGATTCGTCCTGGGCGATGCGCGGCGCCGTGCCGGCCTTGACCAGGTCGACCGCCTCAAGCATCGCCTGGACGCCGAGGGGAAACAGCTTGCCGAAATAGATGGATCCCAGCGTGTCGTCGGGACCGATTTCCACTTCCTTCTGCAGCAGGACAGGGCCCGTATCCAGCCCGTCATCGGGCCAGAAGATGCTGAGCCCCGTGCGCGTTTCTCCCTGGATGATGGGCCAGTTTATGGAACTGGGCCCGCGATGCTTCGGCAGCAGCGACGGGTGATACTGGATGGTGCCGAGTTTCGGAATGTCGAGGAAGGCGGCGGGCACGATCTTGGTGACGAAGGCCATTACCCCGAGATCCGGTGCCAGCGCCCGGCAGGTCTCGGCCACTTCGTGCTTCCTGAACGAAGCGGGCTGATACAGCGGCAGACCCCGCGCCGCGGCCGCCTCGTTGATGGGATCGGGGCGCCCGCCGGGCCGGTCTTCGGGCCCAAAGACCGCGATCACGTCATCGCCATGATCGATCAAGGCCTCCAGCACCGCCTTGCCGAAGGCCTGCTGCCCGTTGACGATGATTTTCATGTTCTTCTCCCGCCTTCGTAGCGCGGTGACGCGCCCGGACGGCTAAACGTCAAACACGTCCGCCCGCCGGCTGCAAGGGGGAATCGACCGGTGGCTCAGGCGAGGGCGTTCACCTTGGCTGCCATGATGAAGTCGTTTTCATGCAGCCCCCTGATCTTGTGTGTGTAAAAGACGATCTCGGCATGGCCCCAGCCGAAGGAAATGTCGGCGTGGTGGCCCTCGGTTTCGCACAGATTGCCGACCTTGTTGACGAATGCCTGCGCCGTCCGAAAGTCGGGGAAGGTGAAGTGACGGCTGACGCGGTCCGCCGCCGGCGACAGGGTCCAGCCCGGCGTTTCCTCGAGATAGACCCTTGCCTGTTCTGCGCTCAGCGGTGGAATGCCGCCCTGACAGGGGACGCAGGTCCTGGCGGTAAGCGACATGGCAGATCTCCTGTGCGTTCTTGTCTTCCGCAGCCCTGATATAGAACGCTCCGTTATCCTCGGCCAGCGCTCGACGGGTCGGCACGTCTCCCTATAATCGTCCGTCGTCGCCGGGAAGCGGCGGAACGGAGACATCGATGGCGCCATGGTGCTGGAGAGGCCGGGCCAGCCGCTATCGTGCCGCGCTTCGCACCCGAGGTGCGCGGCGAAGGGTGCCGCGGTACTGCTTCCCGACGGGCCCGGTTGAGGCGCTATTGCGCGCCCGCAGGCCAGGCGGCAGACTGGCGCAGGGCCGGAGGAGCGCCATGCCGCAGGACATCGCCACCAAGCAGAAGGTCTACCGGGACTACAGCCAGGAGGAGCTCGACTGGCAGTACGACCACAGCAAGCGCTTCCCCGATACCAATGTCTTCCAGAACGAACGCATGGCAATGAGCCGGCGGGCGCGGGAAGCCATTCCCTGCCGTCTCGACGTCTCCTACGGTACCGGCGAGCGCGAGGTCCTCGACATCTTTCCGGCGCAGGGCAGCGCGAAATCCCCTGTCGTCGTCATGATTCACGGCGGCGCGTGGACCCGCGGCAGCAAGGAGAGCTACGGCTTTCCCGCCGAAACCTTCTCGCCGCGCGGCGTCGCCTGGGTCGCGACCGAATTCGACAACATTCCGCCCAATACCCTCGACGGCATGGTGAAGCAGAACCGCGATGCCATCGCCTGGGTCTATCGCAATGCCGCCAGCTTTGGCGCCGATCCCGACCGCATCCACGTGGCGGGTCACTCCTCCGGCGCCCATCTCGCCGGCATGATGCTGGTCACCGACTGGGAGAAGCTCTATGGACTGCCGCGCGATCTGCTGAAGGGGGTGTGCTGCATCAGCGGCATGTACGACCTGGAGCCGGTCTATCTCAGCTATCGCAACCGATACGTGAAGCTCGACGAGGCGGCATGGCGGCGAAACAGCGCTATCCACAACATCCCCGCGGGCGGCGCGCCACCGCTGATCATCGGCTATGGCGAACTTGAAACCGACGAGTTCAAGCGCCAGCCCAAGGCGTTTCTCGCCGCGTGGCAGAAAGCCGGGCACACGGGGCAGACGATCGAGGTCGCCGGCGCCCACCACTTCGCCGCCAGCTATGCTTACAACGATCCCGACAGCCCGGTGGCGAAGGCCCTGCTGGCCCGGATCGGCGTTTGAGTCCAGAGACCGGGGATTACGACGCCGGCGCCTCGCTGGCGTCGAGCGCTATCCCGGTTTCGTCGTCGCGCGATTCCTGCTGGCGCCGCCACATGGCGGCGTACTTGCCGTCCCGGACGAGCAGGTCCAGGTGACGGCCGCGCTCGACGATGCGACCGGCTTCCAGAACCAGGATCTCGTCGGCGTCGACCACGGTGGACAGGCGATGGGCGATGACCAGTGTCGTGTGATCGGCCGAGACCCGGCGCAGGGCCGACTGGATTTCGCGTTCGGTGTGCGTATCCAGCGCCGACGTCGCCTCGTCGAAGATCAGGATGCGGGGCGATTTCAGGATGGTACGCGCGATGGCGACGCGCTGCTTCTCGCCGCCCGACAGTTTCAGTCCACGCTCGCCCACCATGGTCTGGTAGCCGTCGGGGGTGGACATGATGAAATCGTGGATCGCGGCCATCCGCGCGGCCTCTTCCACCCCTGACGGCGAAGATCCGGGCCGCCCGTACGCGATGTTGTAATAGACCGTGTCGTTGAACAGCACGGTGTCCTGCGGAACGATTCCCATGGCGGCGCGCACGCTGGCCTGGGTGACGTCGCGGAGGTCCTGGCCGTCGATGCGGATCGCGCCGCCGGTGACGTCGTAGAAGCGGAACATAAGCCGCGCGATGGTGGATTTACCGGCGCCGCTCGGCCCGACGATGGCTACTTTCTTTCCGGCCGGAACGACAAAGCTGATGCCGTGCAGGATCTGGCGCCGCGGATCGTAGGCGAAGGAGACGCGATCGAACACGATCTCGCCGGGACCGGCGGCCAGCGGCGGCGCGCCCGGCGGGTCGCCGATTTCCGGCGGCACATCGAGCAGGTGGAACATGGCCTCCATGTCGGTCAGGGACTGCCTGATTTCGCGATAGACGAAGCCGAGAAAGTTGAGCGGAATAAAGAGCTGGATCAGGTAGGCGTTGACCATCACGAAGTCGCCGATGGTCATGCGGTTCTCGGTGACGCCGATGCCGGCCATGACCATGATTGCCGTCAACCCGACGCCGATGATGCCCGACTGGCCGATGTTGAGCAGCGACAGCGAGCTCTTGGACTGCACCGCAGCCTCCTCGTAGCGGGCCAGCGCCCGGTCGAACCGGCGCGCTTCGTGGTCCTCGTTGCCGAAATACTTGACCGTCTCGTAGTTGAGCAGGCTGTCGATGGCGCGGGTATTGGCCTGGCTGTCCGTCTCGTTCATGCGGCGGCGAAACTTGAGCCGCCAGTCGGTGATCACGAGGGTAAAGGCGATATAGCCCGCCACCGTCACGAACGTGACCAGCGCGAGCCAGACGTCGAACATCACCCACAGGATGCCGCACACCAGCGCGATTTCGAGGATCGTGGGCAGGATGTTGAACAGCATGAAGTTGAGCAGGAAATCGATGCCCTTGGTGCCGCGCTCGATGGCGCGGGTATTGGCCTGGCTGTCCGTCTCGTTCATGCGGCGGCGAAACTTGAGCCGCCAGTCGGTGATCACGAGGGTAAAGGCGATATAGCCCGCCACCGTCACGAACGTGACCAGCGCGAACCAGACGTCGAACATCACCCACAGGATGCCGCACACCAGCGCGATTTCGAGGATCGTGGGCAGGATGTTGAACAGCATGAAGTTGAGCAGGAAATCGATGCCCTTGGTGCCGCGCTCGATGGCGCGCGACAGCCCGCCGGTCTGCCGCTCCAGGTGAAAGCGCAGCGCCATGGCGTGCAGGTGGCGAAAGGTTTCCAGCGCCACGGTACGGATGGCGCGCTGGCCCACTTTGGCGAAGACGGCGTCGCGCAGCTCGGCGAAGGCAATGGAGAGCACGCGCAGGACGCCATAGGCGAACAGCAGGGCGAGGGGCAATGCCACCGCCACGCCGGCCTTTCCGGCCAGCATGTCGACCACGTGCTTGAATACCACCGGCACGTATACGTTGGCGATCTTGGCCCCGGCCAGCAGCACCAGCGCCGCCACCACGCGGACTTTCATTTCGTTGGCCCCGTCGGGCCACAGGTAGCGGCTGAGCGTGCGCAGCGCGCCCCACTCGAAACCGCTATCCAACTTGCGCCCCGACAGGGTTCGATCGGCCTCGGCCATCATTTGCTCCGGTTGTGGTTCCCGGCTCCATATAGGCCCGAAGCCGGCCGCGGGCCAGTCCGGCCGGGTCGGCAGGAACGCAAGGACCCCTTGTCTGTAGCGGTCCGTACGCCTATCACAATGAAATGTTTTTGCTTTCCAAGGCTTACCTTTTTCTCGCCAATCCCAATTTCTGGCTGCCCGTGCTGCTGGCGACCGGGACGGGGTTGCTGTGGACGCGCTACCGGCGCGCCGGCCGGCGGGTGCTGACCGCGACCGTCGCCTTCATCGTCGTGATTGCGACGATGCCGGTCGGCTATATGGCCATCGCGGTGCTCGAGGACCGCTTTCCGACCGTGCATCAACCGCCGGCGCGTATCGACGGCATTATCGTGCTGGGCGGTACGGTGAACCAGTTCATGACCATGGCGCGTGGCCAGCCGGCTCTGACCGACGGGGCGGAGCGGCTGACCGAATTTGTCGCCCTGGCGCGCCGGCACCCCGAAGCGCGGCTGGTCTTCACCGGCGGCTCCGCCGCGGTCTTCATGCAGGAGCTCAAGGAATCCGAAGTGGCACGGATGTTCTTCGACCAGATGGGGCTCGACACGTCGCGCATCGTATTCGAGAGCGAATCGCGCAATACCTGGGAAAACGCCGTCTTTACCCACCGGCTGATGCAGCCGCGGCCGGGGGCGGTGTGGGTGCTGATCACCTCGGCCCTGCATATGCCGCGTGCGGTCGGCGCCTTTCGCAAGGCGGGATGGACTCCGCTGCCCTTTCCGGTCGACTATCTGACCTACGGTCACCTGCATCTGACGCCGCGCCTCGATTTGGGCGGCGGTATCGACGATCTGTGGACGGCAATGAGGGAATGGATGGCGCTTGCGGCCTACCGGATTCTCGGCCGTACCGACACGGTCCTGCCGGCGCCGAAGCGCTGAAATTGCGCGATTCGCTCCCCTGTGGCACCAGTATCTCCAGTTAGACGTCCCGGGCCGTATCGCATTGCGGGCCGCCTTCGTGGTAAGGAAAGGCTTCCATGGGACAACGTCGGTTAGCTTTCGCATTGCCGATCCTGGCCCTGCTGGCGGGCGGATCGCCCGTTGCGGCGGCCGGGCCGGGCGACGTGGTGGTGGATGAAGCCGCCTTCGCCAGTTTCCTCGCCGGTGTGCGCAGCGAAGCCATCGCCCGCGGGCTGCGCGCGGCGACCGTAGACCAGGCCCTTGCAGGCGTCACGCCGCTGCGTCGCATCATTCAGCGCGACCGTTCCCAGGCCGAATTCAAGCTGACACTGAAGATCTACCGCAACCGGGTCGTTACCCCGCAGACCATCGACCGCGGCCGGTCCATGGCGGCAAAATATCGCGCGCTGCTGGAAGGCGTGGCAAGGCGCTATCGCGTGCAGCCGCGGTTCATTCTCGCTATCTGGGGTATGGAAACCCGTTACGGCGCTGTCGAGGCGAATGTGCCGCTGATCCCGGCGCTGGCCACGCTGGCATTCGATGCGCGGCGGCCCAGGTTCTTCCGCGCGCAGCTCTTCAGTGCGCTCGAGATCGTCGACCGTGGTTATATCGGCCTCGACCGGCTTTACGGATCGTGGGCCGGCGCGATGGGCCAGCCGCAATTCATGCCGTCCAGCTATCTGGCCTACGCCGCCGATTTCGATGGCGACGGCAAGCGCGACATCTGGAAGAACGAGGGCGACGTCTTCGCCTCCATCGCCAACTACCTGTCGAAGCATGGCTGGCGCGACGATCTTACCTGGGGGCGCGCTGTCCGCCTGCCGGCCGCGGGAACGGAGGCGATCGCCACCGATGTGCGCCGTGCGGCGCCGGGCTGCCGCGCCCAGACCAGCGAACGACGCCGGCTGTCGGCGTGGCAGGCGCTCGGGGTGCGGCGGGCGAACGGGGCCGACCTGCCGACCCGCGATATCGAGGCGGCGCTGGTGCTGCCCGAAGGCCGTGGCGGCGAGGCGTTTCTGGTCTATGGCAACTACGCGGCGATCATGGCCTACAACTGCGCCCACCTTTACGCGGTGACGGTCGGCACGCTGGCCGATTTCATCGGTACGGTCGGCCATGACTGACCGATTCCATCGCTTCGCCGTTGTAATGGCGGCGCTGGTACTGGGCGCCTGCGCCGAAACCCAGCTGGCCATCCATACCGCCAAGCAGATCGTGCCGGGAACCGGCGATGGGGTGCCGCGGACGGAGGGCGTCTACAAGGTAGGCCGGCCCTATCAGGTCAACGGCGTCTGGCACTATCCGGCGGTCGACTACGCCTATGCGGAGACGGGCGTCGCGTCGTGGTACGGGCCGAAATTTCACGGCAAGCCCACGGCCAACGGCGAGACCTTCGACATGAACGGCGTATCGGCTGCGCACAAGACCCTGCCGCTGCCGTCGGTGGTGCGCGTGATCAACCTGCGCAACGGGCGGGCGATCAGGGTGCGCGTCAACGACCGCGGTCCGTTCGTCAATGGCCGCATTATCGATCTTTCGCGCCGTGCCGCCCAGCTTCTCGGCTTCGAGGCTATCGGCACCGCGCCGGTGCGGGTCGAGGTCATCGCCGATGAAAGCCGGCGCATGGCGCGGCTCGCGCAACAGGGGCGACCGACGTCGACGATCGCGTCCAGGCGGGAACCGCCGCCTCCGCTTGCCGCGGTGCCGACCGAACGCGTCACCGTATCGTCGCTCGATTCGCGCGACGCGGCTGCAGCGACGTCGGAATCGGGGACGCAGCTTGCCTTCGCCAGCCCGTCCCGCAGGGTTGCGCCGCCGGTTGGGGCGGCGGCGGGCGAGGTCAGCGTTGTGCCGGTGGATGTCACCGCAGCCCTGTACGTTCAGGCCGGCGCGTTCGTGCAGCGGGACTATGCGGTTCGCCTGCAGCGCAAGCTGGCGGAGATCGCCCCGGCGCGGGTGGTGCAGGCCACCGTCGGCGACCGGCGCTTTTACCGCGTGCGTATCGGGCCGGTGCGCAGCGTGGAAGAAGGCGACCGGTTGCTTGATCGGGTGCTGTCCTCGGGTCATCCCGGTGCGCGGCTTGTGGTGGAATGAACCGTGACCATCGTTTCGCCCCATTCGCGCCGACTATGGACAGCCGGTTAAATCGGATGAAAGCAGGAGCCAGGAAATCATGACGACCGGAAGGAGAAGTCCGAAACTGGTCGCCGCGGTGCTTGCCTTTGCGGTCGGTGCCGCCGGGGTCGCCGGGACGGTGCGCGGCCAGACCCTGAAGACCACGGCGCGGCATGCGATCCTGATCGACGCCTCGACCGAGGCGGTGCTGTTCGCCAAAGCGGCGGACGTGCCGATGCCACCCGCTTCCATGAGCAAGCTGATGACCATCGACATGGTCTTCGAGCGGCTGAAGAGCGGCGCGCTGAGCATGGACGACAAGTTCCTGGTCAGCGAGAAGGCCTGGCGCATGGGCGGGTCGAAGATGTTCGTCAAGGTGGGCGACCGGGTATCGGTGCAGGACCTGTTGCGCGGCATCATCGTGCAGTCGGGCAACGACGCCTGCATCGTCATCGCCGAAGGGCTGTCCGGCAGCGAGGACGCCTTTGCCGAGCAGATGACGCGCAAGGCGCGCGAAATCGGCCTGGTCAACAGCACCTTCCGTAACGCCACGGGCTGGCCGGCGGACGGGCATGCCATGTCGGCGCGCGATCTGGCGACGCTGGCGCTCAGGATCATCCGCGAGTTTCCCCAATACTATCCCATCTTCAAGGAAATCAGCTTCACCTATAACGGTATCAAGCAGGGCAACCGCAACCCGCTGCTCTACAGGAACTTCGGCGCCGACGGGCTCAAGACGGGCCATACCGAGGCGTCCGGCTACGGCCTCGTGGCGTCGGCGGAGCGCAACGGCCGCCGGCTCGTGCTGGTGCTGAACGGCCTGTCCAGCATGCGCGAGCGGTCTTCGGAATCCGCCCGGCTGCTCGACTGGGGATTCCGCGAGACCGCCACTTACGCCCTGTTCAGGAAGGGCGAGACGGTGGAGAATGCCAAAGTCTGGCTGGGCATGCAGCCCAGCGTTCCACTGGTGATCGACCGCGACCTGGCGCTGACCATCCCGCGCGCCGCTCGGAGCGATATGACGGTCAAGGTGGTCTACAGGGATCCGCTCCCGGCTCCCATCAAGGCGAAGACCGCCGTCGCCCGGCTGGTGGTGGCGGTGCCCGGCCGCCCGCCGCTGGAACTGCCCCTGATGGCCGGCGCCGACGTGGAGCAGCTCGGCCTGTTCGGACGGGTGAATGCCGCGGTGCGTTACCTGATCTGGGGGTCGCCGGGCTGATTCAGATATCTGACAGCGAGTTAGAAATTGCCTGCTGTCCGCGGGAATATAGCATCTTCATGACGATTCGTTCGGTCCTGTGGATACTGAGATGATCGGGGAAAAGGATGCCAATTTTTCCTGTCCGTTGGTTTTACTGTGGAAAAATCTGAGCCGCGCCTGTCAAGGCACATGGTGTAGGTGCTACGGTCAAAAATTCGGTGAGATGGGAGCGGGGCATGCTAATCGCCATCGATGGAATCGACGGAGCAGGCAAAACGACCCTCGCTCAAAATCTGAAGCGCGTTTTCACGTGCTTGGACCCCCTCATCGAGAAGGAACCAACAGAATACTCGACGTGGGGAAAAAGGCTTAAAGAAAGTGCCGAAATCGGACGCCTGCCGAGGGAACTTGAGCTTGATTATTTCCATCGGGACAGGGTCGAGCACATAAGGAAGGTAATTAAGCCAGCACTAGAGGGGAGACGCTTAGTTATCTTGGATCGCTACATTGACTCGACTTTGGCATTTCAGGCTGACGATGTGGCGGACGCGGAACACTTGTACGAACGCTTTTTGCCTGAGATACTGGTCGCGAATTTTACATTTATCTTGGATTGTAACCCCGAAGTCGGGTTAGAAAGAATTTCCCGGACGAGACCGAGCCGTTCCAAATTCGAGCGTATCGATACTCTTCGGAAGGCGGAGAGCATCTATCGTTCTCGGCAGGGCCCAACTTACCACCACGTAAACGCAATGGTCTCCGTCAGCGAAACTCTCTCGCAAGTCTTGGCTATCCTTTCGAAACACTCGCCCAAATTAAAACGCGTAATCGCGGGAGGGACTGGGATCCGCTGCAGCAATTCTAAGCGTCGAGCCGAAGCCTAGCATGCCCTTCGAGGCGGTGGCGGCGGCGATCCTCGCGGCGGTGCGCCGGCGCTGGCCGGAGGCCGTTCAGTGAGCGGTGAAACCGGCAGCAAGGGCGGAGCGGCGCCCCCGTTCCCCCGCGCCAATCCGGATCTCGCCGGTCATGGCTGGGCGGAACAGCGCTTCTTGGCCGCGTGGCGGTCGGGGCGGCTGCCGCACGCCTGGCTGATCTACGGGCCGCCCGGTATCGGCAAGGCCACGTTCGCCTTCCGGGCGGCGCGGTTCGCACTGTCGGGCGGCGGGGCAGGGGGCGGCGGCGGGCTGTTCGCCGACGGACCCGTCGAGTCGCTGGCCGTGGCCACGGACCACCCGGTGTTCCGCCGCGTCGCCTCCGGCGGCCATGGCGACCTGATGACGCTCGAGCGCGGCTTCGTGAAGGAAAAGAACGGCAAGGATGACGATGGGGACACCGACCCGCGCGACCGCAAGCGCCGTACCGTCATCCGGGTGGACGAGGTGCGCGCCGCGGGGCATTTCCTGCGCATGACCCCGGCCGAGGGCGGCTGGCGGGTGGTGGTGGTCGACTGCGCCGATGACCTGAACCCCAACGCCGCCAACGCCCTGCTCAAGATGCTGGAAGAGCCGCCCGACCGCGCCCTGCTGCTGCTGGTGAGTCATGCTCCCGGCCGGCTTCTGCCCACCATCCGGTCGCGCTGCTGCCGCCTCGCCCTCAAGCCCCTGTCGGAGGACCTGGTGCTGGGGCTGATCGGCCGCTACCGCCCCGATCTGGCCCATGCGGACGCCGTGGCCCTGGCGCGGCTGGGGGAGGGCAGCATCGGCCGGGCGCTGGCACTGGCCGAGGAGGGCGGGCTCGACCTCTACCGCGAGATGGTGGCGCTCATGGCGCGCCTGCCGGCGCCGGCGCCGGGAGTGCACGCCCTGGGCGACCGGCTGGGTCGGCAGGGGGCCGAGGCGGAAGCCGCCTTCCGAACCGCCATAGGGCTGCTGGCGTGGTGGGTATCGCGGCTGGTGCGCGAGGGCGCGCGCGGCCGCGAGAGCGCGCCGGTGGTGCCGGAGGAAGAAGGGCTGGGCGCCCGGCTGCTCGCCGCCGGCGGGGTTGATCGCTGGATGGAGGTATGGGAGAAGATCACGCGCCTGACCGATCAGACGGACGGGCTCAATCTCGACCGCAAGCAGGTCGTGCTCAACGTGTTCCATGCATTGGGAGAAGCCGCGCGCGCCTGAGCCCGCGGCGAAGGCGCGAATAGTGGCAGACCGCACCTATTACATCACCACGCCGATCTATTACGTGAACGACGTGCCCCATATCGGGCACGCCTACACGACGCTGGCGTGCGACGTGCTGGCCCGGTTCAAGAGGCTGGACGGGTTCGACGTCCATTTCCTCACCGGGACCGACGAGCACGGCCAGAAGGTGGAGAAATCCGCGGCCGTCGCCGGCATGGACCCGCAGGCGTTCACCGACAGGGTATCGCAGAACTTCCGCGACCTTGCCCGCGCGATGAACTACTCCAATGACGACTTCATCCGTACCACCGAGCCGCGCCACGTGGCCGCCAGCCAGGAAATCTGGCGCCGGCTCAAGGCCAACGGGCACATCTATCTCGGCTCCTATTCCGGCTGGTACGCGGTGCGCGACGAGGCGTTCTACGATGAGAGCGAACTGAAGGACGGATCGGGCGGCAAGAAGATCGCCCCGTCCGGCGCCGAGGCGGAGTGGGTGGAGGAGCCGAGCTATTTCTTCGACCTGTCCCGGTGGCAGGACCGGCTGCTGCGCTTCTACGACGACAACCCTGACTTCGTCGCACCCGCCACGCGGCGCAACGAGGTGGTCAGCTTCGTGCGCGGCGGACTGCACGATCTGTCCGTGTCGCGCACCAGCTTCAAATGGGGCGTTCCGGTGCCCGACGATCCAGACCACATCATGTACGTGTGGCTCGACGCGCTCACAAACTACATCACGGCCGTCGGCTATCCGGACATGAATTCTGCCTATTTTTCAAAATGGTGGCCCGCCGATCTTCATATGGTAGGCAAGGATATCCTGCGTTTCCACGCGGTGTACTGGCCGGCCTTCCTGATGGGCGCCGGGCTGGAACCGCCGAAGCGCGTCTTCGCCCACGGCTGGTGGACCAACGAGGGACAGAAGATATCCAAGTCGCTGGGCAACATCATCGATCCGCTGGCCATCGTGGAGCGATACGGCCTCGATCAGGTGCGCTATTTCCTGCTGCGCGAGGTTCCGTTCGGCAATGACGGCGATTTCTCCCACCAGGCCGTCGTCGGGCGCGTCAACAGCGAACTGGCCAACGACCTCGGCAACCTGGCCCAGCGGGTCCTCAGCATGGTAGCCCGAAATTGCGGCGGTAAAACTCCTGATTACCGTCGCGATGATGGTTCAATTGCGGCCCTCGACGTCGCTGTTATCGGTTGCCTTGCTTCGGCGCATGAACTGCTTCCTCGATTAAGAGAAGCGATCGACCAACAGGCGTTTCATGAGGCGCTAGAGATCATTTGGGAGGTAATCAGAAAAGCTAATCGGTCTGTCGATTCCGATGCCCCGTGGGGTTTGCGCAAGACTGACCCGCGAAAAATGGAGGTAGTCCTTTACACATTGATGGAAGTGTTGCGGCATATTGCGATTTTGCTGCAACCGTTCATGCCTCAATCCTGCGAGCATCTACTGAATCAACTCGGCGTTTCAAAGGACCGGCGTGCGTTTAAAAATCTGAACGCCGGCGATACGCAGTTTGACCACAATTCAATTGTTCCCGGAACGCCGCTACCCAAGCCGCAGGGCGTGTTTCCGCGCTATGTGGAGGAGGCGGAGAGCGGAGCGGCGAAGGCATGACCATGCTGGTAGACAGCCATTGTCATCTGGATTTCGACGCCTTCGACGCCGACCGCGACGCCCTGTTCGACCGTGCCGCCGCCGCCGGAGTGGGCGCCATGGTCACCGTCTGCACCCGGCTGTCCCGCTTCGATGCGCTGCTGGCGCTTGCCGGCGGCCGGGCGAACCTGTCCTGCTCGGTGGGCATCCATCCGCACCAGGTGGCGGAGGAGGAGCGGGCGGTCCCGGAGCGTCTGATCGAACTGGCGCGCCATCCCAAGGTGGTCGGCATTGGCGAGACGGGACTCGACTACTATTACGACAAGAGCCCGCGCGAGGATCAGAAGGCCAGCTTCCGTGCCCATATCGCGGCGGCGCGGGAAACCGGCCTGCCCCTCATCGTGCATACCCGTGACGCCGACGCGGACATGGCGGCGATCCTGCGCGAGGAGACGGCCGCCGGCGCCTTTCCCGGTGTGCTGCACTGTTTTTCCAGCGGCCGGGCGCTGGCCGAGACGGCGCTGGATCTGGGCCTTTACATCTCGCTCTCCGGCATCGTGACATTTCGCAACGCGGAAGGGTTGCGCGCCGTCGCGCGCGACGTGCCGCTCGACCGCATATTGGTTGAGACCGACGCGCCCTATCTGGCGCCGGTTCCCATGCGCGGCAAGCGCAACGAGCCGGCCTTCGTCGTCCACACCGCCGCCGCGGTGGCTGGTTTGAAGGGTGTTACGCCCGAGGCGCTGGCCGAGGCCACCACGGCCAACTTCTTCCGTCTTTTTTCGCGGGCGACGGCGCCCGCTGTGGCATGAGGGTCACCGTCCTCGGCTGCGGGCCGTCGGCCGGGGTGCCTGCCATCGGCGGCGGCTGGGGCGCCTGCGATCCGGCCAATCCGAAGAATCAGCGCCGGCGGCCGTCGGTGCTGGTGGAAGGCGCCGGCACGAGGGTGCTGGTGGACACGTCGCCGGACCTGCGCGAGCAGTTCCTTGCCACCGGCGTGGCAGCCATCGATGCGGTGCTCTACACCCACGACCACGCCGATCATGTGCACGGGATCGACGACCTGCGGGTGGTGCGCCGGCATGTGAAGCGGAATATCGACGTCTATGCCGCGCCCGAGGTGCTGGACCGCATCACCCGGCGCTTCGGCTACCTTTTTGCCGGTCGCGAGGCCATGGACGCGCTCTATCGGCCGATCTGCGAGCCGCACGTCATCGAGGGGCCGTTCCGGGTCGGCGGGCTCCAGGTGGTGCCGCTGGCCCAGGATCACGGCATTTGTCCGTCGCTGGGCTTCCGGTTCGGCCGGTTCGCGTATTCGACGGATGTGGTGGTGCTGCCGGAAGAGACCCTGACGGCGCTCGCCGGCATCGACACCTGGATCGTGGATTGCCTGCGCGATGGCGATCCGCATCCGACCCATGCCAATCTGGCGACGACGCTGGACTGGATTGCGCGGGTGAAGCCGCGCCACGCCGTGCTGACCCACATGAACCATCAGAGCGATTACGAAACCCTGCGCGCGCATCTTCCGCCCGGGGTCGAGCCGGCCTATGACGGGATGGTGCTGGAGGTGCCGGATGGCTAGATCTGTTCCGGGTCCGGGGTGCCATGCGGGGTGCTCATGTAAATCTCATAATATACATTATGCGACAATAACAGGTTGTGGAAGCGCGCATTAACCAGGTTTTTCAACGCGCTGTTAAGAGCTTTCCCCCTGAAATGGTTCCCGCAGGGGGAAACACTCATTGACGAAAAAACAACCTACGCGACGCTTGCGCGCGCTGGTGGCGGTGCCGGCCATGCTGCCGCTTGAAACCGTCCTCGCCGACCTTACGCCGGCCACCCTGGCGCGCCAGGCGCGCCAGTTGGAAACCGACGCGGCCAAGCTGCGCCGGCGCGCCGGTGAGCTGCTGGTGCGCGAACGGCGCGCCGCCGCGCTCGCCCGCGTCGCAGCCCCCCAGCTCACCCACCGCGAAGCCGAGCGCCTGGCGCGCCTGGTGCGCGACCGGGAAATCATGCGCCAGGCGCTCGCCGGTCGGTCCAACGCCGAAATCGCCAAAAAAACCGGATTGGGCCGGCAATGGGTCGGGCGGATCGTGCAACGCCAGCTCCGCGCCGCTGCGCGGGGCGAGGGTGACGATAGCCCAGGGCCCGGCGTGCCGAGTAAGGCCCTGCCCCGACCTGGCCACTCAGCGGGCCGCTTATCCGTGACAATTCAAGCCGGGAACCGGCCCCCGGCAAAAATCGAGAAAAACGGCGAAATATCGGAATCCGATGAAACGTCACGGTTCAACTGTGACGTTTCGCAGCTCGGGGGGACGCAGCCATGAGCCGCGGCCCGTATCTCGCCCACGGGCACCTGCGTGCCCACGGGCTGGCCGGGGCGCTGCGCCTGGCGCGCATCGCCGCCGGCCTCACCCAGGCGGAGCTTGCCGAGCTCGCCCAGCTC
>Ga0326597_10002569_pt1 | contig 26938 bp, 23 predicted proteins | sample RVTome_12_FD_203789 | JGI IMG/M metagenome (GOLD analysis project Ga0326597, IMG submission 203789) | Soil microbial communities from uranium-contaminated site in the Upper Colorado River Basin, Wyoming, United States - RVT100D185 | ecosystem: Environmental > Terrestrial > Soil > Contaminated >... | reverse complement strand
CGCGGCGGAATTGCGCCGGCGCCGGCGGCGACATCGCCACCGCCGGCGCCAGCGCCAGGCTGCGCCACACCGCGCGCGCCGCGCCCAAAAGCGCTGTGGCAATGCCCGCCAACCCCGAAATCACGAAACCCGAAACGCCGGGATCGTAAAGCAGGAACGGAAAGCGGAAAAAGTCGCTGTAAATCTGCGTCATCCACTGCCCGATCCAGGCCCCTGCGGCCCAGCCGATCAACACCCCAAGCACGCCGATCCCCAGCGCCAGCCGCAGATAATGCCCGCCGATCCGGCGGCGCGAATAACCCAGAGCCTTCAACAGCCCGATCTGGCCGCGCTCCAGCGCGATCAACCGCGCCAGCACCATGTTCACGAGGAACGCCGAGACAACCAGAAAGATTGGCGGCAGCACCTTTTGCATCGCGGCAAGCTGGGTCAGCTCATTTTCCAGAAAGGCGTGCGAGGTCTGCCGGTCGCGCCCGATGGCGCCCGCGCCGCCATAGGGCGCCAACAGCCGGTCCAGCGCCGCGATGACCGCGGGTTGCGAGGCGCCGCGGGTCAGGCTCAGGCTAAGATCGTTGAAGGCGCCGGTCATGTTCATCGCCGCAGCCGCCGCGGCCTCACCCATCCAGATCAGACCATAGCGGCGGTCGTCGGGCATGAGCGCGCCGGGGCCGATGGTATAGACAAACTCGGGCGACAGCACATGGCCGCTGACCGTCAGCACGCGCAACCGGCCGCTGACGATGGCAGCAAAGCTGGCCCCCGGCACCAGCCCGTTGGCCTGCGCAAAGGGTTCCGACAGCGCCACCTCATCGGGGCGCAGCGGGTCGGGCAGGCGGCCGACGCGCAGCAAGGGCAGGTTCAGCACCGGCGCGCCGTCGGCGGGCAGCGACAGCACCCGTGCCATTGCCGGTTCCGGCAGGCCGGCAAGGTCGAGCACGACCTGAAAGCCAACCCGCCCCTCGACGGCCGCGACCCCTTCGATGGCGGCGACCTCGGCGAGCATCGATTGCGGCGCGCGCGTGAGGCTGGCGAAGACATCGCCAAAGCGCTGGCGTTCGTAATAGGCCGCGCGGGTCTGGGTCAGCGAGCGTTCGGCGCCCTGCATCAGCACCAGCACCATCACCCCGGTGGCCAGCACCAGCGCGACCGCCAGGCTTTGCGCCCAGAGCCGCCGCAGATCGCGCCAGGCCTTGCGATCCAGCGCGCGCATTACCAGACCACCTCGGCGGGGGCGATGCGGGTCGGGTTTTCTTCCTGCCGGGCGATGCGGCCATCGGCGATGTAGATCACCCGATGCGCAATGCGCCGCACGCCGGCGTTATGGGTGATCAGCGCGGTTGCGGTGCCCAGATCGCGGTTTACCTCGACCAGCGCCTCCAGCACGGTGATGCCGGTGGCGCTGTCCAGCGCGCCGGTGGGTTCATCGCACAACAGCACATCGGGCCGCTTGGCAATGGCGCGCGCGATCGCCACGCGTTGCTGCTCGCCGCCGGAAAGCTCGGCCGGGAAATGGTCCAGCCGATGCCCTAGCCCGACACGTTCCAGCGCCTCTTCAGGGCGCATCGGGTGGCGCGCGATTTCAGTGACCAGAGCCACGTTCTCGCGCGCCGTCAGGCTGGGCACCAGATTGTAGAACTGGAACACAAAGCCCACGTGGTCGCGCCGGAACGCGGTCAAAGCCCGGTCCGAGGCACGCGTCAGATCGGTTTCGCGAAAGAACACCCGGCCCGAGGTCGGTTTGTCGAGCCCGCCCAGAATGTTCAGCAGCGTCGATTTTCCCGAGCCCGAGGCCCCAAGCAGCACCACCAGCTCGGCCTCGTAAAGCTGCAGATCAACGCCGCGCAGCGCCTGCACCTCGACCGCGCCAGTGCGGTAAACCTTGGTGACGGCTTCGGCCTTGAAGACCACGGCGGACGAGGCAACTGGCACGGTCATGGCGGCAGCATACTACCGCCACGGTGCGGCGGCGAGAGGGCGCGACAAAAGCACGCCGGGCGAGACCTTGATCCATGTCATGGCGCAGCGGATGCTTATGCGTGATGCAGCATATGCTGATGTGGGGATATGAAATGCTGCAGAACCTGATTGTCGCGCTTGGCGATGCGACCCGGCGGCGGGCGTTGCTGGCGCTGTCGGACGGAGGCGAACATTGCCTGTGCGAACTGATGCCAATGTGTTCGGCCAGCCAGTCGCGCATGTCGCGGCACATGGCGGCCCTGAAGGCTGCGGGAATTGTGCGTGACAGGCGTGATGCGCAATGGGTGCGATATCGTCTCGATCCCGAACTTGCACCGCATTTGGCCAATGTGCTGCAGGCGGTTCTGGCAGCAGCGCGGCACGAAGAAGGAAGTGACACATGCGCGGCCGCCTAGGCAGAAATGGCGCCAACTCCGCGCGCGGCCCGGACCGGGATATATTGGTCTGGAATGCCGGAACCGCTCTTTTCATCGCGCTTTGGTTCTGGCTTTACCGCAGGTTTGCGCCGGCCGCTGAATGGCTGGTGGTGCAGCTGCCGGTCGCGCGCCACAGTCGCCCGGGCGAGGCGCTGGCGTTCTTTTTTTACGACGTACCAAAGGTGATGTTGCTGTTGGCGCTTATCGTTTTTGTCATGGGCATCGTGCGCAGTTTCTTCAGCCCGGAAAGGACACGCGCCATGCTGGCAGGCAGACGCGAAGGCCTGGGCAACATTGCGGCGGCCGGGCTTGGCGTCTTCACGCCGTTCTGCTCCTGCTCGGCCGTGCCGCTGTTCATCGGCTTCGTCTCGGCGGGGGTTCCGCTCGGCGTCACCTTTTCGTTCCTGATCGCCGCGCCGATGGTGAACGAGGTGGCGCTGGTGCTGCTGTTCGGTCTGGTCGGATGGCAGGTGGCGCTGAGCTACCTTGGCTTCGGGCTGGGTATTCCCATCGCCGCGGGATTCGTCATCGGCAAGCTGCGGATGGAGCGCTGGTTGCAGGGCTGGGTGCGTGACATCCATGCCGGCGCTACCGCCCCCACGGTCGTCGAAGGCGAACGCCTGACGCAGTTGGAACGCTACAGGCTTGGCATCGAGGCGGTGCGCGAGATCTTTGCCAAGGTATGGGTCTGGATTGTGCTCGGCATCGGTGTGGGTGCGCTGATCCACGGCTATGTGCCGCAGGATCTGATGGCGCGGATCATGGGGGCCGATGCTTGGTGGTCGGTGCCGTTGGCAGTGCTGATCGGCATTCCAATGTACACCAACGCGGCGGGCGTGATTCCGATAGTCGAGGCGCTTTTGGGCAAGGGCGCGGCGCTCGGCACGGTATTGGCCTTCATGATGAGCGTGATCGCGTTCAGCCTGCCGGAAATGATGATCCTGCGGCAGGTGCTGACGCTGCGGCTGATCGCGGTATTTGTCGGCGTCGTCGCCGGCGGCATCATCTGCGTGGGCTATCTGTTCAATCTGCTGTTTTGAAAGGGCGTTGAAATGCGACATGTGAAGGTTTTTGGGCCGGGGTGCAAACGGTGCGAAACCACCGCTGACATGGTGCGGCAGGCTGCGATGGATCTGGGCATTGCGGTAGCGATTGAAAAGGTCACCGACCCGCGCGAAACTGCGCTGGCGGGGGTGATGTCAACCCCGGGGGTCGCAATTGATGACAAGCTCGTGCATGCGGGGGGGTTGCCCGACGCCGCGAAACTGCGGGGGTGGCTAGCGCCTTGACCCGCAACGAATTCGACGCCTGCAGCGGTATGCGTTCATCCTGAATCGCCATCCCGCCGCAGCATCGTTTTGCGCGAATCTGCGCCAGGAACCGCCTGGTATCTGTCGTCACGCGTTTTGGTTACCGCAATTGCCTCGTGCCGGCGCACCCGGCGCAATTCGGCGCTGCGCGAGCGAAGCCGCACCGCCCGACCGCCGGCGATGATCAACGCTGTTCGACCTGACCGGCAATGGCGCGCCCTACCCTGCCAGCAGCGCCGCCGCCGCTGCCCGCGCGGCTTCGGTGACGCGGTCGCCAGCCAGCATCCGCGCCACTTCGTCCAGCCGCTCCGTCGCCCCCAGCGGCACCACGCGCGAGGTGGTGACACCGTCGCTGACGCGCTTTTCCACCCGCCAGTGATGCGCACCGCGCGCCGCGACCTGCGGGCTGTGGGTGACGACCAGAACCTGCGTGCCCTCGGCCAGCCGCGCCAGCCTGCGCCCCACCGCATCGGCGGTGGCGCCGCCGACGCCGCGGTCGATCTCGTCGAAAATCACCACCGGGGCACCGCCGCCGCGCATCAGGCACACCTTCAGCGCCAGCAAGAACCGCGACAGCTCGCCCCCCGAGGCGATCCGGTTCAGCGGCCCGGCAGGCGCACCGGGGTTGGTGGCGACCACAAAGCAAACCGCGTCGGTGCCGTCGGGGCCGGCGGCGGCGGGCGCGATCTGCGTGGCAAAGGCGGCGCGCTCCATCTTCAGCGGTGCCAGTTCGGCGGCCATCGCGGTATCGAGCCGCAATGCGGCGTCGCTTCGCAACCGGTGCAGCGCCACGGCGGCTGCAGCGTAGCGCGCCTCGGCTGCCGCCAGATCGGCCCACAGCGCGGCGATCTGACCCTCGCCACTGTCAATTGCCGCCAGACGCTGGCGAAGTTCCAGCGCAAAATCGCCCAGATCGTCCGGCAAGACGCCGTGTTTGCGCGCCAGTGCACGAATGGCAAATAACCGCTCTTCGCAGGCTTCCAGTTCCTGCGGGTCGTGGTTCAGGCTTTCCAGCGCGCGTTCCACCCCCTGCGCGGCCTCGCCCAGTTCGACAAGCGTGCGCGACAGCGCCGCGATCGGCGTTTCCAGCAGGCCCCCGGCGCGTTCGGACACCGCATCAAGCCAGCGCCCGGCGTCGGTGATGGCGCCTTCGGCGCCTTCCGGCCCCAACGCCGCCAGCGCCCGCGCGACATCGCCGCGGATCCGCGCCGCCGCCTGCATCGCGCGGCGGCGGGCGTCAAGGCTGGCCTCTTCGCCGGGCTCGGGGGCCAGTTGATCAAGCTCTTTTACCGCGTGACGCAGGAAATCCTCTTCGCCGCGCGCCGCGGCAAGCGCCGCCTCGGCCGTCTGCAGCGCCTGTGCCGCAGCGCTGCGCGCGCCCCATGCGGCGCGCAGTTGCGCCAGAGCCGGTTCCGCCCCGGCAAAGGCGTCCAGCAGCGCCCGGTGCCCGCGCGGGTTCAGAAGTCCGCCGTCATCGTGCTGGCCGTGGAGTTCCACCAGCGCCTCGGCCAGCGTGCGCAACAGTTCGGTGCTGGCGCGGCGGTCGTTGACGAAGGCGCTTTTGCGCCCGTCGGCCGCCACCACGCGCCGCAGCACAAGTTCCGCGGCATCGGCAAACCCGGCCTCGGCCAGCACCGCCCGCGCGCCATGGCCTGTCGGCAGCTCGAACACCGCGACCACCTCGCCCTGCGTCGCGCCTTGGCGCAACAGATCGCCCTGACCGCGCCAGCCCAGCACGAAGCCAAGGCAGTCAAGCAGGATCGACTTGCCGGCCCCGGTTTCGCCGGTCAGCACATTGAGGCCCGGCCGGAACGCAAGTTCCAGGCGGGAGATCAGCAGCATGTCCCTGATTTCAAGCGCCCGCAGCATCGCCAGCCCGCCCCTGCCCGTCAGCGCATCCTGCCCGGCTGCCTGAACCGGTTCACAGCCATTCGCCCAGGATCATCTGGCGATAGACCCGCGCCAGCCAGCCGTCGCCCCGGGCCTCGGGCGCAAGGCCGCGCCGTGTCAGCAGCGCGTGGCTGTCGGCATAAAATTCGTTCGATTGAAAGTTATGCCCCAGAATCGCGGCTGCCGATTGCGCCTCGTCGGTGAAACCCAGCGCCAGATTGGCCTCGACCAGACGGTGCAGCGCCTCGGGCGTGTGCGTGGTGGCCTGAAAGCTTTCCACCACCACGCGAAAGCGGTTGATCGCCGCCACGTAATGGCTTTGCTTCAGGTAGTAGCGGCCGATTTCCATTTCCTTCGCCGCCAGATGGTCGAAGGCCAGATCGAATTTCAGCACCGACGAGCGGGCATATTCGCTGTCGGGGTATTGCTCGATCACATCGCGCAGCGCGGTCAGCGCCTGGAAGGTCAGCCCCTGGTCACGGCCGACCTCGTCGATCTGGTCGTAATAGCTGAGCGCCAGCAGATATTTGGCATAGGCCGCGTCTTCGTCGCCGGGATAGGTGTCGATGAAACGCTGCGATGAGCTGCGCGCCTGTTCGTAAAGCCGCGCCTTGTGTTCGGCATAGGCCTGCATGATCAGCGCACGCTTGGCCCATTCCGAATAGGGGTAAAGCCGCTCAACCTCGGAAAAATAGCGAATCGCGGTTTCCGGCTTGCGCGGATTGCCGGTTTCCAGCTCGAATTCGCCGCGCCTGTAGATCTCTTCGGCGGTAAAGTTTTCCAGCGGCGGCTCGCGGTCCTGGCTGGCGCAGGCGGCCAGAAATGCCACGAGCATGAGGCCGCCGATACGTTTAGCTGCCGATCCGCCGCGCGCCATGTGCCGCCCTATCCAGTTGTTCTTCCGCCGTGCAACCGCCCGCCGGGGCGCGTCGTCGCGCCTGTCCTAGCACAGATAAATCCGCTGCGCAAAACGCCTTTCGCAGGCTGTTCTGGGGTCAGGAAAGCGCCGCAAGGCGCTGACGCGCCGGTGCCGCGGGCCGCGCCGGGCAGACCCCGGCGCCGGGCAGACTATGCGCCCGCGCCGCGCTGAGCGCCTGCCATTGCCAGGCGGCCGCGTCGGCGAAAAGCGCGCGCAGCAGGCGGTTGGTCAGCGCGTGGCCGGCGCGCCGCCCGACATAGCGGCCCAGGATCGGCGCTCCGGCAAGCGCCAGATCGCCCATCGCATCAAGCATCTTGTGACGCACTGCCTCATCGGGGTGGCGCAGGCCGCCGGGCGACAACACCCTGTCGCCATCAACCACCACGGCGTTTTCATAACTGCCGCCAAGCGCCAGCCCGTTGGCGCGCATGAAATCGACATCGGCGCGGCGGCAGAAGGTGCGGCTGTCGGCCAGTTCGTGCACGAAAGCGCCATTGGCCATGTTCAACGACTTTTCCTGATAGCCGATCGCGGCATCTTCGAACTCGATCTGAAAATCGATCTGCAGCGCATCGGCCGGCTCCAGCCGCGCCAGCGCGGCGCCGTCGCGCACCTCGACGGGGCGCAGCACGCGGATCGCGCGCAGCGGGGCCGCCAGCTTGCGCAACCCGGCGGCGATGATACCGCGCACGAAGGGTTCGGCGGAACCGTCAAGTATCGGCACCTCGGGCCCGTCGATCGCGATCAGCACGTTGTGCAAACCGGACCCGGCAATCGCAGCCATCACATGTTCGATCGTCGAAACGCTGACGCCGTCGGCGTTTTCGACCAGCGTGCACAACCGCGAGGGTGACACCGCATCCCAGCGCGCGGCGACCAGCGGGTTGGCGTCGGCGATGTCGCTGCGCCGGAACACCACACCATGCCCGGCCGGCGCGGGGCACAGCACCATGCGCACCGGCGCGCCGGAATGCAGCCCCACGCCCGCGAACGCTGCCTGACGGCTGATGGTGGTCTGCACGCAGTGGCTCCTTGCTGCTGTCTGCCCCGGCAAAAGTCGCATGTTTCGGCATGCCCCAGGTTTGCGCAAGCTCAGCTAAGCTGCATCGCAGCGGGGGGCAACTCACTCTTTGTGACGGCTTGAAACAATTGCCGCAGGGCCGGGCAACATGCTGCCGAATGCGGCTTAAGCCGTTGTTCGTAAAAACAAACGGCCAGGGCGAACCTGGCCGTTTGCAAGAATTCGTGATCCCGACGACCGCGCGCTCAGTTCGCCTGACGCCGCAGGAAAGCGGGAATCTCGATCCGGTCCTGTTCCGGGTCGGCCTCGGGTTCATCGTCATAGGCCGACTGCACCGGTGTCTGGCCGCGCGACAGCGTCGCCTGACGTTCATGATGCTCGGCGCCCGAGCCGGTCATGCGGTTGATCAACGAGTTGACGCTGAAGCGCGGCTTTTCCGCGGCGGGCGCGGGCTGGCCCGGGCGGCTGGCCGCCATCGGTGCTGTGGCAGCGGCGCGACCGGCGCCGGGCGCCTTGCTGACCGCGGCCTGCAGTCGCGCCAGCGCCTCAGGCGAGGGCGTGCCGGGCGCGCGCGGGCGCGGCGCGACAAAGGCACCGGCATCGTCTTCGACGTGCAGTTCGCGCTGCACCGGCGGCACCGGCTGCTGCGGGCGATAGGCCGGCGGCGGCAGCGCCGCGCCCGTATCGGCCTCGGCCTCGGCATCCAGCAATGCCTCGGGCTCCATTTCAGGCGCGGCGCGGTCGAACAACGGGCCCTCGTCGGGCCGCGCGCGGTAGGCCGGCGCGGTGACCGCAGCCGCGGGCGGCACCGGGGCCGCCTCGGCGGGCGCGGCAGCGCTGCGGTGCAGCGGTTCGGCCAGCGGCCGGCGCGGCACCGGCACCTCGGTGGTGGCCGGAGCAACGTCGATGCCGGTGGCGACCACCGAAACTCGCATCAGCCCCTCCATCGCCGGGTCGAGCGTCGAGCCGACGATGATGTTGGCCTCGGGGTCCACCTCTTCGCGGATACGGTTGGCGGCCTCGTCCAGTTCGAACAATGTCAGGTCATAGCCGCCGGTGATGTTGATCAGCACGCCCCTGGCACCGCGCAGGCTGATTTCATCCAGCAGCGGGTTGGCAATGGCCTTTTCGGCGGCCTGCACGGCGCGCTCGTCGCCCGAGGCCTCGCCGGTGCCCATCATCGCCTTGCCCATTTCATCCATCACGGCGCGGACATCGGCGAAATCGAGGTTGATCAGGCCGGGGCGCACCATCAGGTCGGTCACGCCCTTGACGCCCTGGTAAAGCACATCGTCGGCCATCGCGAAGGCTTCGGTGAAGGTGGTGCGCTCATTGGCCAGCCGGAACAGGTTCTGGTTGGGAATGATGATCAGCGTATCGACCACCTTTTGCAGCGCGATGATGCCGTCTTCGGCCTGTTTCATGCGCTTGGCGCCCTCGAACTGGAAGGGCTTGGTCACCACGCCAACGGTCAGCACGCCCAGTTCGCGCGCCGCCTGCGCGATGATCGGCGCCGCACCGGTGCCGGTGCCGCCGCCCATGCCTGCGGTGATGAAGCACATATGCGCCCCGGCCAGATGATCGACGATTTCCTCGATCGTCTCTTCGGCGGCGGCGGCGCCAACCTGCGGGCGGGCGCCGGCGCCAAGCCCTTCGGTGACCTTCACCCCCATCTGGATGCGCGCCTCGGACCGCGACTGGGCCAGTGCCTGCGCGTCGGTGTTGGCGACGACGAACTCGACCCCCTCAAGGTTCTTGTCGATCATGTTGTTGACCGCGTTGCCGCCAGCCCCGCCAACCCCGAATACGGTGATCCGCGGTTTGAGTTCTTCGCGCTGCGACGACATTATCAGATTCAATGCCATTGGATTCCCGCCTGTGTTGTCCGGACCTGGGCGCCGGCTGACCCCGCAATTGCGGTGATTTTAGCGGCGATACCCCGCCACGTCACTTGAAAAACACGAGACTGCCACAAAATATGGGCATTGATGCGACCGCCCCGGCGGTATTTCGCGCAACCCCACGTCATCTGGTCGATTTGGCGCATGATGTTACCAGTTATCGCGGAACCAGCGCACCGCGCGTTTCAGCGACCGCGCCGGGTAGCGTTCGGCGGGCACTTCGAAATCCCACCATTCGTCTTGCGGGTGCGCTGCGAACAGCGCCAGGCCGACCGCGCTGGAAAACCCCGCGCCGGTTGCCGCCTGCGGCAGGCCTTGCACCCGCAGCGGCCGCCCCAGCCGCACGTTGTGCCCCAGGATCCGCGCCGCCAGCCCGTCAAGCCCGGGGATCTGGCTGGCGCCGCCGGTCAGCACGATCTGCTGGCTGGGCAACTGCTCAAAGCCGGCGGCATCCAGCAGCGCGCGCAGATCCTCAAGGATTTCCTCGACGCGCGGGCGCATGATGCCGATCAGTTCGGTGCGGCTGACGCGGCGGCGGTCCTTTTCCCAATCGCCGCTGTCGGCGCCAACCTCGATCATCTCGCGGTCGTCCATGCCGGTGGCCTGCACGCCGCCGTGGATCGTCTTGATTCGCTCGGCCACCGCCATCGGCACCTGCAGGCCCTTGGAAATATCGGCGGTGACATGTTCGCCGCCCATCCGCACCGCATCGGCAAAGATCATGTGCTTCTTGATGAAGATCGAAACGCCGCTGGCGCCGCCGCCCATGTCGATGCAGGCCGCGCCCAGTTCCTGTTCGTCTTCGACCAGCGCCGCGATGCCCGAGACATAGGCCGACGAGGCGATACCTGCCAGTTCCAGATCGCAGCGCCTGACGCAGTGGATCAGGTTCTGCACTGCCGCGACCTCGACCGCCAGCAGGTGCAGATCCACCGCCAGCCGGTTGCCGACCTGGCCGCGCGGATCGCCCAGCCCCGACCGGTGGTCGAGCGCAAAGTTCACCGGCTGCGCGTGCAGCACCTCGCGCGGGGTATCGAAATCGGGCACCTCGCAGGCGGCCAGCACGCGCGCCACGTCAGGTTCCTCGACCTGGCCATCGCGCAGCGCCACTTCGCCGGCCAGCCCGTAGCTGCGCGGCCCGCCGCCGGCAAAACAGGCGATCACGTGATCGACCCGCACCCGCGCCATTTTCTGCGCCGCCTGCACTGCGGTGCGAATGGCGCGTTCGGTTTCGGCCATCGCATCGACTTCGCCAAAGCGCACCCCGCGCGAGCGCGTGGTGGCCGCGCCGATCACCCGAAACGCCGACTGCCCCGCCATCGGCCCGACGCCATCTGCGGCGCGCAGCCGTTCCGGCCCGTCGAAGCGCAGCACCAGACAGGCGATTTTTGAACTGCCCACGTCCAGAATCGCGATCACGCCGCGTTGCATCGCTGCCTGCCGCATGGCGCGCATGGCGCGCTGCGCCTGATAAAGCCCGTTCATCTGCCTGCCCTCGTCATCTGCCTGCCCCGCTTGACTGCCTGCCACGTCGTTGTTGCGCCGCCATCATCTGCCGACCTTGGTGACCGGGCCGGTGATGCGGCGGTATTCGTCTTGTGCATGGGCGCTCAGCCGCAGCGTCGGGCGCGCGGCAAGGCGCATGTCGAGAACCGTGAAATCGCGCGCCAGAAGATCTTCGGCGCGTTGCAGCGCCAGCACCCGCTCGACCGCGGCGACGGCGCCGGATTCGGGCAGCAGGATGCGCTGATCGCGGTCGAGCACCAGATCCCACCGCCGCTCGCCAATCCGCACCAGCCCGCGCGCGCGCGGCAATATCGGTGCCGCCGCGGCCAGTATCGCCAGCGCCTCGGGCACTTCGCGCTCGGCCCCGGCGCCGGCGATCAGCGCCAGATCGGGGCGCATGTCGCGGCCGATCAGCGTGGCGATGCGGTGGCCGGTGGCATCAAGCAGTTCGACCCCGGTGGCATGGCGCCACAGCACCGCCGGCACCCGCTCGGCCACTTCGACCAGCAGCACACCGCGCTGCACCCGCAGATCGACCCGCGCCACCGCATCGAGACCGGCAATCTTGCCGCGCAGCCCGTCCAGGTTCAGCGCGAAGGACGAGGCCGGCAACGCCACCGGCAGCATCGCACGGATCGCGGCATCGACGGCAGGCGAGGCGCCTTCGATGCGCAACAGGCCGACCTGAAATTCCGGCCGGTTCTGGATGTTCAGCTTGACCGTCTCAAAGCGCGCCAACAGCGCCGCGCGGTGCGTGCCATCGCCAAGCCACAGCGCCGCGGCCAGCACGATCAGCGCCACCGGCACGCCGACCCGTGCCAGCCCGCGCACCATCGGCGTCAGCCACAGCCGCTGCAACCGGTAGGCGGTGCGCGACGGCGCCGGATCGCGGCGCAGGATGCGCGGTCCCGGGCGCGGCGGGGCAGCAAGCGGGGCGGTGCTCAGCGGTTGCATGAGGCATCCTCGACGATCCAGCGGCACAGTTCGGGAAAGCTCAGCCCCGCATGGCGCGCCTGTTCGGGCGAAAGCGAGGTTGGTGTCATGCCCGGCTGGGTGTTGGTTTCCAGCACGACCAGCCCGGCCAGTCCCTTGGCTTCATCCCAACGATAATCGGTGCGGCTAAGGCCGCGGCAACCCAGGGCCGCATGCGCGCGCAACGCAAAATCAAGGCAGGCCGCGGTGATTTCGGCGGGCAGGTCGGCGGGCAGGATATGTTGCGAGCCGCCGGGAGTGTATTTCGCCGCGTAATCATACCAGCCCGGCGAAACGATCTCGGTGACGCCAAGCGCGCGGTCGCCCAACACGCTGACGGTCAGTTCACGCCCCGGCGCATAGGCCTCGACCAACACCACCTCGGGCATGGATTCGGCCAGCACCGGCGGCGCGTTGGCACCCTCGGGCACGATATAGACACCGACCGAAGAGCCTTCGGCATTGGGTTTCACGACATAGGGCGGCGGCAGCACATGGCGCGCCATCACCTCGGCCTTGCCGGCCATTCGGCCCGCCGCCACCGGCAGACCCGCGGCGACAAAAGCCGCCTTGGCGCGCGTCTTGTCCATCGCCAGCGCCGAGGCCAGCACGCCCGAATGGGTATAGGGCAGGCGCAGCCATTCCAGCAGCCCCTGCACGCAGCCGTCTTCGCCCCAGCGGCCATGCAGCGCGTTGAACACCACATCGGGGTTGATTTCCGCAAGCCGCACGGCCAGATCGGCGCCCGCGTCGATCGCGACCACCTCATAGCCCGCCACCCGCAGCGCCGCGGCGCATTCGCGCCCGGTTGACAGCGAAACCTCCCGCTCGGCGGAAGGCCCCCCCATCAAAACCGCCACCAGGTGGGCTGTCCTGCTCGACACACCCGCCACTTTCGCCTCTCCCGGGGGTTAGCCCCCGTGGAATGTTGTTACTTTTCGCGCGGTTCCGGCGTTGTTTCACCGACCCGCATGATTTCCCACTGTAGATCTATTCCGCTCTGCTGCAAAACCCTTTTTCGGACCTGCTCGCCAAGCCCTTCCAGATCGGCAGCAGTTGCCCCGCCGGTGTTGATCAGAAAGTTCGGATGCATCGGGCTCATCTGCGCGCCACCCAGCCTGGCGCCGCGCAGACCCGCTGCGTCGATCACCTTCCAGGCCTTGAGGTCGTGCACGTCGTCGGCGCGCCCGGTGCTGGAAAACCCGGCCGGGTTGCGAAAGGTCGAACCGGCGCTGCGATCGCGCGTCGGCTGGCTGGCATCGCGGGTGGCCAGCTGTTCGGCCATGCGTGCCGCCAGCGCCGCTGGATCGCCGCCAGTTGCCTCGAAAGTGGCCGAAACCAGCACCCAGCCGAGCGGCAATTCGCTGTGACGGTATGAAAACTGCAAGTCGGTGCGCGTCAGCACTTTGCGCGCGCCACTGCGGCTGACCGCGACCGCCTCGACCAGATGGTCGGCGACATAGCTGCCATAGCAGCCCGCGTTCATCCGCACCGCGCCGCCGATGCTGCCGGGGATGGTGCGCAGGAAGGTCAGATCAAGCCCCGTCTCGGCGGCCTTGCGCGCCACATGCGCATCCAGCGCCGCCGCCCCCGCGGTGACGCGGTTGCCGGCGATCTCGATTGCGTTGAAGCCGCGCCCCAGCCGGATGACGACCGCCCGGATGCCGCCATCGCGCACGATCAGGTTGGACCCCACGCCGATCGGAAATACCAGCACGCCAAGGTCAAGCGCCGCCAGAAACGCCTGCAGATCCGCCAAGTCGGCAGGCTGGAAAAGCCAGTCCGCCGGCCCGCCGACGCGCAGCCAGGTCAGATCGGCAAGCGGGCGGTTCGCGGTCAGCGTGCCGCGCGCCGCGGGTATCTTCATGTCCGCCCCCGCCGCAAATTGCCAAGGCGGCGCAGTGCGAAGAGCAACGGCCAGCGCAGCACCGAGGCGCCGGCGGCCATCACGACGAAGCCGATCACCGGGCCGTTCTGGTAGGTCACCCAGCCCAGCAGCGGTATGCCGACCACGATCAGCCCCCAGGCCCGGCGCCAGTGATTGTCGGCCGAGGGCAGCACCGCCAGCACGTTCGCGATGATCGCCCAAAGACAGGCTGCGGCCAGCGACAGCGTCATTTGCCCTCCTCCCCGTAGGGCGGCGCCAGCTTGTGCCCAAGCATGCGCCGCGTCAGATACCAAAGCGGGCGGCGAAACATCGACACGAAAGCCGCCAGCGCCGCCAGCAGCGGCCAGACCCCATGCGCAAGCCCGATCCAGACCAGCAGCACCGGCGCGCAGGCCAACAGCGCCAGCCCCGGCCACATCTGGCGGCGCAACGGCAACAGCGCCGTGCCAGTGGCCGCCAGCGCCCAGATACTGGCAAGGATCAGCGGCATGTTCATGTGCGCCAGTCCTTCAGCGCCGCCGGCAGCGCGTTCGCCCAGGCCGAGATCGTGCCCGCGCCAAGACACACCACGATGTCGCCGGGCCGCGCCTCATCGCGCACCAGACGGGCAAGGTCGTCCTCGCTGACCACCGCGCGCGCGTGGCGATGTCCATGCGCGGTCAGCCCCGCCACCAGATCGTCGCGGCTGGCGCCGGGGATCGGGTCTTCGCCGGCGGCGTAGACTTCGGATATGCCGACCACGTCAGCCTCGTTGAAACAGGCGCAGAAATCCTCGAACAAGCTGGACAGCCGCGAATAGCGGTGCGGCTGGTGCACTGCGATGACACGGCCGCGCGTGGTCTGGCGCGCCGCTTTCAGCACCGCGGCAATCTCCACCGGATGGTGGCCGTAATCGTCGATGATGGCGACGCCGTTCAGTTCGGCAATCTTGGTGAAGCGGCGGTTGACGCCGCCGAAAGCCGCCAGCGCGCTGCGAATCTCGTCCATCTTCATGCCCAGATGCCGGGCCACTGCCACCGCCGCCAGCGCGTTCGACACGTTGTGCTCGCCCGGCATCGGCAGGGTGCAGCCGGTGATCACGGCGCCTTCGCCCTCGCCTTGAAAAGCCACGTCAAACTGCGCCGTGCCGCCTTCGAACCGCAGGTTCAGCGCGCGCACATCGGCCTGCGCGTTGAAGCCGAAGGTGACCACCCGGCGGTCGGTGATGCGCCCGACAAGCGCCTGCACCTCGGGGTGGTCGGTGCAGCACACCGCCAGCCCGTAGAAGGGAATGTTCGACACAAAGTCATAGAACCCCTTGCGCAGCGCCTCGAACGTGCCCCAGTGCTCCATATGCTCGGGGTCGATGTTGGTGACGATGGCGATGGTTGCCGGCAGGCGGTTGAACGAACCGTCGCTTTCGTCCGCCTCGACCACCATCCATTCGCCCGCGCCTGCGCGCGCGTTGGAACCGTAGGCATGGATGATGCCGCCGTTGATCACCGTGGGGTCAAAGCCGCCCTTGTCCAGGAGCGTCGCCACCATGGTTGTGGTCGTGGTCTTGCCGTGCGTCCCCGCCACCGCGATGTTCGAGCGCAGCCGCATCAGTTCGGCCAGCATTTCGGCGCGGCGCACGACCGGCAGGCCACGGAGGCGCGCCTCTTCCAGTTCCGGGTTGCCCTTCCTGATCGCCGAGGAAATCACCACCACCGCGGCAGCGCCCAGGTTTTCGGCGCGCTGGCCTTCGAAGAAGGTGGCGCCGAGGCTGGCCAGGCGCGCGGTAATCTTGCTGGCCTTCGCGTCCGAGCCCTGCACCTGATATCCCAATGTCATCAGCACCTCGGCAATGCCCGACATGCCAATGCCGCCAATACCGACAAAATGAATCGGGCCCAGTTCGCCCGGAAGTTTCGTTGCCGCGTTCATGCCGTCACCTTCGCCAGCGCCTCGACCATTGCCACCAACCGCTCGGTGGCGTCCGGGATACCATGGCCAAGCGCGGCATGCGCCATCTGCGTTGCCGCCTTGGGGTCGCCCAGAACCCGTGCCACCTGCAGCGCCAGCGCGCCGGCGTCAAGCAACGATTCCGGGATCAGGATCGCCCCGCCCGCCGCCACCAGCCCGCGCGCATTGGCGGTCTGGTGATCACCGGTGGCGGCGCCGTAGGGCACAAGGATCGCGGGCCGCCCGATCACCGAAATATCGGCCACCGAGCTTGCGCCGGCACGCGAAATTACCAGCTGCGCCTCGGAAATGCGGCGCGGCACATCGCTGAAAAACGGCTGCACCTCGGCCGAAATATGTGCCGCGGCATAGGCCGCGATCACCGCGGCGCGGTCTTCGTCGCGCGCCTGATGCGCCACGCGCAGCTGCGCGCGCAGATCGGCGGGCAGGCTGGCCAGCGCTGCGGGCACCACCTGCGACAGCACATGCGCGCCCTGGCTGCCGCCGATCACCAGCAGCCCCAGCGGGTAGTCGCCGGGCGGAATGTAGGGGGCGCCGGCGCGCTCGGCCACGGCGGCGCGCACCGGGTTGCCGGTGTGCTCGGCGGTCACGCCCGCCGGCAGATCGGTCGGCCAGGTGCCGCAGGCAAAGCCCTGCACCCGGCGCGCAAACAGCCGGTTGACGCGGCCCGGCACGCCGTTCTGTTCATGGATCATCCGCGGCAACCGCAGTGCCACCGCCGCCGCCAGCGCCGGAATCGTCGGGTAGCCGCCGAAACCGACCACCACCGCGGGCCGGTCGCGCCGAAAGGCGCGCAGCGCCGCCAGCACGCCCGCACCGACGCGCAACGGCACCGCCGCCCGCGCCAATGCACCGCCGCGCGCGAAGGTGGCGGAGGCGACCTTTTCAACCTGCACCACATGCGGAAAACCGCCCACGTAGCGCGCGCCGCGTGCGTCAGTGGACAGCGTGACGCGCCAGCCGCGGCGCACCATCGCCTCGGCCAGCGCCTGCGCGGGGAACATGTGCCCGCCGGTGCCGCCCGCGGCGATCAGCAGCAGCGGCGCGCTCATCGCCCCCTCCGCGCCAGGATCTCGCCGATCTGGCCCTGCGGGCGCTTGCGCGTCAGCGCCAGCAGCATGCCAAGCGCGATGCCCGAGGCGATCACCGAACTGCCGCCGTAGCTGACAAAAGGCAGCGTCATGCCCTTGGCCGGCAGCAACCGCACCGCAACGCCCATGTTGATGAAGGCCTGCACCCCGAAGGCGCAGGTCAGCCCGGCCCCGGCCAGCCGGGTGAACGTGTCGCGCTCGGCCGTCAGCCGCAGCAGCGCGCGCATCACCACAAAGCCGTAAAGCGCGATGATAAACGACACCAGCACCAGCCCGTATTCCTCGGCCGCCACCGCGATGATGAAATCGGTATGGGCGTCGGGCAGCTGCCATTTCACCGTGCCTTCGCCGACGCCAACGCCAAAAAAGCCGCCCTCTTGAATCGCGTTGGTGGCATAGCCGATCTGCGTGCGCGGGTCGATTTCGGGGTTCAGGAAACCGTCGATGCGGCGCGCGAAATGTTCCGACCCGTTATAGGCCAGAAAGCCGCCAAGCGCGCTGAGCCCGCCAAGCGAGGTCAGCAAGACCCAGGGCGCACCGGCGATGAAATACACCACCGCCCAGCTGAACAGCAGCAGCGACGCCTGCCCGAAATCGGGTTGCAGCACCAAAAGCGCCACCACCACCGCCGCCAGAATCGCGGCATAAAGCTTGCCCGGCGGGCCGCCGATTTCCTGACTGGCGGCCATGAACCAGGCCACCACGATCACGAAACCGGGCTTGACGAACTCGGATGGCTGCACCGAACCAAAGCCGAAACTGAACCAGCGCACCGCGCCCTTGCCAAAATCGGTGCCGAACAGCGGCAGCAACGCCAGCCCGGCGAAGGCGACCACAAAGCCCGCCACACCCAGCCGCCGCACCTGCGTGGGCGACAGCATCGAGATGGTCACCATGACCGCCAGTGCGGCGGCGCCGAACACCAGCTGCCGCGTGACGTAGTAGAACGACGGCAGCCCGTTCTTTTCGGCCAGCGGCACCGAGGCCGCCAGCGCCAGCAGAATACCGATGCTGAAGAGCACCAGCACCGCCGACAGCGACCACTTGTCGATCGTGCGCCACCAGCGCGGCAAGACCGGTTCCACCGCCACGCGCGGCATGGTGCCGAACACCATCTCTGTCATGAAATCACCGCCGTCACTGCCTCGATTGCCCGTTTGCCGGGTCTGGGGCGAAGTGTAGCGCTATCGGCGCGGCCTTGCCAGCAGAACCTGCGTCAGAGCCGCCGCAGACGATGCAGGACGCGACGGCGGGGGCAGCGCCCGCACCAGCCAGCCGCGGTTTCGCGGCATGCCCGGTGGCATGAAGGAAACCCAAGCGCGGCTTGGCCGCCTGCGGTCCGGCTGGGGCTAGGCCATCAGCGCCGCCCAACGTGCCAGGCTTTCCGCGGGCCATTCGGCGCTGCGCCGGTAATATTCCGGCACCACCCGCGCGGCTTGCGGCAGTTGCAGCCAGGGCAGTTTCGTCGCGGTGAAAATGTGGATGTCGGGCGGGCAGTCGGCCGGGCGCTCCAGCGTGCCGACGCGCACGAAGGCCAGCTTGCGCCCCGCGCCGGCATAATGGCTGTAAAGCGCCACGCGGCAGGTCGGGCAGCGCGCGACGATCTGGCCCTTGCCCGAGGCGGTGGGGGTTGCGATTTCCTCGACCAGGCCGGACACCGCCAGCAGCGCGGTTTCGATCATCGCATTCAGCGCGAAGGCGCTGCCGGTTTCGCGCTGGCACCATGTGCAATGGCAGGCGTGGGTGAAAAGCGGTTTTGCGCCCAGCCGGTAGCGGACCGCGCCGCAGGTGCATCTGCCCTCCATCACACGCTCTCCAGATACGCCTTGACCAGCGCCGCGAAATGCTCGCCGCGTTTTTCGAAATTCGGATACTGGTCGAAGCTGGCCGCGGCGGGGGCCAGCAGCACCACCTCGCCGGGCTGTGCCTCGGCGGCGGCGCGGGCGACGGCGCGTTCCATCGTTTCACAAATCTCCTGCGGGATATCGCCGAGCTCCAACGCGAAATCGCGCGCCGAATGGCCGATCAGATAGGCTTTCACCACCGCGCCCAGATGCGGTTTCAGCGCTGCGATGCCGCCGTCTTTGCCCAGCCCACCGGCAATCCAGCGGATGCGCGCAAAGGCCTGCAGCGCCTTGGCGGCGCTGTCCACGTTGGTCGCCTTGCTGTCGTTGACAAAGCGCACCCCGCCGGCTTCGGCCACGGTCTGGCTGCGGTGCGGCAGCCCGGCAAAGCTGGCAAGCGCTGCCTCGATCTCGCGCGGGGCAAGGCCAAGCGCGCGCGCCACCGCCCAGGCGGCGCAGGCATTCTGGTGGTTGTGCGCGCCGGGCAGCCCGGCGATCGGGCGCAGATCGACCGAGGCCACCTGCCTCCCCTTGCGCCATTCCGCCAAAAACCCCTTGCGCGCGAACACCGACCAGCCAAAGCCGCCCAGCTTTTGCCCCGAGGAAACCCGGATCACCCGGTCATCTTCGCGCGACGTGGCGATCTGCCCGGCCAGGAACACGCCTTCCGGTTCATCGACGCCGATCACCGCGCGGTCCGGCCCGCCCTCGGCGAACAACCGCCGCTTGGCGGCGAAATAGCCGCCGAGACCGCCGTGCCTGTCCAGATGGTCGGGCGTGAGGTTGGTGAACACCGCCAGGTCGGGGGTCAACGCACGCGCCAGGTCGGTCTGGTAGGACGACAGTTCCAGCACCACCACTTCGCCCTCATCCGCGGGGTCGAGGTCAAGCACGCCGCGGCCGATATTGCCGGCCATCTGGCAGCGTCGGCCCGAGGCGGCAAGGATATGCCGGATCAGCGCCGTGGTGGTCGATTTGCCGTTTGAACCCGTCACCGCCACGCATTTCGGGGTCACGTCGAAACGGTCCCAGTCTTCTGTCGCCCAAGAGCGGAAAAACAGCCCGATGTCGTTATCGACCGGCACGCCTTCGGCCATGGCGCGTGCGATGACGCGGTGCGGCGCGGGGTAAAGATGCGCAATGCCGGGGCTGACGATCAGCGCCGCAACCCCGTCAAGGGCAGTGCCCCGCGCCAGGTCGTGCAACTGGTGCCCGGCGGCCTCGGCCGCCGCCCGCGCCTCGGCGCTGTCGTCCCAGCACAGCGCGATGGCGCCGCCTGCGCGCAGCGCCGCCGCAGTGGCCAGACCCGACCGCCCCAGCCCCAGCACCGCGACCTTCTGCCCCTCATAGCCCTGAACCGGAATCATCGCCGCCCTCCGCCTGTCGCCCGGCCCAACCTGCCCCCGCCGCCCGCCGGCAGCAAGGGCCGTGGGCGCGGCACCGGTGCGCGGCTTGGGGCGACGTATCGGACGCCGTGGTAGCCATGCCGAAAAATGCGACGAATGCGCGCAGTGCGAAGTTGACGTTACGTCCGCTCGGCGCGGCGGCTGGCTGCTCTTGAAACCGGGCGGCGCAAGCGCTTATTGACCTTTGCCGCAAAGCGCCCATCTAACCGCAGGGTGCGGCCAAATGTCCAGGCACTGGCCCGGTGCAGGCAGGGTTCGTGTTTGGCTGTTCGGGATCAAGATTAGATGCGCAAATTTTTCAAAGGCCATACCGTCGCGGCGCTGATCGTGCTGATGGCGGCAACCGCATGGGTCGGCACGGGCGAGTTCACCTCGGTCGGCAGCCGCCAGGTCGAAGGCGCCGCCGCCGCGTCGGGTGCTGCAGCAGCGCCAGCGCCGCCCGATTTCGTCGCCGCGGCGCAGGCGCCCAAGGCGCGCGTGGTGGCAACGATGGTGCCGCAATTCGTGCAGCACGCGCGCGAGATCCGCCTGTCGGGCACCACCCAGCCCGACAAACGCTCGGTGCTGGCGGCCCGCACCAGCGGCGTGGTGGAATCGCTGCAGGTAACGCAGGGCCAGGCGGTCGCTGCCGACGCCGTGGTGATGACGCTGGAGGGGCGCGATACGCTGGCGGCGGTGACGATTGCCGAAGTCGCGCTGGACCAGCGCCGCCGCGAACTTGAGGTTGCCGAAAAGCTGTTCAGCGCCGGCAACAAGCCCGAACTGCAGCTGACCGCCGCGCGTTCCGCCGAGGCCACCGCCGCCGCGCAGTTGGCGCAGGCGCGCGCCGCCGCCGACCGGCTGGCGTTGCGCGCACCTTTTGCTGGCATCGTTGACAAGGTCGAGGTCGAGCTTGGCGAATGGATCCAGACCGGCACCCCGGTTGCCACCGTGCTGGCGCTGGATCCGATCGAGGTTGCGGTCGAGGTCAGCGAAAACAACGTCGCGTCGCTGCATCCGGGCGCCGAGGCGCTGGTGACGCTGGTCAGCGGCGCCGAACTGCGCGGCACCGTGCGCTTTGTCGCCAAGGAGGCCACCGCGCAAACCCGCACCTTCCCCGTCGAGGTGGAATTGCCCAACCCCGACCACAGCATTCAGGCCGGCATGACCGCCGAGGTGCGGCTTTATGCCGATCCGATCACCTCGGTGGTGATTCCGCGCTCGGTCATCACGCTTTCAAGCGACGGCGAAATCGGGCTGCGCGTGGTGGGCGATGACAATCGCGCCCGTTTCATTGCGGTCGAGCTGCTGGACGACACCCCCGCGGGGCTGGTGGTGCGCGGCGTGCCCGAAGGCGTGCGGATCATCGTTGCCGGCCAGGATCTGGTGCGTGACGGCGACCCGGTCACCGGCGTCGATGCCGCCCAACTGCCTGCGGGCGGCGCGACGGGGGCCGGCAAATGAAGCTTGTCGAAGCTGCCATCCGCAACGCGCGGCTGACCATATCGATTCTGTTCTTCCTGATGCTTTCGGGGGCGCTGGCCTATGTGACGATCCCGAAAGAGGCCGAGCCTGACGTGAAGATTCCGATCATCTATGTCAGCATGTCGTATCAGGGCATCTCGCCCGAAGACAGCGAGCGGCTGTTGCTGCGGCCGATGGAAAGCTCGCTCAAGACGATCACCGGGATCAAGAAGATGACCTCGACCGCCTACACCGGCGGCGGCAACGTGCTGATGGAGTTTCAGGCCGGCGCCGATCTGACCAAGGCGCTTGACGATGTGCGATCCAAGGTTTCCAGCGCGCGTTCCGATCTGCCGTCCGGGGTCGATGAACCGACGGTGAACGAGGTCAACATTTCCGAATTCCCGGTGCTGGTGGTGACGCTGTCGGGTGATGTGCCTGAAAACGTGCTGTCGCTGGCCGGGCGCGAATTGCGCGACCGGATCGAGGATGTTCCGGGTGTGCTGGAGGCCAATCTGCAGGGCGTGCGCGACGATCTGGTCGAGGTAATCATCGATACCGCCAAGCTTAGCTCTTACGGGCTGCGGGTCGATGCGCTGATCGCCGGGGTCAACGCCAACAACCAGTTGATCGCCGCCGGCGCGCTGGAAGGCGACGAAGGGCATTACGCGCTGAAAGTGCCGTCGCTGATCGAAACCCCGATCGACGTTGCCAACCTGCCGGTGATCTCGTCGGGTTCGGCGCTGGTGCGGGCGCGCGATGTGGCTGATGTGCGCGCCACGCACAAGGATCCGCAGACCATCACCCGGCTGGACGGGCAGCCCGCGGTCGCCATCGAAATTTCAAAGCGCACCGGCGCCAACCTGATCGAAACCGTCGATGCCGTGAAACAGGTGATCGCCGAGTTCCAGACCTTGCTGCCCGAGGGCATGGAGGTATCGTATAGCCAGGACAAGTCGATCTCTATCCGCCAGTTGCTGAGCGATCTCGAAAACTCGGTGCTGACCGCGGTGATCCTGGTGTTCATCGTCATCCTGTTCGTGCTTTCGGGGCGCGCTTCGGTGCTGATCGGTCTGGCAATTCCCGCCTCGTTTCTGATCGGCATCCTGTTCTTGTCGCTTTACGGCGCCACCATAAACCTTGTGGTGCTGTTCAGTCTGATCCTGGCGGTGGGGATGCTGGTCGATGACGCCATCATCGTGACCGAATATGCCGAACGACGGATGTCCGAAGGCATGGAAAAGCGCGACGCCTTCACGCTGGCCTCGCACAAGATGGCCGGGCCGGTGATCGCCGCCACGATGACGCGGGTGGCGGCATTTTCGCCGCTGCTGTTCTGGCCCGGCATCGTCGGCGAGTTCATGAAATACCTGCCGATCACGCTGATTGCGACGCTGTCGGCCTCGATGCTTTATGCGCTGATCTTCGTGCCCACGCTTGGCGCCATTTTCGCGCGGCCGGTGCATCTGCATCAGGGCCCGCGCGACGGGCTTTACATGGCGCTGGTGAAACGCGCGATCCGGCACCCGGTGCTGGTCATGCTGATCGCGGTCGGCAGCCTGGTCGCGGTGCCGCTGGCCTATGGCAAATTCGGCAGCGGGGTCGAGTTCTTCCCCGATGTCGAGCCCGATTACGGCCTGCTTTACGTGCATGCCCGCGGCAACCTGTCGATCGAGGAAAAGGACCGGCTGGTGCGGCAGGCGGAAACGCGCATTCTTGGCTGGCCCGGGGTCAAGACGGTCTACACCCGGTCGGGCAGCGCCGGCGGTGCCGGCGCCGATATCGCCGCCGATGTGATCGGCGTGATCCAGTATGAGTTCATCGACTGGCGCGAACGCAAGCCCGCCAACGACATTCTGGCCGATCTGCGCGTGGCGATGCAGGGCATACCGGGCGTCGATATCGAGGTATCGGTGCCCGCGGCGGGCCCGCCCACCGGCAAGGCGGTGCAGATCCTGCTTTCGGCCTCCAACCCGGTCGGGCTGAGCGACGCCGCGGTGGCGGTTGCCGACGCGCTTGCCGAACATCCCGAGGTGATCGACATCGACAACGGCCTGCCACCGCCCGGCGTCGATTGGGAATTGCGGGTGGACCGCGGCGCCGCGGCGCGCTACGGCATCACGCCGGGCACCGTCGGCACCATGGTGCAGCTGGTGACCACCGGGCTGAAGCTGTCGGATTACCGCCCCGCGGGCGCCGACGACGCGGTCGATATCGTGCTGCGGCTGCCGCCCGCGCAGCGCACGATCTCGGCGCTGGATCAGCTGCGCATTGAAACCGCAAGCGGTCCGGTGCCGATTTCGAACTTCGTCACCCGCGTCGCGGTGCCCACCACCGGCACGCTGCAACGCATCGATGGCTTTCGCACCGTGACGGTGCAGGCCGGCATCCGCGAAGGCGTGCAGGCGGCGCTGGTGCGCGAGGCGATCACCGCCGAGTTGGAAGCATCCGATCTGGCCGCCGCCGGCATCCGCTGGAAACTGGCCGGCGAGGATGAAGAACAGGCCGCCGCCGGCGCCTTCCTGACCAAGGCGTTCGCTGCCGCCATGGCGTTGATCTTCGCGGTGCTGCTGGCGCAGTTCAACCGCTTCACCTCGGTCGCGCTGGTGCTTTCGGCGGTCGTGATGTCCACCATCGGCGTGCTTTTGGGGCTGATGCTGACCGGCCAGGCGTTCAGCGTGGTGATGACCGGCATCGGCATCATCGCGCTGGCCGGGGTGGTGGTGAACAACAACATCGTGCTGATCGACACCTATGACACGTTGCGCGGCGAGGGCATGGACAAGGTCGAGGCGATCATCGAAACCTGCCGCGAACGCGCCCGCCCGGTGGTGCTGACCGCGCTGACCGCAATTCTTGGCGTGCTGCCCATTGCTTTCGGGCTGAACCTCGAACTGCTGGGCCATGAAACCACCTTCGGCGCGCCCTCGACGCAGTGGTGGATTTCGCTTTCCAGCGCCATCGTGTTCGGTCTGGCCTTCGCAACCGTGCTGACGCTGATTGTCACCCCGTCGATGCTGATGCTGACCACCCGCGCAAACGGCCCAAGACGCCGCTGGTTCGGCAATCGCAAGGCCAGGGCGCAGCAGGGCTGAGCCCCGCCCCAGCCGCGCCCGCGGCTCAGGGTGCGGGCGGCATGGCCACCGGGGTGGTGCGGCGGCGGATCTGCGCCTCGCGCCAGGTGATGTAGCTGATCGCACCGATGATCAGCGCGCCGCCCAGCATCACCATCGGGTCCACCGCCTCGCCGAACACCAGCGCCCCCAGCAGCGTCGCCCAGACCAGTTGCAGGAAGGTGACGGGTTGCGTCACGGTCATCGGCGCGCAGGCGAAGGCCCGCGTCATGCAATAATGCCCCGCCGTGGCGAACAGCGCGACCAGCGCCAGCCAGGCCAGTTGCACCGCGTCCACCGGCACCCAGACCCAGGCGGCAAAGGGTGCCAGCCCGATCGTCACGGTCAGCGACATCATCGCCACCACGACGCCGGCCGGGGCAAGTTCCGACAGCCGCTTGGCAACCAGATACGACACCCCGAAACTGACCGCGGCGCCAAGCTGCGACCAGTGTCCCGGCGCGATTTCGCGCAGACCGGGGCGCAGCACGATCAGCGCCCCGGCGATCGCCACGCCGATCGCCACAATGCGCCGCGCCGCCAGCCGTTCGCCGAACACCAGTGCGGCGCCGATGGTCACCACCACCGGGTTGAGGTAGCCAATTGCAGTGACCTCGGCCACCGGAATGCGCGCCATGGCATAAAACCACAACGTCACCGCCAGCGTGTGCAGCGCGCCGCGCAGCACGAACAGGCGCAGCGCGCCGGGCACAAAGCCGCGGCGCAGCGTCAGCGCAAGCGTCGGGGCCAGAAACAGCAGCCCGAAGGCAAAGCGGATGAACGCGCCCTGCGCCGCCGGCAGCCCGGTGCCAAGGTGCCGCACGATACCGGTCACGGCAACGAAGCTCAGGCTGGCGCCAAGCATCCAAAGCACCCCCGCCACGGGCAGGTTTGCGCTGGCCGGTTGCGATATGCTGCGCTGCGCCATGAGAAGACAGATACCCGGATGCGCCGCCGCCGCAAGCGGCGCATTGTGCCGGTCACATTTCAGCCGCGCGCTCAGCCAAGCGCAAGTTGCAGCGCAATGCTCCACATCACCAGGCCGATCAGCAGATCCAGCACCACCCAGGCGCGGCGCCGCGCGAACACCGGCGCCAGCAGGCGCGCGCCATAGGCGAGCGAAAAGAAGAACAGGAATGAGCCGGTGATCGCGCCCGCACCAAAATACAACGCGCGCCCGGGAAACTGCGCCGAAACCGCGCCCAGCAACACCACCGTGTCAAGCCAGACATGCGGGTTCGCCCAGGTCAACACGCCAATCGTGGCCAGCGCCGCGGCAAGGCTTTGCGCCCCGCCCGCCGCCACCAGCCCGGATCCGCCGCGCCAGGCCGCCCAAAAGGCCCGCGCGCCATACCACAGCAGAAACGCCACCCCGCCCCAGCGCAGGCCGGGGCCAAGCCATGGCGCCGCCTCAGCCGCCAGCGCAAAACCCGAAACGCCAAGCGCGATCAGCGCCGCATCTGACAGCGCGCAAAACAGCGCCACCGCAAACACATGTTCGCGCCGCAGCCCTTGGCGCAGCACAAAGGCGTTCTGCGCGCCGATCGCCAAGATCAGCCCAAGCCCAAGCCGCAGCCCCGCCCAGAACGCCACCATCACCCCACCCGCCTGAAAATCGGCCGCTGTTGCCCTGCTAGTCGCCTAGAGATTTGCGGCGATCTCTTCGGGGATCTCGAAATTGCCGGTGACGTTCTGCACGTCGTCGTCGTCTTCCAGCATATCGACCAGCTTCATCAGCCGTTCGGCGGTTTCCAGATCGACCGCGGTCTGGTTGTGCGGCTTCCAGATCAGCTTGGCGGTCTCGCTTTCGCCCAGTGCGGCTTCCAGCGCAGTGGTCACCTCATTCAGCGCATCTTGCGCGCAGATGATCCAGTGGCCATCGTCGTCGGTTTCCACATCGTCGGCCCCGGCTTCCAGCGCGGCCAGCATCACCGTGTCGGCATCGCCGGCGACAAGCGGATACATGATCTCGCCGACCCGGTCGAACATGAATGAAACCGAGCCGGTCTCGCCCAGATTACCGCCGCATTTGGCGAAATAGCTGCGCACGTTGCTGGCGGTGCGGTTGCGGTTGTCGGTCATCGCCTCGACGATGATGGCAATGCCGTTCGGCCCGTAGCCTTCATAGCGGATCTCGTCATAGCTTTCGGCGTCGCCACCCACCGCCTTCTTGATGGCGCGGTCGATCACGTCCTTGGGCATCGACACCGCCTTGGCCTCTTTCACCGCCAGCCGCAGCCGCGGATTCTTGGCCGGGTCGGGGTCGCCCATCTTGGCGGCCACGGTGATTTCCTTGG
>Ga0326597_10002568_pt1 | contig 26946 bp, 28 predicted proteins | sample RVTome_12_FD_203789 | JGI IMG/M metagenome (GOLD analysis project Ga0326597, IMG submission 203789) | Soil microbial communities from uranium-contaminated site in the Upper Colorado River Basin, Wyoming, United States - RVT100D185 | ecosystem: Environmental > Terrestrial > Soil > Contaminated >... | reverse complement strand
GCCGACGATGTGATCGAGACTGTCGATGTAGACGGGAAAGCGGGAGTGGGCGTCGTCGATGACCCTCTGCTTCACGGTCTGAAGATCATCGACGAGTTCGAGGCCGTCGATGTCGATGCGCGGGGTCATGATTTCGCCGACCGTGCAGGTGCGAAAGTCGACGATGGCCTCGATCATCTCCTTCTCGGTGCCCGTGAGGTGCCCTTCGCGCTCGCTCTCCTCCATGACCTGGCGCAATTCCTCCTGGAGGTCATCGCGCTGCTCGGCGCCGACGAGACGGCGGACCACTTCGTTGAGCCAGTTGAGCGGCGCGATGAAAGGCACCATCGAGACGTACATGAGCGGCAGCACCGAGAGCGAGGCCGCGACCACGGGCGCGGCGGCGTAGTCGGAAATGGCCCACGCCAGGCCGATGTGCGCGATCCAGAGCCAGAGAAAGACGGCCAGCGACCCGCCCACGATCAGCCAGAACGGCTCGGGCGCCTCAATCGCGATTCCAGCCAGAACGCTGGCCAGAAGGATGACTCCGGAAGCCCGGCGCCAGATCGCCACGGCGATGATCACGTCGTCCACATGGTTCATCAGCCACTCGACCCGCGCCTGCCTGCGGCCTGGGCCGAGACGGCTCTCCAGGTCGCCTCGCGTGAAGTCCTCGAGCGAGAGTTGAAGAACGGAAAGATACCCCCCGCCAACGGCGGAAAGGAGGGCCAGCCATATCCAGGGTTCGGGCACCGACGTACGGACCTCATTCACGCGTTCATCGCTCACTCGCGACCGGGGCCGCGTGATCGGCGCCCGGGCGCCGCCGGCGGCCGTCCTCAACGGTCGAGGGAGCGGCGTCGTCGGCGTTGCATCATAGTCGCCCTTCCAGGGAGGCGCGCAGGCGCGCTGAACACCGTGCCCACCCCAACCGCCCGCAATACCCGATCCTCACGCGCGTGCATGCGCTTGGCCGAAGCCGAGTTGTGATCGTCTTCTCCGAGGCAGTGCAGGAGGCCGTGGACGACGTAGAGCAGGGCTTCGGCCTCGACAGCCAGTCCCCGGTCCCGCGCCTCGCGCTGCGCCACCTCGGCTCCTACGACGATTTCCGCGTCCACCCTGGCGGCCCGCGCCTTGCCGGCCGGCGCGCGACGAGTGGGTTGGAGTTGAAAGGTGAGCACATCCGTCGGCCCGCTTCGACCCTTGAATTGCTCGTGCAGCCTGCCCATCTCCTCGTTGTCAGCCAGGTAGATCGACACCGCACCACCGCGAATTGCCAGATGATCGCACGCGCTTCGGGCCAGAACCCGCAGCCTCCGCTGGTTGATCCCCGCGAATCGTCGTGAAGCGGACACCTCCAGAACCAGAGTGTCGGAGTAGTGACTTGGGCGGCTCATGGCAGGAGGGAAGAGGTCGCCCTTCCTTCAGACTTCGCGGCAATTCACACATTTTCCACTGGCAGGGGGTTGCACTGAACCCGCCGGGCCGGGTATCCTCATCTGGGTCGCAACGGCCGGGATCGGCTGCGGTATCAATATGGGCCACCTGGGCGACCCTCTCATTGAAGGAGGCGCATGGACCGAGTCAACGAGCAACGTCTGATCCTCCAGGCCAAGATCGGTGATGCCGACGCGATCACTGCGCTGATCAAGGAGCATCAGGAGTCGCTCTTTGCGTTCATGCTCCGCATGTCGGGCCGGCCCGAGGTGGCCGAGGACGTTGTGCAGGAAGCGTTCGTTCGCGTCCTCAAGAATCTCGACCGGTTCGACCCGCGCTATCGGTTCTCCACCTGGCTCTTTACCATCGCCAAGCGTCTGTACGTCAACTGGATGCAGAAGTTCCATCCCTTGGCGGAGACCGACATCGTCAATGGCTGGAGCAGTTCCATTGGCTCTCCCGAACACGACGCCGTGGTCATGGAGACGAAGGCAACGGCGCGGGTGGCGGTGGCCGCCGGGCTGGCCTGCCTCGGCGAGACCCAGCGCGAGATCATCCTGCTCTTCCATCAGCAGGAGTGGTGCATCTCGGACATCTCGCTCTACCTGAGCATGCCCGAAGGCACCATCAAGAGTCATCTCCACCGCGCGCGGAAAAAGATGCGCGTCGTCATCGAGGAGGCCCGGCTCTACATCGACGAGGACGCTGAGATTGCTGACGAAGGGGGCGAGGACGCGGCCTTGCCCCTTGCTCAGGCATTGGTTGAGACGACATGAAGCGCAAGCCCAGACGCCATCCCGATTCCCCCTCTGCCGGCGAGCCCGCGACTCGGCCGGAGTCCATTGAGGCGTATCTCGATGCGCGTGGCGCCGGCCGCGCGGCCCGCCACATGCTCGATCAAATCGCGGTTGACGCCTCAACGCTCGATGATCTGGCCAAGGATCGGGAGTGGATCGACGAGGTCAGGACCGCGCCCGCCGCGCCCGACCAGACTCATCGCATTCTCAAGCGACTTGGCCTTGACCCGGCCCGTGAGGGTCGCGATCACCTGCGGTTCGCGATGCTGTCTCGCCGGCTTGTCACAGCCGCGGTTCTGGTGCTCGCTTTTGTCGTCGGAATGTGGGCGCGATCTTCGGTTGTTTCGCAGTCGCCTGGAAAGACCCCCGATACGGTGCATCGCTTCGAGCGCATCATCGAATCGCTTCCCCTGGAGATCGATCCGCTCGAGCGGGTTCGGGGCATGGTTCTGGACGTGGGGAGCACGCTGAGCGAAATGGATGACACCGGGCGTCCCGCCGCCGAGACGGCGCCTCGCGAGAGCGACCAACCCAGGCGCCCCCGCCGGCACCAGCGCCGCGAGGGCATCGATCGCCCCGGCAACGAGGTCGAGGGCCTTTTCACCCCCGAGTTCGACATCGAGAGCATTCAAGCGCTTTGGCGCGATCTGGGAGTCGTCTAAGCCGTGATCCGCGGTCGCTCATTTCGGTTCCGGCAGGCGCTGACGGCCCTTGCGGTGGTCCTGGGACTCCTCCACCCTCTGCGCGCCGGTACGGAAGAGGCGCTCCCCGACCCCTTCGAGGATGCTCAGTTTCTTCCCGCATCGATCACTCAGTTCTACTGCTTCGTCGATGCAGGCGAGGAACTCCGGGAAGTGCTCGATTCGTCGCTCGCGCCCGGTTTGCAAACGTTCTATGAGAAATGCCGCAGCGGGCGATCCTGGCGTGAACTCGCCCAGTCCACGGGCATCGAGCCCAACGTTCTTTTCGACATGCTCGTCAGCCGGCGCGTCACACTCGTGACCGATCAGGAGGATGAGAACCGCATCGGTCCGGGGCCGGTGGATTACAGTCGCTGGGTGATGATGGCGCGCGTCGAAGAGCCATTCGCGCTCGACCTGCTGCGCATGCTCGGCGGACGGGTGCGCGAGTTCGTAGAAGAAACGCCGGTGTATGCGGCGGAAGGCGGCTCGCTTCGCTTTGCCTATCGCGACGGCCGCTTCTACGTCGCCGCCTCCAATGCCCACGCGCTGTTCAGATCGATGCTGGCGACGACCATCAATCCCGCGCTGTGCGACGATGAGGAGTTCCGCGAGGCGCGGCGCGTCGGACCGGGCGACTTCGGCATGTTCAAGCGCGGCCGTGGCGATGTTCATTGGGAAGCCGGCGCCGCCAAGATGCGCCGCGATTACATGCAGATCAACCTCGTCAAGCGCCACGAGCCGAAACCAGTCAATCGCGATCAGACCGATGCGATCAATCTCGGCTTGCTCGAAACGCTCGGCGAGGAGGCGGTTTACGTGGGCATCGAGCGCACGCCCGACTCGTCCAGCCTGCCCTGCGAGAGAACGGCGAGCACCGGGATCCTGCCGATCGTGCCTCTGGTGCGCGCCAAGCCCGGAATGCTCGAGCACCTCGGCCCGACGATGATCACCGTGATCGGGCCGCCCGCCACCGCAGGATCGGGGCTTCCCGCCATGACCGTCGCGATCGAGATGCGGTCGCCGCAGGCGGCGGTGGGCGAACTCGATGAGTTCATGGCCCAGGCCACGGCCCGCCTTTCGGGCCGCCGACGCCGCAGTGATGATGCGACCCCTCCGGTTGAAGTGATCAACGCCGGCGCAGCGCCCGAGACCCTCCGCGTCGCGGCGTGTGGCGGCTCGGGAATGCCGGCGCGCCTCCTCGGGCTCGAAGGAACCTGGCCCGCCGAGGTGGTCTGGTCCAGCGCCATCACCGACGATCGGGCCTGGTGGGTCGCGTCCACCGACCGCGAGAGCCAGTCGCGCATCCTCGGCAAGGTGCAGTCATTCACCGAGACCTGCCGCAAACCCTCACGCACCGAGGCTCGCGGCGTCGTCTTCGGGAGCAGGCTCGCCTCGCTCATGCAGCCGTGGCCCGCCGTCAACAGCGAGAGCAAGCACCCTTTCCTTGCCGAACTCTTCGCCTGGCGCGAACTGCTCACTTGCGTCCGCGACATCAAGTGGCGCGTCTCGCGTCCTTCCGATGAACGCACCGAGACCTACGTCTCCGTCTCCTGGCGCTGATGGCTCAATCGCAACCCGGCAACCCGCTCCAGGCGACAGGTTGATGGTGCATCGCGCGGGCGGCGCCGGGCAAACGCCGCATAGGCGCTCGCGCCGAGTTGGCTCAGGCCGGGGACGTAGAGAATCCACCCGACGATCCAGCCCGGCGGCGTATGGATCAGCGCGTGACGCACCGCGCGAAAGCCGATGAGCAGGCGGCCGTCGCGCGTCCGCAGCGGCATGCCCTTCTCGAAGACTTCCTCGGGGACCGGCCGGTCGCCCGAATCAAGGGTTGTATAGTCGATGGCTTGCAGCGCGTGGAACCAGTCGAGGCGCTTGAGACGGTTTACGCCCGCGCGGCACCAGCCGCAGCGACCGTCGTAATACATCTCGATTCGCGCCGGCTTGGGGTTCATGCACAAGCGACTCCAGTCGATTCTATCGAGTCAAGGCCAGGTGGCGCCGCCTTTCACATCCGCGCCGCAGGCGATTGAGGGCTATCCCCCACTCACCGGCGGGATGACCGCCACCACATCCCCCTCCCGGACCGGCGTCGTTCGCGTCGCGTAACGCTCGTTGACGGCCAGGGCGGATCGGCCCAGGATCGCCGCCGCATCGGCGCCCTGCCGAGACATGAGATCGACCAGGTCGCCGGCGCAAGTCTCCGAACCGACCTCCAGGTCGACTTGTCTGGCTCCGAAGGCGTCGGCCGCCGCGGCGAACAGCAGGATTCGAATCGTCGGCATTACTCCACCTCGCGGTGAATCTCATTCATGGGTCGGACCCGTCAAGGATAGTCCTCACCAGCGCGCATTGAAATCGGCGCTCCATCGGTGAGAATCAACTGTGAGCGAATCCCCTATCGACATCCCGGCGATCGCTTCGGACGCGGTGGACTTCCATCGACGCCACACGGTGGCAGTGCTGCGGGTGGATCGGGAGTTTCGCCCGGCGCGCTACGTCCGTGGAACTGACGGCTCCCCGGTGATCTTCGGACCGCCCAGCCTGCTCGATACCGACTCCGTCGTGCTCTTCATCCCCGCCGACGAGCCCGGCGCTCTCGAACTCATGGTCAGCCCTCAGCGCGAGGATGGCCAGAGCGCCGAGGCGGACCGCTGGCGCATCTACCACGGTCGGGCCGACGAACCGCTGTGCCTGCGACTGACGATCGAGGCGGGCAAGTTTCGCGGCGAGGTCTTCGACGGCGAGAGCCTCACGCGGGCCAATCCCTGCGCCGCCTTCGAGCCCGCCGTGTGCCGCTGGATGAACACGGACCATCGCGGCGACCTGATCGCGCTCTGCTGGCACTTCAACCGCGTCGAAGTGGATGAGGCGCTGCTGGTGGGCCTCGACCCCACCGGCTTTGACATTCGCGCCAAGGTGGGGATCATCCGCATCGATTCCGACACTCACCTGAACGATGAAACGCGGGCGCGAACCGTCCTCGAATCGCTGTGCCGGATCGCACGCGGAGGTTCTCCGTGAAAGTCGTCGTCACGCGCACGTTGGCCGGCGGGCTTGGCCTGCTCGAAGCGGACCGATCGATCACCGATCTGTGGATCGCGCCTCCCGGCTTCGGGCCTGATCGACCCGAGTTGCTCGCGCGTATCGCGGGCGCGCACGGAATCCTCGCGCAGTTCAACGAGGCGGTGAACGCGGAGTTCTTCGACGCGGCCGGCCCCGACCTGCGCATCGTCGCCAACTACGCCGTCGGCTATGACAACATGGAGGTGGCCGAGGCGACACGGCGCGGCATCTGGCTGAGCAACACGCCCGACGCCGTCACCCCCCCCACTGCCGACATGGCCTGGACGCTCATGCTCGCCGTCTCGCGCCGCCTCTACGAAGGCGAGCGCGAGGTGCGCTGCGGCGCCTTCAGCACCCGCACCGGCTACGACCCGACGCATCTGCTCGGCGGCGACTTCGAGGGGCAGACGCTGCTCATCGTCGGCGCGGGGCGCATCGGCTACGCCACCGCCATGCGCTCCATCGGCTGGGGAATGACCGTGCTCTACGTGTCGCGCTCGCCGCATCCGGAGTTCGAGTCCGCCCCCTTCCGCGCACGCGGCGTCGAACTTGACGATGGTCTGCGGCAGGCGGATTACGTTTCGATTCACACGCCCCTCACGCCGCAGACGCGCCACCTCATCGGCCGGCGCGAACTGGCGCTGATGAAGCCGACGGCGTATCTCATCAACACGGCGCGCGGGCCCGTCGTCGATGAGGCCGCCCTCGTCGAGGCGCTGCGGGCGGGAACGATCGCCGGCGCCGGGCTGGACGTCTACGAAGATGAACCTCGCCTCGCGCCGGGGCTGGCGGAACTGCCCAACACCTGCCTCATGCCCCACGTCGGCAGCGCCTCGCGGAGCGCCCGCCCCGCCATGGCGCGCATGGCCCAGCGCAACATCCTCGCCGCCCTGCGCGGCGAGCGCCCGCCTAATGCGATCAATGAGGTCCAGCGCCCGCGCGCGTCGTAGCCGATCGTTTCGAGATCGGATGGCATGGCGTCGCGCTTCGCGTCGCTATGCCAAAGAGGTGAACGGACACAAGGAGCGCGATAGCCTGCGGCGGAAGCCGCAGGTTGCGCAGCGCCTGCGAGCGTCGGCGCGCGGGAGTGCTTGCTTGTCGAGAAACCGTCGACTTCCGTCGACGGCTATCGGCATGCACACATCGCTCATTTGCAGGCACGCCCCTACACTTCACCCGTGAAAAGGGCCATCTTCCTCGATCGCGACAATACGATCATCCACAACGAGGGCGACCTGGGCAACCCCGAAGATGTGCGCCTGATCCGCGGCGCGGCGCACGCCGTCGGCTCGCTGCGCCAACTCGGTTATCGCATCATCGTCGTGAGCAACCAAGGGGGCGTGGCGCGCGGACTCTACGGCGAGCGCGACGTCGATGCCGTCCACGAACGCATCGCCCAGATGGTCTACGACTCCGCCGGCGCGGTGATCGATCGCTTCTACTACTGCCCCTTCCACCCCGAGGGAACGGTCACGGAGTATGCGCGCGAGCATCCCTGGCGCAAGCCCCAGCCGGGCATGCTCCTCGAAGCCGCCCGCAGTCTTGATCTTGATCTGCGCGAGTGCTGGATGGTGGGCGATCAGGAGCGCGACATCGAGGCGGGGCGCGCCGCCGGCTGCCAGACGATTCTCATCACGCGCAAGACGAGCGTGACCACCCGCGCCGATTTCCAGGCGGCCTCGCTCGCCGAGGCCGCGGCGATCATCGCGCAGAACCGCGTGCGAACCCGGCAGGCGATTCCCTCCGCGCCACCGGTTGTCGTAACCTCCCGACGGCCGGGAGAGGTTGCAACGGTTGCGTCTCCCGCCGCCGCGCGAGTCGTTGTCTCCGCTCAGGCGATCAGCGTCCCCACGCCTCCCGCCTCACCGCCGATTGAACGACACGGCGAGAGCGATGCGAGCGACGGACCGGACGAGCGACCTTCCGATGCTGCGACGCCCGGAATGAAAGCGGAAGCGGATGTTTCCGATCTCGATGCGATCGATGAAACGCAGCCCGCGCCGCAGCACGATCTCGCCGCCGAACCCGTCATCGACTCCCCGCGCCGCGATCCCATGAGACACATCCCCGTGCGACTGCACGGCGTTGAGCGGCCGCAACCGGCGCGCGATCCCTCGGACCACTCCGATTCGCCGCGGCATCTCAACGACCTGCTCGCGGAGGTGCGCTCCTGGCGGCAGTCGCAGCGCGAGTTTACCCCCGCCATGATGTTCGCTTCGCTGGCCACGCTGGCGCTGCTCATCATCGGCGTGCTGCTCGCCGTGTATCTGGCGCCCGCGACGGCGACGCCCTGGGTCGGCGTGACGATCCTCGCCCAACTCAGCGTCGTCGCGTTTCTGCTGCTCACTCTGCGGCGGTGAGTGCGACGGGGTGCCGTGGTCTGAACGCAGTGGAGTGCGGCGAAACGGAGTGAAGGCCACGCGAGCGGAGTTGACGCGTTCGCACACCGCACGCTCTCCGCTCCTTCGCTGCGATTCACTTCGTTCATCTCCGCTCAGACCACGGCACCCGAATTGCCCTCTTCAAAGGTCGATCCGCCCTGCGGCCAGGCGCGGCGCTGCTGCGCCGCGCGAGCCGGCACGTCGATCTCCGGCAGCGATACCCGTCCGTCCATCCACACCCGATAGAGCAGCGGCTGGCCCGGCACTGGATCATCGACAAGCGGCGCGGCCACATCCCGACGAATTCGTCCCTGCTCATCCATCTGCCGATAAGCCTGGCGCGGCGAATCGACGTACCTGGCGCGGAACGGAGCCAGCGCTTCGGCGAGAGTCGGCAGCGCCTGCGCAAGCGCCTCGGGCGCATTGAGTCGCTCGCGGCGCCAGGCGCGGGGCGTGCGGCCGATCGCAAAGCCCATGATCTCTCCCGGCACAAGCAGCGTGCCCGGCAGCGCCAGGCGAATCTCGCCGCTGAACTCATTTGGATCGATCTCGCGCAGCCCTGCCCCGTACGCCGGCGTCACGCGGCACTCTTGGGGAGCGAACCGAACATCGTGCGGCCTATCCGGCACGACTAGTTCCACCGCGCTGCCGAGCGTCGCCGCGCGCAGCATCCGCGCTGTATCGGCCATGAGTTCGAGCAGCAGGTCGGGCATCGCCTCGCCGCGCCACGTTTCGTTGAGCCTCCTCGACTCCTGGTGGATGAGAATCTCCCCGCGATCCAGGCCGAGCGCCCGCGCATCCTCGGGCAGGTCGTCGAGTTGCCGCAGGGCGAAGGTCACCGCCTGGAGGGTGATGATGGGCGCGACGGATTGGCGCCAGCGCTGCCCCTCCGCGTCCTTCGGGAGGGCGACCGAAGCGCGGGCAAAGTCCAGCCAGCGTCCGAGCAGCGCCGCCCAGGTCATCGCCTCGACGTGCAGAGGTTCGTTGACGGGTTGCACGACATAGTCTAACGGCTCCGACCGACAAGGCCGATCACTTTCCACTGTCCGAGTGGATGTTGGCGCCTGCCCTGACTAGGGGATGAACCCGATTTCTTTTCCGATTGTCAGTTGACATCTCCTTGTCGGTACCTACGGTGTGTTGGTCGTCCTCCCTTTGCCTCTTTTTACGGGGAGGGGTACGTCAGCACGGTCCGAACTAAGAAAGGAATTACTCGATGAACACTCGCATATGCATATGGCGCTTCACAGCGTGCGTTCTGGCCGTGTGCTTGAGCTCTCACGCCGTGCGCGCTCAACCCGATGATGGCGTCCAAGTCGGTGTGGGGATCATGACCCGATGCGCATTCGGGTACTACTTCACTGACACGAAGGGCGTGGACTTGATCCAGCAGTTCTGCCTCGCGGCAGATTGGTCTTACGCGGAGGGGATGAATACGCCCTGTATTGGGAACCCGTCCGTCATCGATGAGAACTACAGCGACTACCAAACTTGTTCAACACCGGGATGCGCGGCATCTGCGTCGGTCACGGATCCTTTCTTCGGTCACTTCCCCTTGAGCACTTGGGGATGCGAAGTCCTCAAAGGTCTCTCTTGGGCGGTGACCGCAGACGGTGCTGATCTGCCCGTGCAATCCGATCCTTCGTATATTCAGGCCTATGCAGGCATCGGCCTGGAGTATCAGTACGACTCGTGCAATGGGCAATGGACGCAAACGCGGAACGAGTTTCGCGCAGGAACCAGTGTCGCCTCCTTGTTCCAGAATTTCGAAATCGACGACCAAGTTGCCGATTTCAGCCTCGGGTGGGTTCTTTGCTATGAGTTCTTGGCGACCGAATGGGGAGATGAGGATTTCCGTCCTTGGAGGCCCGGGCCCATTGTTGCTGCTCCGGAGATCGGTGACTATGTGAGCTTCCCGAGAATGCTCGTCGGGATTGAGCTCGCTGGCATGGACCCCACTGAGGGCATCGCAGGAGTGTTCCGAATCTGGGAGAGTGAGTCGGTCATCCCAGACGGTGAGGTTCCCCTCGGCGCCCCGGACGGCGCAGGTGCATTCGAAGACGTACAGTTCTCCTATTCGGTCGTCGGTGGAAGCGGTAAGGACGACTATCTCCGCACGTGGTCTTGGTCGTTTTCGGATTCGGTAAGCAGCGCTAACTACGTCGGCCCAACACTTTCGATTGTCTTCCGCTCTGATCCCGTTCCTGCGCACTTTGGCGACGTGAACCAAGACGGTAAGGTCTCATCTGCCGATGTCACGGCGCTCTCCACCTACCTGATGCTACAGGCTAATCCTCCGTGGTCAGCGCACAGAGATATCGATCGCGATGGAGACGTGGACAGCGACGATCTTGCGGCCCTGACTGCCTACATGGCGTTGCCCGGCTTCGCGTCCATATTGCTAGGCGATGTGAACGATGACGGAGTGATTGACGAGGACGACCTCACTGCGATCAAGGGACAGATTGACAAATCTTGGGGCGACGCGAACTTTTCGCCGCAGGCCGACATTGATCAAGATGGGACAGTAACGACCGCTGATGAGTCGCTGTTAGAGGCATATTTGAAAAAGTAGCACGATCGATCGGCCATCATGGACCTATCAATACTCTGCCCTCCGACAGTTTTACCGTCGGAGAGTCTTCTCTACCATCGTTCAGCGATGATAGTCCAAGACGTTCATACACATGTACGGCAGTTTACCGATCCACCTGCCCCATCACGATGTCGATGGAGCCGATGATCGCCGGCACATCCGCGAGCATCACGTTGCGGCACAGTTCCGGCAGCACGCTGAGGTTGCAGAACGCCCCGCTTCTCGCCTTCACGCGGTAGGGCTGCGTCTGTCCCTGGCTTTCGATGAAGAAGCCGAGCACGCCGCGCGGATTGTCCATCTCGACGTAGACCTCGCCGGCGTCCGGCTTGAAGTTCTTGGGCACTTTCACGCGGTGCCGCCCGCCCGTGGCGCTGTCGTCGCTCGGGTCAGGGATCATTTTCTGGCACTGGCGGATGATCTTGATGGACTCGCGCATCTCCTGCATGCGGACCCAGTAGCGGTCCCAGCAGTCCCCGACCGTGCCATAGATGCCCGTGCCGACGCAGACGTTGAAGTCCAGTTCGGGATAGACGGAAAACGGCTTGTCGCGGCGCAGGTCGTAGGGTATGCCGCTGCCGCGGATGACCGGGCCGGTGCAGCCCCAGGCGATCGCCTGCTCCTTGCTCAGCACGCCGACGTTGGCGGTGCGGATGGTGAAGATGCGGTTGTGCGACAGGAGGGCGTCGTACTCGTCGATCTTGGGCTCGAAGTAGTTGAGGAACTCGGCGAGTTTGTCGAGCCAGCCGTCGGGCACATCCTGCGTGAGGCCGCCGATCGTGTAGTACGAATACGTCAGCCTCGCGCCGCAGACCATCTCGAAGAGGTCGAGGATGTACTCGCGCTCGCGGAAGGCGTAGAGGAAGGGCGTGAAAGCGCCCATGTCCAGGCCGTAGGTGCCGAAGGAGACCAGGTGGCTGGCGATGCGCTGGAGTTCGCCGATGATGACGCGGATGAACTCGGCCCGGCGGGGAATCTCGATCTCGGCGAGTCGCTCGACGGCGATGCAGAAGGCCCAGTTCTCGTTCATCCCCGCGACGTAGTCCATGCGGTCGGTGTAGGGGATGTACTTGTAGTAGGGGATGCTCTCGCCGATCTTCTCGGCGCAGCGGTGGAGGTAGCCCAGGTGCGGGACGGCTTCGAGGACGAGTTCGCCGTCGGTGCGGAGGACGACGCGGAGCACGCCATGCGTCGCCGGGTGCTGCGGTCCCATGTTGACGAGCATTTCTTCGGTCTTGACATCCTCGAGTTCGATGCCCGAGGGAGCGATCTGCTCAGTAGCGGTGAAGCCGTCGGCGTCCGGGCCGTGCGTTTCGCCCTCGAAATCGGTTGTTCGGGGGATGTTGAAGTCGATCTCGCGCTCGGTCGTGCTCATGGTGCGTGAAAGCCCTCAAATCGTGTGAGCGATGCTAGGGCGATGAGGCGGAACTGACCAACCGAGCGGACGGAGCGCGGCGTCGAATGCGGGCACGACCCGCCATGCACAACGCGCCTTCGTCAGGGCGAAGGCGCGTCGGGTAAGTGTTCGATGGACGGGCAGTTGAGATGTCTCAGAGCGTGCGGCGACGCCGGCTGCTGATGAGCAGTGCCCCAAGACCCATCAGGGCGACGGAGCCGGGAACGGGGACGGGCACCTTGTCCGACCCGCCGTTGGCGAAGCCGCGGAAGCGCGCGACGAAGTTGAACTCGTTGGGTCCGTCGATGAAACTTGAAGCGCTGAGCACACTGGCGTACCCCGAGTCCACGAGGAACTCAAACATGCCGGACTGGCCGACGCCGATGCCGCCGCTGGGATTGCCGCCGCCTTCGAACTGCCCGCCGATGCCGGCGCCAGCGTCGAAGTTGCCGAAGGGCGCGCCATTGATCTCCGGACCGCTGATGTTCACGAGCGCCGGATGCGTCGCGTAAATCAGGGCAGCCGTATCGGCGCCGCTCCGCTCCGGCGCACCGATGTTGAAGATCAGCGCGGTGATGTACCCGCCGTTGCCCGGATCGCTGGTGTTGGTGAGGTTGATGAGCAACTGTCCATGGTTGTCGCTGAGGAAGTTGTACTCGATCGAGCCTTGGAACTGACCAAGACCCTCGAGGCTCTGGTTGGACAGACCCTCAATGTTGATGATGTCGGCGTTGGCGGCGGTTCCGAAGGCGATAACCGCTGCCGCGGCAGCGATGCAGAAAACCTGTCGCATCGTCTTTCTCCTCTGAATGTCGCGGTGGTGTGCGTGCCACCATCTCCCTGTGCCCAAGCACCCACCGACTCGCGGTCCAGAGGCCGGGCACAGGCGTCCAGGCCGCGGAGGCGGTTGGTGGGTCAATCGTTGCCATTCAAGTATGCAATCAAACTGCCACAAGTGCAACCGGGCGCGTCTGGACTTGCCGGATTCGAGTACGCTCCTGAGCCGATAACGATCGTCCGCCCGGCTTATCGCGCCGGGCCTGCGCTCACCCCGGCCCCCGATCGCTTCGGAGGCGAGTCAGGCCGGAACCGGGTCATTCTGGAATCGCCGCCGGCGGGTCTCTATAATCACAGTCGCAGTCGGCGGCTCCGCCGGCTGGCACCTGATCCCGCACCATCGAGAGGCGCTGCCGGCCCATGATCGAAGCACTCAAGGATGATGAACTGGTCCGTCGCGTCGGGGGCAAGTTCCGCCTCGCCTCCATGATTCAGCGCCGCTGGCGGCAGTTGATGGATGGGGCGCGACCGCTCGTCGAACGATCCGGCCGCACCGACCTCGAAATCGTCATCGAGGAAGTCCGCCGGGGTTTGCTGACCTATGACAGCGAGCCGGATGCCGGAGCGGCGGCGCCCGCCGAAACGCTCTGACTCGGCCGCTCGATTCGCCGCGCCTCGACGGCACCGCCGGTGTTGCATGACCGACGCCGCTGACACTCCGAAGTTGAGCGACTCACTCGCCGCCTCCGTGCGCGGCAAGAGCGTCGTCGTCGGCTTGACGGGGGGGATCGCCTGCTTCAAAACGGCGATGGTCGTCAGCCGCCTTGTCCAGGCCGGGGCGAATGTCTCGGTGTTGATGACCGACGCCGCCACGCGCTTCGTCACCCCGCTGACCTTCCAGGCCCTCTCCGGCCGGCCGGTGTATACGAACCAGTGGGAGCACATCGAATCGCACGATCCGCAGCACATCGCCCTCGCGCGCGGCGCCGACTTGATGCTCATCGCCCCCTGCACGATGGACATGATGGCCAAACTCGCGACGGGGCGCACCGATGATGTCGTCTCCCTCGTCGCTTCCGCCGTCGATCGCACCAAGCAGCCCTGCCTGCTCGCGCCGTCTATGAACGCGGTGATGTGGAGCCAGCCGGCAACGCAACGGGCGCTGCGGCAATTGCGCGAAGACGGGTTCGAGATCATTGGCCCCGAGAGCGGCTGGCAGGCCTGCCGCACGGAGGGGATCGGCCGCATGAGCGAGCCGGAGGAGATCCTCGCCGCAGTCATAGGACTCATCCGCCAGGCTCCATAACCCCGTTGGCGAGTCACTCTGCGTACCCGGCCTTGCGCTCTTCAAGATACAGCGCTCCCACGTCGAAGCGGGACTTGAGGTGGTAGGCCAGCACGCGCAGGCCGATGAAGCAGCGGCTGATCCAGGTGTTCACCGGCTTGGAGCGCGTGTAGCGCTTGCGAACGACCTCGCCGTAAAGAGCCATGCCGCGCTCGAGGTAGGAGTCGGTCCCGAAGTCGAACACGCCATGCGCCCGCATCGGCTCCCAGATCCAGTTCGTGTACTTGACGAGCAGATCGAAGCGGTCCCGGTCGGTTTCAACGCGCTCCACGGGCAGGTCGGTCGATTCGGCCAGGACGAGGCGCAGTGCCTCGTCATCCTTGTCGAACACCTCTTCCACTCGCTTGAGGTACTCCCACTCTTCGATGGTGAAGCGGCGGCAGCAGCCGAAGTCGAGCAGACCCAGACGCCCGTCGGGCAGGAAGAGGTAGTTGCCCGGATGCGGGTCGGCATAGGTCATCCGCCCCGCGTACCAGGTGCGCAGCGAACTCTTGAAGATGTTGGCCCCGTGCCGATCGCAGTTCGCCTGTGAGGGGTTGGTGCGCCGATAGGCATTGAGGTGCAGGCCGTCGAGATAATCCATCGTCAGGACGCGGCGCGTCGAGAGGTCTTCGTACACGCGCGGCACCACGACTCCATCCTCGGGCGTGAAGAGCGAGCGCGCATGCTCCTGATTCTCCGCCTCGCGGAGGTAGTCCGACTCGTAGTCGAGCATCTCGGCGACGTCGGTCATCTGCACCTTGAGATTCTCCCAGTCATTCGAGAGGCGCATGGGGAACATCAGCGCGATGAGATTGCGGATGTCTTCCTGAATGGTGCGCGCGATGTTGGGGTACTGGATCTTGACGGCGACAGGGTGGCCCGAGCCTTTGAGGCGAGCCCGATGAACCTGGCCCAGCGAGGCCGCGGCAAAGGCCTGCGGCTCAAAGTCGTCAAAGACGTCCGTCGGATCGGCGCCGAGTTCGTTGCGCACGTGCTCCCGAAGCATGGAGTAGTGCATGGGCGGCGCATCGAAGTAGAGGTGCCCGGCCACGTCGAGGAACTGCTCGGGAAGAAGGTTGGGGATCTGCGCCAGCGCCTGGCCCATCTTCATCACCACGCCGCGCATATAGCCCATCGTCGAAAGCATGCGCAACGCCGCCCGCAGATGCTGCTCGTTGAGCGCGGCTTCGCTCGCGTCGGCGGAGATGAACCCCTTGCGCAGCCACCATGCGAAGTAGCCCAGCGCCAGCCGTGCCTGCAACGATCCCAGCGCCCAGAACCGATTGATACGCCCAACGGGGATCGGCCGGTGCGTGAGTTCTTCGAGGATCTGGGCGAGCGACTGCTGCGCCTCGCTGCGGATCTCCTCATCCAGGCCGGCGGGCAGGGCCGCGAGCGCATCGGCGGGAGTCGGATAGGTCGTGGGTGCATCAGTCACGAGACACCTCCTCATGTTGCGAAGACGAATCGGGCGAAGGAGTTGGCAATGATCCCAGCAGCAGGCGAAGAGACTGGTCGAGCACGACCAGCGTGTCGGTGTGGTCGGGCGATTCATCGCGCGACCAGAAAGCGATCACGCCCAGGTAAATCGTCCAGTAGAGATGCAGTTGCACGAACAGATCGCGATCGCCGGCGGTCGCCTCGATGATGTGATGGGCCTGGAGGATTTCGAGTACGCTTTCGAGATGCGTTCGACGCATCTCTTCCGCCTCGGGGCAGGCGCCGGCCCGTGCGAATGGGCTCATGACCGTCGCCAGAACGTCTCCGGCGTATTGGCGATAGGATTCAAGCCGATGCAGCCCGGCCATGATGAAGGCGTAGAGGTCTTCCTCGACGGAGCCGCCCCCGTTGCGCGAGACGAAGTCGCCCTCCGCGCCCGCAAGGGCCTCGGCGAAGAGGGTCAGCGCCAGCGACTCTTTGGTCGGGAAGTAGTTGAAGAGGGTGCCGTTGGCGATGCCTGCGGCCTCGGCGATTTCGCGGGTCGTGGTCGCGGCAAAGCCCCGCTTGCGAAAGAGGCGGGCGCCGGTCTTGAGGAGGCGCTGCCGGGTTTGCTGCTTGGCCTGGGTGGTGATCCGCATGGGCGGCCCCTAAAGTGACTACGCTCATATTATGCGCCCGATCGGCGCCTTGTCAAGTCAATTTTATGAGCGTGCTCACTTTTGTTCACATTTTCTGCCCCGTGGCCGCAGAGGCGGTCGGGCGACCCGATTCGGGCCAAGGACGTCCCCGTCCTTTGCACGCACCGGGTCTCACGGGGGTACGATGAGGCCGCCGAAGGGGTCACCCGGCGTGTGCGGCTCGCAGTCCCTGCGGTCTCTTGAGGATGTCTGAATCATGCATTCCTTGCCCATAGTCGTGCTCTGCTGCGGTTTACTCCTCCAAGGCTGCGGGGCGGGCGGGCCATCCATTGGAACCGCCGAAGGCTCCGTTCCCCAGCGCCTGAGCGACGGAGGAGTCGGCCTGCCCAGGCGGCCGGTGTCAACCTACTCGATCGTGGCGCGCGATGAGGTGACGGGGCAGATGGGCGTCGCGGTGCAGTCGCACTGGTTCTCGGTCGGGCCGATCGTGCCATGGGCGGAGGCGGGTGTCGGGGCGGTCGCGACACAATCCCTTGTCGATCCGGCGTATGGGCCGCTTGGATTGGACATGATGCGCCTGGGCAAGAGCGCTCCGGAAGCGCTGGGCGGTTTGCTCGCAGCCGATGAGGGGCGCGAGGTGCGGCAGGTGGCGATGGTCGATGCGCGCGGCGGCATCGCCGCACACACCGGCGCCCGATGCATCCGCGAGGCCGGATGCACCGTCGATACCGATCACACGTTCTCCTGCCAGGCCAATCTCATGGAGAAAGACACGGTGTGGACCGCGATGGCGGACGCATACCTCGCGTCATCAGGCGACCTGGCGGAGCGCATGCTCGCCGCCCTCGAAGCCGCCGAGCGCGAGGGCGGAGACATCCGCGGGCGGCAGTCAGCCGCGATCCTCATCGTCTCAGGCGAGGCAACGGGCAAGCCATGGATCGATCGCGTCTTCGACCTGCGCGTCGAGGACCATCCCGAGCCGGTGAAGGAACTGCGCCGGCTGGTGGGCATCCAGCGGGCCTACAACCACATGAACGCCGGCGACCTGGCGATGGAGCACGACGACTTCGAGACGGCCAACCGCGAGTACACGCTCGCCGAGCGACTCGCCCCGCACATCGTCGAGATCCCCTTCTGGCGAGCGGTGACGCTGGTCGGCTCGGGGAATGTCGATGACGCCCTGCCGATCTTCAAGAGGGTCTTCGCGCTGGAGGAGCGCTGGGCGGAGTTGATCCCGCGCCTCGTCGAGGCGGGGTTGCTCATGGATGACCCGGCGGTCCTGGAGAAGATTCTGACTCAGAAGTAACGAGGATTTGAGCCTGCGATCAGGCGCGAGGCTCGCGCCTCAGATATACTTGGAGCGCGAGAGTTTGTTTCGACCGGAGGCGGCTGTGGCCAATTCGAATTTGCTCGAACGAGTGGTCGTTGATCCCAGTACCTGCGCGGGGCGCCCGTGCATTCGCGGCACGCGCATTCCGATCGCCATTATTCTGGATGGACTGGCCGAAGGATTGACCTCCGAGGAGATCATCGATCACTATCCGCAATTGATACTCGATGACATTCGCGCTGCCCTGGCGTATGCCGGAGAAATGGCTCGGGAGCAGGCGTGGAAGACGGCGGGATGAGGATCAAACTGGATGAGAACCTCTCGCGCCATCTCAAGGTGACACTGATGGCCCGCGGACACGACGTTGAAACAGTTGCCGACGAAGGCCTGCTTTCGCAAACGGATTCCGCAGTGGCTGCCGCAGCCAAATCCGAGGGGCGCGTGATCTTTACCCTCGATTCTGATTTCGCAGATGTGCGACGGTTCCCCCCGGGCGAGCATCCGGGGGTCGTGCTCTTCCGTCCCCGAACACTAGGGCCGCGTACAGTCAACGCATTTATCGAATCGTTCGCCGCGAGGCCCGATCTGGCGGATCTTGCCGGCACCCTTGTCATCGTCGAGCTGCATCGAATCCGAGTGCGTCAGCGCGATGAGCCCGCGGATCGTTAGCCGCGTCTGTGGTGGTTTCCCCGATTCGCGCACCGCGTATCGCGTGCCAACAGCCCCTGTGCCGACAGGGCCTATCATGGCCGTGCAATCCGCGAAGCGGAACTCGAAAGGAATTGAACCATGCTCGGGCGAGCGAAAATCTCGATCATCGGCGGCGGCAACGTCGGGGCGTCCTGTGCCCTCTGGGCGGCCTCCAAGGAACTCGGCGACATCGTCGTCCTCGACATTCCCCAGGTCGAGAACCTCGTCAAGGGCAAGATGCTCGACCTCGCCCAGTGCTCGCCCATCGAGCGCTTCGACTGCCGCATCACCGGCACGGCCGACTACAAGCACATCGCCGGCTCGGATGTCGTGGTCGTCACCGCCGGCCTGCCGCGCAAGCCCGGCATGAGCCGCGACGACCTCATCCAGACCAACGTCAAGATCGTCAAGAGCGTGAGCGAGAACATCCGCGAGTATGCGCCCGGGTCGATCGTGATCGTCGTATCGAACCCGCTTGATGCGATGGTGTACACGGCGTGGAAGACGACGGGCTTCCCGACCAACCGGATCGTCGGCCAGGCGGGCTGCCTCGACGTGGCCCGGTTCCGCGCCTTCCTCGCTATGGAGACGGGCTTCAGCGTCGAGGACATCAACGCCCTGCTGCTCGGCGGGCACGGCGACGACATGGTCCCTCTGCCCCGCTACACCAACATCGCCGGCATCCCCATCACCCAGTTCATCACCGAAGCGAAACTGAGCGAGATCGTCGAGCGGGCCAAGGTCGGCGGCGGCGAGATCGTCAAACTCATGGGCACCAGCGCGTACTACGCCCCCGCCAGCGGCGTGGTGCAGATGGTCGAGGCGATGGTCAAGGACAAGAAGCGCATCCTCCCCTGCGCCGGGTTCTGCGACAGGGAGTATGGCGTGGGCGGCTACTTTGTCGGCGTGCCTTGCGTGCTCGGCGCCGGCGGCGTTGAGCGCATCATCGAGATCGACCTGAGCGGCGACGAGAAGAAATTGATGAACGAGTCCATCACGCACGTGAAGGATCTCGTCAAGGTCGTGCGCGGGATGTTCCCCGAGCTGGCGTAGGCGCTGCTACGGCCCGGGATCTTCATCCACCACCCGGTAATGCGACATGATTCGCTTCTGCGGGTCGATATTGATCTGACCGGCATGCCCGTCGTAGAACGCCATCGAGTGGCGATCGATCGTGCCGTGGTGCGGAATGGAATTGGTCCGGTGGAACCACAGAGCCCATTCCGCGGAATCATCGAGAACGGAGACGTAGCGGCTGGCGTCGGTGAGAATGAGCGAGCGGGCGCGGCGACGGGCTTCGTCGCCGTAGGAGACCAGATTCCAGAAGACGTTGAAGGAGTAACTGGTTCCAGCCGCATCATAGTTGCTCAGTCCAAATCGTGCCTCGTTGGCATAAAACGCCTCCTGATAGTTGAACTCGCGGTCGGAAGGGCAGGCGAAGACAGGCAAATCGATGGCGTCGATCTCCGGTTCCGGCGTGTCCGGTCGCCCAAGTGCGACGCCGGAGTGTACGTACCGGTTGAGCGGACGCTCATAAGGCTTTGGCGCGGCGAAGAGTCCGCCGCGCAGCAGGCTGTTGGGGCTGACCCACTTTCCGGCAAACGTGAAACCGCGATAGGTCTGGCCGAATGGCTTTCCGGCGGGAAGGCCATCGTCATAGTCCGAGAGGTACATGCCGACGCCCGCGACAATCTGGTGGAGGTTGCTCAGGCAGGCCGCGGTTCGAGTCGCCTCGCGGGCGCGCGAAAGCGCGGGCAGGAGCAGCCCGAGCAGAAACGTGATGATGGAGATGACGACCAGCAGTTCAATCAACGTAAATGCCGGCCGCCCGCGCGGCTGAGCAGTCATGCCCTTCTCTCCGCGGCCGATGCGCCTCCGCGTCACCGGCCCGCAGGCCCCCGGGCGTCCTGACCACGACTTTATGATAGGCTGCGATCCAGGGAGGCAACCCCGGATTCGACGCGGGTCCAGGGCAATCGCGTTTTCGTCGTCATGCCCGCGGAGGCGGGCATCCAGCGAGGTGGCAACACTTATCCGAACCGGCTTTGGCGATCGAAACAGAAGCGTCCAGCGCGACTGGATTCCCGCCTGCGCCGGAATGACGAAAACGCGATTGCCCCCGACGCGGTTCAATGCCCACCTCCCCTATCATCGACCGCCCAACCTCACTCGTCCAACCCCGCCGCCGACCCGGATCATCGATGACACAACCCGCAATCTCTCAGAATCGAGAAGGCGCCCCGCTGCCCATTGCCGTACTGATCAGCGGTTCGGGGCGCTCCCTGGAGAACCTGGCGCGGCGGATTCGGGAGGGGCGGCTGGCGTGCGAAATCTCGCTGGTCATCTCCTCGAATCCCCGGGCCGGGGGCATCAGTCGTGCCAGGCGCTTCAACCTTCCGGTCGTCATTGTGGACCGCTCGATGTGTCCTGACGACGCGGCGTTCGGCCGCGCGGTTTTCGACGCGGTGCGGCGGGTCGGGGCCAGGATGGTCGTCATGGCCGGGTTTCTGAAGTTCCTGCCCATCCCCGAGGATTTCGCCGGTCGCGTCATCAATATCCATCCGGCCCTGCTGCCGCATTTCGGCGGGAGAGGAATGTACGGGGATCGCGTGCATGACGCGGTGCTCGGCAGCGGAGCGGGTGAATCGGGATGCACCGTGCATTTCGCCGACAACGAATACGACCACGGCCCGATCATCCTTCAGAAGTCCTGCCCCGTCGAGCCAGGGGATACGGCGGCGACGCTCGCGGCGCGCGTCTTCGCCCTTGAACTCGAAGCGCTCCCCGAGGCGCTGGCGATGCTTTCCAAGCAGCAAGTCGGACCGGGCGCCGGGTAGAATCTTCTGGCGGTTCGTAATGTCACGAGAGGCGCGGCACTGAGACCGCGCGGGGAGATCGGAATGAACCAGAGTCAGCGGGCTTCCGTCGGCCGCGCGCTGGGTTGTCTCTGTGGCGCGGTGCTGGTGGCGTGGACGAACCCGCCTGCTCCGCCGCCAAGGCCGGAGCCGTCGCGAGAGGTCGAGGCCCCGCTCGATGACGAAACGATCGCGAGGCTGCACGAGGAAGCGGTCACGCACTACTCGGCCGGCGAGACCGAGGAAGCCCTGTCGCGCTGGGTGGAGATTCTCAAGAGTCGGCCGCGCGACACGACGGCCCTGTACAACTGCGCCTGCGCCGTGACCAAACTGGGCTTCACCGATGAGGCGTTCAAGTTGCTCGATCTCGCCGTGCAGTGCGGCTTCGTGAACTTCGAGCACCTGCGCCGGGACGAGGATCTCGAACCGCTGCGCAGCGATCCGCGCTACGACCAACTGATCGGCTCGATCGAGAAGCGCTACGCCGACGCCGCACAGTACATGGAGCAATGGTCGCGCGAGACGCTCGGCGCCGGCGCCATCATTGAACGCGATGAAGAGTTCCGCCTCATCTTGGCCAGCAACCTCGAACGCGAGACCTTTGATCGCATGGCGGCGTCGCTTCGAGATCAGATTCGGCTTCAGATCAACATGCTCTTTGACGGTCCGCCGAACTCCTGCGTCCTCGTGCTCATCCCGACGCCGGAGAAGGCGGATGAACTCATCGGCTCGGTCTTCGTGGGCGGGTACTACGACCACGACACGCGGCGTCTGGTGTTGCGCGACCTCGGCCCCTCGCTGCGCCACGAGATCACCCACGCCCTGCATCACGGGCAGATGGATCGGCTCAACCAGTCGCACCCGATGTGGATCCAGGAGGGGCTGGCGTCGATGTTCGAGATGTACGACCTCGATGAGTCCGGCGGCTACCGGGTGCTCGACAACACGAGACTCAACATCGTGCTCAACCTCCGCCGCGCCGCGGCGCTCACGAGGTGGCGCGACTTCTTCAAGCAGGAAGATGACAAGTTCAACCGGGTCCGCGCGCGGGGGAAGTACGCCGAAGCGCGCGCGATCTTTCAGTTTCTCGCCGAGCAGGGTCGGCTGGAAGAGTGGTATCGCCTGTACCTCAAGACCTTCGCCGAGGACCGCACCGGGGCGCTGGCCTTTGAACGCCTCTACGAGCGTACCCTGGAGGAAACGGAGCGCGAGTACCGGATGTGGCTGGGGGCCAAGGAGAAGATCGCGGAGATGGTCAGGTGGGATCAACCCTCCATCGGCGTGTGGATCGCCGACCAGGCCGCCAACGACGGCGTCCAGATTCTCGAGGTCAATCCCGGCGGCGCCGCGCGCGAGGCGGGGATGCGCGGCGGAGAGGTTATTACCGAGATCAACGGCCGGCCCATGTACTCCGCCGAGGAAGTCGTCGCTGACATCCTCAAGCGAAGCGAAGGCGAGGAGATCACGCTGCGGCTGCGGCGCGGGCGGGTGTACCGCGAGGTCAAAGTGATCCTGCGGCCGATTCGACAGAATCGCACGACGCGCGACTTGGTCGAGCCGGGCGTCTCCGCTTGAGACAAGCACACTTCGTGTTGCCGCCACGCTCAATCGCCCGTGCGTTTCGGGGCGTTCGTGGTCGTGCTCTCGCGGCCATGAAACCCGCGGCTGCCGCCGCGGGCTATTCATGCTGCGCGCACTTGCCCATTCGATGTGGATCCGTCGATCAGTCGGGGTAGCGTCCGAAGACGAGCGTGACGTTGTGTCCGCCGAAGCCGAAACTGTTGTTGAGCGCGTAGCGGATGTGGGCCTTGCGCGGCTTGTCGGGAACAAAGTCGAGATCGAAATCCGGATGGTCGAGATTGACGGTCGGAGGAATGACCTGTTCGGCGATGGCGCGGACGACGGCCATGCTCTCGATGCCGCCTGAGGCGCCGAGGGTGTGTCCGGTGACGCCCTTGGTGGAACTGATGGCGACTTTCGTCGCGTGCGCGCCGAAGACCTGCTTGATGGCCATGACTTCCGCGGCATCGCCCAGCGGCGTCGAGGTGCCGTGGGCGTTGATGTAGTCGATGTCTTCGGGCCGCAATCCGGCGTCTTTGAGAGCCAGGACCATGCAACGCGCGGCGCCTCGCCCTTCCGGGTCGGGCGCGGTGATGTGCCCGGCATCGCCCGAGGAGCCGAAGCCGAGCAGTTCGCAGTAGATCTTGGCGCCGCGAGCCTTGGCGTGCTCGAGTTCTTCGATGACGAGGATGCCGGCGCCTTCGGCGAGAACAAACCCGTCCCGATCGCGGTCGAACGGCCTCGAAGCGTGATTCGGATCGTCGTTGCGCGTCGAGAGGGCTTTCATCACCATGAAGCCGGCCATGCACAGGGGCGTCATGGCGGCCTCAGCGCCGCCCGTGACCATCACCTCCGCATCACCATCCTGAATCAACTGGAAGGCGTCGCCGATGGCGTTGGCCGCCGAAGCGCACGCGGTGGCCGGGGCGCTGTTGGGCCCCTTGAGCCCGAATCGGATCGAGACGTTGCCCGAGCAGGCGTTGACCATAAGGCGAGGCACGAGAAAGGGCGTCACGCGGTCAGGCCCTTTGAGGTGCATCTTCTCGATGTATTCCTCAATGGTGTTGACGCCGCCGACGCCCGAGCCGATCACCACGCCGCAGCGAAAAGGATCCTCTTTCGAGATGTCCAGCCCGCTGTCCTGGACGGCTTCGATTGCCGCGTAGAGACCGAGCATGGTAAAGCGATCGAGCCGTTTCATCTCGCCGCGCTCGAGGCGGTCGGCGGGATTCCAGTCAACGACTTCCCCGCCGAACTTGACGCTCCACCGCTCGCCCGCAAAGCGCTCGATGCGGCCCATGCGCGGCACCCCGTCGCGCATGGCATGCCAGACGTCGTGACTGTTGAGTCCGACGTTGCAGATCGCCCCAAGGCCGGTGACGACGATTCGACGTGGAGGTTCGCTGGTCATGCGGAGTCAGAAAAAGGGCGAAAGCGCGGGTGCGACGAGGCGGAGCCGACCGGGCCGCCGCCGCCGGGGTCGGCCGACGCACGCCTGGGCGGCGGGTCGTGCGCGCGGGGTTTGATTCACTCTCCGCCGGATGTGGCCTTGAGAATGAACTCGACCGCCTGGCCGACGGTCTGAATCTTCTCCGCCTCTTCATCGGGGATGGAAGTTTCGAACTCGTCCTCAAGTTCCATGACCAGTTCGACGGTGTCGAGGCTGTCGGCGTTCAAGTCGTTGACGAAACTGGTGTTTCGCGTGATCTGCGACTTGTCCACGCCCATTTGCTCGGCGACGATGCTGATCACCTTGGCTTCGATTTCGGATTCTTGCACGATCGAGTCTCCTGAGGTTTGGGACGATACTTCTCGCTCTGGCGGCTCCGCGTCAATCCTGCCGCGAGGGGCAGAAATATAGCCTTGCGAATGACACCCTACAAGCCCCATGCAGGGGCGAATCGATGTTGCGCCGCCTCGTGGGTCTGGACGGCTACGACCCATCACATGCCCATGCCGCCGGCCACGGCCAGCACTTCCCCCGTGACGAATCCCGCGTCTTCGGAGGCAAAGTAGGCGACCGCGGCGGCAATCTCCTGCACCTGGCCGAATCGGCGCATGGGCGTGATGTTTCGCGCCTCTTCCCGGATTTGCTCGGGGAGTTCGGAAGTCATGTCCGTTTCGATGAAGCCGGGCGCGACGACATTTGCGGTGATGCCCTTGGTCGCAAACTCCTTGGCGATGGCCTTGGTCATGCCGATCAGCCCCGACTTGGCCGCGCAATAGTTCACCTGAGCCGCACGCCCGATTCGGCCGGAGATGGAACTGATGTTGATGATGCGCCCCCAACGGTTGCCCATCATCGGCCGGGCCGCAGCGCGGCAGGCCACGAAGGCCGACCTGAGATTCACTCGAATCACCTCGTCGAAGTCCTCGTCGGTCATCCTCAGAAGCAGCCCGTCGCGCGTGATGCCGGCATTGTTGACGAGGATGTCCAGACGCCCGAAGGTTCGAGCCGTCTCGGCGATCGCCGCCGTCAGGGCCTCGGAGTCGCCGACATCGCAGGAGACGGTCGTGGCGCTGCCCCCCTGGCCCGCGATCGCCGCCTGCAATTCATCGAGCGGCCCCTGCGCGCGGCTGACGAGCACCACGTGCCGCCCCTGCTGCGCCAGCCTCTCAGCCACAGCGCGACCTATGCCGCGGCTGGCGCCCGTGACGAAGGCCACTCGCTTCAATTCACTCATTCCCATCCCAATCCCTGAGAGCGGCACCCATAACCGGCCTGGATCGCCTCACAAACATGTATGATGACACCGGCCGTCGGCATGCCTCGACCCGCACCGGCTCAGCGCCGCCAACACCCGCCCGCCCGCTCATTCGGCGAGGAGTTTCTACGGCTGAATCGGGCCTTTGCCCGGCGGAGGCGCGGTCGGGTCAGTCGGTTGTGGAATGCGCCGACGCGGATCGGGGCTGCGCTCGTCCTCGGGCGCGGCCTGACCGTCCGTCGCGCCTTGGGCCGCGTCCTTGAGCGCCGCCGCTATCGCCTCCTCAACCTGTTTGCTGACGGGCGGAATGGCAAAGCCCGCGAAGGTGAACATGTCGCCCCGCTGCGTCACGAGCCAGTCCTGCTGGATTCGTCCCGCGCGCGGAAGAATGACATTGAACGACACGACGCTGCCGCCGCTGGGCACCGGGTTGCGGGCGATCAGATCGACTTCGATGATCTTGGCCGTCTCTTCCTGCCACTGTCCGGTCTCCAGGAGTTTGTCCAGTTGGCTTCGGGCAGTGCCGTCCATTCGCGGCCGGAGCGCTTCGGCGTCGCCGGCGGCGAAGGCGCTCACGAATTCGAGAATGGCCCTCACCTCTTCCTCGGAGCACTCCATCGGCGGCGCGTTCTTCACGCTCAACTTCGGGTCGAGCGTCAGGAACTCGGCGACGGCGCTGGGATCGATGGTCACCGGGCCGGGCGGTGGTGGCGGCGGCGGCGGCGGCGGCGGTTCTTCCTCTTTGCACCCCGCGACCGCCAGACAGAGCACCAGGCCCAGTCCGCATGCCGCCAGCGATGAGAACAGGTTACGAGCCAGGCTGGTCATGATTCACCACCTTTACCTCGCGGTTGATTCGACGCATCAGCCCCGTCAGCACCTTGCCTGGGGCCAGTTCATGATAGCGACCTGAGGCGTGCATCCCAAGCCATTCGCAGGATTGACTCCATCGGACCGGAGAGGTAATCTGGGCCACCAGGAGCCGCCGGATCGACGCGGAGTCACCTTCGTGCATGGTTCCCGTCACATTCGAGACCACGGGGAATCGCGGCTCTTTGATCGAAACGTCGGCCAGCGCCTCGCTCATCCGATCCGCGGCCGGCCGCATGAGATCGCTGTGGAACGCGCCGGCGACGGCCAGAGGGGTCGCGCGCAGGCCGAGATCCGCCGCGACGCTCACCGCGTCCTCGCAGGCCCGGGCGTCGCCTGAGAGCACGATCTGGCCCGGCGCGTTGAAGTTGGCGGGCACGAGGATGCGGCCCCGACGGGCCATCTCGCACACTTCGTGCGCC
>Ga0326597_10002567_pt1 | contig 26947 bp, 18 predicted proteins | sample RVTome_12_FD_203789 | JGI IMG/M metagenome (GOLD analysis project Ga0326597, IMG submission 203789) | Soil microbial communities from uranium-contaminated site in the Upper Colorado River Basin, Wyoming, United States - RVT100D185 | ecosystem: Environmental > Terrestrial > Soil > Contaminated >... | reverse complement strand
TCGCCGCGGCGAACCCCGGGTGAAGCAGTTCGGCGTACCGGAGTACGCGAGGGTGGTCGGGGTCGTCGGAGCCGTGCGCCAGGAAGGGATCGAGACGCTGCGCGGCGCCATGGCGACGCAACGGTTCAACCTGTTCCTCCAACTCGTCTTCGCAGGCGTGGCGCTCCTCCTTGCCGCCATAGGCATCTACGGGGTCCTCTCCTATCAGGTCCAGCAGCGTACCCGTGAGATCGGGATCCGCCTGGCGCTGGGCGCGGAGCGGGAGGGGATCGTGGGTCTGGTGGTGAGGGAAGGGATGGCGCTCGTGGCGGTGGCCGTTGGCCTGGGCCTGCTTGGTGCCATGGCGGTAGGTGGCGTATTGTCGAGCCTACTCTATCAAGTATCCGCTCGGGATCCGCTGACGTACGCGTTGGTCACGGGAATACTCTTCGGGGTGGCGGCCCTGGCGTGTCGGATCCCGGCGCGGAGAGCCAGCGCCGTCGATCACCAGTCGGCCCCGCGCTCCGAGTGACGGCGGCGGCGGGCGTGCGATTGATTCGCCCTCGCGGTTGCGGCACCTTGCGGGCGTCGGGCGGATCCGCTCCGGCGCCCCACCCTACGCGAACCCGAACGCTTAAGCGCCATGCCTCCTCTTCTCGCCCATGACCGCATCGTCGCGGCGGGCGCCGAACCCGATCGTTGGATCCTGGTCCTGCACGGCATGTACGGGGCCGGAAGGAACTGGGCATCGGTGGCCCGGCGTCTCGTCCGTGCGCGCCCGGAGTGGGGCGCCATGCTCGTGGATCTGAGACTCCACGGGGAGTCGAGGGGCTTCGAGCCGCCGCACACGCTGGAGGCCTGCGCCGACGACGTGAGGCGCCTCGTCGCGGAGACGGGCGTCAGGGCCGAGGGGATCCTCGGCCACTCGTTCGGCGGGAAGGTCGCCTTGCTCTATGTGCGTGACGCGGGCGAGACCCGTGGCGGCGCCGCGCCGGTCGTGCCGCCTCGGAGCGTTTGGGTGGTCGACTCGACGCCTTCGGCCCGTGCGCCGGACGGGAGCGCATGGACCATGTTGGAGGTTATCCGTCGCGCCCCCGGCCCCTTCGCGGACCGTGCCGAGGGCATCGCCGCCGTGGAATCCGCCGGCTTCCCGAGTCCGGTTGCCCAATGGATGGCAACAAACCTCGTCCCGTCGTCGATGGGCGACGAGCTCGCATGGCGGCTCGACCCCGACGACATGGAAGCCCTCCTACGCGACTTCTTCGAAACCGATGCCTGGTCGGTTCTCGAGTCACCGCCGGAAGGTGTCCGCATCCATGTGATCAAGGCGCGGGAATCCAGCGTGCTCGACGACGACGCGGTGGCCCGTGTGGCTTCGGCGGCCGCGAGCACGGAGGGACGGACGACGTTACACGAGGTGAAGGGCGGCCATTGGGTGAACGCGGATGATCCCCAGGGACTGCACGACCTGCTGGTCGCGCACCTGCCCTGAGGGCTAGTGGGGCGCAGGGGGCATGTGGATCGGTAGATAGACGGTGAACGTCGAGCCGGAGCCCACCGTGCTCTCGACCTTCAGGTAGCCCCCGAGCGTCTTGACGATCCCGAACGCCTGGGCGAGCCCGAGCCCGCGTCCGTAACCCCGCCCTTTGGTCGTGAAGAACGGCTCGAACATCCGCGCTTCGACCTCCGGGGTGATCCCCGTCCCTCGGTCCTCGACCTCGAGCACGGCGAACGTCCCCTCGGTGGAGCCTTCGTTCTCGCGGACGAACTCGCGGCCGAGCCTTTCCATGTGGGCGCGGATGCTGATGGAGGCTCCCGGCTCGGACGCCTCGACGGCATTCTTGACGAGGGCGAGCAACACAGTCTCGACGTGCTCGGGATCGATCAACACGGGTAGTGGAACGGCCGCCCGCCGCACGATCGGGGGGGTGCTGCCCGTGATGGCGAGCACCTTCGGGAGCGCCTGGTCCACAAGCGTCTGCATGTCGATCTCCGAGGTCTGGAGCAGCTCGTGTCGTGAGAACGCGAGCAGTCCACGCACGAGCGATTCCGCCCGGACCACCGCTGCGTGCGCGGAGAGCAACGAGTCCACGATGAGCGCCGGAAGGTCAGGCTGCTCCATCGCGAGCTCGACCTCGACCTTCATGACGGTCAGGAGGTTGTTGAAGTCGTGCGCGATGCCCGCTGAAAGGTTCCCCATCGCCTCCATCTTGCCGACAGTCTTCGACATGCCGGGAGGGCTCCCAGCCGGCGAGTCGCTTGCGTCCGGCATGGCGCTGTTCGCTTCGGACCGCATCGGCTCCGGGTCGCCGAGGGTGGTCCGCCGACTGGCGGGGCGAGGTGGCCCGGCGGCTCCGGGGGACCCGTCGACTTCGTGCGGACCGCCACGACCGTTCGGGCCGGTGGCTCCGCGCGAGCCGGTCGCGCCGCCGCGCCGAGCATCCGGAGATGGCGCTCCGGGGTCGATCGGCACGCAGTGGAGCAGGACCCGCGGGCAAGTCTCGGGACCCGTGCTCATGACGCGCAGGCCCTCCCCCCGGTAGCGCGTCCCGCCGCCGCTCGCTCGCCGTATCCGTATCGGGCGGTTGGTCGGAAGACCGGCGGAAGCCCAACTCTGGAGGTTATCCTGGAACATCGCCGGGGGGTCTTCGACGAAGTCGGCCAGCTCCAGGCCGCCCCCTCTCCATCCGTCCAGGCATCCCAGCACGGCCGACCCACTGGGGTTCGCGGCCAGGACCGTCCCTTCTACGGAAAGGAGGAACGCGGGATGCACGTTCCTGGCGGTGAGCGCCAGGAAGGATTCAGGGGTCACGTCGGAGAGACTGGAATGGGGGGGTCTCCTCACGCTACGTCGAGGGCTGCATGATAAATCGTGCGCACGGACGGGGCAACTCGATCCGGGGTCGTGCGAATGCTGCTCTGGGACGGCCGAGCGACCGGCTCAGTCCAGCGTGATGTTGTCGATCAGTCGCGTGCGACCGATCCGTGCCGCCAGCGAGAGGATCGCCCCCGGCTTCGCCTCGTCCAATTCCTCCAGGGTGTCGGGATGCGCGACGCTCACGTACTCGAGGGAGACGAGCGGATTCTCGGCGACCTCGGAGCGGACCGAAGCGCGGATAAGCTCTGCATCCAGCAGCCCGGACGCCCAGGCGTCCCGTGCCCTCTGGAGACCACGGAACAGGGCGGCCGCCTGCGTCCGCTCGGCGTCGCCCAGGTGGCGATTCCGCGAGCTCAGCGCCAGACCGTCGGGGGCCCGTACCGTGGGGGCGATGACATGCTCGACGGCCATCCCCAGGTCCCGCGAGATCCTCCGGATGACGACGTTCTGCTGGGCATCCTTGGCGCCCCAGACAGCGATGTCGGGCCGAAGGATCGTGAGGATCTTCGTCACGACCGTCGCGACGCCGCGGAAATGACCGGGGCGGTGCGCGCCTTCCAGCACCCGGGCCACTGGGCCGGGATCGACCTCCGTGGACGAGCCCTCCGGATACATCTCTCCGGCGGTGGGCGCGAAAACCACGTCGACCCCGTGCTCCCGGAAGATCCCGAGATCGTGGTCGCGATCAGCCGGATAGCGCTCGAGGTCCCCTGTGTCGTCGAACTGCGTCGGATTGAGGAAGAGAGAGGCGATGAGGGACGCCCCTTCCTCCCGGGCCCGGGTCAGGAGCGCCCGGTGCCCATCGTGCATGCCGCCGAGGGTCGCCATCATCGCGACCGGCGCCGCGAGCTCGGCACGTGCTTCATGCATGTCCGCGATCGATGTGATCACGCGCAAGAAGGCTGCTCCTCGTCGTGCAGGGCGCTCATGACGGGCCGCTCACTCGGCCGGGGGCGTCAGGACTTTGGAGCCGAGATCGAGAGGCTCTCGCACGTGCGAGGTCTGCGCCTCGGTGGGGAAGCGACCCTGCCGCACGTCCTCGGCCCATCGCTCCAGCGCGTCGAGCATGGTCGCGCCGACCTCGGCGTACTTGGCCGCGTGACGGGGCGTGAAGTCGAGCGAGAGCCCGAGCAGGTCGTGCCAGACCTGGACCTGCCCGTCGCAGGCGGGCCCCGCACCGATGCCGATGGTCGGGATCGTGAGGGCGTCGGTGACCTCCCTCGCGAGCTCGGACGGCACCAGCTCCAGCACGATAGCGAACGCCCCCGCCTTCTCGAGCGCCTGAGCCTCGTCCAGCAACGTGCGCGCGGCCTCGACCGTCCGACCCTGCACGCCGTAGCCGCCGAGCTGGTGGACCGATTGTGGGGTGAGCCCCAGATGGCCCATGACCGCGACGCCGGCGGCGACCAGCGCCTTGACGGTCTCGACCACGACCGCCCCGCCCTCGAGCTTCACGGCCTGCGCCCCACCCTCCTTCAGCAGCCGGCCCGCGTTGCGGAGGGCGTCCGACGTGCTCGCCTGATAGCTCATGAAGGGCATGTCCGCGACCACGAAAGCACGCCGGGTCCCGCGCACGACGGCGGCGGTGTGGCGCACCATGTCGTCCACCGTGACGGGCAGCGTGTCCTCGAACCCCAGCATCGTCTGCGCCATGCTGTCCCCGACCAGGATCATGGGGATACCGGCGCGGTCGGCGAGCAGCGCAGAGGTGTAGTCGTACGCCGTGACCATGGGGATCGGCTCCTCGGTGGCGAGGAGCCGGCGCACGTCACGGAGCGTGGTTCTCTTCTGCGACAATCTTCTCTCCCTCTCTTGGAGGTGGCTCGAGCGCGTTCGTCAGGAGCGTCCGCAGCTCCCGCATGCGGTCCCAGGGAATGTTGCCCCGCTCCGCCGCGAGCGGAAGCTGCGCGAGCGCGATGGCGGCGTAGGCCCGCAGCGTTTCGGGCTCGAGCGATGCCAGAACGCTCAGGTGCGCCCGGACCGGAGCGACATCGCCGCGGACGAACGGCCCGGTCATCGCCGCCGGCAGACCCATCTCCGCAACGTGCCGTGAGGTGGCCTCGAGGAGTGGGGCGAGCGCACGCAGGCCGGTTTCCCGGTCGTAGCCCATCTCGGTCCACAGCGCGCTCGCGAGTCCGGCGAGCGCCGCCGTCAGCGGACCGATCATTACCGCGGAAGCATGGTAGAGCGGGCGGGAGGCTTCGTCGAGCCTCACGCAGCGGCCGCCCAGGTCGGACGCCATGCCCTCGAGCGACGCGAGCACGGCGGGCTCGTCCGACTCGATGCCGAAGGTGATCCCCCGGAAACGGTCCGCTCCATGCTCGTCCGGGAACGTCTGGAGCGGATGGAGGCCGCCCGTGGCCGCGCCCGCGGACTTGGCGCTCGAAAGCACGGATACCGGCGTCGCACCGGAGCAGTGGATGACGGTCTGCCCCGGACGGGGTTGCAACGAGCGCGCTACGGTGGCGATGCGGTCGTCCGTCGTGGTCAGGAACAGCACGTCGGCCGCCTCCGCCACTTCCTGCGGCTCGGTGGTGCCGAGGACGCCGGGGCCGAGCCGAGCGGCCAGATCGCCCGCCCGCCCCGGGTCACGACGGCTCACCGCGCCGATCGTGTAGCCGGCGCGCTGGAGCGCGGTCGCGAGGCTGCCTCCGAGCCGGCCCGCATCGACGAACCCGAGCCGGACCGGGGCCGCCCCGGACGCCCCAGCCGAGGCGTTCACGGCGGTGGGCCCGAGTCGCCCCGGTAGAACAGCAATCCGCCGCCGACGCCGCCGAGGAAGAGATCGTCCGTCCCGTCTCCGTCGACGTCGCCGATGGCGGGCGCCGCGAGCCCATGGACGGGGATCGGCAGGGAGCCGTCGCGCTCGAAGCGGGGCTCGGTTCGGGAGCCGACGTTCCGGTAGACGTGCACCCCGTCCCCTTCCGAGCCGACGAGCAGATCCAGAAGGCCGTCGGCGTCGAGATCGTGCAGCAGCGGTACGCTGCGCCGCCCGACGTTCACCCCCGCGAAGTCTTCGGTGACGAGCACGAACTCGGGCCGGAGCGGAGTCCCCAGGTTCTCGAAGTAGTTGAGCGTTCCCGAACTCTCGCCCACCAGCAGGTCGAGGTCCCCGTCACCATCCAGGTCGCCCAGCGTGGGCGTGGTGTTGCGGCCGCGCGGGATCCGTACGAACGCGTCGTCGACGATTGTGGGGCCGAAGCGGTCCCCGCCGTCGCGTGTCAGATATCGGAGCTCGTCGGACCACGTCCCGAGGATGATGTCCATGCTCCCGTCGCCGTCCAGGTCGCCGAACGCCGGAGCCGGATGGTATCCGGCACCGACGTCGAGGGTGCCCGCGTGACGGAAGCGCGGCTCGGTCGGCGTCCCGTCGTTCATGTAGACGGTCAGGCTCCCGTTCTGCGTGTCGCGCTGATCGATCTTGTTGCCGATCAGCAGGTCCAGCGTGCCGTCGCCGTCGAGGTCGACGAGGACCGGGTAGCTCTCGCTCCCGACGTCGATCATCGAGATCAGGCGCGAAGTCACGTGCTCGAATCCGCCTCCCTCCTGGTGTCTCAGATAATGCAGGTTGTCGATGCTTGTCGTGTTCGGGTTATAGGCGCCGCCGAGCACGCCGACCACCAGGTCGGGAAGCCCGTCCCCATCCACGTCGCCAACGGTCGGCGCGTTGTACCCGCTCGTGAGGAGCGGCGCCCCGAGGGGGAAGGGCTGGGGCGTGCCGCGGTAGGACGGCGACTGGCACGTCCCGCTGTTCTCCAGCAGCAGCACGCCCGGCTCGAAGAAATCGCCCCAGAAGAGGTCCTGATCTCCGTCGCCGTCGATGTCCCCGAACGCCATGGTGTTGGCGCCGTGGAGGCTTCCGAACTGCGCGACGATCTCGATCTCCTCGAACCGGTCCGTGACGTGCTCGAACATGGGCGCTCCTCGCTCGTCGGTGCCGTTCTCCTGATAGCGGGTGATGGTCCCGGTCAGGCGTCCGATGAGCAGATCCATGCGCCCGTTACAGTCGATGTCGGTCGCGTTCGGGATGTTCTGCCGGTCGGAGAAGATGGGCCGTCCCAAGGTGTCCTTCAGGCTGTCGGCCGCGGATTCGAACCGGGGTTCGGTGGCGGTGCCGACGTTGTGGTAGTACCGGATGTAGCTGAACGGCTGCTCGGCCAGGAGATCGGGGATGCCGTCGCGATCGAGGTCGACGAACCGGAACCACTCCCCGACGTCGAGCCCGTGGAAGTCGTCGGTGCGCCACTGGAACCGCGGCGCCCCGTCGGTCACGTGCTCGAAAAACGCGACTTGCCCCGATTCCTCCTGGACGAAGAGGTCCAGATCTCCATCGCCGTCGATGTCCACGAGCTGGGGGCGGGGAAGGTTGTATCCCCCCAGGAACGGGTGCTCGTAGGGTGCACCGTCCGCGCCGACGACCTCGAAGGGGGTGACCTCCCTGGTGAAGCCCTCGGCCGGTGCGCTCGCGCCGTTCGGGCCGCCCGGAGGAGCGGTGGATGCGCCGCCCGCGCATCCGCCCAGGACCGTGACGAGCGCAAGGAGCGCCGCCGCGGACGACGACGCTCCCCTTTGCGCTTCTTCGTGCGCTCGGCGCACTCCTTGATCCCGCCCGCTCAGGAAATCGAGCGCGGGCGGTACCGCACCACGAACAGACCTTCGCGCTGACTCGTGACGATGACGTTGCCACTTTCGAAGTACGGATAGTTCGACCACGAGCCATTGAACTCGGCCTCGTCGCCACCGTACGGCACCGTGTCGAAATGCCCCACGGGCGTCGGATTCACCGGGTCGGACACGTCGAGGACCCGCAGGCCGCTCGTGTAGTTCGACTGGTACATGGTGTTGCCGAGCACGTAGAGGTTGTGGTCGATGGCGCGCGTCTCGTGGAAGTACTCGTTGGCGAGGATCGGGTCGTCGAGGTCCGAGATGTCCCACACGAGCGTCCGGGTGTTAGGCACCCCGCCGCCCATCTCGTCGAGCTCGTCGTTCATGAAGAAGTAGGCATGATCCTCAGAGACCCATCCCTGATGGGAGTAGGCCACGTTCGGATAGGTTGCCGTGGAGAGCGCGACCGGGTTCGACTTGTCCGAGACGTCGGCGATGGAGAGCGCGGTCTCGTTCGAGCCGAAGCAGATCTCCTTGCCCTGGTGCTCCGTGTCCGGTCCGCGGTAGACGACGCACTGCGCGTCGTGGGAGTAGCCCGTGCGCTGACGGCCCGTGGAGGTGTCCTGGAAGCATCCCGCGAAGGTAGGATTCTTGGGCTGGCGGATATCGATCATGTGCAGCCCGCCGCCGCATGTGTCGCCGCCCGCGCTCGCGCCGACCGCGTAGGCGAAGCCGGTCTCCTCGTTGATCACGATGTTGTGCGCGCTGTTGATGCGGTCGTAATGGGCGTCCGACTCGAACGTCTGTGGGTCGGAGCCGTCGAGGCCGCGGAGGCGCGTGAGGTCGAAGACCTGCATTCCGTGCGGGCCGGCGCCGTCCGACACGACGTACATGTGGTCGCTGTAGACCTTCATGTCACGCCAGGTCGAGCCGTTCGCCTCCGGATGCATGGGGAGTCGTCCCAGGTAGACGGGGGCGCCCGGGTTCGTGACGTCCACGAAGACCGTCTGGTCGGTCATGCCGACGAGCGCGATCTCGCGGTTCGTCTCCGGATCGGTCCAGCCCCAGACGTCGTTCGTGCGCACGCCCCGACCGGCGCCCATGTCGCTGAGCGGCAGGAACGAGAGCAGATCGACGGACGAGCAGCCGAAGCCGGCGGCCTGCTCCTCCTCCGAGCAGGTGACCTCGTCCCCGGTGACGGCCTCGAGGCCGAGCACGTCGCCCGCGATGCGGTCCGCCGTCCGCCAACCCTCGGGGGTCCGCTCGAGCACGTAGGCCGCGCCCGCGCCGTAGTCCTGACCGAGAGACGCCGCGACGGCGATGCCGCCGCTCTGATCCACGGTGGCGGCGAAGAAGTCCTGGGCCGTGAGGCCCTCGACGCCCACTCTCCGCGCTTCCGCCCACTCGCCGGAGTCGGCGTCACGCCGGATCGCATAGACCCGTCCTTGGCCCTGAGCCGCGCCAGGAGCGCCGATCAGGGCGGCCTCGCCGTCGAAGGCGAGCGCCGAGCCGAACTGGCCGCCGGGCTCCATCTGGAAGGGCGAGAGCATGGCGGTCATCTCCCAGGCGTCGTCCGCGAGCGAGTAAGCGAAGACCATGCCCATCCCCTGCAGGAACCCGGGTGCGGTCACGAGTGCCGTACCGTCAACTAGGGCGATGTCGCTGCCCATGCCGGTTTCGGGCTGGAGGCCTGGCGCCTGGAGGTTGCCCCTGGGCTCCCAGCTGTCGGCCGCGGGATCGTACTGGAACGCGTAGACCGCGCCCTGCCGACCGTTGCGCGCGGGGGCGCCCACGAGGGCCCAGCCGTCCGCGAGCGCCACGGTGCTGCCGAAGCGGTCTTCCGCCTGGAGGTTGCCGGGCGCGAGCTTGGAGTGCTGTACCCACCCGTCGCCGGACCTCCGGAACGCGTAGACGGCCCCACGGCCGCCGTTCTGCCCGATGGTCCCGATCATGGCCCACTCGTCGTCCACGGCGAGCCCGCTTCCCAGGCTGTCGGCCGGAGAACGGTCGTCGGTGATGAGCTTTTCGGTCTCGGTCCAGCTGTCGCCGTTCCTGCGGAAGACGTACACGGCGCCCGTGCCTTCGTCGATGCGGGTCGCGGAGACGTAGAGCTCGCTCCCGTGGGTCGTCGACCGGATGCCGAAGCGGTCACCCGGAGCCCCGTCGGAGGCCTCGAGACGTTGCGCCTGTGCCCAACCACCCGATCCGTCGGGACGGAATACGTACAGCACGCCCGGTCGCATCTCGTGCGTGGGCTCCCCGACGAATACTTGCCCTCCGCCCACCGCGACCGAGTTGCCGAACGACTGAGCGCTCAGCGGCGCCGCCCAGATCGCGGCAAGGCCCACCAGCAGACAACATCCCGTCCTCTTCATCCGAACACCTCTCGTCTTTGATCGACCGATCGCCCGCCGCGCAAACCGCCGCGGGTCGTGACATGCATGTGAGAACGCTCACGGGGCGCCGGGGCCGAGCTCCACAGGGGACGGCGCACCACGAATCTACCGAACAGCGCGGCGATGGGTCCGCAGGGCGGGCTGTAACGAGGGCGTTCGGTGGCCTGTCCTCCGCTCAGCGTCCCGCGCCCGAGGACGTCCCCGCCACGAAGAGATCTTCGAACGCTTCCAGGAAGCGATCCATCTCCTCTTCGGTCCCAACCGAGACCCGCAGGTGCTCGAGCATGGGCGGGAACGGCCGCCCGACCAGGATGCCCCGCTCACGGAATGCCCGCGAGACCTCCTGCACCGGCCGGCGCGTGTCCACCATGAAGAAGTTGGTATTGGACGGGATCACTTCGTAGCCGAAGCGCTCGAGCTCGGCTGTGGTACGCTTGCGGAGCCGTAGCGTGGTCTCCCGGACCCATCGCTCCGACTCGTGGTCGGCGAGCGCGGCGGCGCCGCCCCACTTCACCAACGCGTTCGTGCTCCCCGTGCTGAACGCCTGCATGCGTCGCACCATGTCCGCGGGCGCGACGGCATACCCGAGCCTCATCGCCGCCATCCCGTAGATCTTCGAGAAGGTGCGCGCCACGATGACACGCCGTCCCTCGAGCACGTATGGGATCGCGGTGGCGTAGCCCGGGTCCTCGACGAAGTGATGGTACGCCTCGTCGATGAGCACCGGGACGTCCTCGGGGATGCCGTCCAGCAGGTCTTCGACCTCGCGCGCGCTCACCGGCAAGCCCGTGGGGTTGTTCGGGTTGCACAGGTAGACGAAGCCGACGTCGCGGGCGTTGCGGCGCGTGGCGTCGATCATGCGCGGGATGTTCTGGGTGTAGTCGGGCTCGAGCGGGAGCAGCAGCGCCTCTGCGTCGATGCCGCTCGCGTGGCTGTAGACCGAGCCGTAGGACGGCTCCACACCGACCACCATCTTGCTCTCGTCGAGGTAGGTGAGGCCCACCACTTCGAGGATCTCACCGGATCCCGCCCCGAGGAGGATGTTCTCGGGGGCCACGCCATGGTGGTCCGCGATGGCCTGGGTGATGCCGCCGTCCGGATAGCCGTAGCGCATGGAGTATTTGAAGGCGTACTGCATTGCCTCCATGACCTTTTCGGAGGGCCCGTAGGGGTTCTCGTTGAAGTTGATCTTCGCCAGCGCGTCGTACTCGTCCCGCTCCTGGGCGAGTGGCGGGAGGTAGGGGGCCGCGCCGCGCCGCGTGGCAGGCACCCCGCCGGTGGCGGTGGCGAGCGCACCGGGTGCGAATCCGAGGGCGCCGAGCGTCGCCGCCGCGCCTCCGACGAAGTGTCGCCGTGTGACCTTCCGTTCCTCACCCATGATGTCTCCTGGCCTGGGCCGGTTCCTTCGTTCCACGCCCTGTGCGTCCGGGGTTCGGGGCGGGCGCGATGTATAGTGTCGAGCCCCGAGACACTCCGCGCAACGTGGCGCGGAGGCGCTTGCCCCGTCCCGTTCCGGCACCTAGCCTCGCTGCGGATCCTGACGTTCCCGTGTCACAGGAGCTGCCCGATTCGCTCGCCCCACCTTCTGGCCGCCGCGCTCGCGGGCGTGGCCGTTGCTTTCGGTGCCTGCAGCCCGGCGGAGGCGCCGCCGGATCTGGTCATCGAGAACGTCACCGTGGTGGACGCCGTGCAGGGGGCCATGCCCGGCCGGACCGTGGTGGTGGACGACGGCCGCATCGTGGCGGTGGAGTAGGCCGGAACGGCCCGCGAGGCCACCCAGATGGTGGACGGCGCCGGCCGCTTCCTCATCCCGGGTCTCTGGGACTTCCACATCCACCTGACGTACGACGGCCGCTTCACCGACGTCATGCCGGCCCTCTTCTTCCAGCATGGGATCACCAGCGTTCGGGACACCGGTGGGCCCCTGGAGGCGGTGCTGCCCGTGGTGGAGGAGGTGTGCTCCGGCGGCGCGCGGTTCCACAACGATACGAACTTCAAGAGCGTGACCGCCGTAAGCCGCTTCCGTGCCTCGGGCGAGGTCGAGGAGATCCGGCTCTATCCGATCGAGCTGCGGGAAGGTGAGCGGCTCGCCCGCCGTGGGGCGCCGCGTGTCGCGCCACCCGACGTCGGTCGTGCGGTCCTTGAACATCTCCAGGAACTCTCCGCGCCCTTCGGCACCGAGATCCGGATCGAGGGGGTGTGGGCATCATCAGGGTGCCTGTCGCCGCAAGTCTTCCGGGGAGTTGAGCGACGAGAAACTGGTCAAGGCAACCCATGGGGCCCGGGGAGGCTCGCTGTTCACTTTGACGAACCCCTTCGTCTCAGGATAGCGTTCTCGAATGGTCGACGACGCACTCGTACGCGAGGTTCAGCGTTTGTATCCGCGGCTCTATTTCGCCTGCCACGACGCCGCGTTTGCCCTGAACGCCCGGGGCCCGGCCGGTCGCGAGGGCGCCGGCCATGGTCCCCTGGTCACCGAGGTCGCCTCAGCGCGCTCCTGCCCGTGGATGCCCGGCGGGACGGGCGGTGGTCGCCACGGCGCCCCACTTTCCGTTCCGGCCGACCGCGCCCTGGACGATCCTCAAAACAGACCACGCACCACGTACTGCAGGTAGACGTAGCCGTTCGACTGCGCTCCGGTCCGGATCTCACTGTAGACCACGATGGGATCGACCCGCACTTCGACGAGGACCGTGGGGTGATCGGAGGAGCGTAACGGCTGCATCAACCCGATCATCATGCCGCGCAGCACGTCCCTCCCCACATTGCGCCGGGGAGCCGCGCCCACCGGGCCGCCGGTGCGGTCCGTCTCCGCGATCATCCGGAACGGATAGAACCTGACGTCCAGCGTGATCCAACGGTCGTCACCGAGCACGCGGTAACGCGCACCGAGCACGCCCGCGCCGGCGGATCGCTCGTGGTTACGGGTGGGGGGACGGTAATAGCGCATGAAGTCCCCCATCGCGATGATCCGCTTTTCGTGCGGAAACTCGTCCATCCCGTAGCCGCCCCAGGTCGTCATGAAGCCGAGGTTTGCGCCGTGGGCGAGGTTGAGTTCTACCTCATAGTCCCGGGGGCCGTCCCTCTCCACCTGAATCCACGCACCCGGCGCGTGCCCTCGCTGCTCGGGTGCCGGATGCCAAGTTGCGGCATAGTGGGAGTACTTGTGGTTGGCCGGGCCCACGGACCCACCGACCGCGGCGCTGAAACGGGTGCCTTTCACGTACCCCGCCCCGTGCCAGACCGCTTCGGAGTTCCGGTCGCCCCCCCCAAAGCCCAGCTTCCAGTCTTCACCCCCCACGGTGGCGAAGGCCCCCGTGAAGCGGCGTTCGCCCGCCCGTTCGAGGCTTCCCCCAATCTCGACGGGGCCGCGGCCGAACTTCACGTTCGAGCCCATCCCCGTGTAGTCCCAATGGTTCTCCAGAAACGCCGACCCGTATCCTGTGAGCCCGATCATGCTGCCCGGAAACTGGAAGCCGACCCGGTCCAGATCCCGCCCGCCGATCCGCCGACGCTCGGCTCGAAAAACGTAGAACCGGTCGTGGAGGAGCTCGGCGCGCAGGACGCTCGTCTGCTCGTCCCTCTCGAACTCGAGCTCGGCCGACCGCTGGGCCCCCACACAGGTGGGTAGCGCGAAGGTCCATGCGAGCGCGAACAACGGCGCGAGCCGTGCGACCACCGGCGGATGGCCGGCACCGGAGGCAAGCACCGGAAGGTACATGCGCGGAATCATCTCTCAGGGGAAGGGGGAGCTACGGTGGCCGGGTGCGGGAGGCCCGCGCACACAACCTCGCCGCGCGGAGCCAAAAAAAACCGGTCAGTCTACATCTTTTCTTGTGCACCGCGCAAACGGGCCAAGCCGTTCTCGGTGGTTCCGTAAGCGTTCATCGGCGCCGAGAAATTCCCGTTGACACCCCGGAGATTTCTCGTGGCGTCCGAGACAGACCCATGTCGAACGCGAACCCTGCGCGACACAACCCCCACGTCGATCTCTCGACCCTCGAAAGCCCGTGACCCAGCCGGAAGCACGTTCGAAGCACGACCGGTCCATCCGGGGATTCAAAAAGCGGTTGAAGGCCGACCCCGAGCGGCCCCGATCGGAGGCGCGCATGATCATCCTCAATACCTATCGCACGCTGATGACACGCGGGTTGAAGGGATGCAATCCATGCGGTGGATCCCGAGTTGCGCGCGTACCTGAAGGGCGCGATGGGCGGCGACGCCTCCCGACCAACCCCGACCGACCCCTGACGGGCGAAGACCCCCGCGGGATCGATCGGGCCAGCGAGGCAGGGAGAGACGCCCGGACCCGGAGTTTCGGGGGCGCATCGAGCCGCGGTGCTGGGCCTTCCAGGTGGACCCGGGTCGCTCCACGCCTGGATCCTTCCAGCACAGATCGACATCGGCGTCGTCCACGACCACCCAGTCAGATGAAGATCCTCGCCTTCCTCACCGATCCGCCCGTCGTCTCCGCCATCCTCCTCCACCTCTACCTCCCTTACGCGGTGGAAGACGGCTCTGGCGAGTCTCCCGAGTCCGCCGCGCTCGGACGCCGCCGCGTGGGCATCATCCATGTGCTCCCGGCTCACCCCATCATCACCGCTCCCGTCGCGGCAGCCGCGACCGGCCGGGCCAAGCCCCGGGTGTACCAGGGCCTCGCGAGCCTGGAGGAGGCCGGCGTGCTCATCCCCCTGACGGACAAGCGCCGGAATCGGTCCTGGGAAGCCGACGGACTGCTGTCGCTCCTCGAAGGGCTGGAAGCTGGCCGCAAGGAGGCCGGATCGTGACTGAGGACCAGCACACCGAATGGAAAGTGTCCTGGCGCGACGAGTACCTGAAGTTGGCTCTGTGGCTTCGCGCACGCGCAGGGCGGTGTGCTGGAGATTGGCCGCAACGACGACGGTCAGGTGGTCGGCCTCGACGATGCCGAGCGCCTGATGGAGGAGCTCCCCACCAAGCCGGCGACATCCTGGGGATCGTGGCGGATTGATCGGATCAGCCCCTACCTCGGCAAATCGCTCTCACCCATCAGGTGCGCGTCCACCGCCCGTGCGCATTGCCGGCCTTCACGGATCGCCCACACGACCAGGGACTGACCGCGTCGCATGTCGCCGGCGGTGAAGACCTTGTCCACCGAGGTCCTGTACGCTTCCGTGTCGGCGGCCACGTTCCCGCGACCGTCGTACGCGACCGTCAGGTCATTGAGCATGCCCTCGTGGACGGGGTGGACGAATCCCATCGCCAACAGCACTAGGTCGGCCTCGAGCTCGAACTCGGCTCCTTCGATGCGTTGCAGGCGCGGGGTGAGCCGCACTCCGTGCAGCGTGGTCACGCGTCCGTCGCGGCCGCTGAAGCGCTCTGTCGCCACGCTCCAATCCCGCTCTCCGCCCTCCTCCTGCGAGGAGGACGTTCTCAGCTTGAGCGGCCAGTCGGGCCATGTCGTGCCCTTGTCCTCCTTCAGCGGCGGCTTCGGCATGATCTCGAGCTGGGTCACCGACCTGGCGCCTTGCCGCCACGAAGTCCCGATGCAGTCGGATCCGGTGTCTCCACCCCCGATCACGACGACGTGCTTGTCCGTTGCCAGGATCTGGGCATCGGCGGCGACGGGCTCACCCGCCACGCGCCGGTTCTGCTGGGTCAGGAAATCCATGGCGAAATGGACGCCGGCCAACTCGCGGCCGGGCACCTCGAGGTCACGGGGATGCTCCGCGCCGCCGGACAGCACCACCGCGTCGAAGTCCCGGATGAGCGTCTCGGCCTGCACGTCCCTACCGATCTCGCAACTGGTGCGGAACGTGACGCCCTCTACTTCCATCTGTGCCAAGCGCCGGTCGATGTGGTGCTTCTCCATCTTGAAGTCCGGGATGCCGTAGCGCAGGAGCCCTCCGACACGGGCGTTCTTCTCGAACACGGTCACGTCGTGACCGACCCGCGCGAGCTGCTGCGCGCAGGCTAGCCCCGCCGGTCCCGCACCGACGATGGCGACGGCGCGGCCGGTGCGCTTCTCGGCGATGCGGGGCTGGATCCACCCCTCCTCCCATGCCCGGTCGACGATGGCGCACTCGATCGATTTGATGGTGACCGGATCGTCCACGATGTTGAGCGTACACGAGGTCTCGCACGGCGCCGGACAGATACGCCCCGTGAACTCCGGGAAGTTGTTCGTGGAGTGGAGCACCTCGCTGGCTTCGCGCCACCGATTCCGGTAGACCAGGTCGTTCCAGTCCGGGATGATGTTGTTGACCGGGCACCCCTGATGGCAGAAGGGGATGCCGCAATCCATGCAGCGCGCCCCCTGCAGGCCGATCTCCTCGGCCGGCAACCGCTCGGTGAACTCCTTGTAGTGCCGCGTCCGCTCCTCGACCGGCCGGTAGCCGGGCCGCTTGCTCGCGATCTCGAGAAAACCCGTCACCTTACCCATTCTGATAGCTCCCCACCGCGGGCTTGCGCTCACGTGTACGTCTGAGTTCGGGCTCCGCCGGACCCCTTTTGGCCTCGGCGAGATCCGTGAGCGCCCTCCGGTAATCGGTGGGCATGACCTTCACGAACCGCGGAAGGAGCTCGTCCCACCGCTCCAGGACGCTCCTGGCGCGCGCGCTCCCCGTGAAGCGGGCGTGACGCGCGAGCAACCTATAGAGGCGCGAGGCGTCCTGGCCGAGCATGTCCCGCGCGACCCCCGAGAGCGCCGCTCCCGGCGCGGCGTCCGCGGCCCGAAGGGTGGCGCTCCGGTCGTCCTCGATGTGCTCGAGCTCCACCATCTCCGGGTTGACCTTCAGGCTGAACGTGTCGTCCTCGTCGAGCACGTACGCGATGCCGCCGGACATGCCGGCCGCGAAGTTGCGGCCCGTCTGACCGAGCACGGCCACCACGCCGCCGGTCATGTACTCGCACCCGTGGTCGCCCACACCCTCCACAACGGCCCAGGCGCCCGAGTTGCGCACGGCGAAGCGCTCCGCGGCCACACCGCGGAAGTACGCCTCGCCGGAGATGGCGCCGTAGAGCACCACGTTCCCGACGATCATGCTCTCCTCGGGTACCACGCAAGCCCGCTCCTGCGGGTAGACCATGATCCGGCCTCCAGAGAGCCCCTTCCCGACGTAGTCGTTCGCGTCGCCGGCGAGCTCCAGCGTGACACCGTGGGCGAGCCAGGCCCCGAAGCTCTGGCCGGCGTTGCCGGTAAGCTTCACGTGGATGGTCTCGTCCGGGAGCCCGGCGTGGCCGTAACGGCGCGCGACCTCGCCCGAGAGCATGGCGCCGGTGGTGCGGTCCGTGTTGCGGATCGCGTGCTCGAGCCGGACCGGCGTACCGTGATCCAGCGCCGGGCGCGCGGCCTCGATGAGCGTGCGGTCGAGCACGTGCTCGATGTCGTGCACCTGCTCCTGCTCGTGGCGGATGGCGACGTCGGGTCCCACGTCCGGCGTGGCCAACAGCCGGCCGAGGTCGAGCCCGTGCGCCTTGTAGTGCTCCACGCTCTTGCGCGTGTCGAGCCGGTCCGACCGTCCGATCATCTCGTCGAACGTCCGGAAGCCGAGCTCCGCCATGATCTCCCTGACTTCCTCGGCGATGAAGAAGAAGTAGTTGATGACGTGCTCCGGCAGGCCCGTGAACCGCTTCCTGAGCTCGGGGTTCTGCGTGGCGATGCCGACGGGGCACGTGTTCAGGTGGCACTTCCGCATCATGATGCAACCGGACGCGACCAGCGGTGCGGTCGAGAATCCGAACTCGTCCGCGCCCAGCAGGGCGCCGATCACCACGTCGCGGCCGGTCCTGAGGCCGCCGTCCACTTGCACGGCGATGCGGCCACGGAGCCGGTTCAGGACGAGCGTCTGCTGCGTCTCGGCCAGCCCGATCTCCCACGGCGAGCCCGCATGCTGGATGGACGTGCGCGGGCTGGCGCCAGTCCCCCCGTCGTGTCCCGAGATGGTGACCCGGTCCGAGTGCGCCTTCGCGACGCCCGCGGCGACGGTGCCCACTCCGATCTCCGACACCAGCTTGACGCTCACCAGCGCGCTGGGGTTCACGTTCTTCAGGTCGAAGATGAGCTGCGCCAGGTCTTCGATGGAGTAGATGTCGTGGTGCGGCGGCGGAGAGATGAGGCCGACGCCCGGGGTCGAGTGCCGGACCCTTGCGATGGTCTCGTCCACCTTGAAGCCCGGCAGCTGACCGCCTTCGCCCGGCTTGGCGCCCTGGGCGACCTTGATCTGCATGACGTCCGCGCTCATCAGGTACTCCGTCGTGACGCCGAAACGACCCGAGGCGACCTGCTTGATGGCGGAGTTCATGAGATCGCCGTTCGGCAGCCGGACGAAGCGATCCGGCTCCTCCCCGCCTTCACCGCTGTTCGACTTGCCGCCCATGCGGTTCATCGCGATCGCCAGGGTGGTGTGCACCTCCCTCGAGATCGACCCGAACGACATGGCCCCCGTCGAGAAGCGCTTCACGATCTCCTCGGCCGACTCCACTTCCTCGATCGGCACGGGCGCGTCCGCGCCCTTCAGCTCGAACAAGCCGCGAGGCGTCATGAGCCGCTGGCTCTGATCGTCCACGAGCCGGGAGAAATCCCTGTACCGGTCCTGGGCGTTCCCGCGGACGGCGTGCTGCAGGGAAGCCACGGTCTCGGGGTTCCAGTAGTGCTCTTCGCCACGGACGCGGTAGTGGAGCTCCCCGCCCGCGTCGAGCGCATGCGCCAGGACGGGAGAGGTGCCGAAAGCGTCGCGATGGCGCCGGTAGGTGTCCTCGGCCACCTCTTCGAGCCCAATGCCTTCGATGGCGGTCGGGGTGCCGAAGAAGAAGCGGTCGACGAAGGACCGGCGAAGCCCCAGCGCATCGAAGATCTGGGCCCCGCAGTAGGACTGATAGGTGGAGATGCCCATCTTGGACATCACCTTCAGGAGGCCCTTGCCGGCCGCCTTCACGTAGTTCTCCTGCGCCGATTCGGCGGTCACGCCCTCGGGCAGCTCGCCGCGCTCGACCATGTCGGTGAGCGTTTCGAACGCCAGGTAGGGATTGATGCCTTCGGCGCCGTATCCGCCCAGCACGGCGAGGTGATGCACCTCGTGGACCTCGCCGGTCTCGACCACCAGACCCACCAGGGTGCGCAGGCCGCGCCGGATGAGGTGGTGGTGCACGGCGCCCGTCGCGAGCAGCGCCGGGATCGCGACCCTCTGGGCCGAGAGGCGGCGATCGGACAGCACGATGATGTTGTCGCCCTCGGCCACGGCCTGCTCCGCCCTCTCGCGGAGCGCGTCCAGGGCGGGCTCGAGTCCCTCGGGACCGTCCTCGACCGGGTAGGTGATGTCCAGTGTAACCGCCTGGAACCTCCCTCCAGCGAACTTCGAGATGCAGCGGATCTTGTCCAGGTCGCGGTTGGTCAGGATCGGCTGCTGCGACTCGAGCCGCATGTGCGAATCCTTGTCCTCCAGCTCCAGGAGGTTCGGACGCGGCCCGATCATGGAGACGAGGCTCATGACCAGCGATTCCCTGATCGAGTCGATCGGGGGGTTCGTGACCTGAGCGAACCGCTCGCGGAAGTACGAGTAGAGGAGCTTGGGCCGGTCCGACATCGCCGCGATGGGCGTGTCGTTCCCCATCGAGCCGACGGCCTCCTGTCCTTCCGACGCCATTGGAGCGAGCAGGAGCTTCAGCGCCTCCTGCGTGTAGCCGAAGGCCTGCTGGCGGTCCAGGAGCGAAGCCGCGACGGACGGGTGCCCGGGCGCGCACTCAGGCAACTCCTCGACGAGCACCTGCGTCCGGTCGAGGATGTCCTGGTACGGATGCGCCGCGGCGAGCTGGGACTTGATCTCCTCGTCGTCGATGATGCGGCCCTGCTCGGTATCGATCAGGAGCATCTTGCCGGGTTGGAGCCGCCACTTCTTGACGATCTTCTCCTCTGGGATCGGCAGCACGCCGGTCTCGGAGGCGAGGATGACCAGCCCGTCGTCCGTGACGACGTAGCGCGAGGGACGGAGTCCGTTACGGTCGAGCGTGGCGCCCACCTGTCGGCCATCCGTGAAGGCGATCGACGCGGGTCCGTCCCACGGCTCCATGAGCGCGGCATGGTACTCGTAGAACGCCCGGCGGCGCGGATCCATGAGGCGGTTCTCCTCCCACGCCTCGGGAATCAGCATCATCATCGCGTGGGCGAGTGAGTACCCGCCCCGAACGAGCAGCTCGAGCGCGTTGTCCAGCCCCGCCGAGTCCGACTGGCCTTCGGGGATGAGCGGCCAGAGCTTCTCGAGGTCGTCGCCCAGAACCGAGGAGCTCATCGCCGCGCGGCGCGCGTTCATCCAGTTGAGGTTGCCGCGCAGCGTGTTGATCTCGCCGTTGTGGCAGATCATGCGGAACGGCTGGGCGAGGCTCCAGCTCGGGAACGTGTTCGTCGAGAAGCGCTGGTGGACCAGAGCGAGGCAGCTGACCAGGCGCGGATCGCCGAGGTCCGCGTAGTACGGGCCGACGTCCTCCGCCAGGAGCATGCCCTTGTAGCCCATCACGCGCGTCGAGAGCGTGCAGACGTAGAAGTCGCCGGCATCTTCGTCCGAGAGGGCGGCCACTTCGAGCTCCGCCTGCCTGCGCACCACGAACAGCTTGCGATCGAAGGCGTCGCGGTCGCCGCCGAAACCGGGTCCCTTGCCCACGAACAGCTGGCGGATGACCGGCTCGGTCGCCCGCACGGTCTCGCTCAGCACCTCGGGATGGACCGGGACGTCGCGCCAGCCGAGCACGGTCAATCCCTCGGCCGCCACGTACTTCTCGAGGATCTCCTCGCAGCGCGCACGGAGAGGGCCGCTCTTCGGGAGGAAGACGTTCCCGGCGCCGTATTCGCCCACGTCGGGCAGCTCGATGCCGGATTCGGTCGCGACTTCCGCGAGCAGGTCGGTCGGCAGCTGGATGAGGATGCCGGCGCCGTCGCCCATCGAGGGATCCGCGCCCACCGCGCCGCGGTGATTCAGATTGATGAGGATCTGGAGCGCCTGCTGCACGATCTCGTGGCTCTTCGTGCCGTGCATGTTCGCCACGAACCCGATGCCGCATGCATCGTGCTCATTCGCGGGGTCGTAGAGACCTTGCGCCGGGGGGAAGAACTGACTCCGGCCGGAACCCCGATCCGATCCGCTATACGGACGCACAAACGCGCCCCGCCTGCCTTGGTAACGCATGCGAGTAACTCCACAATACAACTGGGAAACGTCCCGGCAGGGTTGCCAGACGTTCTGTTGGCGGGGGAATGCAGGTTAGGGTCGGGCGCTCGTTAGTGCAAGTGACGGGCCTCCCTACCAGGGATTGACGCGGAAACCCTCCGCCTGCAGGAACACGAAGGCAGTCATGGCGGACAGCGCCATCTCGACCCCGTCCATGAGCTCTTCACCTTCCACTCCACGGGAGGCGGCGCTCTGGCCGCACACGATGACGCGCGTCCCGGCATCGACGAGGGCTCGAAGGAGCGAGGCGTTCGGGTTCGCGACGCCGTGTCGGCGCGAGTAGGCCTCATCGGAGAGGACGTCCATTACCGCCGTGCCGTGGACCACGACCGCCGCGCCGATACGCTCGCGCGGCACGCCCGCCTGGGCATGCATGTTGAGGAATCGGGCGACGGTGTTGAGCGACGTGCTGGATCGGGCGGGGCCCGAGCCCTCGGAAACTTCGAACGCCACCCGGTAGTCCAGGTCCGTGGGGGTCGGTACGTCCGGCGTCACCGGGAACACGGCGCCGTCCGACGCGATAATCGGCCCCGGGCGGGCCGCGGGGCTCTGGCCGGCAACGGGGGCGGAGAGCGTCACCAGAAGGATGAGGAAAAGTGGAGTACAGGTACGCATGTCCGTGCCTTGGTTCGTGTGGACCCGCCCCCGCGGGGTGGCCTCGTGGCCGCCGCCCCGGTCAGTGACGGCGTCCATCGTGATCGTCGTCCTGGTCGTCGTCGTCGTGGTCGTGATCGTGCGCGTGATCGTGGCGACCCTGGTGGAAGACGACATGGAGGAGGGTCCCCGCCACGAACGCCTCGAACAGCTCGAAGCCGGGGCCGCGCGCTTGCCCGGTCAGCTCGGTCGCGACGAACGCGCCCGCCAGGGTCGCGCCGACCAGGGATCCTACCGCGACCATCGCGCGCGGGATCCCGTGGCGCGGCCGGACCAGCCACCAGACGATCAATCCGACGGGGATCCGGTGGAGCACCACCGCCCACCCGAATGCCGGGTCGACGGGTTCAGCGGTCGGGACGAGCGCGGCCCCCTCCAACGCGGCGTGGATCATGAGTCCGGAGATGCCCACCACGATGGCGAGGTTGTCGGTGTGATCCGACAGAGACCGCGAAGCGCGCTCGAACGCGGTCGGGACCAGCGCGCCGAGCGCGACCATCGCAAGTATGAGGAGAGACCTCTCCTCCACGGCGTGTGGCACGACCTGCACGGCGACCAGCGCCGGGACGGCCACATAGACGAAGCCGTCCACCAGCCGCACGGCTCGTTTCCGACCGTGCAGGGACCGGTACAGCAGCGCGCCGAGAATCGGCGTGGCCAGGGATGCCGCGAGATACGTCACGCAGGATTCGCGTCGGAGAGAGGAGGTAGGCCGGCACGCACGTCGGTTGCCCGGCCGCCGCAGGATGTTCGCCCGGTGCTGCCGGTCCGGCAAGCATATCCGCCGGCGGGCTCTCTTGACACCCGGAGCGGAGCCGAGCGAGTTTTAGTCACGCCTAAAGACACTATCCCGGATCGTTTCTCCCCGAGTCGGATTCCATGGTCGATCCCGCTTTCGCGCTCCTGCTGTTCGCCGGTGTCCTGGGGCTGCTCGCCCTCGTGCTCTGGCCGCGCCGTGGCTTGCTGGCACGCCTGCGCCGATTGACCCGCCTGTCCGAGCGCGTGCTCCTCGAGGACGCGCTCAAGCACGTGTTCACCTGCGAGACGCTCGGTCGCACATGCTCGCTCGAGAGCATCGCCGGTCAGCTCGAGGTCTCGACGGGGCGGGCCGCGGCGCTCCTCGCGAGGCTCGTGGAGCTGGAACTGGTTCGTTCGGGGCCGCAGGGCCCCGTCCTGTCGGAAACCGGTCGGGCCTCCGCGCTGCAGCTGGTGCGGACGCACCGCCTCTGGGAGCGGTATCTGGCCGACCGCACGGACGTCCCGCCGTCCGAGTGGCACGCCGAGGCGGAGCAGATGGAGCACGCGCTCACGCCGGAGGAGACCGAGCGCCTCTCGGCTCGGCTGGGACATCCCCGCTGGGATCCGCACGGCGATCCCATCCCGACGTCTGGCGGTGACCTCCCTTCCATCGACAGTCTCACCCTCGCCGCGGCGGAGCCGGGCGCCCTGGTCGAGGTCGTGCACCTCGAGGACGAGCCGCGCGAGATATACGAGGCCCTCCTCGAAGACGGATTCGCGCTCGGTACCCGCATGGAGGTCGTGGAACGATCTCCGCAGGCGGTGCGCCTGCGATCCGAGGGGCGCTCCTGGTCCGTCTCCGCGCTGATGGCGCGCAACGTCACGGTCCGTCCGCTCGCGGCGGGCTCGGACGTCGACCGCCCGAGCACGACCCTACGGGATTTACGTCCTGGGGAGACCGGTGTCGTCTCCGAGCTCTCTCCCGCGTGCGTCGGCGCGCAACGTCGCCGGCTTCTCGACCTGGGCGTGGTCCGTGGCACCCGGATCAGCGCGGAGCTCCGCAGCGCGTTCGGAGACCCGGTCGGATACCGGATCCGTGGAGCGCTGATCGCCCTCCGCGGCCAGCAGGCCGGATGGGTCCGCATCGAGCGGGTTGGTCAGGCGGAGCCGGACAGGGAGGAGGGCGCGGCATGAGCATCACCGCGGAGCATCATCGCCGGAACAGCCTCGTACGGCTGGGCTTGAGCCCCGACCGCTGGGATTATCTCATCGCGCTTGCCGGCAATCCCAACGTGGGCAAGAGCACGGTCTTCAACCAGCTCACGGGATTGCGACAGCACACGGGGAACTGGCCGGGCAAGACCGTGGTTCGTGCCGAGGGCGCGTTCGCCCACGAGGGGAAGCGCGTGAAGGTCGTCGATCTTCCCGGCACGTACTCCTTGCAGGCGGGCAGCGCGGACGAGGAAGTGGCTCGCGACTTCATCCTGTTCGGGCGACCGGACGTGACCGTGGTCGTCATCGACGCGACCCGCCTCGAGCGCAACCTCAACCTCGTGATCCAGATTCTGGAGATCACGGATCGCGTGGTCGTCTTCCTGAACCTCATCGACGAGGCCCGCCGGCACGGCATCGGGGTGGACGCCAAGCGGCTGGAGAAGGAGCTCGGCGTTCCGGTCGTTCCCGGCGTGGCGAGGGAAGGCTCAGGCGTGAGCGAGCTGCTGGATGCCGCCCACGAGGTGGCGACCGGAGCCAGGCGCAACCAACCGTTCCGGGTCGGGAGCCATGCTCCCGGAGTCGAGGAGTCCGTCGCGGAGCTGACTTCGGTGATCGAAGAGGCATACCCCGGGCTGCCGAACACGCGCTGGGTGGCGCTGCGGCTGCTCAACGCGGACGAAGCCGTGCGTGAGGCCGTGGCCTCGGGGGAGCTCGGGAGGGTCGGGGAGCTCGCCGGCGTGGGCGGAGCGGTCGGAGGAGGTCCGCCGGAGTTCCAGCGTCAGTTGGTGCTGGACACCGCGACGAGGCTTCGCTGGGAGCTCCCCTCCGACTTCCACGACCGGCTGACGGAGCGCGCCTATGCCGCGGCCGAGGAGATCGCGGACAAGGTGCGCCTGGAAGGGCTCAAGAAGGTCGGCTTCGCGTTCGACCGGAAGCTGGATCAGCTCCTGACCAGCAAGGTGTGGGGATTTCCCCTGATGCTGGCGCTGCTCGCGATCGTCTTCTGGCTCACCATCGCGGGCTCGAACGTGCCGTCGTCCATGCTGGCGTCGCTCCTGCTCGATACGGTGCATCCCTGGCTGAAGGGAATCGCGGCCGGGATGTCGATTCCATGGTGGCTGGACGGATTCATGATCGACGGCGTGTATCTCGCGACCGCGTGGGTCGTGAGCGTCATGCTCCCGCCCATGGCCATCTTCTTCCCACTCTTCACCCTGCTCGAGGACTTCGGCTATCTGCCCCGGGTGGCGTTCAACCTCGACGCTCTCTTCAAGAAGGCCGGCGCGCACGGTAAGCAGGCCCTGACCATGTGCATGGGCTTCGGGTGCAACGCGGCGGGCGTCGTGTCGACGCGGGTGATCGACAGCCCTCGCGAGCGGCTCATCGCGATCATCACGAACAACTTCTCGTTGTGCAACGGACGCTGGCCCACCCAGATCCTCATCGCGTCCATATTCATCGGCGCCCTCGCTCCCGGTATCGTGGGCGGGGTGGTCAGCGCCGCCGCAGTGGTGGCGATCGCGTTGCTCGGGGTGGTCATGATGTTCCTCTCGTCGTGGTTCCTCTCGAGGACCGTGCTGCGGGGGGAGGCATCGAGCTTCAGCCTCGAGCTGCCCCCGTACCGCCCCCCACGCATCCTTCAGACGCTGTACACCTCGGTCATAGACCGGACGCTGATCGTGCTCTGGCGAGCGGTGCTGTTCGCCGTGCCGGCGGGCGCGGTAATCTGGCTCATCGGGAATCTGTCGGTCGGTGACATCAGCCTCGCGGAGTGGATCGTCTCGGGGCTGGACCCGCTCGGCTTCTTCATCGGGCTGAACGGGGTCATCCTGCTCGCGTACGTAGTCGCCATTCCGGCCAACGAGATCGTCATCCCCACGATCCTGATGCTCACGGTCGCGACCGGCGCCGTGGGCGCGGGGGAGGGCGCTGGCGTGATGTTCGAGCTCGAGTCGGTGGAAGAGACCGGCGAGCTCCTGCGCTCAGCCGGATGGACGCTGCTGACGGCAGTGAACCTCATGCTGTTCAGCCTGCTCCATAACCCGTGCTCCACCACGATCTACACGATCTACAAGGAGACGAGGAGCGCCAAGTGGACGACCGTGGCGACGCTGATGCCCGTGGCGATGGGCGTCACCGTCTGCTTCCTGGTGGCCCAGGTCTGGAGGCTTTTCTCGGGCTGAGGCCCGCCGTTCGGTCCCTGGCGTCGTTCCGCGGGTCGGGTCACCTTGCTCGGGCGCAGCTCAAGACCCGTTCCGCTTCCGAGGGATCCATGATCGACTTCGATGCACTTCTTCTGAGCGCCTCCGCGACCGTCGCCGCCTGGACGCCCAAGGTCGTGGGCGCCCTTCTCGTTTTCGGCATCGGCGTCATGATCGCGCGCTGGGCGAGGGGGATGACCCAGGGGGCGCTCGGGAGGAGCGCGGTGGACCCCATGCTCGCCCCGTTCATCTCCGGGCTCGTCCACGTCGGGCTCATCGTCCTCGTGGCCATCGCGGCGGTGAGCACCCTCGGGGTCGCCACGACGTCGTTCATCGCGGTGCTGGGCGCGGTGGGCCTCGCGATCGCCCTGGCCTTCCAGGACACCTTCTCGAACTTCGCGGCGGGCGTGATGCTGCTGACCTTCCGACCGTTCGACATCGGCAACTTCGTCGAGATCGGCGGGCAGGCCGGGACGGTGAAGACCGTCGGGATCTTCTCTTCGGTGCTCGCCACGCCGGACAATGTGGAGATCCGGATCCCGAACGCGCAGGTCTTCAACCAGACCATCCGGAACTTCTCGGCCAATGAAACCCGTCGCATCGACCTCGTCATCGGCGTGGGCTACGACGACGATCTGGGCGTGGCGGTGCGCACCTGCATGGACGTGCTCGCGGCCGACGCTCGCGTCATGGAGGACCCGCCAGCCGTCGTGGCGGTACATGAGTTGGGCGACTCGTCGGTGAACCTCGTGGTCCGGCCGTGGGTCCTGGCGACGGATTACTGGGTCACGCGCTGGGATCTCACCAGGGCGCTCAAGGAAAATCTCGAGGCGGCGGGGTGCTCCATTCCGTTCCCTCAGCGCGATGTCCACTTACATCAAACGAGCTAGATGATGAACTCGAAGGTCCTCGCGGCGGTGCTCGTCGCTTCATGCACGCTGGCGCAATCCGCTTCGGGCCAGGCAATCGGCGTGGCGGCGCGGGCCGGAACGCTCGGGCTCGGCGCCGAGGCGGCTCTCGGTCTCGGGAATCGCCTGGTCGTGCGAGGCGGGCTCGGGCTGATGCCGCTCGAGGTCGACGGTA
>Ga0326597_10002566_pt1 | contig 26948 bp, 26 predicted proteins | sample RVTome_12_FD_203789 | JGI IMG/M metagenome (GOLD analysis project Ga0326597, IMG submission 203789) | Soil microbial communities from uranium-contaminated site in the Upper Colorado River Basin, Wyoming, United States - RVT100D185 | ecosystem: Environmental > Terrestrial > Soil > Contaminated >... | reverse complement strand
ACGCCCAACACCGTCGCAGTGCACTGCGCCGGCTGCGCCTCCGCGCCGCCCACCTCGGATTTTCCCTCGTCAATCGTGAAACGGGTGAGGTCCTCGATGGCGCAGTTTCTTAGGAGAAGGACTACGCCTCGCGTGCGGCCCTTCGGGTGCCGCCTCGCATCTGGACCCTTCTCGGCCGCCTGCGGCGCCTACCGTACCAGGTGCACGCGCCCGGCGACGGCACGCACCTTGCGCGGGGCGGCGAGCCAGATGGCCCCGGCCGACACCACGCAGCAGCCGATGGCGATCGAGAAAGCCGGCGTGTAGCTGCCGGTCGCGTCGTGAAGCGCCCCGGCGACCCACGGCCCTGCCGCGCCGCCCACGATGGCGGCCAGCATCAGCGTGCCGAAGATGCCGCCATAGTGCCGCCCCTGGAAGATCTCCGCCGGGATCGCGCCGACAACGGACGTGAGCCCGTAGCCCAGCATGCCCTGCGAGAGCACCATGAGCCAGAGGAGCGCCGACGTCGGCGCCTCGCGCATGAGGATCAAGGCCAGGTAGCAGATCGCGAAGCCGAGGTTGCCCACCGTCCATACCCACTCGCGCCCGATCCGATCCGAGAGATGGCCTAGGACGATCTGGCCCGGGATCGCCACCAGGCTGACGAAGCCGAGCGCCCAGGCGGCGTACGTCGGGCTCCAGCCGATCTCGATCAGGTACTTCGTCTGGTGGACCTGCACCGCGTACCAGGCGAAGAGTCCGCCGAAGTAGCCGAGCACGATCCACCAGAAGCGCGCCGTCCGCATGGCGCGGCCCAGGGTCCAGTCCACGGCCGCCCACGCCGGATCCACGACGTTCGCCGCCTGCGCGGCGGTGGTCTCGTGCGATGAAGCATCGCCGTCGGGCTGGAGACCGATGTCCTCGGGCCGGCGCCTGAGCAGCAGGTTGAGCGGCACCAGAAGCACCAGCACCAGAAGGGCCAGCGCCCAGCACGCGGCGCGCCAGCCGGCGCGCCCGATCAGCGTCTGCAGAGAGGGCAGCAGGATGATGGATCCCACGCCCACGCCGGAGAAGGCCAGACTCATGGCGAGACCCCGCCGGCGCACGAACCAGTTGGGAAGGAAGAGCGCCTGGCCCGTGTAGCCCAGGCAGACGCTGCCGCCGCCGACCAGCACGCCGAGCGTGAGGTAGAGATGCCACGGCTGGCGCACGAGCGTGGCGAGCATCAACCCGGCCGCCATGAGGCCCGCGCCCAGCTCCATCACGACCCGCGGCCCGCGGCGGTCCATCAGCCGGCCGAGTGTCGGGCTCAGGACCGCCGAGACGAGGAAGCCGAAGGAGAAGGCGCCGGCCGTCACGCCGCGCTCCCAGCCGAACTCGTCGAGAATGGGCGGGAAAAGCAGCGAGAAGGCGGTGCGCGCGTTGACGCCCACGCCCATCGTGACGAAGACGACCGCCACGACGACCCAGCCGTAGAAGAAGCGGAGACGCAAAGAACGGCGCTACTTGATCGCGAGCGGGTTGACGGGAGAGCCGACCGCACCCGTGATCGGCAGCGGCGGCGCGGTGAACAGGAACTCGTAGACCTTGTCCCGGGCGCAGTCGGCCGCGAGCGCCTCCAGGTCGAAGATCTCGCCCACGAGCATCCCCATGGTGGGAATGAGCACCTGGTGGAGCGGTTGGTAGGTGTCCGGGATCTCGTTCGGCCGCACTTCCATCCCCCAGGTGTCGGTCGCCACGGCCGCGACCTCGCGGCGGTGAAGCCACTCGGCCGTCGAGAAGGACAGCCCGGGCGCGTCGCCGCCGGCGTAGTCGCCCCAGCCGCCGCGCGCGCGGCACATCGCCAGCTGGCCCGTGCGAACCAGGAGCGCGTCGCCCGTCCCGACCGTCACGCCCTGGGCCGCGAGCGCCGCCTCGAGGTCGCCCACGGTGATCGCGTAGCCCGGCTCGAGCCAGTCCACGCCCTTCACGCGCGGGAAGTCCAGCAGCACGCCGCGCGTGACGATGAAGCGCGCCATCTTCTCGATTCCGTTCCGCTTGGCGCCGGTGCTCGAGACCAGGTTCGCGTCGTAGCCGTTATAGAGCTTGCCGTCGAGGAAGCAGTGCGAGAGCGCGTCCCACTGGGTCGCGCACTGGAGCGGCATGATGACCATGTCGTCGGCGAAGCCAACGCCACCGGGACGCTGGAACGCCCCCGTCGTGAAGTCCGGGCCCGTGAGGATCATGCGGTGGATGGGGTTGAAGCGCCGCGGTTGGTTGACCTGTGGCCCCGCACTGTCGAAGGGGATTGCGAGCGAGAACGTGGTGCCCCGCTTCACCGCCCGGGTCGCCTTCACGACGGTCTCCGGCGTGATGTAGTTCAGCGTGCCCAGCTCGTCGTCCGGCCCCCACTTGCCCCAGTTGCGACACTTCGCCGCCATCTCCCGAACCGGATCAGCCATGACCGAAGTCCTCTCTTTCGTCGGATGTGCCCATTGCGGGCCGGGCCGGAAGAGAGTATCAAATAGCGGGGAGGTTCGACCAATGGGCTACAGCCTCGAGCAGTTCGCCGACGCGTGTCAGCGCATCCTTACCGGGGACCCGGGTCCCGAGGGGCGCAAGAAGGTCTGTGCGCTCGTCCAGGATGTTCTCCAGGACGAGGCCTTCGTGGCCAGCCACCTCGGCGACGACGTGCCGGAGCGCAAGATCCTGTACGAAGACCCGAAGCTCGGCTTCTGCATCCTCGCCCACGTCTACCAGGGCGCCAGGGAGAGCCAGCCGCACGATCACGGCCCGTCCTGGGCGATCTACGGCCAGGCGCGCGGTGAGACCGTGATGAGCGACTGGGCCGTCGTCGAGCCGGCCTCCGAGAACAAGCCCGGCAAGGTGCGCCACGTCAGGGCCTACTCGCTCAAGCCCGGCATGGCGAAGCTCTACAACGAGGGCGACGTCCACTCCCCCCGGCGCAAAGGGCCGACGCGGCTCATCCGCATCGAGGGCACCAACATGGACAAGGCCAAGCGCCTCTCGTACGAGAAGGTCTAGCAGGAAACTGCGCGCGAGGCGGGCGGGTGGCGGCGGGGGCTGCGGCGCGCCGCCGCCTTCGCCACCCTTCCCGGCGTGAATCGCAGCCCTGTGGGCTGCGCACACTTGTGAAGGGCCCACTCCGGCGGCCGCGCAGCCGCGGCCCCCGCCGCCGCCCGCCCGATTGGACGAGCCTCGTACACGCCGCAGGCGGCTCAAAAAGGTCCAGATGCGAGGCGGCGCCCGAAGGGCCGCCTGCTAGACGCGGCGGCGGTTGTCGTCGGGGAACGGGTACTCCATGTTGCGCGCGGTCGCGCGCCCGACGGCCTCGCCGAAGTAGCGGATTACCACGCGGAGCGCCATGTCGATGCCGGCCGAGATGCCGGCCGACGTGACGACACGGCCGTCCTCGACCACGTGGAGCTTCTCCTCGACCGTGACGGCCGGGAAGGAGTCGCGCATCCAGCCCAGCGAGCGCCAGTGCGTCGTGGCTCGCCGGCCATCGAGCAGGCCGGCCTGTCCCAGCAGCATCGCCCCCGTGCACACGGACGTGAGCGTCTCGACCGTGCGGCCGCGCTCGGCGATCCAGTCCAGCAGGCGCCGGTTCTTGATCTCGGCGCGGGTGCCCCATCCGCCGGGCACCACGAGGATGTCGAGCGGCGGGCAGGCCTCGAGCGTGACGTCCGGGATGACCTTCAGGCCGCCCGTGGCGACCACGGTATCCACCGTCTCGGCGACCAGCAGCACCTCGAAGGGCGACGGCTCCTCGCGCCGCGCGGCCTCATTGAGCCGCGTGACCGAAAAGACCTCGAACGGCCCGCAGAAGTCGAGGACTTCCACGTTCGGGAAGATCAGGATGCCTACCCGCTTACGGTTCATGGGATCCACTCCATTCGCCGCACTATATCGCAGATTCCTCCGTCTGGCTTCCGGCGGGATACTGGGCTAGGATGGCCGGCACACCCGCCCCCGAGGAGGATGGCCATGAAGCGCTTCGACCGGCACCAGCAGGACGTCGGCAACATCCTCATGCTGGAGCACGTCAACGTGCGCGTGCCCGACCAGCGGACCGCGACGGCCTTCTACGTCCAGGGCCTGGGCTTCACGCGCGACCCCTACGTCATGGTCGGGGTCGAGAATATGTGGATCAACATGGGCCAGACGCAGTTCCACCTGCCGACGGGCAAGCCGAACGTCATGCGCGGTCACGTCGAGATCGTCGTCCCCGATCTCGACGCGCTCGCGACGCGGCTGGGAAGCGTCCGCGACCTGCTCGCGGGCACGAAGTTCGCCTACAGCGTCGAAGACAAGTACGTCGCGGTGACCTCTCCGTGGGGCAACCGGCTCCGCCTGTTCGCGGCCGGGCCGCCGTTCGGCGACATGACGCTCGGCATCACCCACGTCGAATTCCCGGTTGAGCCCGGGCGGGCGGGCGGCATCGCGCGTTTCTACGAGAAGGTCATGGGCGCCCCCGCGACGGTCACTCCCGACGCGAACGGCGTGGCCGCGCACGTCAGGATCGGGCAGCGTCAGGAGCTCGTCTTCCGGGAGACGGCGGCGCCCATTCCGGCCTACGACGGCTACCACATCGCCATCTACATCGCGAACTTCTCCGGCCCCCACGACTGGCTCGACAAGCACGGGCTCGTCAGCGAAGAGAGCATGGACTACCAGTACCGTTTCGAGAAGATCGTTGACCCCGACACGCGCGAATGCCTGTGCGTGATCGAGCACGAGGTGCGGAGCTACACCCACCCGATGTTCCTCCGCCCGCTCGTGAACAGGAACCCCGCCCAGCGGCAGGCCACATACCAGCGCGGCCGCGACGCCTCATACCCGGCCGGCTAGCCTGCGGGGAATCTGACGAAGGTGCACCCGATGGAATGAACCGCGCCCCGGGGCTGTCGCCGGTCGGCCTGCCGGCGCTCTCCTCGGACCAAGCGGGGCTTTCTGCGTCGCTCGCCATGCCGTCGGTCCGCCATGATGCGGACCCCCTCGACGCCGGCCATCGCCCGCGTGAGGTACTCGTGCAGACCCGGATCGCCGCGGCTGACCACGATCAGGAACCGGAGACCGGCCGATGGCCGGGAGCGCCCCGCCGCCAGCAAATGCGTCAGGTGTCGCTGGCAGAGGCCGTGCGTTTCGGTGGGATCCTCCAGCGGCTCACGTTCCCCGAGATCGGCGGGCGACCCTTCGGCCCGGCACCACGCGCAGATCACTTTCACGGCTGGCTGGACGGGTCTATGGCAGTTGGATATTGCCACCCCCGCGCCGCCCGGCGGGCCCGCCGAGGCCCGGGGGTACACGGTCCGGAATGATGATGGGCGAGGCCGCCTCGCGGCGCATCTCCTGAAGCTCCTTGACCGCGCGCTCGACGGCGACCTTCGCGCCTGCCGCGAACTTCTCCGTAGCCTCTCCGAGCGAGGCCGCTTCGATCTCGAAGGTGAGCGGCAGCGCGCCCACCTGCGTGAGCAGCTGTGCCTCACCAAGATATACGACCCGCCGGCTGCCATCCGTCGAGCCGTCCTTCGTGACCGGCGTGAGCACGCGGATCACGCCCAGCCTGCGGTCGGTGAACGTCTCCTCCCGATAGAGACTCGTCTGGTCCATCCGGAGCTCAGCGGCCCCGGGCGCTGTCTCGGCCATTCCGTTCTTCCTCCCTAGCTGCCCATCACGAGGCCGCCGTCCACGTTGATGGCCTGCCCTGTCATGTAGTCGGAGTCGGGCCCGGCGAGGAACGCCACCACGCCGGCGACGTCTTCGGCCCGCTCGGGGCGTCCCAGCGGGATGTTCCGGATCCTACGCTTCCACGCCTCTCCCTGCCCGAGGCCCTCGAGGGCACCCCACTCGCGGTCGATCTGCTCCCACATCGCCGTCTCGACTGCTCCCGGGCAGACGCAGTTCGACGTGATCCGATGCCGGGCCAGCCCCTGGGCCGCGGAGCGGGTGAGGCTGACCACGCCGGCCTTGGAGGCCGAGTAGGGCGTCATCAGGGGATTGCCTCCCCGGTACGAGGCGATGGAGGCTGTCTGGATCAGCTTGCCGCGCAGCTCCGAATCCGGGATGGGATCCTGCTGAAGCATCCTGCGCGCCACGGCCTGCAGGACGAAGAAGACGGCGCGGAGATTGACGTTTATCACCCGGTCCCACTCCTCCGCCGTGACCTCGAGCATCGGCTGGACGCGGATGACGCCGGCATTGTTGAACAACACGTCGAGCCGTCCCCAGCGCCGGTACGGCTCGTCCACGATACGCTCGATGTCTTCGCGAAGGGTGACGTCGGCCCTGACCGCGACCTGGCCCAGCTCGGCCGCAAGCCTCTCCGCCCCCGCGCCGTCGAGATCGGCGAGGACCAGCTTCGCGCCGTCGGCCGCGAGCCGGCGCGCGCACGCCGCGCCGATCCCCCCCGCCGCCCCCGTGATCAACACGGTCCGTCCCGTCATCCGTCCCATGGCTCCGCCTCCTGTCTGATCCGACGGCCGAGTGTGCCACAACTCCGATCGCAACGTGAGCCCTGGGGAAAGAATCTGCCGCGCACCGATGGCAGGTGCCAAAGTATGCCTGCCCGGCCAACAATCTGCGTCAATCGGCGACCACCTGCGACCTCGTAAGTACCCGCCAAGCTTGTAGTTCCACCCCCGGCATGCCAGTTGCTCTATCCGGTCCCAGGGAGGAAGAACCATGAGCACGCCGGCACTCCGGCACGACAGCGATGAGAAGGAGATGTACCAGTTCGCCTGTCCCAACTGCTGGGCGGTCCGAACGGTCACCCTGACCCCGGGCGCCGAGCGCCCCATGTGCGACTGCGGCTCCCCGCTCTGCGTGATCGGAGAGGTGGAGAACGAAGAAGCCGGCTACCTGTCGCTCGACCACCCGCACGCCGAGCCGAACTGCTCGTTCTGCGCGGCCCGCCAAACACCCATGCAGCACAGGCTCTGGTGCGCGATCTACTTCCTCAGAAACTGCAATTGCGGCTACGGCCAACGGCCCTAACCACTAACGGCCTGGCCGCGGCAGACCTGTGCTATCCCGGGTCGGCATTCACGAGGATGAATGCCACGCGACAGGGCCTCTCCGTGCGGTTGCTCCACGCGTGGTTGGTGCCGCGCTGGATCAGGCAGTCGCCGGCCTTGAGCAGCGTTTCTCCTTCGTCCAACAGCACCCAAATCTCGCCGTCCAGCACGAGCGCGTAATCGACGGTGTTGGTCTTGTGCATGGCCGGGTGACGCGCGTCGCTCCGGTCCATCGCATGGCCGGCGCCCATTGCCGCGAAAGCCTTTGCCCGGTCGACCTTGCCCGCCATCGCCTTGTCCGGCGGAAAGTCGACCACCCGGAAGATCGTGCCCCGCTCGGGCGGCTCGAGGACGACGGGCCGGGAGGCGGCGTCGGCCCGGCCCGCGTTGCTGGCCGGCGCGCCGTCAGTCACCCACAGGTTGATGAGGGCAAGGCCGGGCATGCCATCCAGCTCGAGCGCGTGCGGCGACGGGCCATCCGAGAGGATGACCGACCTGCCCTGGGCGTTGTGTCCCGTGACGACGCGGCGCATGGGTCTGACCATCTGCGTTTTCTCCCCGCGACTGCGATGTGAGTGTCCTCAGGGCGCGGCGCGCCGGCGCCCGGCCTCGATAGGTTACACCGGGAAAGGTGTATGATCCCGTGCCATGCGGCTCGAGATCATCTGCACTGGCGACGAGGTCCTGACGGGGAAGACCGTCAACACCAACTTCAGCTACATGAGCCAGAAGCTCGGGGATGCCGGCCTCTCCGTCCGGTGGGAGACGACGGTTGGCGACGACCGGGAAAGCCTGCTGCAGGCGTTTCAGCTCGCGGGACAGCGCGCCGACGCGGTCATCGTCAACGGCGGGCTGGGCCCCACGGTCGACGACCTGTCCCAGGAAGTCGCCGCACAGGCCGCTGGCGTCGAGCTCGTCCTCAACGAAGAGTGGCTCGCCCGGATGGAGGACTTCTTCCGCCGCCGCAGCCGCGTCATGCCGCCGAACAACCGGAAGCAGGCCATGCTGCCCGTCACCGCGGAGGTGATCGACAATCCGATCGGCACCGCGTGCGGATTCGCCCTCGACATCGGCCGGGCCCGCTTCTTCTTCACTCCCGGAGTCCCGCGCGAGCTCCGGCGCATGCTCGAGGAGCAGATCATCCCGCGCCTCCTCGCGAAAAGCGGCCTGCAGGCGATCATCCGTCTGAAGCGGTTTCACTCGTATGGGCTCGGTGAATCGCACGTCGACACGCTGCTCACGGGCGTGGAGGCGCTCGTGCCCGATGGAAGCGTGAAGCTCGGCTTCCGGGCCCACTACCCGCAGCTCGAGACCAAGCTGACCGCCCGCGGCGCCGACATGGAGGACATCCGGCGCAAGCTCGAGCTCGTGGAGCGTGAGATACGAGCTCGGCTCGGCAACTTCATCCTGGGCGAAGATGACCAGACCCTGGAAGGCGTCGTGCTGGCAGAGCTCACGACACGCCGGGCCTCGCTATCCATCGTCGAGATGTTCACGAGCGGGCAGATCGCCGCGCGTATCGCCCACCTTCCCGGGGCGGAAGCGATCTTCCGCCGCGGCATCGTGGCCCGCGACCTCGCCGAGGTGTGCGCGGCCGTCGGGCTCGAGGGCGCCGCTCCGGAAGGCGAGTTCACGCCACAGACGGCCGAGGCCGTGGCGCGGGCCGCCCTCCGTCACACCGCAGCGACCCATGCGCTGGCGGTCCTGATCGATCTCGACCAGGGCGCCGACCGTATCGAGTTCGGGGGCACCATCTGCCTGGCGATAGCCACCGAGCGGGAGGTGGCGTCGCGGCGCAGCCGCATACTCGGCGGCCGCGAGTGGGTGCGCCTGGGCGCGGTGGAGCTGGGGCTGGACTGCCTGCGCCGGTATCTGCAGGGCCTGCCCGTGTACGAGCGCACCGATTTCGAGAGGGCGTGAGCCGTGCTCACATATTTCTACTCGCCCCGGCAGCCGTCCGGATGGCCTCCCACACGCGCTCGGGTGTCGCCGGCATCTCGATGTGCTCCACGCCCAGGTGGGCGAGCGCGTCGACGATCGCGTTGACCACGGCGGCGGGCGCCGGCGTCGTCCCGCCTTCGCCCCCGCCCCGGAGCCCGAGCGGGTTGGTTGTCGACGGCACCTCGCTGATCTCCGTCGTGAAGGCGGGCAGCCTGTCGGCTCGCGGCATCGCGTAGTCCATGAAGGACGCCGAGCGCATCTGGCCGGTCTCGGCGTCGTAGTCGCACAGCTCCCACAGCGCCTGCCCGACACCCTGGGCGATGCCGCCGTGGGTCTGACCGTCCACGATCATCGGGTTGATGGCGCGGCCGACGTCGTCGACCGACGTGTAGCGGACGACCTCGACCACGCCGGTCTCCGGGTCGATCTCCACCTCGCACACGGCGCAGCCGTAGGGAAAGGACGGCGTGCTCATCGTCTCGTCGCATGCCGCCTCGAGCGGCCCCCGCAATGCCTCCGGCGCGTCGCCGCGCAGGGCGGCGGCCGCGACCGCGAACAGGTCGACTCCGCGGTCGGTACCCTTGACCGTGAAGTGGCGATCGGAGAACTCGATGTCCGCCGGAGCGGCTTCGAGCAGCCACGCGGCGATGCGCCTGCCCTTGTCGGCGATCTCGTCTGAGGCCTTGGCCATGACCACGCCGCCCAGCCGCATCGAGCGCCCGGAGTGCGAGCCGCCGCCGACGGTCACGAGGTCGGTGTCGCCGGTGATGAGCCGCACCTGGTCCGGCTCCACGCCCAACCATTCGACGATGAGCTGGGCGAAGCTCGTCTCGTGGCCCTGACCCGCTGACAGAGTCCCAATTACGACGTCGATCACGCCTTCGGGACGCACGGTGATCTGCGCGCGCTCGCGCGGCGCACCCGTGGCGATCTCGATGTAATTGGCGATCCCGATACCGCGGTAGCGTCCACGCCGCCCCGCCTCGAGGCGGCGCGCCTCGAATCCGGCCCAGTCGCTGAGCGTCACGGCGCGGTCCTGCGCCGCCGCGTAGTCACCGCTGTCGTACACGATCCCGAAGGGATTCGTGTACGGCATCGCGCCGGGCGGCACGAGGTTGCGCCGCCGCAGCTCCACGCGGTCGAAGCCGAGACGGCGGGCGGCGAGGTCGATGAGCCTCTCCATGACATACATGACCTGCGGCCGGCCCGCGCTGCGGTAAGCGCTGAGCGGCGACGTATTGCTCAGCACCGCGCGCCCCCGCACCGCGGCGGCCGGCATGCGGTAGACGCTGGTCGCCAGCTCGCGCCCCTTGTTGAGCGGGACGAAGGTGACGGCATGCGCGCCGACATTGTTGGTGTTCATGCCTCGGAGCGCGAGGAAGCCGCCCTCGGCGTCGAGGGCCAGCTCCATCCCGGAGAGGAGATCGCGGGCCTGGTAGTCGGTGAGAAACGCCTCCCGGCGGGTGCACGTCCACTTCACGGGCCGCCGCAGGCGCCGCGCCGCCCAGGCGACCAGCGCGAACTCCGGATAGAAGCTGTTCCGCGGGCCGAAGTTTCCGCCCACGTCCTGGGCCACCACGCGCACGGCCGTCTCAGGGACGCCGAGGATCTCCGCGAGGTCGCTCTTGTGGCGCACGACGCCCCCGGACCCGGCGAAGAGCGTGTAGCGGCCCGTCGCCTCCTCATAGACGCCGAGCGCCGCGCGCGGCTCCATCGGCACCCCGGTGATGCGCGGCACCCAGGTGTCGAGCCGGACGACATGGGCGGCGCGGGCGAACGCCGCGTCGGCTGTCCGCGCGTCACCGGCGACCGAGTCGACGCACACGTTCGATCCGGCCTCCTCCCGGAGCACCGGCGCGCCTACCTGCGCAGCGGCGGCCGTGCCCGTCACTGAAGGGAGCACCTCGTAGTCCACCACCACACGCTCGGCGCCATCCATGGCCGCCGCCGCGGTCTCTGCGATCACCATGGCCACCGCCTCGCCGACGAAGCGGGCGATGTCGGCCGCCAGCGGCGGATGCGGGGGGGTGAAAATGTTCGAGCCGTCCCGGCCGCCGAGCGGGAACTCGTTGGGATTGGTCGGCACCGGGTGGTGCGGGATCGGCGCGAGGCCATCCGCCGCGGCGTCCCTGCCGGTGAGCACGGCGAGCACGCCGGGAACCGCCAGCGCTCCCGCGACGTCGATTCGGCCGATGCGCGCGTGCGCGTGCGGAGACCGGACGAACTGCGCCCGGGCCTGACCCGGGAGGTTGAAGTCGTCGCTGTAGCGCCCTCCGCCGGCGACCAGGCGCGCGTCTTCCTTGCGCGGCACCCGCTTGCCGAAGCCCTGGCGCGCCGAGCGGGTGCGCGAATGGAGAAACGACATCAGGCGATGCCCATCAGGCGCGCATGGTGAGGATGCGCTCGATGCCGCGCTTCACGCGCCCTCGAAGGGGTAGAGCGGCCTGCGGCGGTTCCTGAAGGTGAAGCGGCGCAGGTCGGAGCTGGTGCAGCCGTCCCCGTCGCACAGCACGATATGCCTTGCGATGGGCTCGAAGCCCGCGCGAAAATGCTGGCGCGACTTGATCAGGACGTACTTCTTCCGGCGCGGGTCGATGCCGCAGTGTGTGAACACGCCGAGGTCGAAGGGCTCGCTCCGCCGCTCGGCGACGACGATCTGCATGGAGCCGGTGTCGAGCACCGCGGTGCGGCCCATCCGCACGCGCGTGCCGGTGGCCATCGGCCCGGTGACGACGAACTCCCCGTCCGTGATCCGCGTCACCTTGCCGGTCACGGTGAGCGGCTTGCCCAGAAGATGGACCTGCGGCATGTCGATCTTGCCGCCCAGGTCCAGCGTCACGCTCGCGGCGGTCCCGGCCTCGACGACCCGCCTGACGGTGGCCGGATCGCAGATCGGCCCGGCGACGACGTCGTCGAGGCCCTGCCGCATGGCCTCCTCGATCACGCTCATCACATCCTGCGTCCCGCCGGATGCGGTGTTGTCCCCGTGGTCCACCAGCACGATCGGCCCCTCGCCGAGCGTCCTGGCATGCGCGATCTGTTCAGGGAGCGGCGCGCCGGTGTAGAGAAACTCGGCGCGCCGCTCCCAGGCCATCCCCAGCAGCTGCTCGAGGAGCACGCGGCCGTCGCCCTGCCCGATGGGGGCCCGCCGGTCACATACGATCACCGCCGAGCAGGAGATGTGCGGGATGTCGGCATGGGGGAAGCCGCCGAAGACGGACGCGTTGAGCACGGCGCCGCTCGTCTCGGCCGCGATGGCCATGTCCATGATGTCCTTCATGGGCTGCCGCGACGGCGCGTGGACCAGCGTGCTGGTCATCATCGGGCGCGAGCCCCAGACCATCACGGGCTCGACCTCGCCGTTGAGGGCGTGCACCAGCGTGCGCGCGGCGCGCTGGCCCGTCTCCCCCATGTCGACGTGCGGATACGTGCGATAGCCGGTGACGACGGTGGCGTTCTCGATCATCGGCGCCGTCATGTGCGAGTGGAAGTCGAGCGCGACGGCGATCGGCACCCGCGGCGCCACGGCGCGGATGCGCCGCAGCAGCTCGCCTTCGCCGTCGTCCAGGTGCTCGGGCACCATCGCCCCGTGGAGGGCGAGGAACACCGCGTCGCACCCGGTCCCGATCGCGCCCACGATGGCCCCGCACATGTCCTCGTACGCCGCCCTCTCGACGCGCCCCGACGGGTGCGCGCCCGCGGCGAGCGGGACGCTGATCTCGGCCCCGAGCTCGTTAGCCACGTCGAGGAAGCCGCCGAGCTGGGTGTTGGTGTCCCTGAACTCCTCGATGGCCGCTTGTCCTGCGAGCGGCCGGAACGACGCGAGCGGCGTGGGCACCGGGGAGAAGGTGTTCGTCTCGTGCATCATCATCGCGATCACGATCTTGCGGCGCGCCATCAGGCCGACCTCCACCCCTGGAGCGCCGCCGCTTCCTGCCGGCAGCGCTCCGGTCCGCCGAGGAGTTGCCGGTTCGCGCTGATCCGCTTGAACCAGTGGTGCAGCCCCAGCTCGTCGGTGAAGCCCATACCGCCGTGCACCTCGGTCCCCATCCTCGACACCTCACGCCCCACCTCGCCGAGATGTGCTTTGGTATGGCACGCGGCCAGACGCGCCTCGTCCGGCAGCGCGTCCTGCGCGTACGCCGCGTACCAGACGAGGGCCCGACAGGGCTCGAGCATCGTCGCCATCTCCGCGCACATGTGCTTGACCGCCTGGAAGCTCCCGATCACCCGCCCGAACTGCTCGCGCTCCTTCGCGTAGGCGACGGCCCGGTCCAGCATGCGCTGACCCGCGCCCAGGGTATCGGCCGCCAGCACGGTCCGTCCCCGATCCAGCAGTGAGACGGCGAGCCCGTCGCCGGCTGTCAGGAGATCGGCTGGGGCATTGGTCAGCTCCACCAGGGCGACCGGGCGCGTCCGGTCGAGGCTCGGTCTCCCGGACACGCGAACGCCGGGTCCATCGGTCGGCAGCACCGCCAGCGCGCCGTCCCGGAGGACGGCAAGCACATGCGTGGCCCCGCCGAAGTCTAGCCCGCCCTGCAGGCATCCCGACAGGCGACCGTCGCGCCGGTCCACCTCGCTGTCCCCGGTGCCGCCGGCGTGCCGTTCGAAGACAACGGAGAAGCGGGCCGTCCCGGCCGCGATACGCGGGAGCCACGCCGCCTGGGCCGCGTCATTGCCCGAGCCCATGAACGCCAGGGGCGCCATGACGGCGGCGCCCGCAAATGGGACCGGAGCAGCGAAATAGCCGAGAGCCTCGGCGGCGAGCACGGCCTCAAACATGCCGAGGCCGGCTCCGCCGTGGCGCTCGGGGACGAGCAGACCCGCCAGCCCCAACTCCACCAGCCCGCGCCAGAGCGGCTCGTCGAATCCGGACCCGCTTCGCGCCAGGCGGTGGACTTCCTCCATCGGCAGGCGATGGCTCAGGAAGTCGCGGAGGATCCGCTCGAAGAGACTCTGCGTCTCGCTGGGGCCGAATTCCATTAGAGGGCGACGCGCGGCTCGCGCGGCAACCCGAGGCCGCGCTCGGCAATGATGTTCTTCTGAATCTGCGAGGTGCCGCCGCCGATCATGAGGCCGAGATCGTACATGTAGTCGATCTGCCACGTGGTCGCCTCGTCGTCATCGACGGTTTCCCCGCGCGGCTCGTAGGCAAGTCCAGAGGCGCCAAGCACGTCCACCGCCAGCGCCGAGAGGCGAAACCCCAGGGTGGTCCCGAAGTATTTGACGATCATCTGCTTGACGCTCGCCTCCTCGCCCCGGGCGCGCTCGGTCAAGAGCCGCAGGTGATGACAGCGCGACGCCAGGACCTCAGCCTGGAGCCTCAGCAGCCGGTCCCGGAACTCCGGCATGTCGATGATGCGGATGCCGTCGATGCGCGTGCGCTCCATCAGCTGGCCGATCCGGCGCACACGGTTCATCAGCTTGTTCGGATCGCCCAGCATGAGCCGCTCATGCCGGAGCGTGACGTTGGCCACGGCCCAGCCATCGCCGCGGCCCATGACGATCTGGTCGACGGGGACGCGCACGTCGGTGAAGAAGACCTCGTTGAACTCGGCGCGCCCCGTCATGGTGGTCAGCGGCCGCACCTCGATACCCGGGGTCGTCATCGGGACGAGGAGGTAGGACAGCCCGTGGTGCTTTGGCTTGTCCGGCTCGGTCCTGCAGAGAAGGAACATCATGTCGGCGTAGTGGGCCGAGCTGGTCCAGATCTTCTGGCCATTGATGATGAAGTGGCCGTCCTGGGCTACTCCCCGCGTGCGCACGGCAGCGAGGTCGCTCCCGGCGCCCGGCTCCGAGTAGCCCTGACACCAGATCACCTCGCCGCGAATGGTCGGCCCCACCCAGTGGCGACGCTGCTCCTCCGTGCCGATCTCGAGCAGGGTCGGCACCAGCATGCTGATGCCCTGGTTCATGATGCCGGCGTAGAGCCCGGCCCGGCTGAGCTCGTCGCCGATGATGGCCGCTTCCAGGACGTCGGGTTGGGCGCCGTAGCCACCGTACTCGCGGGGGATGGTCCGCGCGACGTAGCCTCGCTCGAGGAGCAGCCGCTGCCAGTCTAGCGCCTTCTGACTCGGGCGCCTCCGACCCCCGCCTGACCCCGGCGACAAGTGCCCGTGGGTGCCCGCGAACGCGCGGATCTCGGCCTGGAGCGCGCGATGCGTCTCTGAGTAGGTAAGGTCCACGCTCCCCTCCGCCTACGCCCGATCTGGACGAAGCCGTCAGTGCTTAGTGAAAGAAGACGCCGGCATCGATGTTCAGCGTCTGGCCGGTGACGCTGTCCGATCTGCAGAATGCGAGCACCTGGTCGGCCACGTCCTCGACGCTCACGGCGCGCTTGAGAACGGCGCGCTGCAGCGCCCCATCAACCTGCTCGGACCGGAGCCGCGAGGTCATCCGCGTTCCCTCCATGAGACCGGGGTCCATTGGTTAGCCCAGCATGGGGCTAGCGCAGCACCGTCTCGGCGATGCGCGTGAGCGCCGTCCCCATCTCAGCAATCGTCTTCACCGTCGGCGGCCGCACGAGGACGCGGTTCGCGCCCGCGTCGTGAAGTCGCCTGATCAGGTCGCGGTCGGCCGGCTGGCCGTGGACCGTGATCGTGATGGCCGAGGGATCCCGGCCCGCTTCCTTGGCGAGCCGGTCGAGTGTCGCGCGGCTCTCGCGGAGCTGGTCCGGCGTGACGCGATTCGGCAGCCACCCGTCGCCCCAGGCGACGACGCGCTGAAGAACGTTCTTCGCCCCTCCGCCGAGGAGCACCGGCGGGTGCGGCTTCTGCTTCGGCTTCGGATAGGAGCGGACCGGCGGGAAGTCGTAGTGCTTGCCGTGGAACTCGGCCTCGGTCTTCGTCCACAGCTCCTTCATGGCCAGGATCGACTCCCGCGTCTGAGTCCAGCGATGGTCGAAATCGCCGCCCATGATCTCCGTCTCCTCCCGGAGCCAGCCCGCGCCGATGCCGAAGAGGAACCGCCCGCCGCTGAAGAGATCGAGCGTCGACACTTCCTTGGCCAGCAGCAGCGGGTGCCGCTCGGGCACGAGCACGATCCCGGTCCCGAGCTTGATGCGGCTCGTCGTGCCCGAGGCGCGCGCCAGCGCCACGAACGGGTCGACGAAGTGCGAGTAGGCCTCGGGGATCACGCCGTCCTCCGAGCCCGGGAAGCGGCTCTTCGAGTGCACCGGGATGAACGGGTGTTCGGCGCAGAAGAAGGATTCGAAGCCGAGCTCCTCGGCCTTTCGGGCCATGAAACCGACGTCGACCAGGTATGCAGGCAGGGGTACCGAGATACCGACAGTCATCGTGAGGCCTCCTTGACGGCCAACAGTTAGGCGAAGAGGATACCTCAGCTTGACGGCGGCGGGCGGATTGCCTTTCGGCCCACGCGCCGGTACTCTGCTGGGCGAACCTGACCCTCTGCCGGAGGACAATCCTATGAGCGCCAACCGTGCCGTCGTCGTCGATCCCGAAGCGCCGGGCCGGCTCGTCATCCAGCCGGTCGCCGAGCCCGTCACCGACCGTAGCGAAGCGCTGGTGCGCGTGCGCGCGATCTCGCTGAACCGCGGCGAGGTCAGGCGCTCCGGCACGGCGGCCGCCGGCTGGCGGCCGGGCTGGGACCTGGCCGGCCTGGTCGAGCGTCCCGCCGCCGACGGCTCGGGCCCGCGCGCCGGCGCCCGCGTGGTCGGGCTCCTGCCCGAAGGGGCCTGGGCGGAGCGCGTGGCAGTGCCCGGTCACGCCCTCGCCGAGCTGCCCGACAAGGTGACGTTCTCCCAGGCGGCGACCTTCCCCGTGGCTGGACTGACCGCGCTCCATGGGCTCGGCAAGGGCGGCCTGCTGCTCGGGCGGCGCGTGCTCGTCACCGGCGCCACGGGCGGCGTGGGCGATTTCGCGGTGCAGCTCGCGCGGCTCGGCGGCGCCCACGTGACGGCGAGCGCGCGGCGCGCCGACCAGGCGTCGGCACTGCGCCAGCTCGGCGCCCACGAGGTGGTCGTCGGCGACGACATTCCGCCCTCGCCCAAGTACGACCTCATCATCGAGTCCGTCGGCGGGCGCACCCTCGGCACGGCGCTGGCCGCACTCGAGCGCGGCGGCGTCTGCGTCACGCTCGGAGTCTCGGCGTCCGCCGAGGTCACCTTCGACACGCGCACGTTCTTCGCGGCCGGGCGCGGCACTCTGTACGGTTTCTATCTCTTCACCGAGCTCGGCAGCGAGCCGGCCTCAGTGGGCCTTCGCCGACTCGCCGACCTCGTGGCGGCCGGACAGCTCGCGCCCCACATCAGCCTGGAGCGGCCGTGGGCCGAGATCAGCCAGGTCGCGCAGGACCTGATGGCCCGGCGCTTCCCCGGCAAGGCCGTGCTGACGCTCGACTGATCGAGAGCCCCACAGCTCCTTGCCCGCTTCAACGCAGACCGCCAGGCTGTCGACGTTCGCCGCTCTCCGGGGGCGGAACTACTGCCTCTACTGGTTCGGGCTCGTCTTCTACGTCCTCGGGCACCGCGCGGAATACATGACCTTCGCCTGGATGACGTGGGAGGTCAGCCGCGATCCGATGTCCTTGGCCTATCTCGGCCTCGCGCAGGGAGTGCCGCTGGTCCTCTTCCAGTTGTTCGGCGGCGTCCTCGCCGACCGCATCAACCGCCTGCGGCTCCTGGTCGCGACGCAGACCCTGATCGCTCTGACTCTGAGCGCCGCGTTCGGCCTGACGCTCTTCGGGCTGGTCCGCGTCGAGCACCTGCTGGTGCTGGCCGCGCTGAGCAACGCCTTCCGGGCGTTCGACGAGCCGAGCCGCATGGCGCTCATTCCCCAGCTGATCGACCGTGAGCGGCTCCCGAACGCGATCGCGCTCGGCTCGATCCCCTGGCAGGCCGGGCGCATGATCGGCCCGTCCATCACCGGCATCCTGATCGCGGCGTTCGGCGGGGCGGTCGGGTTCGGGATGGCGGCGGCCACCTCCTACATCGCGCTGCTCCTGTACAGCCGCCTCAGGCTGAGCGGCGATGCGCAGGCTCACGACGGCCGGCACGTGCTCCAGCAGTTCGCCGAGGGTCTCTCCTTCGTGGGGCACAACTTCGTGTTCGCGAGCCTCATCGCCCTGGCGCTCTTCAACAGCCTCTTCGCCATGTCCTACCTCACGCTGCTGCCGATCTACGCCGACTCGTACTTCAACGCCGGCCCGACGGGGTACGGGCTGCTGAACGCCGCCCACGGAACCGGGGCGCTGTTCGGCAGCCTCACCGTGGCGACGATCGCCCATCTGGCCCTGCGCCGGGGGACGGCGCTGCTGACCGGCGCGGCCTGCCTCGGCTGCCTCTTGATGGTGTTCTCCAGATCCCAGGGGATGTGGCTGGCCCTGCCCGTGCTGGTGCTCGTCGGGTTCAGCAACACCTTCTACCTGATGCACGTCAGCACCTTCCTCCAGCAGCACGTGCCCGACCACCTGCGCGGCCGGGTCATGAGCCTGTACTCGCTCTGCTGGAACCTGCTGCCCTTGGGCGGTCTCTTGGCCGGCGCGCTGGCGGCCGCCGTCGACGCGCGCTTCGCCGTCCTGTTCGGCGGCGCGATGGTAACCGCGAACGCGCTCCTGCTCCTCACGTCGAGGCGGCTGCGGGCGATCAGCTAGCGTGGACGATTCACGAGCGAACCTTGCGCGAGGCGGACGGGGCCCGTCGTCGGGGCTGGCGGGCGCGCAACCAGCTTCGCCACCCTACGCCGCGTGATTCACAGCCCTGCGGGCTGTGCACACTTGCGAAGGGCCCACTTCGCCGGCCGCGCGCCCGCCACCCCCGACGCCACCCGCCCGGTCGGACGAGTGCCACTCGGGGCTAGGCCAAGCTAGGAGGCGACATGAAAGGCAGCGAGCACCGGATCCTGACCACTCACGTCGGCAGTCTTCCGCGCCCGCCGGCGCTTCGCGACCTCCTCGTGCGTCTGGACCACGGTGAGGCCGTCGATCCGGCCACGCTCGCACGGGAGGCGGAATCCGCCGTGGACCACGTGGTGAAGAAGCAGCTCGAAGCAGGCATCGACGTCGGCAACGACGGCGAGCAGCCGCGTGTCGGCTTTTCGACGTACCCGGCCAGGCGGATGCGCGGCTTCGGCGGCGAGAGCAAGCGGCGCGTGTCCCGGGACCTCGCCGAGCACCCGGACTACGCCTCCCGCCTGTCTCGCCAGCGAGCCGGCGCCGCTCGCATCGCCGACGCGCCCCAGGCGGTGGCCGAGGTGGCCTACACCGACCTCAGCGAGGCCGCAGCCGAGTGCGAGCTGTTCCAGCGCTGCGCGGCCGCCCAGCGGAGCGCGTTCGCCGAGCCGTTCATGACAGCGGCCTCCCCGGGCGTCATCGCCACCATCATGCTCGACGCCTACTACGGCTCACACGAGCGCTACGTGCGGGCTCTGGCCCGCGAGATGCGCAAGGAATACGAGCTGATCGTGAGTCGAGGATTCGTGCTCCAGCTCGACTGCCCGGACCTCGCCATGGAGCGCGCCCGCTTCTTCCAGGACGAGCCCCTCGACCGGTTCCTCGACGCCGTCGCGCTCCACGTCGACGCCATCAATGAAGCGGTGGCGGGCATCCCGAAAGACCGCGTGCGACTGCACCTCTGCTGGGGCAACTACGACGGGCCACACACCCACGACGTGCCCCTCGAGCCGCTCCTGCCGCTCGTCTATCGCGCGCGGGTCGGCGCGCTGTCCCTGCCGCTCGCCAGCCCGCGGCACCAGCACGAGCTCCGTGCGTTCCGCCGCCATCCACTCCCCGACACGATGCTGTTCCTGCCCGGCGTCGTCGACTCCACGACCAACGTGGTGGAGCACCCCGAGGTCGTCGCCGACCGGATCGTCGCGGCCGCGGAGGCCGTGGGCGACCGGACGCGCGTCCTCGCCGGCGTCGACTGCGGCTTCGGCACTTTCGCCGGCTCCCAGCTCGTCGAGGAAAGCGTGGTGTGGGCCAAGCTCCGCAGCCTTCGGGAAGGCGCGGACCTTGCCACGAAGCGGCTCTGGGGATGACGCGCCGGGGTGTGATATCGTCGCCATCATGCTGCGTGACTGCCCGAACGGCAACTATCGCTTCCTGCCAGGAGTCGGCGCCTTTTCGTCCGGCACGGTCGCCATGCCGGGCCACGAGATCGTGCACGTGACGCTCGCGGCACCCGTCCCCTGGCGCGACGGGTTCGCGCGGATCGAGCGCCACCTGAACCAGCAGCAGCGGCCGAGGACGGCGCTCTGCGGGATCGAGCTCCGGAGCCCGGCCCCGTTCACCTTCGAGGGGTTCGCCAGGTTCAACGAGGGCTACCGCGCCCTGCTCGCCGACTGGAGCATCCTCGTGGGCGATGACAACCCCATTCCGCGGACCAACGTGGCGCCGGTCGTGGCGGCCCCGGCCGAGCCCTCACTCTATGCCTTCGCCTACACGACACCCGGCGCGACGGCGTTCCCGACCTTCATCGTGGCGGGCGCGGCGGAGATTCGGGATCGCGCGAAGGGGCCCGAGGGTATCGTGCGCCACGGGGACACGTCGCCGGATGCCATGCGCGAGAAGGCGCGCTTCGTGATGGGCGTCATGCAGGACCGCCTGCGCGCGCTCGGCGGCGACTGGAGCCGCGTGACGACGATCGACATTTATGCGGCCCGGCCCATCTACGGCTTTCTCCTCGACGAGATCCTCCGTCCGGCGGGCCCCGCCGCCATCCACGGCATCCGCTGGTTCCCAAGCCACCCGCCCATCCAGGGGCTCGAGTTCGAGATGGACGTGCGCGGCGTCGCCCGCGAGCTCGTGTGCCAGTAACCCAGATCGACCGAGCCGAGGCTGGCTCCGAACCGGAAAACGAAGCGGGCGCCGGGGAGAGTCACCCGACGCCCGCGGGATGCTCAGGCCACTCGAGTTACCTCCGGCGGTGTCGCCGCCAGGCGAGCCCCAAGAGGCCGAAAGTGCCCGTACCGAGGAGCAGCAACGTGGAGGGCTCGGGAACGCGCTGCACCTGCGTGATCACCCGAATCCAGTCCCCAGGCTCTGTGACGCTGTCACTGAGCGTGATCACGTTCCCCGCGACGATGTAGCTATCGTTCGTCTCCAGGCCACGGTTCGGAAACGCGGCTGGATAGATGGTCCCCAGCTCCCCCAGGAGTGCGGTGCTTGCCGCCTCGAGCGTCCCCCCGTTGTCGGACATGACGCCGAGGATGATCCCGTCAAAGGTCCACGTCTGTATGTCCGAAGCCAAGACAGATCCATCGGTGTTGAGGAAGATCATGTGGCTGCTGACAAGAGTGCCGGCTGGGATGACCCCGCTGTCCACCGCCAAGGGGGCAGGCAGGAGCACACCCTGTCGTTCGTTGAAGGCCTGCTGGTGATCGTTGGTCGCTCCCGGAGGGTCATCGATAACGCTCGACGGGGCTGGGATGATGTCCGGTCCCGCGATGACCAGGGCATCACTATTGTGCGGACCCAGCAACAAGCTTCCTGCCATAACCAGTCCCAGTGCGACGGCCATCATCCAGCGATTCCACGGAGCATTCATGGTGCGCACCCTCCTCTGGAACTCCGCGCTCCAGTGCAGCAAGATCTGTTCCACGTAAGGCAGGATCCAGAGTACACAAGTTATAACTCCCCGTTTTCAAAGAGACCTGCGGTTACGAATGGTGCGGGGTGCACTCCGCGCAGCGAGGGCCACGGACGCAAACTGTAAGGAAGCTTTACGCATCCGAAAGCAACCGATCTCAGCCCAGTTTGAGCCGCGGCAGGAGGCGGGAGGCGGCCTCGTCCACTTGCGCTAACTGGTCGCCCCCGGCGAAGCGGAGAGAGATGTGGCGCGCGCCCGCGTTGATCCAGCGCTGGAGCCACTCGACGCAGCCTTCGATCGGCCCGGCGTAGGAGGCCTGGCGGGCCATGATCACGCGCGCCGGCGCCCCGTAGTAACCCTCGAGGAAGCCGTGCAGACGCTGCTCGGCGGCGGCCGGGTTCGCGTCGAGCGCGATCGTGACGTACGCCGCGCCCGTCACGGCGTCGGGCGCGCGGCCCGCCGCGCGGGCGGCCGCCTGCACGCGGGGGAAGTGCTCGGCGAAGAACTCCGCGCTGGGGCCGGTGGGGAACCACGCGTCGAACTTCGCGGCGTCGCGAAGCGCGCTGGGGCCGCTGCCGCCGATCCAGATGGGCGGCCCGCCCGGACGGTGCGGCTTCGGCTCCATCGTGATGTTCTCGAGCGTGAAGTGCTTGCCGCTGAAGCTGACGCCGTCGCGGCTCCACAGCGCGCGACAGATCTCCAGCGTCTCGAGGTACCGTCCGACCCGGCGGTCCCACGGCACGCCGGCGGCCGCGAACTCCTTGCGGATGGGCGGCGCGTCGGCGGCGATCCCGACACCCAGGATGACGCGCCCCTCGGCGATGCGGTCCAGGGTCGCCACGATCTGGGCGAGCACGACGGGGTTCCGCAGCGCCGGCAGGAGCACGCCCGTGCCGAGGCGCACCCGCCGCGTGCGCGCGGCGACGGCGGCCAGCAGGGTGAGCGGCTCGTGCCGCGGCCTGGCGATCAACGAATCGCCGATCCAGACGGAGTCGAAGCCCGCGGCCTCGGCGCGCTCCGCCATGGCCAGCATCGGACCCGTCTCCGCGCGGCCGGACATCACGGCCTCGCGGGTGGGAAGCAGGACGCCGAATTCTGCCGTCAATTTACCTGCCTCGCCCACGGCCCTTGCCGTGGCCCTTGCCTTCTCCCCTGTCGCGATCGCCGTCCCGTTCGTGTTTCCGTTCTTTCCATTCCCGCTTGTCCGCCCATTCGCGTCCCCACTCGTTACCCCATCGCGGAGGCTGCCGCTTCTGCCACTGCTTCCAGTGCCCCGGTGGCACGCGGTAATAGCTCACCGGCACGAGCAGGACGGGCCGGGGCACGAACTGCGGGGCGACGACGATCCACGGGCCGTTGTACCCGACGCTCACGTGCCAGCCACCGTTGGCAAAGGCCCAGTACTGGTTGCCGTAAAAGAAGAGATTGGCGGGGGCAGCCGGCACGTACTGGACTGCTCGGACCTCGGGGACGATGACCAGCTGAGGGGGCACCGGGAGATGGATGCCGATGTCGACGTGCACCTGAGCGTGGGCCGGCGTAACGAGGACGACTGCCAGCAACGCGAGGATAACCACGTGCATGGATGCTCCTCCTGTCATCCGAGGGCGGAACGGCAGCGCGGCCGACGCGCTGAAACTTGGCCTTCCGTCGAGTATACCCGTTGCGATCACAATCTGTGATCTCAAACGCAGGGCCCGGGCGAGTAAACCGCCGCGCACAAGATCCGGATGCCGGCTAGGCCTCCTTCCAGGCGCTCGCGCTGTCCAGCGTCGCGGTCGCCTCCTCGTCCAGCTTGAGCTCGATGCCGCCGATCAGCTCCTTGAGCTGGGCGACGGAGGTTGCGCTGGCGATAGGCGCCGTGATGCCGGGGCGGTGGGCGAGCCAGGACAGCGCGACCTGCACCGGTGTGGCGCCGACCTTGCCGGCCGCCTTGTCCACCGCGGCGAGGACGGCGAAGCCGCGGTCGTTCATGTAGCCCTTCTGGACGTTGACGGCGCGGGCCGTCTTGGGCAGTTCCGCGCCGGGGCGGTACTTGCCCGACAGGAACCCGCTCCCGAGCGAGGAGTACGGGATGACGCCCAGGCCCTGCTCGACGCAGAGCGGTTCGAGCTCGCGCTCGTACTCGTCGCGGAACACGAGGTTGTACTTCGGCTGGATCGACTCGTACCGCTCGTAGCCGCGCTTGTCGCTCTCCCAGAGCGCGCGCGTCAGCCGCCACGCGTGGTGGTTCGAGGCGCCGATGTAGCGGACCTTGCCCTGGCGCACGAGGTCGTCGAAAGCGCGCAGCGTTTCTTCGAGCGGCGTGTCCTTATCGTCCCAGTGCGCCTGGTAGAGATCGATGTAGTCGGTCTGGAGCCGCCGCAGCGAGGCCTCGACCCCTTCCATGATGTGCTGGCGAGAGAGGCCCGTGTCGTTCGGCCCCGGCCCCATCGGCCCCATGACCTTGGTGGCGATGAGCACGGTCTGGCGATTCTTTCGCGCCGTCATCCATATCCCGAGCGCGGTCTCCGACTCGCCGCCCTTGTTGCCCGGCGCCCAGCGCGAGTAGACGTCCGCGGTGTCGATGAAGTTGCCGGCGGCCTCGACGTAGGCGTCGAGCACGGCCTCGGAAGCCTTCTGGTCCGTCGTCCACCCGAACGTGTTGCCGCCCAGACAGAGGGCCGACACTCGCAGCCCCGTCCGGCCCAGCTTGCGCATCAGCATGGTGGTTCTCCCTTGCCCTTCACTTCGAGGAGGGCGCCCAGCCCCCGGTGGAAGGTCGGGGCGCCGCCGGGCACCAGGCAGGTCTCGAGGACCTCGAACAGCTCCTCGCGCGTGGCGCCGAAGCGGATCGCGCGCTCCATGTGCGCCACGAGACCGGCCTTTTCGCCTCCGCGGAAGGCGAGGAGCGCGATGGCGACGAACTCTCGGACTTTCGCCGAGACGTGCTTGCCCTCTCCCAGGCCCAGCTCGTAGATCCGGTTGTAGGTCTCGACGAACTCCGGGTCCTGCCGGGCCGCGAACTCCCACTCCGGATAGATGTAGCCTCGCGCCTTTTTCATCCGCGCGATCAGCTCATCCGACCTGCGCTTGTCCGTCCCGTTCCGCTTTCGCTGTGCCATCCGAGCACCTCCTGGGGCAGTGGTGGGTGATCAAGCCGCAGCCGTGTCCGTCAGCCAGTCGAGGATATGCGGATTTTCGTCGCGTGGATAGGTGTGCGAGAGATCCTCGATCTCCCGGTAGACGAGGCGGGCGCCGGCGGCCTGCAGGGCCTGGCGGGCGAGTCGTGCCGTGTGGACCGGGAACATCCAGTCGAGCGCGCCGTGAACGAGATAGACCGGCCGGCCGCGCGCCCGCTCGAGGTCGCCATTGGCGAGCAGGACTGGATGCAGCACGCCGCAGAGCGGGGCCAGGTGGGTGAAGGGCATCCCGTCGCGGAGGCCGCAGAGAAGCGCGTACGTCGCGCCGTCCGACATCCCGGTCAACAGCACCCGGGTTCGATCGATCGGGTAGCGCGCGGCGACGGACGACACCATCTCCTGCAGAGGCCCCGCGTCCACGTCCTCGCCCCCCATGATCGACCAGGTGCGATCGCGCGACGTGGGCGCGAGCACGAGCACGCCGCGCGAGCGCGCCTCCCGCAGCCAGCTCCACAGGAAGTCGCGGCCGTGACCGTGCCCTCCGTGAAGCGCCACGACCAGCGGCATGAGCCTCTGCCCGTCGCACCGCTCGGGGACGTAGAGCGAGAACCCGCCCCTGGCATCGCGCTCGTTCGACGCATGCAGCACGCCCACGCGCGCGTCGTCGTCGCGCAGCGCCGCGGCCCGGAGGCGCGCCACGAGCGCGTCGTCATCGCGGCGCGCCGGCTCGAGGAACCAACGGCTCAGCGCCTCGAACACGGGCGCCAGCGGGTATAGCGTCTCCTGCACTCGAGCGAAGCGGCGCAGCGCCCGGAAAAGGCCGATCGGCTCGCCGGGCGGCTGCGCCGCCGCGACGAAGGCCGTGACGAGGTCGAGGGTCTGCCGCGCCGCCGCGACGAGCGGATCCCGCATGAAGCGGAGCTCGTCCGGGCACGTGAGCGCCTCCACGGCGCGGAGCGGCCCGGCCACGCCGCCGGCGCAGGGGGCGAGCTCCTCGGCGAGCCGGGCCGCGAGAGGCGGATAGAGGTGTCGCTGCACCCAGCCCACCCGCTCGAGCGTGACGAGCAGCGGAGGCAGGAGCCCGCCGAGAGCGTCGAGCAACTAGCGCGCGCGGCGGCCGAGGGCGGAGAGCACCGCCCGCAGGGATGCCGTGATGATGTTCGGATGCGTGCCCACTCCCCAGCGTAGGGCGCCGGCGCCATCCACCGTCTCGACGTAGGCGACCGCGCCGGCGTCGGCGCCCTGCCCCAGGGCGTGCTCCGCGTAGTCCACGACGTCCAGCTCGACACCCAGTCCGCTTCGCAGCGCGTCCACGAAGGCGGCGATGGGGCCGTTGCCGGCGCCGGTGACGCTGCGCACGGCCCCGTCGACAGCGACCTGAGCCACGATGCGGGCGCCGTCGCTGCCGGCGACCGACGAGAGCTCATGGCTCCGCAGCGTGTACCGCGCCGGCTCAGGCAGATACTCGCGCTGGAACGCCTCCCACATGGCCGAGGGGCTGATCTCCGTCCCCGTGTCCTCGGTGATCGCCTGGATCGTCTTGGAGAACTCGATCTGCAGGCGGCGGGGCAGGTCGAAGCCGTGCTCGGCCTTCATGATGTAGGCGACACCCCCCTTGCCCGACTGGCTGTTGACGCGGATGACGGCCTCGTACGTGCGGCCCACGTGCTTCGGATCAATGGGCAGGTACGGCACCTCCCACACCGCGTAGTCCGGCGGCAGGGCCTCCATGCCTTTCTTGATCGCGTCCTGATGCGAGCCCGAGAACGCCGTGTACACGAGGTCGCCCCCGTACGGGTGACGGGGATGCACGGGCAGGCGGTTGCAGTACTCGGCGACCCGGCGCACGGCGTCGATGTCGGAGATGTCGAGCTCGGGGTCGACGCCCTGCGCGAACAGGTTCATGGCGAGCGTGACGATGTCCACGTTGCCGGTGCGCTCGCCGTTGCCGAAGAGCGTGCCTTCCACCCGGGCGGCCCCGGCCATCACGCCGAGCTCGGCGGCCGCCACCGCGCAGCCCCGGTCGTTGTGCGGGTGGAGCGAGAGCACGACCCGATCGCGGCGCGAGATGCGCCTGAGAAACCACTCGATCGTGTCGGCATAGAGGTTCGGCGGGTACATCTCCACCGTCGCGGGCAGGTTCAAGACGATCTTCCTGTCGGGCGTCGGCTCGATGACGTCCATCACCGCCTCGCAGATCTCCACGGCGAACTCCACCTCGGTGCCCGTGTAGCTCTCGGGCGAGTACTCGTAGAAGACCTCGGTGCCCGCGAGCGTCTCCTCGAGCTTCTTGCAGAGCTTCGCCGCGTTGACGGGGATGTCGACGATCCCCGGCTTGTCGAG
>Ga0326597_10002565_pt1 | contig 26959 bp, 26 predicted proteins | sample RVTome_12_FD_203789 | JGI IMG/M metagenome (GOLD analysis project Ga0326597, IMG submission 203789) | Soil microbial communities from uranium-contaminated site in the Upper Colorado River Basin, Wyoming, United States - RVT100D185 | ecosystem: Environmental > Terrestrial > Soil > Contaminated >... | reverse complement strand
AGATAGGCCTATGGATTTCCGGGGGAAACTGATCCTCGCCCCCCTGGCGGGGGTGACGGACACGACGTTCCGGCGGCTGTGCCGGGAGAACGGCGCCGACATCGTGGTGACCGAGATGGTGTCGGCCAGGGGGCTCCTGCGCGACCCGGTCCGGTCGGGGCGGTACCTCGTCTACGAGGAGGCCGAGCGCCCCGTGGGCGCCCAGCTGTTCGGTTCCGATCCCGGAGAGATCGCCGAAGCCGCGGCCGAGGTCGCCCACCGCGGGTTCGATTTCGTGGACATCAACATGGGGTGTCCCGTTCGGAAGGTGACCGGCGGCGGTTCCGGGGCGGCGATCCTCTCCAATCCGCGCCTCGCCGGCGAGATCGCCCGGGCGGCGGTCCGGGCGGCCGGGATCCCGGTGACCGCCAAGATCCGGTCGGGCTTCGGAACGGAGAAGGCGTCGTACCTCGCGGTGGCGGAGGAACTGTTCTCCGCCCGTATCGCCGCCGTGACCCTCCATCCCCGTCATCGGGGGCAGATGTTCTCGGGAACCGCGGACTGGACGCACATCGCCGCCCTGAAGCGGGCGTTCCCCGGGGAAACGATCATCGGCAACGGGGATGTCCGCCTGCCGGGGGACGCCGCCCGGATGCTCGCCGACACCGGGTGCGACAGCGTGATGATCGGGCGGGCCGCCATGGGAAACCCGTGGATCTTCACGGCCCTGAAGCGGGTGATCGCCCTCCCGTCCGGCCCCGCCGGAGCGCTCCCCTGTCCCTCTTTCCCCACCCCCGAGGCGAGACGCGCCCTGATCCTTCGCCACGGAGAGGAGATGTTCCTGCGCCACGGAGAGCACGGAATCAAGGAGATGCGCAAGCACCTCGCCTGGTACAGCCGGGGGATCCAGGGCGCCGCCGCCTTCCGCGCGGAGCTTCCGAAGGTCGCCGGCCCGGACTCTTTCCGAGCCGTCGTCGGACGCTTCTTTTGAGCGACCTCCTCCGGCAGACTCTGGAGTCGGTCAACGTCGGGATCCTCGTCTTCGACCTCGCGGGGAAACTTGCGTATATCAACCCCGCCGCCGAAGAGATCCTGCAAGGCTCCTCCCAGGCGCTCGCCGGGAAACATTTCCGGACCCTTTTCCGGGGAAGCCCGGAGGCGGTCCGGATCGTCCGGAAGACGATCGAGGAGAACACGCCGGTCACGGGCTTCGACGTGGCGTTGAAGCAGGTGGGCAGGGGGCAGACGGTCCAGCGCCGCGGGGCGGCTTCCATCCCGGTGATGCTCGGAGCCTCCCCGCTCTCCGGGCCGTCCGGCGACCCGCAGGGGGCGGTCCTCTCGGTGAAATCGTCGGAGATCCTCTCGCTGGTCGGCCAGGAGGAGCGGGCGGCGGTCCGCGCCGAGGAGATGCAGATGCTGGCGTACGGGATCGCCCACGAGATCAAGAACCCCCTGGGCGGCATCCTCGGGGCGGCGCAGTGGATCCTGCGCGGGGAAGGCCCGGACGAGGACCGCGCAGAGGGGGTCCGGCTGATCCTTCGCGAGGCGAGCCGGATCAACGACCTGGTGGAGAAGATGCTCGAAATGGGGAAAACTCCGCCGCCTCCCCGTCCCTTCGCCCTCCCCCCCCTGCTGCGCGAGGCGGAGCAGCTTCTCCTCTCCGAGGGCCGGAGCCAGGGGAAGGAGGTCCGGTTCGATCTCCGCGTCGACCCGAGCCTCCCCCCGGTCTCCGGACACCCGGACACCGTCTACCAGGCCCTCCTCAACATTTTGAAAAACGCCGTCGAGGCGATCGAACGGACGGGAACCGTGCGGATCGAGGCGCGGATGAACGTCAACTACCGCTTCGCCCGCGGGCGGGGCCGGAAGCGCTCGTTCCTCGAGGTCGAGATCACCGATGACGGGAAGGGGATGACCGAAGAGGAGATGCGCAAGGCGCTCCTCCCCTTCTACACCACGAAGGCGCGCGGCACGGGGCTCGGCCTCGTGATGGCCCGGCAGGCGGTGACGCGGCTCGGAGGGAAGATGGAGATCCGTTCTTCTCCCGGCGCCGGAACCGCGGTAAAACTATCCCTTCCGGTCGATCCGGGGAGAAAGGCCGCGACGTGAAACGAGTCCTCATCGCAGACGACGACGAGAGCATCCGCTGGGTTCTCCGGAAGACCGTCACCGGGATGGGATTCGCCGCGGACCTCGCCGAAGACGGGGAACGGGCCCTCGCCCTCCTGGGAAAGAACACCTACGCCGCCGCCTTCGTCGACATCCGGATGCCCGGCATGGAAGGGATCGACGTGCTCGAACGCGTGGAGGCGCGCAAGTCCCCCACCCGGTTCTTCATCATGACCGCCGTCCGCCGCCCCGACGTCGCCGCCCGCTCCACCCGCGCCGGCGCCGCGGAGTTCATCACCAAGCCGTTCGACCTGTCCCGCGTCGAGACGCTCCTGCGGAACATCGCCAGCGAAGCCTCCTCCCGCGAGCGCCCGTATCAGCCGGCGGGCCAGGAGGATTGGAGATCCGAACGGATCGTGGGAAAGAGCCGCGTCCTCCTCGAACTGTTCCAGAGCGTGGGGAAGGTCGCGGGCTCGGACGCCCCCGTGCTGCTGCTCGGGCAGCGCGGCGTGGGAAAGGAGTTGATCGCCCGGAGCATCCACGAACTGGGGGGGCGCACGGGTCCCTTCGTGGCGGTGAACATCCCGACGATCCCCCGCGACCTCCAGGAGGCGGAACTGTTCGGACACGAGAAGGGGGCGTTCACCGGGGCGGAGAGCGCCCGCGAGGGGAAGCTGGCCGCCGCGACGGGCGGCACCCTCTTCCTGGACGAGATCGGCGACACGCCCCTCGATCTCCAGATCAAGCTGCTCCGGGTCCTGCAGGAGCGGGAGTACACCCCAGTGGGCTCCAACCAGGCCCGGGCGTTCCGGGGGGGGATCATCGCGGCGACCAACCGCGATCTGCGGAAAATGGTGGCGGACGGGAGGTTCCGGGAGGACCTCTTCGACCGGCTGAACGTCTTTCCCCTGCGCGTGCCTTCCCTCGCCGAAAGGAAGGAGGACATCCCGCTTCTCGCCGACCACTTCCTGCAGAAATATTGCGCCGTCCTCTCCCGCCCGCCGCGCTCCTTCTCGAAGGAGGCGGTCGAGGAGCTCTCCGCCCGCCCGTGGAAGGGGAACGTTCGGGAACTCGAGAACTTCGTCCAGCGCCTGGCGGTCCTTTCCCCGGGGAAACTGCTGCGGCGGGACGACGTGGCGCGAGAGCTGGCCAGGGCGGATGGCGCTCCCGAGACCTCTTCCGCGCCGATGGAGCAGCTGGTCGAGGAGCGGCTGCGCGAGTTCCTCCGTCGGCTCGGGCCGGCGCTCGACTCCGAGACCCGCCTCCACGACCTGTTCGTCCGACAGGTGGAGCGCCCCCTCGTGAAGGTCGTTCTCGAGGCGACCGCTGGGAACCAGATCCGCGCGGCGGCGATCCTGGGGATCCACCGGAACACGCTGCGGAAGAAGATCGCGGAGCTCGGGCTGGCGCCGAAGGCCCGGAAAAGGAGAGGAACGTGACCGCCATGGGAAAACGGAACGGGACGCCGGTGATCCTCGCGTTCGGGGGGTTCGACCCGACCGGGGGGGCGGGCGTGCTGATGGATTCGCGCGCGGCGGCCGCGGCCGGGGTTCACGCCTGCGCGGTCGTCTCGTGCCTCACGGTGCAGACCACGGTCTCCTTCTCCCGCTTCGCGTCCGTACCGCGGGACGTCCTGGACGAATCGCTCGCCGCCGCCGCGAAGAGCTTCCTCCTCCGGGCCGTCAAGGTCGGGATGGTGGGGACCCGTGCCGCCGCGGAGGCGATCCTCTCCTTCGCCGCCGCGCACCGCGATCTTCCCCTCGTCCTCGACCCCGTGCTCCGCTCTTCCTCCGGAGCGCCGCTTCTGTCCTCGTCCGCGTTGCCCGCGTACCGGCGGCTGCTCCGGCGCGCCGCGGTGCTCACCCCGAACCTCCCCGAAGCCGAAAAACTGCTGGATCGGCGGATCGTCTCTTTCGCCGACGCGGCGGCGGCCGCGGGAGAACTCTCCGAACTGACCGGGGCCTCCGTCGTCCTCAAGGGGGGCCACTTCCCGTGGAGGGGACGCCGGGGAACGGACATCGTCTGTTCCGACGGGCACACCACGCTCCTTCCGCCGATCGGCGCCCGTCGCGACGACCCGCACGGCACCGGGTGCGCCCTCGCCGCGGTGATCGCCGCGCGGATCGCGACGGGGGACGCCGTCGTCCCCGCCGTCCTGGGCGCGAAATCCCTTCTTTCGAAACTGGTCGCCGGCCGCTTCCCCTCGTCAGAGGGACGCCCCATCCTGTTCCTGTGAACGGAGGTTCCCGATGCCCCTGCGACAGCCCCCTCGCGTCTTTTATTCATCGCTCCTGCGCCGGCTGCTCGCCTCCTTCCCGGGACGCGAAGTGACGACGGTCCCCGTCGAGCCGCCGCGCAAGGCGGTGAAGGTGGCCCTCGTGCTGGGAGCCGGGGCGGCCAAGGGGTTCGCCCACGTGGGGGTGCTGAAGGTGCTCGAGGCGAACCATGTTCCCGTCCATATGGTCGTGGGGACCAGCGTGGGGAGCCTCGTCGGAAGCCTGTACTCCTACGGATACCCCGCCGACGACCTGCAGGATTTCGCCATGGGGCTCGAAAAGGGGGAGATCGTGGACCTGACCGTTCCCGACAACGGGTTCGTGAAGGGGGAAAAGCTCGAGGCATACGTCAACCGGATGCTCCGGGACACGACGATCGAGAACCTTCGGATCTCCTTCTTCGCGGTGGCCACCGACATCGGCTCCGGCGAGGAGATGGTGTTCGGCAAGGGGAACACGGGCCAGGCGGTGCGCGCGAGCTGTTCCATCCCCGGCGTCTTCCAGCCGGTGCGGATCGGCGACCGGACCTATGTGGACGGCGGGGTGGTGAGCCCGGTGGCGGTGGACGCGGCGCGGACGTTGGGGGCGGACGTCGTGATCGCCGTCGACATCAACGCGGGAGTCGCCGACGTCACTCCGAATACGACGCTGGACACGATCTTCCAGTCGATCAACATCATGGAATCGAAGATCGCCGCTGCACAGCTATCGCGGGCGGATGTGGTCATCCATCCGAAGGTGGGACACATCGCCTCCGGAGACTTCACGAAACGCCACGAGACGATACTGGAGGGGGAGGAAGCCGCCCAGGCCGCGCTGCCGAAGATCCGGGCGCTGGTGGGGGAATACGTCAAGAAGTGACCGGACTTCCCTCGGTGTGTCAATAGTGGTACACTTGTTCCATTCCCGTGAAGGAGGTCTTTCCATGCCCGCCCGCAATCCGAGGGTCAACGTCGTTCTGGAGAAGCCGATGTACGACATCGTGGGACGGATCGCCAGGGAAGAAGGGACTTCCCTGTCCACGGTCGTGCGGGATCTCGTGAAGGAAGCGGTCGAGATCCGGGAAGACGTCGGGCTGACGCGCCTCGCGACCGACCGGGAACACACCTTGTCCCGGCGCCGCGCCTTGTCGCACAAGGAGGTGTGGGGATAGCGTGCCGTTCACCATCCTGTACCATCCCGACGTCAAATCGATCGACATCCCACTCATCGACGCCAGGATGCGGGAGCGCATCCGGAAAGCGATCGAAACCCGTCTGATGACGGCCCCGCAGGATTACGGGACCCCGCTTCGAAAAACCTTGGCGGGATACTGGAAACTAAGGGTCGGCGATTACAGGGTCGTCTTCAGGATCGGGAAAACCACCGTCCATGTCCTCGGGATCCGACACCGGAAGTCCGTCTACGAGGACGTGAAAAAACGGAAGGAATAACCCCCTTCAACTCTTCGCCCGGCAAACCGCCGAGCCGAAACTCTCCAGATAAAGTTCCACAGCCTCTTGCAGGTTGGCTTTCGCTTCCTCGATGGTCTTCCCCTGGCTGACGACGCCCGGTTCGACGCAATGAGCGACGTACCATTTTTCTTCCTTGGAGATAATCGCCATAAATCTCCTGGACATTTCGATCCTCCCCGTCACAACCTCTTTCTGTGCATGTTCTCACATATTGCCAACCGACGCACCGTTGCGTTGGGTAGTTCCTACTCGAGGTCCTGCGCCAAGTCCTCGAATCTTGTGAACTGCGAAAGGAAGGCGAGCTTCACGTCGCGCATGGGGCCGCTCCGGTTCTTCCCGATGATGATCTCGGCGACCCCCTTCGCCTCCTGCGGCGTCTTCTCCCTGGCGTACATCTCCTCGCGGTAGACGAACAGGATCAGGTCGCTGTCCTGCTCGATCGCCCCCGAATTGTGGCTCACGATTCCGTCGGCAAGCCACGAGGCCGGCCCCGGAACGGTCAGGTCGAACACCTCCTCCACTCCTTCCGCTCGAACCTCGGCGACGCGATCCAAGAACAGGTCGCTATCGGCCGATCGCCGAAGGTCGACATCCTCCAGGATCCCGGCGTACCCCGACGCTACCGCGTGCGATGGAGCAACGTTAAAATGGGCGTTTTCCAAGTAGGAGGCTCCACGTATTCCCGCCATCGCCGGACGTGCCGACCATAGCGACTCGCGGGCCACCGCAAGCCGGTCGCCGGGCTTCAACTCCCCGACGCGTGTCCATACGCCCGGACCGTAGAGCAGGTGCTCAGGAGTCGCCCGGATCGTGCGGCCGCTTGCCAGGGCAATGCGAATCACCGGCTTCTCGCCCACCGACCAGACGCGGTCGCTCTTCGCCGGGACGATCCGCCCCTCCGGCGACATGGCCCAGAGGTCGACCTGTTTCCCCACCAGATCCCGGATCGGCACCCGGGCACCGTCGGTGGTCAAGACAAGGGTGTCCCCCGTAACGCATTCCCGTAAGTCCGCCATTTGAGGGCGTTTGTCGTTCCGGCTCTCCACCCCGCGGCTGAGCTGGGAGACCGCGACCACCGGGATGCTCAGCTCCTTGGCCAGCGACTTCATGGAGCGCGAGATCTCGGAAACCTCCTGCACCCGGTTCTCGGAGTTCTGACGGGTGTTGGAGCCGTGCATCAGCTGCAGGTAGTCGACGATGATCAGCCCGATGCCGCGCTCTTTTTTCAGCCGCCGCGCCTTCGCCCGCAGCTCCATCGCCGACAGCGTCCCGGAATCGTCGGTGTAGATCGGCGCCTCGGAGAGCTTCCCCACCGCGGCGACAAGGCGGTTCACCTCCTCCTGCGCGAGGTGCCCCGTGCGAAGGCGCTGGAAGTTGACGCGCGCCTCGGAGCAGATCATCCGCATCGCCAGCTCCTGGCGGCTCATCTCGAGGGAGAAGATCGCGACCGGCAGCTTCTGCTTTGTCGCGGCGCTCACCGCGATGTTGAGGCAGAGCGAGGTCTTCCCCATCCCGGGGCGGGCCGCCACGACGATCATGTTGGACCGCTGGAACCCGGCGGTGACCTGGTCGAGATCGCGGAACCCGGACGCGACGCCGGTGATCCGCTCCTTCCGCTCGTACGCCTCCTCGATCTCCTTCATCGCCTCGCGGGCCATCTCGCCCATCGCGTAGTAGGAGGGCCGGATCTTCTCCTCGGCGATGGAGAAGATCGCCTGCTCGGTCCGGTCGAGGAAGACGTCGATGTCGGCGACCCCCTGGAAGGCGGCGGCGGAGATCTCCTGCGCCGCGGAGATCGTCTTGCGGAGGATCGCCTTCTCCTTCACGATGCGCGCGTAGTGCACGACGTTGTCGGAGATGGGGACGGAGGTGACGATCTCGGAGAGGTAGGCGAGCCCGCCGACCTGATGCTCCGCGTTCCGGTCCTTCAGGACCGCGGACAGGGTGAGCTGGTCGATGGGGCGCCCGCGGTCGTAGAGGTCGACCATCGCATCGTAGAGGATCCGGTGGGCGCCCTGGTAGAAATCGCCCGGGCGCAGGACCTCCATCACGCCGTTGATCAGATCGTTGTTGAGCAGGACCGACGCGAGGACGGCCTGCTCCGCATGAAGGTCGTGGGGAGGTACCCGGAGGGAGGCGCCGTTGCCGCCCGGCGTCGTGCCGCGATTCCCGTCCATCGACGCCCCCCCTTCCGAGCGGTTTCTTGATGCGGTGCGGACTAGGTTTCCGGCACCACGCTGACGGAGATCTCGGGGAGGACGTCGGCCGCCACCCGGATCCTCACCTTGTAGTCGCCCACCTGCTTGATCGGGTCGGCGAGCTGGATCGCCTTGCGGTCGACGGTCACGCCGGCCTTCCCGAGCGCCTCCGCGATGTCCCGCGACGTGATGGCGCCGAACAGCTTTCCCTCCTCCCCCGCCTTCGCGGGAAGGGTGAGGGAGACGGCGGACAGCGTCGCCGCCGTCGCTTCGGCGGTCTTCCGGGTCTTCTTCGCCCGCGTCTCGATCGTCCGCCGGTCGTGATCGAGGGATTTCATGTTCCGCACGTTCGCCAGGACGGCCAGCTGCCGCGGGATCAGGAAATTCCGCCCGTACCCGTCCTTGACCTTGACGACCTCGCCCGCCTTGCCCAGATTTTCCACGTCCTCGCGCAGGATGATTTTCATCGGGCGCCCTCCTACCGGACCTGCGTGGCGGTGAACGGAATCAGGGCGAGGATCCGCGCCTTCTTGATCTCGACCGTCAGCTTCCGCTGGTGCTTCGCGCAGTTCCCGGTGATGCGGCGGGGGACGATCTTCCCCCGCTCGGAGACGAACTGCTTGATCATGTACGCGTTCTTGTAGTCGATCGCGAGCTCTTTCTCCGCGCAGAAGCGGCAGAACTTCTTGCGGATGTACCGCTTCTTCCCTCCGCCGGGGCCGCGATGGTCGTCGCGACGGGGCCCGGACGACGGGCGGGGCTTGTACGGGGTGCTCATCGGGTGTTCCCTCCTTGGAATCCGGATCGTATTTTTTCAGAACGGGATGTCGTCGTCTTGCGATTCGGGCGCCGGAGCGGACGGTGCGGAAGGTTCGGCCGACCCGCCGCGCGGGCTCCCGAGGAACTGGACGTTGTCCGCCACGACCTCGATCTTGCTCCGCTTCACGCCGTCGGTCTCCCAGCTGCGCTGTCGCAGGCGCCCCTCGACCAGCACGGGCCGCCCCTTGGAAAGGTACTCGGCGCAGTTTTCACCCGTCTTCCCGAACACCGAGACGTCGAAGAAGGAGACCTCTTCCTTGACCTCGTTGTTGGACTTGTAGCGGCGATTCACCGCGATGCTGAAACTGGTCACGGCCACCCCGGAAGGGAGAAAGCGCGTCTCGGGATCCCGCGTGAGGTTGCCGGCGAGGATGACACGGTTGAAGGTGACCATCGGAACCCTCCCTTGCCCCGCCGTCAGGCTTCCGCGGGGGCCGCGGGGGTCTGGGGCGTTTCGGGCGCTGGCGTTTCGGGCGCTGGCGTTTCGGGTGCGGGCGTTTCGGGTGCGGGCGTCCCGGAGTCCGCCGGCACGTCTCCCGCCGGGGACGCGGCCGCCTCGACCTTCGGTTTCAGCTCCGCGGTATGCAGGGTGGTCAGGTGGCGGAGAATACCCTCGAAGATCTTGATGTTGCGCTCCACCTCCTCGACGACGCCGCGGTTCCCGGTGTAGAGGAGGAAGGTGTAGAAGGCGTTGGATTTCTTCCTGATCGGGTAGGCGAGCTTGCGATTCCCCCAGTCGTCGGTCTTCAGCACCTCGCCCTTGTAGGCGGAGACGATCCCGGAGAGCTTGCCGAGGAACTCTTTCCTCGCGTCCTCCGGGAGTTCGGGGTCGAACAGGATGGCGGTTTCATACCTCTTCGGTGTCATCTGGCGATCTTGCCTCCTTTCGGCTGATCGAGCCCCCGGACGATGCGCCGGGAGCAAGGAGTATGTTTCCCCCCGGGGATTCCGGCGGGGCCTTGCCGCTCTTGTCGGCCGCGCGCGCCTTCGCGTTCCAGCGTGCCATGGCCTTGTCGAAACCGAGCCGGACAATGTCCGCGAACGCCCCGCCGGCGGCGTCGACCGCTGCGTCGAACGCCTCCCCGCGCCCTGGAGCCGGGGGGGTCAGGACGTAGTCGGCCGGGTCGACCCCCGCGGGGGGTCGTCCGATCCCCACGCGGATCCGGAGAAAATCGGCGGTCCCGAGGCGTTCCTTGAGGGAGCGCAGTCCGTTGTGCCCGCCCGTCCCGCCACCGCGCTTCAGCCTCACCGCGCCGGCCGGGAGATCGAGGTCGTCGTGGAGGACCACCAGATCCTCCGGGCCGTCGGCGTGCTTCCTGTAGAGCGGCGCCACCGCGTCGCCGGACAGGTTCATGAACGTCATCGGCTTGACGAGGACGACGTGCCGCCCGCCGATCTCGCCGGTCGCCAGCGACGCGGCGGCGGCGGCCCTCCACCGCGCGCCCAGCGATTCGGCGATCCGGTCGATCGCCAGGAATCCCGCGTTGTGGAGCGTGGCGACGTACCGGCGCCCCGGATTCCCCAGTCCGACGATGAGCCGCGCGGGGCTCAGGGCCCCCTCACTCCTTCTTCTTCGATTCCTTTTCCGGCTTCTCTTCCTTCGCGCCACCCTCGGCCACGCTGGCGCCCTCGGCCCCTTCCGCCACCAGTTCCTCGACCACCGCCGGGGCGGCCTCGGCCTTCGGCGTGTGGACCGCCGCCAGGGTCATCCGGAGATCCTTCTCGATGGGGACGACGCCCTCGGGGAACCGGACGTCTCCCAGGTGGAGGGAATCGCCGATTCCGAGGGAGGCGACATCGAGCTCGAGAAACTCGGGAACGTGGTCGGGCGTGCACTCGACCTCGAGGCTGCGGGTGACCACATCGAGGACTCCGCCCATCTCGATGCCGAGCGCCTTCCCCTTGATCCGAAGCGGGACCTCGACGCGGAACTTCCTTCCGAGCGCCACCTCGTAGAAATCGACATGGGTGACACGGCCGGTCAGGGGATGGGTCTGGGTCTCCTTGAGGACCGCGTACGACTCTTTCCCCTCCGCCCCGTCCTGCACGGTCATCTTGACGACCACCGTCCCGCGGCGGGCCGTGTCGAGGAACTTTTCGAGGGGCTTGCGCTGGAACTCGATCGGCCGGGTCTCGAGCCCCTTGCCGTAGATGACGCCGGGGATCCTCCCCTCGGCGCGACGCTTCCGGTTGATCTCCTTCCCCGTGTACCGGCGGCGGTCCGCCGTCAACTCCATCATCTCCATCTTCTCTCTCCTCTTATACGAACAGCGAGCTGACCGAATCCTGGAAATGGATCCTCTTGATGGCCTCGCCCAGCAGGGGCGCGACCGTGAGGACGTGAAGCTTTTTGCACGCCGCCTTGGGACCCGCGGGAATCGTGTTGGTCACCACGAGCTCCTCGATCTCCGATTTCTCGAGCCGCTCGATGGCCGGGCCCGACAGGACCGCGTGGGTGGCGCAGGCGTAGATATGCTTCGCCCCCTTGCGGCGCAGGGCGTCGGCGGACTGCGCGAGCGTTCCGGCCGTGTCCACCATGTCGTCGAGCAGGATCGCCGTCTTCCCGTCGACCTCCCCGATGATGTTCAACACCTCGGCCACGTTGGGCGCCAGCCGGCGCTTGTCGATGATGGCGAGGGAGGCGGAAAGGCGCTTGGCGAAGGCGCGCGCACGCTCGACGCCCCCGGCGTCCGGGGAGACGATCACGATGTCGTTCCCGTACTTCGCCTTGATGTACTCGAGCATCACCGGCGCCGAGTAAAGATGGTCCACCGGGATGTTGAAGAATCCCTGGATCTGTCCGGCGTGGAGGTCCATCGTCAGCAGCCGGGAGACGCCCGCCGCGGTCAGAAGGTCGGCCACGAGCTTCGCCGTGATGGGGGCCCTCGGGAGGACCTTCCGGTCCTGGCGCGCGTACCCGTAATACGGGAGCACCGCCGTCACCCGTTTCGCCGAGGCGCGCTTGAGGCCGTCCATCAGGATCAGCAGTTCCATCAGGTGGTCGTTCACCGGGGGGCACGTGGGCTGGATAATGAAAACATCCACGCCGCGGACGTTGTCCCGGATCTCGACGTTCACCTCGCCGTCGCTGAACCGCTTGATGACCGCGGATCCCAGCGGGATGCAGAGGTACGCGCAGATCTCCTTCGCGAGATCCGGGTTCGCGTTCCCGGTGAAAATCTTGAGTCTTGTCACGCAACTCCCCTGTATCCGGAGGAAACTTCGCCGAAAGGATTGGATATTATACCAAGGGGGAGGGGTTGGCAAGCCCTATTCGACCTATTCGACCGCGCCCCCGGGGTCCGGCCCCCGGCGTGGCTGGGAGGGAAGGGGTCGAACCTTCATCAGGGGCTTCAAAGGCCCCGGTCCTGCCGTTAGACGACCTCCCAGCGGTCCCGGGATTCTAGCGGGCCGCCGCGACCCCGTCAAGGACGGCGCCGGTTCCCCGCTCGTACGCCCCGATCACGGCCTCCTCGATCATCCGCCGGGTTTCGTTGTTCAGGGGGTGGGCGGTGTCCCGGTACGTACCGTCCTTCGTCTTCTTGCTCGGCATGGCGACGAACAGGCCGGCGCTCCCCTGGATGATCTTGAGGTCGCGGACGACGAAGCAGTCGTCGAAGATGATCGTGGCGTACCCCTTCAGCTTCTCATTGTCCGACACCGGAAAGACCTTCACCTCGGTGATCCGCATCCTGGCCTCCTCCCCTACCTGCCTAGTGCGCTAGACGCTTCTCGCGACGAAGACCCGCCGCCCGTTTTCCCCGGTGCCGCCCGCCGACAATATTCCTCGCGCCTCCCGCGCCGCGCCTTCCGACGTGAAGAGTCCGAACACCGCCGACCCGCTCCCCGACAGCCCCGCCGCTTCCGCTCCCGCGGACGCCAGTTCCCGCCGGATCGCCGCGATCTCCGGATGCGAAGTCTCCAACACCGCCTCGAAATCGTTCCGGACCACGGCCGCGACCTCCGAAAACGTCCGGAACGACGGGACGCAGCCACGGGGGGGCGGGTCGCCCGGTTCGCGGCCGAGCCGCGCGTACCCTTCCCGCGTCGAAAGCCCGAAGGCGGGGCGCACGATGACCGCGTGGAACGGAACGTTCCATGGGAGGGGGGTGAGCCGCTCTCCGAACCCCTCGACGAGCGCCGCGCCGCCCGGCAGGAAGAACGGGACGTCCGCCCCGACGCGGGCCGCCATCCCCAGCAGCGCTTCCGGGGGAGGATGCTTCCCGGTCAGGGCGATCAACCCTTTCAGCGTCGCCACCGCGTCGGAACTTCCACCGCCCAGCCCCGATTCGGCGGGGATCCCCTTCCGGATCCGGATCCGCACCCCGGGGGGGGTTCCCGCCCAGGCGAGGAAGAAAGCGGCGGCCTTGTGGCAGCTGTTCGCTGCGTCGGTCGGGACCCCCGGCGCGTCGCATTCCACGCGGATTCCCGCGGGAGCCTCCTCGACGGTCACCTCGTCGTACAGGGAGACCGGCACCATGACCGAACGGATGTGGTGGTACCCGTCGGGATGTTTCCCGAACACCTGCAGGGAGAGGTTCAACTTGGCCGGAGCGAGGAAGGAAACGGCGGATGCCATCCAGGAGTACCTTTTCAAACGCTGTTTTCAAATAAAAATATACGGATTGCGGCCCCCTGTCAAGAGCGGGTTGCGGTTATCGTCGAAAAGTGAATCCCGTGTTCGGATCGGCGTCGACCGTCACCCGGTCCCCTTCGCGGAACTCCCCCTCGAGGACCCGCATGGCGAGGGCGTCCTCGATCCGCTTCTGGAGGGCCCGCCGCAGGGGCCTGGCCCCGTAGGCGGGGTCGTAGCCGATCTCCGCGATCCGGGTCCTCGCCGCCGGGGTGAGAGCGATCGTGATCTTCCTGTCCGCGAGCCGCTCGTTCAGTTCCCGCACCATGATGTCGACGATCCGGGAAAGCTCTTCCTTTCCGAGGGAGTGGAACAGGACGATCTCGTCGAGCCGGTTCAGGAACTCGGGCCGGAAATCCCGGCGAAGCTCCTCCATCACGCGGTCGCGGATCACCTCTTCCCCCTTCCCCGCGAGCTCCTGGATCCAGTGGGAGCCTACGTTGGAGGTGAGGATGACCACGGCGTTCCGGAAGTCCACGGTCCGCCCCTGCCCGTCGGTCAGCCGGCCGTCCTCGAGAACCTGCAGCAGGATGTTGAAGACATCGGGGTGCGCCTTCTCGATCTCGTCGAACAGGATCACCGCGTACGGCTTGCGGCGGATCGCCTCGGTGAGCCCACCCCCCTCCTCGTATCCCACGTACCCCGGCGGCGCGCCGATCATCCGGGCGACCGAATGCTTCTCCATGTATTCGGACATGTCGAGGCGCACCATCGCGGCCTCGTCGTCGAACAGGAACTGCGCGAGGGCCCGCGCAAGTTCCGTCTTTCCGACGCCGGTCGGCCCGAGGAAGAGAAACGACCCGATGGGGCGGCGCGGATCCTTCAGCCCCGACCGGGCGCGCCGCACGGCGCTGGCGACGAGCCCGACCGCCTCTTCCTGCCCCACCACCCTCGCGGAAAGGCGCTCCTCCATCTTGAGGAGCTTGCTCACTTCCCCCTCGACCAGCCGGGATACGGGGATCCCCGTCCACCGGGCGACGATCTGCGCAACGTCCTCTTCGTCCACCTCCTCCTTGAGGAGGCGGTCCTTCGAGGGCTCCGCCGCCCGCGACGCCTCCTCGATCTGCTTCCGGAGGGCGGGGAGGACGCCGTATTTCAGCTGCGACGCCTTCTCGAGATTCCCCTCCCGTTCCGCCCGCTGCATCTCCTGGAGGGTCTGCTCGATCCGCTCCTTGACCCCCCGGTTCCCGGCGATCTCACGTTTCTCCGCCTCCCACCGCCCGCGCAACGCGGCGATCTTCACGGAAAGCTCCGACAGCTCCGACTCGATTCCCGCAAGCCGCTCCCGCGAGGCCGGGTCGGTCTCCTTCAGCAGCGCCTGCCGCTCGATCTCGAGCTGGGTCTTGCGACGCTCGACCTCGTCGATCTCCGTCGGGACGGAGTCGATCTCGATCTTGAGGCGGGAGGCCGCCTCGTCCACCAGGTCGATCGCCTTGTCGGGCAGGAACCGGTCGGAAATATACCGGTGGGACAAGGTGGCGGCGGCGATCAGCGCGGAATCCTTGATCCGCACGCCGTGGTGCACCTCGTAGCGGCCCTTGAGGCCCCGGAGAATGGCGATCGTGTCCTCCACGGACGGCTCGCCCACCGGGACCGGCTGGAACCGCCGCTCCAGAGCCGCGTCCTTCTCCACGTACCTGCGATATTCATCGAGGGTGGTCGCCCCGACGCACCGCAGCTCTCCGCGCGCGAGGGCGGGCTTCAGCATGTTGGAGGCATCCATCGACCCCTCCGCCTTCCCCGCCCCCACGAGGGTATGCAGTTCGTCGATGAAGAGGATCACCTTCCCCTCGGCCGCGGTGATTTCCTTCAGGACCGCCTTCAAGCGGTCCTCGAACTCGCCCCGGTATTTCGCTCCGGCGATGAGGGCCCCGAGATCGAGGGCGAGCACCCGCTTCTCCTTCAGCCCTTCCGGGACGTCCCCCGTCACCACCCTTTGGGCGAGTCCCTCCGCGATCGCGGTCTTCCCCACGCCGGGTTCCCCGATGAGGACGGGGTTGTTCTTGGTGCGGCGGGAGAGGACCTGGATCACGCGGCGGATCTCGTCGTCCCGGCCGATCACCGGGTCGAGCTGGTCGCGCCGGGCCGCGTCGGTCAGGTCGCGGCAATACTTTTCGAGGGCCTGGTATTTCGCCTCGGGGTTCTCGTCGGTGATCCGCTGGGTCCCGCGGATGGCGGTCAGCGCGGAGAGGAGAGCCTCGCGTGTCAATCCGCGCTTCCGCAGGAGGTCGGCCACCTTCCCGGGCTCGGACGCGAAGGCGAGGAGGAAGTGCTCGGCGGAGAGGAATTCGTCCTTGAACGCGTCCGCCTCGGAGAGGGCACGCCGGAAGAGCGGCTCGAGGCGGGGAGACAGCCCCCGGCTCACCGCCCCCGACACCTTCGGCAGCGACGCGATGAGCCCCTCGGCATCCGACAGGAGCCGTTGCGGGGAGACCCCGGTGCGGGCGAGGAGCTCCCCCATGACGCCGCCTTCCTGGCGCAGGAACGCGCAGAGGAGGTGGCCCCCCTCCACTTCGGCGTGGCCGCGCTCCGACGCGAGGCGCACGGCGTCCTGCAGCGCTTCCTGGGACTTCACGGTGAGCTTGTCGAGGGAGATCATCGTCGCCTCCACGGACGGAAGGTTGTCGACGGAAAGTGGTCCGCCGCTCCGCGCGGACGCCCCCCGGGTGCGCGTTTTTCCTACCTGTTTTTCACCGTCAGGAGGATGCGGGCCTCGCCGCGCTCCACCAGGAAGAGCATCGTCTTGTCGGACTGGAACTTCTTCACGAGCTTCGCGAACCCGGCCGCGTTGGTTACGGGGATCCGCTTGTCCTGGCGCAGGATCGCCCGGACGATGTCCCCCTCGTTGAACCCGGCGTCCTCCGCCGGGGTGCCGTCCGCCACCCCGGTCACCGCCACGCCCTTCGTGTTCTCGATTTCGAACCGCCGGGCGATCTCGGGGGTGATGTCCTGGACCGTAAGCCCCAGATTCTTCGAGATTTCGTGCCCCCCGGCCGGTTTCCCCGGCTCCCCCTCCATCTGGGCGATCGTCACGGCGACGGTCGTCTCCTTCCCTTCCCGGAGCAGCCGCACGTCCACGGTCTTCCCGGGCTTCGTCAAGGCCACGACCTGCGGCAGGTCGTGCTGGTCCCGGATCTCCTTCCCTTCGAACCCCACGATCACGTCCCCGGAGCGGATCCCCGCCTTCTCCGCCGGGCCGCCGGAAGTCACATCGGACACCAGCGCCCCCTGCCGGCCGGGGATCCCGAGGCTCTCGGCCGTCTCGGGGGTGAGCCGCTGGATGTAGACCCCGAGCCACCCGCGCGTTACCTTCCCCTTCTCCTTCAACTGATCGAGGACCGACTTGGCGAGCTGGATCGGCGTCGCGAACCCGATCCCCTGCCCGCCCTGGATGACCGCCGTGTTGATCCCGACGACCTCGCCCTTCAAGTTGAACAGGGGGCCTCCCGAGTTTCCCGGGTTGATCGAGGCGTCGGTCTGGATGAAGTCGTCGTACGGCCCGGAGCCGATGATCCGCCCCTTGGCGCTGACGATTCCCGCCGTCACGGTGTGGCCGAGCGCGAACGGGTTGCCGATCGCCACGACCCACTCGCCCACTTCGAGTTTGTCGGAGTCGCCCAACGCCACGTAAGGAAGCTTCTTCTTCCCGTCGATTTTGATCAGGGCGATGTCGATCTTCGGGTCGGTTCCGACGATCTTCGCCTTGAACTGCTCCTTGTCGAGGAGGGTGACCATCACCTCGTCGGCCTTCTCCACCACGTGGTTGTTCGTGAGGATGTAGCCGTCGCTGGAAACGATGAACCCGGATCCGAGCGACCTGCGCTTCTGCTCCCTCGGCATGCGCCCGAAGAATTTGTTGAAGAAATCGTCGAACGGATCTTGCTGGCCGAACGGATTGCGCATCTGGGGGTGGTTGAATTTCACCAACTGGGTAGTGGAGATGTTGACCACCGCAGGGGAGACCTCCCTGAACAGGTGCGGGATGTCGACCGGGACCATCCGAACCCCCGCCGCCACGGGGACCGCCGCCGGCTTCTCCTTGTCGCCCCACAAGGCACGGGCGATCGGCGAGAAATTGAACCCTGCGGACAACACGATCCCTGCGGCTACCGCCGCGAGAACGAGGACGACTACCCTGCTTTTGCGGATCACCGTTGGTCCCCTCCCTTTCCATGCCCCGCGGGGGGCGCGTTGATCATCGCCATGTACCCCATCCGGAGGTGATACAGCCCCTCGCGGAGGACCTCTTCCTCTTCCTTCGTCAGGTTTCCCTTCGTCTTCTCCTGCAGGATCCCGAGGAGATCGATCGCGTCCTTGGCCGCCGGCAGGTCGACCGGGGAGCGTTTCCCGTCGGGCCCCTGGAGCATGCCGAGCCCGGCCATCGCCCCCACCTGCAGGGACTGCACGAGGTCGAGGAAGCGCGGGACGCCCAGCGGTGACGCGCCCTTCCGCGTGTGGCCCTCCCCGCTTTGGACATCCGCGGGTGCAGAACGGTTCCCCTCCGAAGCCGCCGACCCCGGGGGTTTTTCCGCGGGAGGCGGCGAAGGAGGGCTCCCGCCCTCCGTAGCCGCCGATGGAGATCTCTCCTTGGGAGGCGGCGAAGGAGGGATGTCGACGGAAGGTGGCGCCGGCGGCTGTTCCACCCCCCTCCGGTCGATCACCTTGAAACCCTTGTCCTCTTTTTCTTCCGGCATCAGACGCCCACCTTCTGCGTAATGAGAACCACCTCCCCATCGTCCTCCTCGACGAGGAAATGGTCGGTTTCCTTCCACTTCAGCGTGACGGGCACCTTGACCTTCTCGTCGATGGCGCGCTTGAGGAACCGCGCGCCGTACTTGACGGAGAACCCGGCGCGCGCCAGGGCGGCGACGGCCGCGTCGGAGACGACCAGCGTCTTCCCGTGCGTCGCCATCCTCTTCCGGATCGTGTCGATGTACAGCTCGGCGATCCGCCGGACCTCGTCGACGGAGAGGGGCGTGAAGACGACGACGTCGTCGAGCCGGTTGATGAACTCCGGCGTGAACCGGTTCTCGGCCGCCTTCAGCACCGCCTTGCGGACCGGCTCGAAATCGACCGTCCCGGGTCCGAACCCCATCGGGCGGACGAGCTTCGACAGCTCCTCCGCCCCGAGGTTGCTCGTCATGATGATGATCGTGTCGGAGAAGTAGACCTTCTTCCCGCGCCCGTCGGTCAGCCACCCCTCGTCGAACGCCTGGAGGAAGAGGTTGTGGACGTAGGTGTCGGCCTTCTCGATCTCGTCGAGCAGGATCACGGAGTACGGGTTGTCCCTCACCTGGTTCGTCAGGATCCCCCCGCGTTCGGACCCGACGATCCCGCGCGGCATCCCGATCAGCTTGTCGACCGCGAGCGCGCCGTCGCGGTATTCCGACATGTCGACGCGGATCATCTGGCGCTCGTCGCCGAAGAGGTACTCCGCCAGCGCCCTCGCCATCTCCGTCTTGCCGACGCCCGTGGGGCCGAGGAAGAGAAGCACCCCGTCCGGCCGGTAGATGTTCGCCTTGAGGGGGCCCTTGTTCATCCGCAGGGACCTGGCCACCGAGGCGATCGCCTCCTTCTGGCCCACCAGCCGCCGCGAGATCCGCTCCTCGATGTCCCGGAACCGCTCCCCCACGTCCCGGAGGAGGATGTCCGTCGGGTTCTTCGTCTCGGTCGCGATCACGTCGAGCACGTCCTTCCCCGTGACGGCCTTTCCCGCTTCGTCCCGGATCTCGACGCGGACGCACGCGGTGTCGAGCCAGTTGATCACCTTGTCGGGCAGGCGCAGGGAACGGGCGTACCGGTCGGACATGGAAAGGGCGAAGTCGATCGCCTCGTCCAGGACCTCCACCCCGTAGTTCGCCTCGAGGCGGGGCTTGAGGCCCATGAGGATCTCGCGCGTCTCCTCGAGGGTCGGCTCCCCGATCTTCACCACCCGGAACCGCCGGGAGAGCGCCTCGTCCTCCTGGAGGATCTCCTTGTACTCCGTGGCCGTCGTGGCGCCGATCATCTGGACCTCGCCGCGGGCCAGGGCCGACTTGAAGATGTTCGCCGCGTCGGAGGGGACGCCCATGGCGGAGCCCGCGCCGACCAGGGTGTGCGCCTCGTCGATGAAGAGGATGAGGTTCCTTCGCTCCTTGACCTCGGCGATCACCTTCTCGATCCGGTCCTCGAACATCCCGCGGAAGACGGTCCCCGCCACGACCGTGTTCATCTGCAGGTTGACCACGTGGTGCCCCCGGAGCCGCTCGGGCACCCGGTGCGGCTCGTACTCGAGACGCATCGCGAGCCCCTCGACCACGGCGGTCTTCCCCACCCCCGGGTCTCCGAGGATCATCACCGAGTTGGACCGGTCCTTGTGGCAGAGGTATTCGAGGATCCGGTCGATCTCCGGGTCTCGCCCGATGATCGGGGGGATCTTCCCTTCCCGGGCGAGGAGATTCAGGTTCACGGCGAAGGTCCGAAGGTTCGCCGGAAGTTCGTACCGCTTGCGGAACTCCTCGACCTTCTCCTCCCGGGTCCGCAGCTGCGCCGCGAACCGGGAGAGGGCGACGGAAGGGTCGACGCCGTAATTCTTGAGGATTCGCGCCGGGATGGAGTGGACCTCGTGGAAGATGCCGAGGAACAGGTCGGAGGCGTCGATCTGGCCGCGGCGGTTCCGCTGCGCCGTCTCCCACGCGACCCGGAAGACCTGCTTGGTCGCCGGCGGGACCTTCAGTCCGACTCCCAGGTACTGCCGCGAGATGTTCAGGTGCTCGGCGAGGGAAAAGAGAACCGCCTCGACGTTCAGCCCGATCGCCGCCATCAGCTCCTGGAACATCGTCTTCTCCTGGTCGGCGAAGGCGATGAACAGGTGCTCGAGTCCGAGATAATAGTGATGCCGCCGCTGCGACTCCTCGATCGAGGCGTTCAGCATCCGGTGCCCCGACTCGGAGAGCTTTTCCCGGTAGAACGAGATCTCCATCATCAGCGGATCCGCCCCCGCATCGCCATCAGGCGCGCGACCCGTTCCTCCACCGGAGGGTGGGTGCTGAAGAGGCGCGTGAGTCCGCCGCCGGCCAGCGGGCTCATGATGAACATGTGGGCCGTCGCGGGAGACGCCTGCATCGGCACCTGCCGGGACACGCCCGAGATCTTCTCGAGGGCGTGCGCGAGCGCCTCGGGCTTCCCGCAGAAGCGGGCGCCGGTCTCGTCGGCCAGGTATTCCCGAGAGCGCGAGACGGCCATCTGCACCATCATCGCCCCGAGAGGCGCGAGGATCGCCATCACGAGGAGCTGCAGCCCCCCGCCCCCCCCGCGGTCGTCCCGCCCGCCGCCGAAGATCGCGGCGAAACGCGCCATATTGGCCAGCAACATGATCGCCCCCGCCAGGGTGGCCGCCACGGTGCCGATGAGGATGTCCCGGTTCCTCACGTGGGCCATTTCGTGCGCGAGCACGCCTTCAAGCTCCTCCGGCGAGAGCACCCGCAGGATCCCCTCGGTCACCGCCACCGCGGCGTGGGCCGGGTTGCGGCCCGTCGCGAAGGCATTGGGCGACGCCTCGGGAAGGATGTACACCTTCGGCATCGGCACCCCGGCCGCCAGGGCGAGCCGTCGAACGATCCCGTGGAGCTGCGGCGATTCGGCTTCCGTGGCCTCCCGCGCGCGGTACATCCGCAGGACGATCTTGTCGGAAAACCAGTACGAACCGACGTTCATGACGATCGCCAGCCCGAAGGCGAAGAGCATCCCGGACTGTCCCCCGATCGCCTTTCCCACGAGCACGAACAGGACCGTGAGGACCGTCAGCAGGAGCGTCGTTTTCAGCGTGTTGCCCATGGTTCCTCCTTGCCTCCCCTGCCTCATATTGATTCCATTATAGGCTTTTCAGTTCCAATGGCCCCGGGGATCCTTCTCCTCGAACCCGGCGATGCGGTCCACCAGCCGGAGGAACTCCTCCGGCGGCGAAGACGGGACGACCACCTGGAGGACGACGTACTGGTCTCCCCGTTCCGCCGTGCCTGGGGTCGGGACGCCCCTCCCCTTGAGCCGCAGCTTCCTGCCGCTGGAGGAGCCGGGGGGGATCGTCACGGTGACCGTCCCGTCGACGGTCGGCACCTCGATCTTCGCCCCCTTGACCGCTTCCGAGAAGCGGATCGGGGCTTCGAGGAGGATGTCGTTCCCCTCCCGGCGGAAGTACGGGTGCGCCAGCATGCGCAACTCGACCTGCAGGTCGCCGCCTTCCCCCGGAGCCGCCCGTTCCTCCCCCTTCGAAGGGACACGGATCGTGGCGCCGTCCCTCGCCCCCGCGGGGATGCGGATCTTGACGCGCTCCTCGGATTCGGTCACCCCTCGTCCAAAGCACGCCGGGCATCCACGGCGCCCCACGCGGCCGGTTCCCCCGCACTGCCCGCACACGCGGGGTCGGGGATACCGGATCTCCCGGACCGCCCCCCGGACCATGTCGAGGAAGTCGACGGGCAGCTCGACCCGGATGTCGCTCCCCCGGCCGGGGTGGGAAAACCTCGACCCCCCGCCGCGAAGCATGTCGCCGAGGATATCCCCGAAGTCGAACGACTCCGCCTGGAACCCGCCGGGGACGTGCCCCGCGCCGCCGAACGGGCCGGCGCCGTGGATGCCGCCCGCGAATCCCCCATGGCGGATCGCGTCGTACTCCTCGCGCTTCTTCCGGTCGCTCAGGACCTCGTGGGCCTCGTTCGCCTCCTTGAAGCGCGACTCGGCCGCCTTGTCGCCCGGGTTGACGTCCGGATGGTGCTTCTTCGCCAGACGCCGGAACGCCTTCCGGACCTCCTCCGCCGAGGCGCGATCCGAGACCCCCAGGATCCGGTAATAATCCTTTTTCGGGTCCATCAGGCTCTCCCTGCGGCGTCGCCGGCCCCCTCGGGGCCCGCCCCGGGGGGAATCCGGCCGTTACGCGCCGTCACTTCACGTCGACGGTGATCTGCTTCGGCTTCGCCTGCTCCCGCTTCCCGAGGCGCACCTCGAGGATGCCGTCCTTCATCGCGGCGCGGACCTTTCCGGCGTCCACGGTGCCCGGAAGCGTGAAGGACCGGTGGAAGGCGCCGTAGGTGCGCTCCACCCGGTGGTAATTCTCCTCCTTTACCTCCCGCTCGAACTTCCGCTCCCCGTGCAGCGTCAGCACGCCGTTCTCGACCTCGACGCGGACCTGGTCCTTCGCGAGGCCCGGAACCTCGGCCTTGACGATGATCTCGTCCCCGGTCTCGAAGATGTCCACGGCGGGAGACCACGTCCCGACCCCCGGCTGCTCGCCGCGATACAGCGGCGACCCGAAGGTCTCCTCGAACACCCGGTTCATCCGGTTCTGCAGCGACGACAACTCCTTCATCGGGTCCCAAAACCGCACGATCGCCATGGTCCTCCTCCTCTCCCCCGCCGTCGGCTGGCCGCCGCCGCGGGTCGCGTTGATGTATGACCCGCCTACTTCTTCGCGGGATCCTCGTACTCGGCGTCGACGACGTCGCCTTCGGGAGCCTTCCCCTCCCCGGGAGCGCTCCCTCCCCCGGCCGCCCCCTCGCCCTGCGCGGAAGACGCCTGCTTGTACATGTGCTCCGCGAGAGCGTGGGATTCGTGGATCAGCTTCTCGGCCGCGGCCTTGAGCACGGCCTCGTCCTCCGACTTCAATGCCTCCTTCGCCTCCGCGAGCGCGGCCTCCACCTTGGCCGCCGTCTCGGCCGGGACCTTGTCCCGGTGCTCCTTCAACGTCTTCTCCGTGTTGTACACCAGCGAATCGAGGTGGTTGCGCGCCTCGATCCCCGCCTTCCGCTTCCGGTCCTCCTCCGCGTGCGCCTCGGCCTGCTTCACCATTTCGTCGATATCCTTCTTTTCCAACCCGGTCGTCGCGGTGATCGTGATCTTCTGCTCCTTCTGCGTCCCCTTGTCCTTCGCGTTCACATGAAGGATCCCGTTCGCGTCGATATCGAAAGTCACCTCGACCTGCGGCACGCCGCGGGGCGCCGGCGGGATCCCGTCGAGGTGGAACCGCCCGAGCGTCCGGTTGTCCCCGGCCATCTCGCGCTCCCCCTGGAGGACGTGGATCTCCACGCTCGGCTGGCTGTCCGACGCGGTGGTGAAGACCTCGCTCTTGCGGACGGGGATCGTCGTGTTCCGCTCGATCAGCTTCGTCATCACGCCGCCCAGCGTCTCGATCCCCAGCGACAGCGGGGTCACGTCGAGGAGGAGCAGGTCCTTCACCGTCCCGCCGAGCACGCCGGCCTGCACCGCCGCGCCCGCCGCGACGACCTCGTCGGGATTGACGCCCTGGTGCGGATCCTTTCCGAAGAACTTCTTCACCATCTCCACGACCTTCGGGATGCGGGTCGAGCCGCCCACGAGGACGACCTCGTCGATCCTGCCGACGGGGACCCCCGCGTCGCGCACCGCCATCTCGCACGGCTTCAGCGTCCGGTCGAGGATGTCCTGGACCATCTGTTCGAACTTCGCCCGGGAAAGCTTCAGCTGCAGGTGCTTCGGCCCCGACGCGTCCGCGGTGATGAACGGAAGGCTGATCTCGGTCTCCATCACGGAGGAGAGCTCGATCTTGGCCTTCTCCGCCCCCTCCTTCAGCCGCTGGAGGACGGTGCGGTCCTTCGACAGGTCGATCCCCTGGTCCTTCCGGAACTCGGCGATGATCCACTCGATCAGCCGCTGGTCGAGGTTGTCTCCGCCCAGGTGGGTGTCCCCGTTCGTCGACTTCACCTCGACCACGTTGTCCCCCACTTCGAGGATGGAGATGTCGAAGGTGCCGCCGCCGAAGTCGAAGACGGCGATCAGCTCGTTCTTCTTCCGGTCGAGGCCGTACGCAAGCGCCGCCGCCGTGGGCTCGTTGATGATCCGGAGCACGTCGAGGCCGGCGATCGTACCGGCGTCCTTCGTCGCCTGGCGCTGGGAGTCGTTGAAGTAGGCGGGAACGGTGATGACCGCCTGCTTCACCTCCTCGCCGAGGTATGTCTCCGCCGCTTTTTTCAGCTTCCCGAGGATCATCGCGGAGACCTGCTGCGGGGTGAACTCCTTCCCCCCGGCGAGGATCCGCGCGTCCTGGTTCTCCCCCTTGACGACCTTGTACGGCACGAGACGGACCTCCTCGCCCACCTCGTCGTACCGCCGCCCCATGAACCGCTTGATGGAGAAGACGGTGTTCTCCGGGTTCAGCACCGCCTGGCGCTTCGCCACCTGGCCGACGAGGATCTGGCCGTCCTTGCCGAACCCGACCACCGACGGCGTGAGCCGGCCCCCCTCCTCGTTGATGAGAACCTTCGGCTCGCTCCCCTCCATCACCGCCACGACGGAGTTCGTCGTCCCCAGGTCGATCCCGATGATCTTCGCCATCTTCGTTGCTCCTTCCCCGTATGTATTATGGTCAAGCGTGTCCCGGCATCGCGGCACCACAAACCTTGCGGTCCGAAATGAAACAAGTCCCGTGCCAACCGATCCAAGTACGGACGCATAGTGCAACCCATTGATTATCAAGTAGAACTATGAGGAAGGAATTTCACCGCGACATGAAACAAGATAGATCCGTGCCATTTAGGCACGCATGCAATGCCTTATTGGCAGGCTGACGGATAGGGGCGAATTGGGAGCTTACTGGAAGTCGCTGAGGCTACGGGACTCGCCCTTCGGCTGCGCCGCCTCGGAGGGCGGGGCTCCGTTCGTGGCTCGCCGTGCGGTGAACCTGCACGGCTGCGCACCGGCCTCCAGGGCTCCATTCCCTCAGAGGCCTGCCCACTGTGCCCCCCGTTCTTCCTGCTGCGGGGGTACCCCGGCAGCGCGAAGCTCGTACCGGGGCGCCCCCCCTCCTGCGGCGACTCCGCCGGACCCTCCCGTTGCGTGCGCCTTCCGTGCTGTCTCCCCGATACGTTACCGTATTCATGAATTGAAGCACTCAGTCGATGCCGTACTCCTTGACCTTGCGGTGGAGGGTACGCAGGCCGATGCCGAGGTGCTTCGCCGCCAGGGTCTTGTTTCCCCCCGCCTGGACGAGGGCGGCGCGGACGGCGTCCCGCTCCAGTTCGCCGAGCGTGCGGGAGGCGGGCAGGGGGATCGGGTCGGCGGCCGTCGGGGGGAGGAACGCCTGCGTCACCTCGGAGGGAAGGTCGTCTGGACCGATCGCCTCCCCCTGCGCGACGAGGGTCGCGGTCTCCAGGGCGTTGCGGAGCTGGCGGACGTTCCCGGGCCATCGGCAGGCGAGCAGGCTTTTCAGCGCCGCGGGCGAAAGCCGCTTCGCGGGAATCCCGTTCTCCTTCCCGATCAGCGCGAGGAAGTGGTCGCACAGCTTCGGGATGTCCTCGCGGCGCTCCCGCAGCGGCGGGACGACGATGTTGAAGACGTTCAGACGATAGTACAGGTCTTCGCGGAACGCCTTCGCCTCCACCCGTCCTTTCAGGTCCTGGTTCGTCGCCGCGATGATCCGGACGTCCGCGTGGATCACCTGCGACCCGCCGACCCGCATGACCTCCTTCTGCTCGATGGCGCGCAGGAGCTTCGACTGGATCGCCGGGGACACGTCCCCGATCTCGTCGAGGAAGAGCGTCCCCCCCTCGGCGTTCTCGAACTTCCCGGGCCGGGAGGCGGTCGCTCCCGTGAACGCCCCTTTCTCGTGGCCGAAGAGCTCGGACTCGAGGAGCGTCTCCGGGATCGCGGCGCAGTTCAACGGCAGGAACGGCTGGTCCGCGCGGGGGCTCAGCCCGTGGACCCCCCGGGCGACCAGCTCCTTCCCCGTGCCGCTTTCCCCGGTGATCAGGACGTTCATGCGGGTCGGGGCGACCAGCCGGATCTTCCGCAGGACCTCGTCCATCGCGCGGGAGGATCCGACGATCCCCTCGATCCCGAGCGGCCGGCCGGACTCCTCGCGAAGCCGCTCGATCTCCCGGCGCATCCCGCGCTCCTTGAGCGCCTTGAAGACGGCGGCCCGCAGGCGGGGAATCTCCACGGGCTTCAGGAGGAAATCCGAGGCCCCGGCGCGGACCGCCTCGATCGCCCCATCGACGGTGCCGTAGGCCGTCAGGATGACCACCGGGACGTCCGGGATCTTCTTCGTGACGTGACGCAGCACCTCGAGGCCGGTCAGGCCGGGCATCCGCAGGTCGGTGACGACGACGTCGCCCCCCTCGGCCTCGACGCGCGCCAATCCCTCCCGCGGGTCGGCGAAGGGGAAGACGTCGAACCCGTCGCGGCGCAGGGAGGTCACGACGCTTTGCAGGCTGTCGGCGTCGTCGTCGAAGACGAAGACGCGGCCCTTCTCCTTCTGGTTCACCGACCCCCTCCCTGCGGCAGCGCGAGCGGCAGGCGGCCGGGGAACATCGCCCGGAACTGCTCCTCGAACAGGAGCGCGACGGTCATCGTGGTCCCCTGGCCCTCCCGGCTGCGGACGTAGATCGCTCCCCCGTGCTGCCGCACGATCTGCCGGACGATCGGAAGCCCCAGGCCGCTCCCGTTCTTCCGGGTGGTGTAGAAGAGGCGGAAGATGCTGCGGCG
>Ga0326597_10002564_pt1 | contig 26961 bp, 23 predicted proteins | sample RVTome_12_FD_203789 | JGI IMG/M metagenome (GOLD analysis project Ga0326597, IMG submission 203789) | Soil microbial communities from uranium-contaminated site in the Upper Colorado River Basin, Wyoming, United States - RVT100D185 | ecosystem: Environmental > Terrestrial > Soil > Contaminated >... | reverse complement strand
AGCTTGGCCGCCGCCCCGATACGCGTGATCCACAACCCGCGAAAGGTCCGTTTCTTGACCCGACGGTCCCGGTAAGCGAACGCCAGGGAGCGCTCGACGGTCTCGCGCGCGGACCGGTAGAGTCGGCCGCGGCCCCCGACGTACCCCTTGGCGAGTTTCATGATCTTCTTGCGTCTTTGTCTCGATTTGCTTCCACCTTTGGCTCTTGGCACGTTGGAAACTCCTTCCTTGCAACAGTACTGAGTTACGAGTCCTGAGTCCTGAGTTAACGGGATTTAATCCGGCCCTCAGCACTCATTACTCAGCACTCAGCACTGTTTACAGATACGGTATTAATCTTCGGATATTTTTAGTTTCGACGGCCGAAACCAGCGCCCCTTGGCGCAGGTGCCGCTTGCGTTTCTTGCCCTTGCTCGAAAGTAGGTGGCTCTTGAATCCTTTGTTTCTCTTGACCTTGCCACTGCCCGTCACCCTGAATCTCTTGGCTGCGGCCCGGTTGGTTTTGATTTTCGGCACTTTTGTCTCCTCTAGCTTGTTGATTTTGACCTGACTATTTTGGCGTCAAGAGCATCGCCATGCTCCGCCCTTCCAAGCGTGGCGCGATGTCAACCTTGGCGATGTCCTGGACCTGATCAACTACTCCGCTGAGCATTTGCCTGCCTAATTCCGGGTGGGTAATTTCCCGCCCGCGAAAGAAAACCGAGACTTTGACCCGTTGGCCGCGCTCGATAAACTGACGAATGTTTCTCACCTTATGCACTACGTCATGCCGGTCGGTGCGCGATCCCATTTTGACTTCCTTGATTTCGACAACGGTGTGTTTTTTCGGCCCGTGCGCTTTCTTCTTTTGCTCGTAACGGAATTTGCCGTAATCCATCATACGGCATACCGGCGGCTGCGCTTCCGGGGCCACCTCCACCAAGTCCAGTTCCAGCGCCTCTACCTGCTTTAGGGCTTCGTACAGCGCCATGACCCCCAGTTGTTCCCCTTCCGCGCCGATGACCCGGACCTCACGGGCGCGAATTTGATGATTGATCCTCGCTTCTCTAGCGATAAAACACCTCCGTTTGTAATAGGCCTGCCATCCTTTTTATGCCGCCCCCATTTCTTGTGCAACCTCGGACTCGAGGCGCCGGATGAAATCAACCAGCGGTGTCGGCGGCAGGTTTTCCCCGCCGCGCCGGCGCGGTGCCAGCGTCTCCGCCGCGACCTCCTTGTCACCGATGACGACGGCGTAAGGAATCTTTGCCATCTGCGCTTCGCGAATCTTGTAGCCGAGCTTTTCGTTTCGCCCGTCCAATTCGACCCGCCAGCCCTGATCCCTCAATTGCTCGAATACCTTCTTACCATATTCCTTGTGATCATCGGTAACGGTCAGAATCCGTACCTGCACCGGCGCCAGCCAGAGCGGAAAAGCGCCGGCGCAATGCTCGATGAGTATTCCCATGAAGCGCTCGATGGAGCCGAGCAGCGCCCGATGAATCATCACCGGCCGCTCCTCGTTGCCCCCGGGAGCAGTGTAAACCAATTCGAACCGTTCAGGCATAAAGAAATCCAGTTGCATGGTGGCCAGTTGCCAACCGCGTTTGAGGGCGTCCAGAACCACGAAGTCGATCTTCGGTCCGTAAAACGCGCCGTCCCCGGGATTGACCTGGTACTCGATTCCTTCATGGTGAAGCGCTTGGGTCAGGGCGGCTTCCGCCTTCTCCCAGACCTCCGGATTTCCAATGAAGTCCTTGGGCCGGGTGGACAGCTTCACCTGCATCTCGTTAAACTGAAAGGTGCGATAAACCTCGCGCAGCATTTTAATCAGGTCGCCGATCTCCGGCTCGATCTGCTCGGGCGCGCAGAAGATATGGGCGTCGTCCTGGGAAAAAGAACGGACTCGGGTAAGACCGCTGGTCACGCCGGAGCGCTCGTAGCGATGCAAGCGGCCAAAATCGGCGATCCTGAGCGGCAAGTCGCGATAGGAACGTTTTTTCGAGGCGTAGATGAACGTATGGCCCGGGCAGTTCATCGGCTTCACGCCGAACTCCCGCTCATCCACGCGGGTAAAATACATGCTATCGCGATAATGATCGTAGTGGCCCGAGCGGTGCCAGAGCTCGACGTCGAGGATTTGCGGCGTAATCACCTCTTCGTAGCCATAGCGCCGGTAGAGACGGCGCACATAGGCGATCAACTCATTATAAACAACTGCCCCTTTGGGGTGAAAGAACGGGCTGGCCGGGGCGATCGGTTGGAAACTGAACAGGTCCAGCTCGCGCCCGAGCTTTCGGTGGTCGCGCTTCTTTGCTTCTTCGAGCAATCTTAGATGTTCTTTTAAGGCTTCCTTCGAGTGCCACGCCGTGCCGTAAATCCGCTGCAACATTTCATTCTGTTCGTTGCCGCGCCAGTAGGCGCCGGCGACGCCGGTGAGCTTGAACGCGCGCACTGCGTTCGTAGAAGGCACATGGGGACCCCGGCATAGATCGACCCAATCGCCCTGTCGGTAAAGCGAAACGGTATCTTCCGGGATGCCTTCGATGATCTCGACTTTATAGTCCTCCCCCATTTTGCGGAACATTTCGATCGCCTCGCCGCGCGCAACTTCTTCCCGGGTAATTTTCAATTTCGCCTGCGCCAGCTCCGCCATGCGTTTCTCGATCTTCTCCAGTTCCTCTTGCGAGAATGCCTCGGCTCTTTTGAAATCATAGTAAAATCCGTTTTCGATGGTCGGACCGATCGTTACCTGGGTGCCGGGAAATAAACTCTGAACCGCCTGTGCCATCAGATGAGCGGTGGAATGGCGCAAAACATCGAGGCCTTCCGGGCTGTCCACCGATATCCATTCCACCGCGCAATTGTTTTCGAGCGCGCGGCTCAAATCCACGAGATGGCCATCGACTTTGGCAGCGACAACGTCCTTTTTCTTGCCGTCCGTCGGCGACATCAATTCGTCGATCCGGACGCCGCGGCGGACCTCCATCGATTCACCGCCCGGCAGTGTCACTTGAATATTTTCCATCCCGGTCAGCTAAAGAAGAATGGTAGGCACGGGCAGGATTGAACTGCCGACCTCTTCCGTGTCAAGGAAGCGCTCTCCCACTGAGCTACGTGCCTGCGAACTTGGACAGGCTCGACCGTCAAGGGTCTTTTGCCGGATGACACGACCGTTCATGCGTTTAATGCGGTTGGTAGATTGCTTTACCGTAATGCAGCGGCGCCGATTCACTTGGGTTAGAATAGTGCAAGAGATCGATTTTACTATCAATTTTTCCGTGATATGTCAACCTATACGGGTGATCGAAGGAGCCCGGCTCTGCAACCAGATGAGGCCCCGGTAGACGTACTGGAGGCCGGACACGACGGTAGCCGCGGTTGTGAGGGCGATGAGGGACATGTTCAGCCGCGGGTCGATAAGTCGCGAATCGTGCAGCGAAAGCAAGGCAACGCCCAGAGTGAACAACTGAAGAAAGGTGCTACATTTCCCGATGAAACTCGGCTTCGCGGGAAAGCGTTCTTCGACTAACAAATACATGACAGAATAGCCCAGGAGTATGACGACATCCCGGCTCACCACCACGACGGCGAACCACATGGGAATACCATCGATCAAACCGAGCATGACGAACGACGCGAAAACGAGCAATTTATCCGCCACCGGGTCTAAATACGCGCCCAATGCCGTCTGTTGATTCATCAACCGCGCCGCAAGCCCGTCCAAAAAATCCGTCACGCCGCCGATGATGAAGACGATCAAGGCTTCGCCGTAGCGGTGATATGCCAGATACACGAGGAAAAAAGGTATAGTCAGAATCCTGATCAGAGTAAGAAAATTGGGGAGGTTGAGCATTTTAATTCGGCACCGGCGCTAGGCTGCGACCCCGGTCGGTGCGCAGCAGCTTGCGCATCTGCCCGGCCAATTTCGGCGTCACAAGGGCGGTCACGTAAATCTGGTCGCCGTCATAGCGCTCTTCGACGATCCGGCCGCGTTCGCGCAACAACGACAATAATCCGCCCTGGGACGCGCTGAAGCAGGCATGAAAACCCTCTTTCCCATGCTCCAGAATGCCGCCGATCGTTTCCAGCAACTCGGCGATGCCGGTTCGGTTCAGCGCAGAAATCGGACAGACTCCTGCCACTCCCCTATTCTTAAGCTTTTGCACCGGCACCGTCGCAACCGCGTCGATCTTGTTCGGTGCCAAGATCACCGGGACTTCGCCCGCGCCGATTTCGTCGAGGACTTCCTCGATAACCTGGACTTGCTCCTCGAAAAGCGGATTCGTCATATCGACGAGATGCAAGAGCAGATCGGCGCTACGCACCTCTTCCAACGTGCTCTTGAACGCTTCGATCAGAGAATGAGGTATCTTATTGATGAAACCGACGGTGTCCACCAGCATCACCTTATCGCCGTTGGGCAAGCGCAGGGCGCGCGTCGTCGGATCCAAAGTCGCAAATAGCTTGTCTTCGACGAAAACTCCGGCCCGGGTAAGCGTGTTCATCAACGTGGACTTGCCCGCGTTGGTGTATCCAACCAACGCAACGCTCGCGAAAGGAACTTCATCGCGCTCTTTGCGCTGCAGCGTGCGGGTGCGCTCGACGGTTTTCAGCCTCTTTTTCAAGTGGCCGATCCGTTCGCGAATCCTGCGCCGGTCCACTTCCAACTGGGTCTCGCCAGGGCCGCGGGTCCCGATGCCGCCGCCAAGGCGGGAAAGGTGCGTCCATTGGCGCGTCAGGCGAGGCAACAGGTACTCAAGTTGGGCCAGCTCGACCTGCAGCTTGCCTTCGTTGCTGCGCGCCCGGCGCGCAAAGATATCGAGTATCAATTGACTGCGGTCGATCACGCGAATATTGAAGGCCGTTTCCAAATTGCGCTGTTGGGCGGGGGTGAGATCCTCGTCGACGATGACCAGATCGGGATGAAGCTCGCGCACTCCGGCCTGAATTTCCTCGACCTTGCCGCGCCCGATCAAAGTCGCCGGGGTGACGTTTTTAAGTTGTTGCGAATATTTTTGCAGCACGCGCGCGCCGGCGGTCTCAGCCAGGCGTTCGAGCTCTTCGAGGTTATACTCCAAGGGCAGGTCATGGTTTTGCGACGGCAACACAACCCCCACCAGGACGGCGTTTTCCTTCAGATGCTGCCGATTGGAATTGACTTGTTTCAAGAGTCCTAAGTGTGGAAGCTGACGCGCGCGCCGAAGAGCTGCTCGACGCTCGCTTCGAGCTCGGGTGTCAACCCGACCCGCACCTGATCCGGTAGCTCGATGATCGTTTCCTGGTTCGCTTTGGAGTGCAGATGGAGATAGACGGCGCTGCGGCCGGGAAAGTCGAGGAGCGTATCACGCAGCCGCACCAGCTCATCTGCGGATACTTCCGATTCCTGAACGTAAAGGTGCACTTTGTCGCCGTTCCCATTGGCTTTTTCATGGCCATTGCCGTGCGACCGCGCCTTGGCGGCGACCTCCGAAAGCGGACGGATCTCATTGGCGATGACCTGGATACGCTCCTCGCCGACTTCCATCCGCCCCTTGACAAAGATCGGATCATCCGCGCCGATCAGCTCCGCGCACTTGCGGTAGACATCCGGCCAGGCGATCACTTCGATGAAGCCCGTTTTATCTTCCAGGTTAAAGCTGCCGTAACGCTCGCCCTTTTTCGTGTTCCGAAGTCGAAGAGCCGAGACGATACCGGTCAACTTGACTTCCCCCGCGGCGGCTTTCTCTTTTAATGCCGAAATCGTCCCGCTGGCGATTCGTTTGGTCATACTGTCGTACTTGTCCAGGGGGTGGCCCGTAATGTAGAAACCCAACGCTTCCTTTTCGAAAACCAGCGATTCGGACTGCGACCATGCTTCGACCGGCGGATAAACATCGCCCGGTTTCTTACCTCCTTTGGCCGGAGCGCCAAGCAAGGCGAAGATATCGATCTGGTTGCTCTGCTGATCCCGTTGGTGCCCCTGGCCCGCCTTCATGGCTTCGTCCAGAGCGGCGAGCATGCGGGCCCGGGGAACCTCGGTGGAGTCGAAGGCGCCGCACTTGATCAGGCTCTCGATCACGCGCCGGTTCACCGCGGTCAAATCGACCCGCCGGCAGAAATCGAACAACGACTCGAATGCGCCGTTTTTCTGGCGGCTTTGCAAGATGCCTTCGACGGCTTTCTCTCCGACGTTCTTGACCGCCGCCAATCCAAAACGAATCTTGTCGCCCACCGGGGTAAAATCCGAGAGGCTCTCGTTGATATCGGGAGCGAGCACTTCGATCTTTTTGCCGCGGCACTCGGCGAGATTCTTGATCACCTTGTCCGTGTCGCCCATTTCCCACGTCATCAGCGCCGACATGAACTCCACCGGATAATGAGCCTTGAGGTAAGCGGTTTGATAGGAGACCAGGGCGTAAGCCGCGGAGTGGGACTTGTTGAATCCGTAGCGTGCGAAGGTCTCCATCTGGTCGAAGATCTCGGTTGCTCTCTTCTCGTCGATCTTCTTCTTTTTGGCGCCCTCGACGAAGCGCTCGCGCTGCGCTGCCATCTCTTCGGGATCTTTTTTGCCCATGGCTCGCCGCAGAATATCCGCGTCGCCCATGCTGTAGCCGCCGAGCACCTGGGCGATCTGCATGACCTGCTCCTGGTAAACGATCACGCCCTGGGTATCTTTGAGAATCGTTTCCAGCAGAGGATGGAGGTATTTGCTCTTTTCCTTGCCGTTCTTGCGCTTGATGTATTCCTCGGCCATGCCGCTGTCGAGCGGCCCCGGCCGGTACAGCGCCAGGATCGCCACCAGATCTTCAAAGCAGTTGGGGCGAATTTTCACGGTCATCTCGCGGATACCCGTGCTTTCCAGTTGGAACACTCCCGTGGTGTTGCCGTCGCAGAGGAGCCGATAGGTCTTCTTGTCGTCCAGGGTCAGGCGGTTCAAATCGATCTTTTCGCCGCTCGTCATCTCGATCAGACCCAAGCAATCGTGGATCAGCGACAGAGTCTTGAGCCCGAGAAAGTCGAACTTCACCAGGCCGATCTTCTCCACGCTGCCCATGTCGAACTGGGTGACGATGCCCCCTTCCTTATCGACGAACAGCGGCAGATGATCCACCAGCGGCAGATTCGACAGCACCACGCCCGCCGCGTGCGTGGAGGCATGACGCACCAAGCCTTCGAGGCGCAGGGCGTGATCGATGAGATTCTTGATCCGCGCATCGCCTTTGATCAACTCCTGGAGCCGCGGCTCCATCTTGATCGATTCGGTAAGCGGATGATCAAAGCCTTGTTTGGGCGCAGGGATGAGCTTGGCGATGGCGTCGGTTTCCGCAAAGGAAAAACCCAAAGCGCGCCCGACGTCCTTGATGGCGGCCTTGGCTTTGAGGGTTCCGAACGTGGCGATCTGGGCGACGCGGTCGGCGCCGTATTTGTCCTTGACGTATTGAATGACCTGGGCCCGGCCACGAATGCAAAAATCGACGTCGATATCCGGCATGGAGCGCCGCTCGGGATTGAGAAAACGCTCGAACAACAGCACATGGCGAATCGGATCGAGGTCGGTGATATTGAGCGCATAGGCGACCAGGCTTCCGGCCGACGATCCCCGGCCCGGACCTACTGGAATGCCGCTGCGCTTGGCGTAATTGATAAAGTCCGCGACCACCAGAAAGTACCCGGGAAATTGCATGCGCTTGATGACGTCCAGCTCGTATTCGAGCCGCTCGAGGTAAGCTTTTCGCGTCTCCGGATCGGTCACGCCCTGAAGCCGTTCTTCCAAGCCCTGGTGCGCCAGCTCATCGAGGTAATCGTCGAGCGTTATTTTCTTGGGCGGGGTAAACGCCGGGAAATGATATTTACCAAACTCGATCTCGACGTTGCAGCGGTCGGCGACCTCGAGGGTCCTTTCCACCGCCTGCGGGCAGTACGCGAAACCTGCTTTCATCTCCTCGGCTGATTTGAGGAACAGCTCGTCGGTTTCCATCTTGAGGCGGTTCTCTTCGCTGACCGTTTTGCCGGTCTGCACGCAGAGCAAAACATCGTGGGCAGGATAATCATCCCGCTCGCCGTAGTGGCAGTCGTTGGTGGCGACCACGGGAAGCGACAAATCCTTGGCCAGCTCGACCAGCAGCGGGTTGACCCTTTCTTGCTCCGGCAGTTTGTTGTCCTGAATCTCGATGTAGTATCGGTCGCTGAAAATCGACGCGTAGGTTTCCGCGGTTGCCTTGGCCTTTTCGACGTTGCCCGCGCAAAGGGCTTGCGAGACTTCGCCTTGCAGGCAGGCGCTCAAGGCCATCAGCCCGCCGTTGAATTCTCTGAGCAGTTCCTTGTCCACCCGCGGCTTGTAGTAGAAGCCTTCCATGTAGCCGCGGGAGACGAGCTTGCAGAGATTACGGTAGCCCTCCTGGTTCATCGCCAGAAGAATCAGATGATTGTTGTACTCCTTGGGACCCTTGTCGATGCCTTTTCTCTCGAACCGGCTATTCGGCGCGACGTAAATCTCGCAGCCGATGATCGGCTTGATGCCGTGGCTCATCGCTTCGCGGTAGAATTCGATGGCGCCGAACATGTTGCCATGATCGGTCATGGCCACCGCCGGTTGCTTGAGCGCCTTGATGCGCTGGAGCAGTTTATCGACTTTATTGGCGCCGTCGAGCAGGCTGTATTCGGTGTGGCAGTGAAGATGAACGAAACGGGAATGTTCCATGGAGCTATTCATTCATTAGCACAAAGACTTCTTTCTCTCAATTCTCTTTTCCGATGTTTCGCTCATGAGTTATCCACAGACCGTGGCCATAGCCCGCCAGCGACGAAGTCCTCCAATATTCGGCCGAGGATGTTGGCAAATTGGAACTGCGATCGCTCCTCGGGCTCGATGCTCTTCAACATCCGGCCTTCCCGCAGCGTCAATTCATCCACCGCCTGGTCGATCCGCGACCAATAAATATACTTGACGTTCGGGTAGGCATCGCCTTCAGTGCAGACGTAGGTGCGAAAGAATTTCCAATCCTTCAGCGCCAGCCCCAATTCTTCTTCCACCTCGCGAACCAGAGCTTGATCCGGTGTTTCCTCGCTCTCCAGATGTCCGCCAAAAAAATCCCAGTGATCGGGAAAGGGAATATCGGACTTGTTATCGCGCAGATAGATCAGCAGCCGACCGTTCCGGTCAAAAAGCAGCACTTGGGCGATCTGCCTCATCCCGGCCATGGAACAGACCTGTCATAAGCGAATTTTCGCATAACGACTCATGCCTCCAAGCTAAAATAGGCTCGGCGCAACACAAAGAGGCCCGGACGCGTGAGCGCCGGGCCTCTTTCCTCTCGTCTCAATCGTAATGGTTACCGCTGCTAGGAACCCACCGCTTCCTTCAGCACCGGCTTCTTCGTGGCATTGCCAAGTTTGAGTGCGAGCTCCGCGACTTCGCTTCCCTTGGCGAACCAGACGCCCTCGTGCTTCTTCATATACTGAATGATCTCCTTCAGCGCGCGCCCCCTGCCGGGCCGGCTGGAGATATAAGGATGGAACTGAAAAGGACAGAAGGCGGGGGCGAGTTTCGATTCCTCGTAAAACTCGTCAAACATCCCCTTCCAGATCACCAGCGCGTCGTTGGCATTGCCTGAGTCGCCATGGCCGTAAGCTCGGCCGTCGCCGAAGGGCTGGCGCGGCAGCTCGACCAGCGTCCGTTTCTCATCGTCCCACAGGAACGGCAAGTCGTAGGAAAACGAATTGCTATTCCACAAATAACCGTACTCCATCAGCAGCTCGATGCTGTTAGGACTCTGGGTGCAGGAGCGCCAGCCCACCGGACGCTTGCCGGCGCGTTTTTCGATCATCGCGGTGGTTTTTTCGATAACTTCCCGTTCCTGCTCCTTCGTCAAGTCGCGCGCCACTTCATGGTGGTAGCCGTGGCCCGCGACTTCGTGGCCATGCTGCATGATCGCCTTGACTTGGTCGGGATAGCGCTCGGCGATGCCGCCGCAGGTAAGAAAGGTCGCCTTCACCCCACACTCATCGAGAATTCTGAGAATGCGCCACACCCCGGTGCGCGGACCATACTCCGCCTGAGTCCACTCCTCATGGTTCATGATGCCGTTTTTATTCGGCCGCAAGTCCTCGCCGCCCTGAAAGTCGAAGCTCAACATGACGGCGATGCGCCGCCCCTCCGGCCAACTTAAGTTTTCTTTGATCTGACGTTCCTGAAGCATCGTTCCTCTCCTTTCCGGATTGAGACAATTGCGCCACTGTTTACCCGATCAAACTCGGCATAAGGTAACTCAATCGATACCGCCCAGCAAGCGTAAAATTGCACATGCTTCTATGTCACTCGCGGCTCTTGACGATCGCTCCGCACTGCTCGCACCGGTAACGAACAATACCGCTCCCGACCGTTGCCATTTCCTCAAAGTCGTAACGCTTGCTTCCCGAGTTGGCGAAGCACTCGGGACAAAAACCCTCGCCGACTTCCTCCGCGGCGATGGTTAGGTGACAATTTCGGCAGCGCAGGGTTTTTTTTCTTTCCGGCAACAATTCCAAGGCGCTGTGATTACAGGATGTCATGCGCGTAATCTATCTATCGAATCGTTCCACGGACTCAAAGGTGCCACAGGGAGCGAAAGCCTACGGCGACCACCCGTTCATAGGGCACGGGGCCGGAAAGGTGGCCGACGGATTGAGCGAAGCAGTTGAGACGGATGACCGCTTCCTCGGAAATGACCGGGTCGTAAAACGGCGCGTCGCGTTCGACGATGCGCGTGATCAACGCTCCGGCATCCGCGGGGAATTTTCGCCCGCCTGCTTCGACGGCAAGTTTGGGATCGGCGCGCAGCGCCTTTTGCGCTTTGACGATGGCGCGTACCGCCGCGGCGATACTCTCGGGCTGACGTTCAATGAATTCGTCGGTCGTAACCATACCCGCAAACGTAAAACGGCGGACTTCCGCGGGATCGTCGCCGCGGCGCACGTCGATGAGAATTTTCCCGCCACCGCGGCTGACCGCGGTTTCGGCGCCCATGGCGTTGGCCCAAAAGCCATCGATCTCACCCGCTTCGAGGGCGCGCGCCGCGAACACGCCGAAGGAAACATCGCGGGCCTTCGCTCCCGGCAGTTCGACGAGTCGTAAATCCTTGGCGGGATCGATCCCGGCGCCGATGAGCATCTGTTTGAGGGCTAAGTCCGGCCCTTCCGCCGCGGTAAGCCGCAGCCCCTTTACGGCGTTGAGATCGCCCCGCTTGGCTGCCAGATCGGCGCGCACGACGAGCAGCCATGGAGTTCCTTGAGATAATGCAACGACGATCTTCACTCCTTTCCATTGGGGAAACTCGGTCAGAACATCATGCACCGACCCGGCGATCATTGCGTCGGCGTCGCCGGCGCGTAGCGCTTTGGTTGCGCCGAGCGCTGCGACCAGCTCGATCCGGGCCTCCAGCCCCTCCGCTTTGAAATAACCTAACTCGTCAGCGGCAAGCGCGGGAAAACAGGTGTTGCTGACGAGATCCACTGCGGCGATGCGTAATTTCATCAATTCCTCCTTCGGCGTTTAACTCTTAGCGGCCTGCGCCAACAACTCCAGCTCCTGCCAACGGGCGTAGCGGCTTTCGAGTTCAAGCTTGACCGCTTCGAGGCGGTCGATCGTGGCGGTGATCTTTTCACTCGGTTGTCGGTAAAAATCGGCGTCGCCCATGAGACCGTGCAATGCCGACTGCTCCGCTTCCAGGCTTTCTATCTTCTCCGGCAATGCTTCCAGCTCGCGCTGTTCCTTATAGGTGAGCTTGCGTGGTTTGCCGTTGGACCTATCTTGGGCCGGCGGGCGCACCGGCGCCAGGCCGCTTGGTCGCCTAGAGACCTCATCGCGCTCGGCCTCGACATGCAGCCGATAACGTTCCCAGTCTTCGTAGCCTCCGGTGTATTCGCCGACCTTGCCGTCGCCTTCGAAGACCAGCGTGCTGGTGACCACGTTGTCGAGGAAGGTTCGGTCATGGCTCACCAGCAGCAGCGTGCCTTCATATTCCGCCAGCAGCTCTTCGAGCAATTCAAGAGTATCGACATCGAGATCGTTGGTCGGTTCGTCGAGCACCAGCATGTTGGCCGGCTGGGTGAATATCTTGGCCAAGAGCAGACGGTTGCGTTCGCCGCCGGACAACGCCTGCACCGGCGAGTCGATGCGCTGCGGCGGGAACAAAAAGTCCTTGAGATAGCCGATGACATGGCGCGAGCGGCCGCGCACGGTGACGTAATTGGAGTCGGTCAGGTTCTCGCGCACGGTTTTTTCGGGATCCAAAATCCGGCGGTGCTGGTCAAAGTAGGCGAGTTGCAATCGCGTGCCCATGACGACTTGCCCGCCGCTCGGCATCAGCTCGCCAAGGATGAGTTTAAGCAGCGTGCTCTTGCCCGAGCCGTTGGGCCCGATGATGCCGACCCGGTCGCCGCGCATGATGCGCGTGGAAAGATCGCGGATGACGAGGTCCTGGCCGTAGCCGAAACTGACCCGTCGCAAATCGACGACCAGTTTCCCCGATGTCTCCCCGGCATCGATGTTGAAGTGCGCCCTGCCCTGGACCGAGATCCGCTGCGCATGTTCCTGCCGCAGCGCTTGCAGCGCCCGGACCCGACCTTCATTGCGCGTGCGCCGGGCCTTGATGCCCCCGCGGATCCACGCTTCTTCTTCGGCGAGTTTCTTGTCGAACTTCGCCATGGCGTGGATCTCGATATCGAGAAGCTCGTCCTTCTTGTGCAGGTAGCCATCGAAGTCGCCGGAAAAGGAGATGAGCCGGCCGCGGTCGAGCTCGACGATGCGGGTGGCCAGGTGTCTTAGGAACGTCCGGTCGTGGGTGATGAAAATCAACGCTGCGCGGTGATTCAATAAATATTTTTCGAGCCAGGTGATGGCGCTGATATCGAGGTGATTGGTCGGCTCGTCGAGCAGCAGAAGATCAGGCTCGCTCACCAAGGCGCGCGCCAGCATGACCTGGCGGCGGGTGCCGCCGGAGCAATCGATCAGTGCTTTATCCGCCGGCAGGCTCAGGCGCGTCAAGACCGTTTCGACTTTCTGGTTGGTGTTCCAGCCGTCGAGAGCATCGATGCGTCCGTGCAATTGCGCCAGCCGTGCCAGGATGGCGGGCTCCGCTCCGCCCGCCCGACGCGTCGCCTGATGGTAATCCGCGAGCAGACTTCCCAGTTCTCCGAACCCGGCCGCCACGGATTCGAATACGGTTTGCTCGGTATCGGCCGGCACTTCCTGTTCGAGATGGGCGACGCGCAGCGTGTCCAGGCGCCAGATCTCGCCTTCGTCGGGCAGCGCCGCTCCCGTGATCAAGCGTAGCAGGGTCGTCTTGCCGGTGCCGTTTCTACCGACCAGACAAACCCGCTCGCCCGTTTCGATCTGAAAATCGACGTGGGCCAGCAAAGGGAGATGACCGTAGGCCTTCGAGACATTGTCGAAGCGAAGTAATGTCATGATATCCCGGTTGAGAGATTGTCCCCAAAGAATTGTACCTTAGCAGTTTCCTCGCCCACGCTCAAAATTGCCGAGATATTGCGCTCGCGGAGCCGCTGGCTTAAAGTATGTTTGTGATGCGCTCTTACGTGATCGGGGATATCCACGGCTGTCTTGACGAACTGCGTTACTTGATCGAAGGGCTCCGGCTCGAAGTCGGGGATCGTCTGGTTTTTTTGGGCGATTATATCGATCGCGGGCCTGCCTCAAAGGAGGTCGTCTCCTACTTACTGGAACTCAAGGAGTATGGACCGGCCCTCGATCTCGTCTTCTTGAGAGGCAACCACGAGGATATGCTTTTGTCTTACCTCGGCCTACCGGGAGAATATGGGGACATGTTCTTTTACAATGGCGGCCAGGAAACCTTGGCAAGCTACGGCCTCAGTTCGATGCGGCCGGCACCCAACGAGGCTCTCTCCGTGATGCCACCGGCACATCTGAACTTCTATCAAAGCCTCATCGACTATTACATTATGGGCGATATCCTATGCGTGCACGCGGGTATCAATCCGCTAAAATCATTGGAAGAACAGACGAAATCCGAGCTCCTGTGGATTCGCGACCAGTTCATATACAGCCTGCATCCGCTTCCCTACACGGTGCTCTTCGGTCACACCCCGCAAAAAGAAGTCTTCTTCCATCTCCCGTACAAGATCGGCCTGGATACCGGTCTCGTATACGGCAACAAGCTAAGCTGTCTCGAAACAGAAGAAAAAGTCCTCTATCAGATCAGGCGCGGCAAGAAAAAAGTACAACGAATCTCCATAAGCGAAAAATGGGCTGCGCCCTCTCCTGTTTCGCCACCTTGATCTTTTCTAAAAGCCAGCATACTTTAATACCCCAAGTGGCGGTGTAGCTCAGTTGGTCAGAGCACGCGGCTCATATCCGCGGAGTCGACAGTTCAAATCTGTCCACCGCCACCATTTTACCTTTCCAATCTTGCTGCTTATCCACGCCTCCCAGGTCGTGGATTGATCACCCTTTACTCGTCGTGGAATTGCAAATTATTTGAAAGAGGAGCATCGGTCGCCAGATGCGAAAACATTGGAGCCGTGCCTGGATATCAAGACAATTTTTGTCAAGAAAAGCGGGCCTGACCCCGGCAATGGCCAAAAAATCCATTGGGAATAATGCGGATCGCAGGAGGCGCGCGCGGAGGGATTCGAACGCCCAACCCTTAGATCCGAAGATGACTTTGACTATGACGCGGCGTCAGCCTTACCTCACCGTCAACGTCTTTTGCGCCTGGCCGCCCAAATCGTCGGTGACCTGGAAAGTGAGAGTCGCGCTCCCCGTGAATTTCGGAGTGCCTGAGATCACGCCGGCCGCGCTGTCACATAGAAGATCGTCAGACAAGGTATCGAATTAACTAAGGATCGTGATTGCGTGACTCCAGTATTAGAACCGTCATTGAATCGTCCAGATGAAGTTTGCCGGCGTGCCATCCGTGTTGCCCGCCGGATCGGTCGCCTGAACCCGGAAAGTATGAGGCCCAGGCAAAAGCCCGCTGTATTTCTGCCCGCTCTTGCAGATGGCAAATCCGGCACCGTCTAGGTTGCACTGATAGGTGCTTTTCTTCTCCGTAGAAGTAAACTTGAACGTCGCGCTGGTGCTGGTTGTTGGGTTCGCCGGCATCACCGTGATGGTCGTGTCCGGTGGCGTTGCGTCGACCGTCCAAGCGTACTTGGCCGCCTTCTTGGCCGGGTTACCGGCCGCATCGAAGGCGCGCACCTGAAAGGTGCGTTTCCCATCGGCCACCCCGAAGTACTGCTGCGGATTGGCGCAAGGCGCAAACGCGCCGCCATTGACACTGTCCAGACTACACTCAAAGGTGCTATCTTCGTTCGATGAAAACGAGAAATTCGGGTTGGCATCCTTCGAAATCACTGAAGGCTTGCCAGTGATGGTTATAGTAGGAGCCGTCTTATCAATGGTCCAATCGAAAGCGGCGGGGGAAGGGTCGGAGACGCCATCCGCGATCACGCGGACCCGGAAGTTATGGCTCCCGACCTTTAACCTGGTGTAGGTCTTGGGGCTGGTGCACGCGCTAAACGCGGAGTTGTCAAGGCTACATTCAAAGGTGACCACTAAAGCAGCCGGTCTGATAGACTTGCCGGCGCTGCTGATCGCTGGAGCCGGAGAATCGAATGTGAAGGTTGCACTAGTGTCCTTGGTTTTCTTCGAAGGGCCGGTCATAACGACCGTGTCCGGCACCGCTGCGTTCACCGTCCAACTGTAGCTCGCAGGCGTTGGGTCCGTGTTGCCCGCCGCATCGGTGGCCTTCACGTCAAAGGTGTGGCTGCCCTGCGGTATCATACTCGCACTTTGCTGGCTGCCCCGTTGCGTACCCTTGGCGGTGAAATCACAGGCGTTTTCGAAGTCTTGAACAAGGTGGATGGCGTGTTCACACGTGACGACGAAGAAATTGTTGAGGCCCTTGCAGCCCAAGCGGCCGTGGCCATCGAAACGGCGCAACTGGTGGAAGAACTCAATCGCCACCGGCATGAACTTCAACAGGAAAACAGCCAGCTAAGAAAGGAAGTTCACGGCCGCTTTTATACGCAAAAGATCGTCGGCGCGAGCGCAAAAATTCAGGCGGTTCTCAACTTGATCCGACAGACGAGCGACAGCTCAGTCAGTGTTCTCATAACGGGCGACAGCGGTACGGGTAAAGAGCTCGTGGCCAAGGCGATTCACTACTCGAGCCCCAGAGTTCGCCGACCCTTTGTCGCGCTGAACTGTGCGGCCCTTCCCGATACTCTCGTTGAAAGTGAGCTATTCGGCATTGAAAAAGGAGTTGCCACCGGAGTCGAGCGGCGCATCGGGAAGTTTGAGGAAGCCAACGGCGGAACGATCTTCCTCGATGAAATCGGCGATTTGAGCACGACGTCCCAGGCCAAGATATTGCGCGTCCTGCAGGAGCGCGTGGTCGAGCATGTAGGAGGCCGAAAAGAAATTCCCGTCGATGTGAGGGTCGTTGCGGCAACCAATAAGGATCTGGATGCCGAGATGAAAAAGGGGGGCTTTCGCCAAGATCTGTATTACCGCTTAAAAGTGGCCCACATCCGGATGCCGGCACTGAGGGAAATTCCAGAAGACATACCGTTGCTGTCCAAGTATTTCTTGGCGCAGTACTGCGGCGAGATGAAAAAACCGATCATGAGTTTGAGCCACGAAGCGCTCGACTGTTTCGTGCATTATTCCTGGCCGGGAAATGTCAGGGAGTTGGAAAACGAAATCCGGCGACTTGTCGTAAGCGTTCCCCGTCAAGTGATTCTCGAAGAGGATCTTTCTACGGGCCTTCGAGGTGGCGGCGGGGGAACGATTGCCGCGATTTCACCGGGGGTAAGCGATTTGAAAGCGAGCGTTACCGAGTTGGAGAAACGTATGATCTTGGGAGCCTTGCGCGAACACAGGCAAAACCAACAACAAGCGGCAAGAAGTTTAGGCCTAAGCCGCCACGGACTGATTAAGAAGATGAAGCGATATGGGATTAGGGGTGAGTAAACCGGTCGATGAGCTGATGCGCTGCTGGCTGATCCCAACACGAGGAAACCACGTTTCCGTGTCAAAAGGCTTTGATGTTTTGCTTTCCGCGTCCGGTTCAGTAAAAAAAAGCCCGACTAGGTTTAGCCCAATCGGGCTCTTGGAAAACGAGTCGCCGCCACCCCACCGCTCCTTCTCCAGAGCCACGGGCCGGACAATGATGCCTAAATAAAACTGGCACTCTTATTAGGATAGATAGCCCGTCGCTATCAAACGGCGACTGTTTGGGCGAAAGAAATTGACAGATCGCAGCGAACCTTATACGGTAGTTTTTATTGGAGCTGGCTGAAAAACAGAAGAAGCGGGCCGCTGACATTCTAACTGACACAGGGAAGATAATTTTCACTGCGTCGGTCGTGGGGCCTTTCTTTCAGAACGCTCCAGTAAGCTTGTCCTTCATCATCGCTGGAGTTATTATAGCTGCAGGTTTATACGTCACCGCACTATTTTTAGACCAGTGAGGGATTAGCGAATGTATAGCATCGTTCTCGGCGGACTGATCATCTTGGTTCTTGGTTTGATTGCACTTTACCTCGCCAAGAAAAGCCGGCCACGACCAAAATCTTAAGCCGGTCAATCACGGTTTGATCCCAGACCGGCTCGCTGCCGTCAAAGTATTACACGGAGATATTTCGGCTTGTCTGGATATCCGTTCTGGCAGTTGGAGGGGGATCGTTAGGTTTACTTCTCGGAGATTCGACCGGGGTTAAATTGATATTCGCAATCGTGGGTCTGCTGCTTGTGGCTTCACTTCTCGAAGGGCTGCGGCGACTCAACACGCAGATTGCGGTGCATCTTAACAAATTGGCAGGAGGCCAGAGATGCTTGATCTATTAGCCGGCATAGTGGGAGTAGCAATCTTCGTTGTTTTCGGCTACGGGGTCTGGAGGCTATTGCGCGAGCTGCGTTAGGTTCGAGCCACCTCCCAGTGTCCGCCTCTACTTACTCTCCCACCAGCCAAGAGCGATAAATAGCCCGACTGGGCTCTACCCGCAGCATACCTCGGTGTAAGATCCGACGTATTCTCGCTCGGCTGGATGAGGCAAGCGGCGTGCAACACATGGCACTTCCCGGTTTCCAGCTTCATCCCCTGAGCGGCGATCTTAAAGGCTTCTGGGCCGTCTCGGTCACCGGTAATTGGCGTATCATCTTCCGTTTCGAGAATGGTAACGCTTACGACGTGGATTTAATCGATTATCACTAGGAGCAAAAAGCATGGCTATGAAGAATCCCCCGCATCCGGGCCTTTCGGTGCGCCACGACTGTATTGAGCCATTGGGTCTGACCATTACCGAAACCGCGCGCGTTCTCGGCGTGACGCGGCAGGCTCTTAACAACTTGGTGAATGGCAAGGCTGCGATCTCGCCCGAGATGGCGATCAGGCTTCATAAGGCTTTCGGCGGCGGCGCGGATACGTGGCTTCGCCTACAGGCTGCCTACGATCTAGCCCAAGCTGAAAAGCACGCGGGCAACATCAAAGTCCGGCGGGTTGCTTAGCGGGATTTTTACCGCATTTCCTGGCGGATTGCCGCGATTGCCGCCTCGAACTTCGCGTCCAATTGCGGGGATACAAGCGAATTTCTACCTGATTATCTCGATACCACCCCTCGGATAAAGTACTAAAATTTATTATTCCACTCGTCGCGCTTGTAGCGCGCTTTCATTAAAGCTTCGATTCTTTCACTCGGCACGCGATCGTAGGGATCATCGGCTTGCCATGCTTCTTTCAATGCCTGCTTCACCCGCGCGGGATCGACGCGAAGGTTTCTGAGAAACGATTCATGCGCGCGGCCTTGGCGGTAAGCCGGTTGGCGCGACGGCATGGGGAGACACACTTCGATAAGCGACAGGTCGAGGTTTAGAAGAAAAGTTCCATGAAAAACCGTGGTGCGTTGCTTTCGGTGTTGGGAGTTGCCGGAAAATTTCCGACCCGCGATGGCTAGATCGCTGGTGCCTTGGAATTCCACCCGCTCCGAGGTCAACTTCGCGATTAACTCCCGGTGCCTGTCGAGCACTCGATGAAAAGATTGGCCGATATCACTCAAGGATCCCACGCGCTCGTTTCTGAGCACCAAGGTGTAATTCAGGCAGCCGGGGCCCTGGAGCACGGCGCCGCCGCCGCTGAAACGCCTGAGAATCGGAATGCCTTTCTCTTTGCACGCCGCGACATTGACTTCCGCCGTCACCCGATTGGAATATCCGACCACGACGAAGTAGCCGGCTGGTTCCCATAAGCGCAGGACTTCGCCTCCGTCCGCGGCCTCGAAGTCATCGCCGAGGGCTTCGTCGCAGGCAAGATTGCGCCGCGGATCGGCAAAGGACAAGCCAAGATATTTCATGGTTGTATTGATTTTGGCTTTGTTTTGTTGTCTTCTAAAAATTCGGAAAGCGAGTTCACATGGAACCGGAAAAGAAACCAGCAGCGAACGGGAACACCTTTGACGGCCGCAATGGCAGGCAGAAGTGGATCGCTTCTTTGGAAAATATCCTGGAGTATATTCTCAGGAACGAGGAACCAGAACAAGCGTCCTTCCTTATCGAACTGATCGACCGCTTGAGGGAATCGGGCCTTAAGATTCCACATACGGTCAGCAGCCCCTACGTCAATACGATCCCTGTCGATCGGCAGCCGTCTTACCCCGGCAACCGCGAGATCGAGCGGCGCATCAAGAGTTACGTGCGCTGGAACGCCATGGCAATGGTCGTAAAGGCGAACCGGCTCCATCCTGATATCGGCGGTCATATCTCGACTTTCGCCTCAACAGCGACGCTTTACGAGATCGCCTTCAATCATTTTCTCCACGGCGCGGACAACGGCCGGCTAGCGGACATGGTTTATTTCCAGGGACATGCATCGCCGGGTATTTATTCGCGCGCCTACATCGAGTGGCGCATCAATGCGCCCAAGCTGCACCACTTTCGCCAGGAGCTATCGCCAGTGGTCGGTCTCCCCTCCTATCCGCACCCATACCTTGCTCCGGATTTCTGGCAGTTCCCGTCGGTCTCCATGGGGCTTGCCCCGATCATGTCCATCTATCAGGCGCGCTTTTCGCGCTACTTGCGCAGCCGCGGGCTGCTTGCCGGCGAAGAGCCGAGAATCTGGTGCTTTGTCGGCGACGGCGAGATGGACGAGCCTGAAGCCTCCGGGGCGCTTTCTTTGGCCGGCCGGGAGAATCTCGATAATTTGATCTGGGTCGTCAACTGTAACCTCCAGCGTCTCGACGGACCGGTGCGCGGCAACGGCAAGATCATCCAGGAGCTGGAGTCGCTCTTTCGTGGCGCGGGTTGGAACGTGATCAAGGTGATTTGGGGATCGGATTGGGACCCGCTGCTCGCCGCCGATCATAAGGGCTTGTTGCTCAAGCGCATGGAAGAAGCCGTCGACGGCGATTACCAGAAGTACTCCGTCGAGCCGGGCAGCTACACGCGCAAGCATTTCTTCGGGAAATATCCCGAACTCGCCGAAATGGTCAACCATCTGACCGACGATCAGATTCACAAGCTGCTGCGCGGCGGACACGATCCGAAAAAAGTCTACGCGGCGTATAAAGCCGCTGTCGATCACCGGGGCGCGCCCACCGTCATCCTGGCGAAAACGGTCAAAGGCTATGGTCTCGGCGAAGCCGGCGAAGGCCGCAACGTCACCCATCAACAGAAAAAACTCAACGAGCGCGAGCTGCGCGAGTTCCGCACGCGCTTCGACATTCCGCTGGCAGACGAGGAAGTTGTAGAAACGCCCTTCTACCGGCCCCCGCTCGATAGCGCTGAAACGCGGTATGTGTTGGAACGGAGAAAACTGCTCGGTGGGTTTATCCCCCAGCGCCGGGTCAAAGCCGCCGCTCTGACCCCGCCAGACGCGAGCATGTATGCCGAACTGCTCAAAGGTTCCGGGCAGCATTCAATGTCCACTACGGGGGCCATGGTCCGGCTATTAAGCCGCCTTTTGGGCCACGAGGAAATCGGCAAGCGCATCGTGCCGATCATTCCCGATGAAGCGCGCACCTTCGGTATGGACGCGCTTTTCCGCCAGGTCGGCATCTACTCCTCCAAAGGACAACTCTACGAACCCGTCGATCGCGAGTCCTTGCTCTATTACAACGAAGTCAAGGAAGGACAAATCCTCGAAGAAGGCATCACCGAAGCGGGCGCCATGTCGTCCTTCATCGCCGCCGGCGCCGCCTACGCCAATTTCGGCATCAACATGATTCCGTTCTACTTCTATTATTCGATGTTCGGCTTCCAGCGCATCGGCGATTTGATCTGGGCGGCGGCGGACAGCAAGGCGAAGGGCTTTCTCTGCGGCGCCACCGCCGGGCGCACGACGCTCAACGGCGAAGGGTTGCAGCACCAGGACGGCCATAGCCATATCCTGGCGAGCACCATCCCGACGCTGCTGACTTACGACCCCGGTTTCGGCTATGAGATCGCCGTTATCGTGCGCGATGGGCTGAGACGGCTTTATGTGGAGGGCGAGGAATATTTTTACTATCTGACGCTCTACAACGAGAATTATGAAATGCCCGAGATGCCCGACGGCGCGGAGCCGGGAATTTTAAAGGGCTTGTACCGGCTCAAAGCGGCGCCCAAAGGAAAGCAACATAAGGCGCATATTTTCGCCAGCGGGCCGCTTTTGCGGGAAGCCCTGCGAGCGCAGGAAATATTGGCCGAGCAGTTCGACGTGTCGGCGGACGTCTGGAGCGCCACCAGCTATAAACTGCTGCGCGGCGAGGCCTTGCGTGTCAAGCGCTGGAACATGCTCCATCCCACGGCGCCGAAAAAGTCGTCCTATCTGGAGACCACTCTGCAAAACGAAGAAGGCGTTTTCGTCGCGGTCTCCGATTATATGAAAATGGTTCCCGATCAGATCGCGCCCTGGGTGCCCGGCGGACTCATGAGCCTGGGAACGGATGGCTTCGGCCGCAGCGACACCCGCGAGAACCTCCGGAGATTTTTCGAAGTCGACGCAGAGCTTACCGTGATTGCGACCATGTACGCCCTCTACCAAAAGGGCTCGTTGGCCGGCGAAAAAGTGGAAGCGGTGATCAAGAGACTCGGCGTCGATCCGGAAAAATCGTTTCCATTCTATCTGTAGTTTCTCGCCCTGAATATGGTCAGGCAAACGACTTCAACAAAGTTTATCGCGCCAAGGCCTGTCCTGAGCAAAGCCGAAGGAACGCCAACGGGAAAAAATCCGAAATCCGAATATCGAAATCCGAAACAAACCAAAATTCTCGAAACGGAAAGCGAAAGCTCGAAATTCGAAACGAGTTGGTTTGGAGTTTTGTGTATTTTGATCACTGGAATTTGTTTCGAATTTCGGATTTCGAGTTTCGAGCTTTAATACCGCGCGCATTCACCATGGACGTTAAGCTTCCCCAACTCGCCGAAGGTGTCGAGTCCGGCACCGTGGTCGCCATTCTGGTCGCCGAGGGACAGGAAATCAAAAAGGACCAGCCGATCATGGAGCTGGAGACGCAGAAAGCGGTAGGCTCCATTCCCGCCCCAGCCTCCGGCATCGTCACCAAGATCCACGTGAAAGAAGGAATGGAAATAAGCGTTGGGCAATTGCTGATCGCCATTGGCGAGGCCGGCGGCGAGACCGCTGCGTCACCTCCTGCGGGCGCGCCGCCACCGGTGGAGCGGCGTGCACCGGAAGCGTCTCCTCGACGCCAACCGGAAAGCAGGGCAACTCCGACACTCTCATACCACTACCAATCCTCGAGCGGGGCGCCCCCGCCGGCCGCGCCTTCGATACGCAAGCTCGCACGCGATCTCGACATCGACTTGACCCGCGTCAAAGGCAGCGAAGCCGCCGGTAGAATCGTTCTTGAAGACCTGCGCGCTTACATCCGCGGGCTCCAGCAAATCGCTGATGCCGGCTTGACCGCACAGTCGATGGCGGCTTCTTCTGCCGCGCCGCGAAGAGAAGCCGAGGACTTTTCGAAATGGGGCGCGGTGCGGCGCGAGAAGATGTCGGCGCTACGCCGCACGGTCAGCCGGCGCATGGTGGAATCCTGGACGACGATCCCCAAGATCAATCAGTTCGATGACGCGGACATTACCGCGCTTTTGGCGCTGCGAAAAAAGCATGCCCCGGTTTATCAAAGAAAAGGCGCGCACTTGACCCTGACTTCGTTTCTGTTGATGACGGTTGCCCGCGCGCTCGTAAAACATCCGCGCGCCAACGCCAGCGTCGACGAGGGAGCCGGCGAAATCATCTTCAAAGACTACCGCCACATCGGTGTCGCCGTGGATACGGAGGCCGGCCTGATCGTGCCGGTGCTGCGCGACGTCGATAAGAAAAATCTCGTCGAAATTTCCCGGGAGCTCGCCGCCATTACCGAGAAAACACGCCAGCGAAAGATTTCCCTCGAGGAACTTCAGGGCGGGACTTTTGCGATATCCAACCAGGGGAGCATCGGCGGCGGACATTTCACCCCGATTATTTACTCTCCCCAGGTCGCCATTCTTGGCGTGGGGCAAGGCAGCCCTAAGCCCGTTGTCGTCGACGGCAAGATCGCGATTCGCACCCTGCTGCCTCTCTGTCTTTCCTACGATCATCGCGTGCTCGACGGCGGGGATGCCGTGCGTTTTTTGCGCGAAATCATCGCCGGGCTGGAATGCTTCACGGAGGCCGATGTAAAACTGGCTATTCAGGGGTAACTTTGAAAAAGCGTTCACCATTTCACCACGGAGGCACAGAGATCGCAGAGTTCGGAGTATTTTATAATCGAACACTCTTTACTCCGCGCCCTCCGCGCCTCCGCGGTGAAAATTGTCATCTGGGTTTCACCCGCAGGATGCCGACAAGTGCACTAACCGTATAAAATATGGAACCGAGCAAAACTGAAATCGTCGTTCTCGGCGCGGGCCCCGGGGGTTACGCTGCTGCCTTCTATGCCGCCGACAAAGGCAAGAAGGTCACTCTCGTCGAACAAAACCCGCGCCTGGGCGGCGTTTGCCTGAACGCGGGCTGTATCCCTTCGAAAGCCTTGCTCCACGCCACGGAGATCCTGCGCGAAGCGAAGGATTCGGCGGCACGCGGCATTGAATTCGGCGCCCCCAAAATCGATCTCGACAAACTGCGGACATGGAAGGATTCGATTCTCGATAAACTGGGCCAGGGTATCAAAGGGCTCGCACAAAAGCGGGGCGTGCAACTCGTCCATGGCCGGGGCCATTTCGAGGATTCGCAAACCCTTCGCGTCGAAACCGCCGACGGGCAAAAGTTTATCGCCTACGATACGGCGATCATCGCCGTGGGATCAAAGGCGGCGATGCCGTCGGCGTTCGATCTCGGCAACAAGCGTATCATGACCTCGACGGAGGCTCTGGAAATCCAGGACGTGCCGGGCGACCTCTTGGTTGTGGGCGGCGGTTATATCGGCATGGAGCTGGGGACGGTCTACGCCGCCTTGGGAAGCAAGGTCGTGGTGCTCGAAGTCTTGCCTTCGATACTCACCGGCATCGATTCCGATCTCGTCCGCCCGGTCAGCCGCTTCGCGCAAAAAGCTTTCAAGGAAATCCGCCTCAATACCAAAGTGCTCAAGATGGCCACCTCCGGAAAACGGATCAAAGTCACCATCCAGTTGGCCGGCGAGCAGCGCGAAGAGATCTACGACCGCGTGTTGGTCAGCGTCGGACGCATGCCCAACATCAGTAACATTGGATTAGAGCATACGAAAGTCACCAAGGACGATAAAGGGTTCATTAAGTGCAACGCCCGGCAGCAAACCGACGACCCGCATATTTACGCCATCGGCGACGCCGGCGGCGGCGTGCTGCTGGCGCACCGGGCAAGCAAACAAGCGCGCATCACCGTGGAGGCGATCCAGGGCGAGCCCAGCGTTTTTGAGAACATCGTGATTCCTGCGGTGGTCTTTACTCAACCCGAGATCGCCTGGTGCGGCCTGACGGAAAGCGAAGCCAAGCAAAAGGGAATCGAGGTCAAAGTCGCGAAGTTTTTATGGGGCGCGTCCGGGCGAGCGCTGACTTTGGATCGCCCGGACGGCCTTACCAAACTTATCATCGAACCCGAAACCGAACGGATCCTCGGCGTTGGCATCGTCGGGTCCGGCGCAGGGGAATTGATCAGCGAAGGGGTATTGGCTGTCGAGATGGGCGCCACCGCGCGCGACATCGCCGATTCGGTCCATCCCCATCCGACGCTGTCGGAAACGCTGATGGAAGCGGCGGAGACTTTCTACGGAACAGCAACGCATACGCTGTCGAAGCCGCAGGCTTAGTGAGTTCAACGTTCAAGGTTCAATGTTCAAGGTCTCGATCTCAAATCCGAATCTTCAAACATTGAACTTTGAACCCGGAACCTTGAATTGATTTTTTCGCGCCCCGTAGGGCTTGTTCATGACCGATCAAAGACCACGACTTTTTCTAATCGACGGCAGTTCCTATATTTTTCGCGCCTTCTTCGCGATTCCCCCTACTCTGAAGAATGCAGCGGGTATGCCGACCAACGCGATTTTTGGCTTCACCAACATCCTGCTGAAGGTTCTGAAGCAATATAAGCCCGAATACGTCACCGTGGCTTTGGACGCCGGCCGCAAGACTTTTCGCAACGAGATGCTGGCCGAGTACAAAGGCCACCGGCCCGAAGCGCCTCCCGAACTCATCCCGCAATTTCCTTACTTCCGCAAAGTGCTCGACGGCCTCAACGTGACCTTGCTCGAACTGCCGGGATACGAAGCGGACGACATCATTGCCACGCTGTGCGACCGCATGGCCAACAAGGGCTGCGAAGTCGTCGTTGTGTCCAGCGACAAGGATTTGATGCAGCTCGTTACCGACGGTATTAAACTTTTGGACAGCGCCAAAGACCGTTGGATCGGCGCGGATCAAGTGAGGGAAAAATTCGGCGTCGTGCCGGAGCGGGTCATCGAGGTTATGGGTCTGATGGGCGATCCGGTGGATAATATTCCCGGAGTCAAGGGCATCGGCGAGAAAACCGCCATCGCATTGATCCAGCGATTCCAGACTCTGGAAAATCTCTACGAACATCTCGCCGAGGTTGAGCAAATGCAATTGCGCGGCGCGGCGCGCGTGCGAGACCTCCTCGAAAAAGACAAGGACATCGCTTTTCTGAGCCGCGCCCTCGCCACCGTCAAACGGGACGTGCCGATGGAGATGCCGCTCGCGGCGCTGCGGGCCCGGCCGCCGGATATCGATAAGGCGCGAATCCTATTCACCGAATTGGGATTCACCAATCTGCTCAAGCTCTTGGAAAACGAGCACCCGTCCCAGGCATGATGCAAGCCAATATGAAACTGGGCGACTTTCTGGTTGTCTATCTCGAAAAGATCGGCGTTTCCCACCTGTTCGGCATTCCGGGCGATCTGGTCATCAATCTATTCTTCAAATTTGGCCGGCGCCGGGGCCTAAAGATCATTACGCTTTCCCATGAGCCGGGCGTGGGCTTTGCCGCCGATGGCTACGCGCGTGCGACCGGGCGCATCGGCGCGATCTGCGTCACCTACGGCGCGGGCGGCCACAATATGGTCAATCCAGTCGCCGCCTCGTTCGCCGAGCGCGTTCCGATACTGGTGATCAGCGGCGGGCCCGGCGAGGAAGAGCGCAAACTCGGCGTGCTCATTCATCACCAGGCCAAGGACATCGAATCGCAGTTCCATATCTACCGCGAAGTCACCTGCGACGCGAAGATCATCACGGACCCGCTGAAAGCGGCGGGTGAAATCGACGAGGTCATCCGATCTATCTGGCTGCACCAACAGCCCGGATATTTGGAAATTCATCGCGACATGGTGGAACGGGAAATTCGGGTGCCGAAAGAGATTGTGGAATGGGACGGTGAGTTGCCTCAGCCTCAGTCAGACCATCGCAAGCTCGACGAGGCGGTGCGCGACACCGTTGAGCGCTTTAACCGTGCCAAGCGCCCGTTGGTTCTAGTTGGCATCGAGACCTATCGCTTCAAGGTCGCCAGAGAAATCGTCCAT
>Ga0326597_10002563_pt1 | contig 26976 bp, 24 predicted proteins | sample RVTome_12_FD_203789 | JGI IMG/M metagenome (GOLD analysis project Ga0326597, IMG submission 203789) | Soil microbial communities from uranium-contaminated site in the Upper Colorado River Basin, Wyoming, United States - RVT100D185 | ecosystem: Environmental > Terrestrial > Soil > Contaminated >... | reverse complement strand
GCGGGAAGCCGCGGGTTTCAACCCGCGGAAGGAACATCCCGTCAGACCCACCAACGCTGGACCAGTCATCCTGAGGCAGGGCTACTGGACGGCGATCAGCTCGATGTCGAAGATCAGCGTCGCGTTGGGCGGGATCACGCCGCTGCCCGTCGCTCCGTACCCCAGGTCTGGCGGCACGACCAGCCGTCGCTTGCCGCCGGCCTTCATGCCCGGGATCCCCTCCTGCCAGGCGGGGATCAGGTTGGCCAGCGCGAACGTGATCGGCTCGCCGCCGACGGAGCTGTCGAAGAGCGTGCCGTCTTCCTCCAGCCAACCGCTGTAGTGCACCGTCACCGAGCTGTCCGCGGCCGCCTCGTCGCCGTCGCCGGCCTCGATGTCGATGATCTGGAGGCCGGAGTCGGTGACCGTCGGCTCGCCCGCGACTGCCGGCGGACCCGCGTCCGCGCTTTCCTCCGCGGCGGCCGTGGCGGTCGGCCCGCCGTCGTCTAGCTCGCTTGTGGTATCGCCGTCCTCGTCATCGTCGCTACAGGCGGCAGCCACGAGACCGATGGCGAGGACCAGGACGAGCGCGAGTCGTGCGGGCGTGATCATGGGCGTTTCCTCCTTAGCGTTGCGAGCGTCAGTGTAGAGGGGCTGCCGGCTTGGCGCCAGCGGGCTCACTCGTAGTGGACGAGCACCGCGGCGACGCGCCCCTGCTCGTCGAGCTGCATCACTTCCGCGCCGAGCCGCTCGCGGTGCAGGCTGCGGTAGACGAGGGTGACGCTCTGGATGCCCGTGAGTACATGCACCAGTTCGAAGCCCAGCTCCGGATAGGCGGCGATGCCCTTCTCGAAGTAGGCGCGCAGGGCGTCCTTGCCGTGGATCGTCCCCGAGGGCTCGCGCGCCACCTCGATCACGGCCGGCGACGTGAAGCGTACGTCGTCGGTGTAGTGCGCCATCACGGCATCGAGGTCGTGGCGGTTGAACGCGTCGATCCAGCCGTAGGCGAGCTCCTCGGCCTGTTCGCGACTGATCATCGCGCCTCGTACCTCTTGCAATTCTCTTCGTCGAGCTCGATGCCGAGCCCCGGCTTGTCGGGCAGGACGACGTTGCCGTCGCCGTCGATACGCACCGGTTCGGTGAGGACGAAGTCGCGCACCTCGGGCGTCCAGTTCGGCGGGTCGTAGGGAAACTCGATGAACGGCGAGTTCGGCATGGCGGCAGCGAGGTGGAGGTTCGCCATCAGCCCGATGCCGTTCGACCACGTATGCGGCGCGAACAGCAGGCCGGCCGCCTGCGCCATGCCTGCGACGGTGCGCGCTGTCGAGATGCCGCCGGCGAACGTGCAATCGGGCTGGTAGACGTCCAGGCAGCCGTGGCGGAAGTACTCCTGGAACTCGTGCAGGCCCATGTTCAGCTCGCCGCCGGCGATGCGCACCGTCGTCTGCCGTCGCAGCTCGGCAAGGCCGTCGTAGTCGTACGACCAGAGCGGCTCCTCCAGCCAGAAGACGTCGTAGGGCTCCATCGCCCTGGTCATCATGAGCGCCGTCTTGAAGTCCCAGCGCGGCGAGAGGTCGGCCGGGTAGCGCCAGCCCATGTTCGCGTCGACCATGATCGTCATCGAGTCGCCAACCGCCTTGCGCACGGCCTCGAGCGTCGGCAGGTCGTCGCGGGGGTTGGGGCTGTGGAAGCGCAGCTTGACGGCGCGGAAGCCTTCGTCGCGCATGCGGAGGACGTCGTCGACGCGCTGCTCTGTCGGCCGCAGCTCGCCCGTCGATGCGTAGGCGGGCAGGCGGTCGCGGGCGCCGCCGAGCAGCTTGTAGAGCGGCAGGCCAGCCGCCTTGCCGGCGATGTCCCAGAGCGCGATCTCGATCGGCCAGGGGCGCGCCGAGAAGTAGGCGATCGTCGTCAGCATCTTCACGTGCTGCTCGATCGCGAGCGGGTCGCGGCCGGTGAAGAGGCCGGCGGTGGTGTTGAGCCGCGTCATCACCCCGCCCGAGCCGATACCCGTGATCCCTTCGTCGGTGTGCACCTCGACGACCTGCAACCGGTGGCTGCGGCTGGCCATCGGCTGCCAGGTGGGGTGGAAGGGATGGTCCTCGTGGGGGAGGTCGAACGTGCGGAGCCGGACGTCGGTGATCTTCATGGAGCGGAGTATAGCGAGGGTGTCTGTTAACGGATAGGGAACGGATAAGCGGATGGCTGCTCGGTGGGAGGCGTCGGGTTTTAAACCGGCTCTGACTTCCAGAACTTGCGCACCCGCGACGCCTCGGCAGTGCCCTGGCGCACGCCTTCGTCGACGATGCGCGCGCGGGGTGAGCGGTCCATCAGGTTCGGCCCGAACGCCTCCAGCGACGCGAGGTCCGGCACGATCAGCTCCACGCGGCTGCCCGCTCCGCGCAGCGCGTCCAGCTCCGGTTCGATGCGCTGTCGAACAGCCTGCGCCATCGGCGCGTTGCCGGGGGTGACGGCGACGACGAGGACGACATCGAAGTCGCGCGCGAGGTCGGCGTTGATCATCGAGCGCATGCCGCCGTCCATGTAGCGCCGGCCGTTGATCGTCACAGGCGGGTACAGCCCGGGCACCGCGCCGCTCGACGCGACGGCGCGGCCCAACGCGACGCCCGATTCCTTGTCCCACGTCACGAAGGCGCCGTCCGCCGTGTCGATCGCGGTGCAAACGAAGCGGCGCTCCGGCCACAAGTCGATGCCCATGGTGCCAGCGCTGCCGAAGTCGGCAAACCATTCCGCCTCGCTGATCGTCTGCGCAGCGAGCGGGAACGCACCGATCTCCGCCAGCGCCTGTTGCGAGCGAGGGCCGTCGATACCCGACCGGCGCATCGCGTCGATCAACGGTCGCAGGTCTGGAGGAGGCCCGGCCGCGCCGCTGGCGCGCTCGCGCGCGGCGCGCAGTCGCTGCTGGTCGGCTAACTCTTGCGGCGCGCGCCCGAGGGCGAGCTGCGAGCCGACAATCGCGCCGGCGGACGTGCCGACGATCAGGTCGGCGTCGGCGATGAGGAGGCCTTGTTGCGCCAAGCCGGCGACGAGCCCGGCCTGCCAGGCCACGCCGACGGGCCCGCCGCCGCCGAGGACGAGTGCGCGTGTTGTCATGCAGGGAGGAGGGTAGCAGGAGGGAGGTGAGGAGTGAAGGTGGGGTAGGCGACCCACCCCCCGACTTGTGTCTAGGAGGAACGAATGCAGACCATCGCCCCTCTCCCGCGTGCGGGAGAGGGGCGTGACATGCCGGGGGGCGTCGACCTGCGGTCGACAGGGCGGGCGGATACCTGCCCCTACGAATGCATCCAGTCGTCGTGGCGACGCCGCCTGCGGCGGGCAGGCTGAAGGTCGCCGCTACCGCTACGGGCGACGGTCAGCGGTCACCAGCGACAAGCGACAAGCGACCAGCGACCACGTCCGCTACCATGTCCACGGAAGGACGCTCCTATGCCCCTTGACACCTTCTCCGCGCGCAGCACGCTCCGGGTAGGGGAGCGCGCGTACGAGGTCTGGCGCCTCGATGCGCTGGCGCGCGCGGGCGTCGGCCACGTCGACCGGCTGCCCTTCACGCTCAAGGTGCTGCTGGAGAACCTGCTCCGCCGCGAGGACGGCCTGCTCGTCAGCGATGAGGACGTCCGCGCGCTCGCCGGCTGGTCGCCGGACGCGCCTTCCGACCGCGAGATCGCGTTCATGCCCGCGCGCGTGCTGCTCCAGGACTTCACCGGCGTCCCCTGCGTGGTCGACCTCGCCGCCATGCGCGACGCGATGGACGCGCTGGGCGGCGACCCGACGCGCATCCAGCCCCTCGTGCCCGTCGACCTCGTGATCGACCACTCGGTGCAGGTGGACGCCTACGGCTCCAACGAGGCGTTCGCGGTGAACGCGCGGCTGGAGCTGGAGCGCAACAAGGAGCGCTACGCGCTGCTGCGCTGGGCGCAGCGCGCGTTCGACGGCGTGCGCGTCGTGCCGCCGGACATGGGCATCGTCCATCAGATCAACCTCGAATACCTGGCGACGGTGGTCTTCCAGAATGCGAACGGCGCCTTCGCGGCGTACCCCGACACCGTCGTTGGCACCGACTCGCACACGACGATGATCAACGGCCTCGGCGTGCTCGGCTGGGGCGTCGGCGGCATCGAGGCGGAGGCGGCGATGCTCGGCCAGCCGGTCTCCATGCTCATCCCGGAGGTGGTCGGCTTCAGGCTCACCGGCCGCCTGCCTGAAGGCACGACGGCCACCGATCTCGTCCTTACCGTGACGCAGCAACTGCGCGCGAAGGGCGTCGTCGGCAAGTTCGTCGAGTTCTACGGCCCCGGCCTGTCGAACCTGCCGCTGGCGAACCGCGCGACGATCGGCAACATGTCGCCGGAGTACGGCGCGACGTGCGGCTTCTTCCCCGTCGACGACGAGACGCTCGCCTACCTGCGGCTGACCGGCCGCGACGAGCAGCTCGTGGCGCTGGTCGAGGCGTACTGCAAGGAGCAGGGCCTCTTCCGCACCGACGCCACGCCCGACCCCATCTTCTCCGACACGCTGGAGCTGGACCTCTCGACGGTGGAGCCGAGCGTGGCGGGGCCTCGGCGGCCGCAGGACCGCCTCGCGCTCGCGCAGGTGAAGCAGTCGTTCCTGAACGAGCTGCCGTCCATGCTCCAACCGAAGGTCCCCGTCCCGCACGACCAGCCGCTCATGAAGTGGACCGATGAAGGCGGCGCGACGCTCAACAAGCGGTTGGAGGGCGGCGCCGACGGAGAAGAGCTGCGCGTTCCCGTGACGCTCGATGGCGAGACGTTCGATCTGCGCCACGGCGCGGTCGTCATCGCGGCGATCACGAGCTGCACCAACACCTCGAACCCGGAGGTGATGGTCGGCGCGGGGCTGCTGGCGAAGAAGGCGCTCGAGCGCGGGCTCACGCCGCGGCCGTGGGTGAAGAGCAGCCTCGCGCCCGGCTCCAAAGTGGTGGTCGACTACCTGACCGAGGCCGGCCTGCTGCCGTACCTGGAGCGAGCCGGCTTCTACCTGGTCGGCTTCGGCTGCACGACCTGCATCGGCAACTCCGGCCCGCTGCCGGAGCCGGTCGCCGCTGCCGTCGACGGCGCGAACCTCGTCGTCGCGGCGGTGCTGTCCGGCAACCGCAACTTCGAGGGACGGATCCACCCGCAGGTGCGCGCGAACTACCTCGCGTCGCCGCCGCTCGTCGTCGCGTACGCGCTGGCCGGCCGCATGGACATCGACCTGACGCGTGAGCCGATCGGCGTCGACCGCGAAGGCAGCGAGGTCTTCCTGCGCGACGTCTGGCCGGCGCAGGCGGAGGTGCAGGCGGCGGTGCGCTCGCTCCATTCCGAGATGTTTCGCAAGGAGTACGGCTCGGTCTTCGAAGGCACGCCGGAATGGCGCGCGCTGGACGTGCCGTCCGGCGATCACTTCGCCTGGGACCCGGACTCCACCTACGTGCGCCGGCCGCCGTTCCTGGAGAACGTCCCGCGCGCGCCCGCGGCGCTCTCGGACGTGACCGGCGCGCGCGCGCTCGCCGTGCTGGCCGACTCCGTGACCACTGACCATATCTCGCCGGCCGGATCGATCGCGAAGGACGCCCCGGCCGGGCGCTACCTGTTCCAGCACGAAGTCGCGCAGCAGGACTTCAACTCGTACGGCGCGCGCCGCGGCAACCACGAGGTGATGATGCGCGGCACGTTCGCCAACGTGCGGCTGCGCAACCAGCTCGCGCCCGGCACCGAGGGCGGCTGGACCCAGCACCTGCCGGACGGCGAGCAGATGTCGATCTACGACGCGGCGATGCGCTACGCGGAGGAAGGCGTCCCGCTGATCGTGTTCGCTGGCAAGGAGTACGGTACGGGCTCGTCGCGCGACTGGGCGGCAAAGGGGCCGGCGCTGCTCGGCGTGCGCGCGGCAATCGCGGAGGGCTTCGAGCGCATCCACCGGAGCAACCTGATCGGCATGGGTGTGCTGCCCCTCGAGTTTGAGGCGGGGCAGTCGATGGCCGCGCTCGGCCTGACCGGTCGCGAGCGTTTCGACATCACGGGCGTGGCCGGAGGCCTCGTCCCCGGTAAACGCCTCTCGGTGCGGGCGCGCGCCGACGACGGCCGCGAGACGTCCTTCACCGTCGTCGCGCGCGTCGACACGCCGGTGGAGGTGGAGTACTACCGCCACGGCGGCATCCTGCCGTTCGTCTTGCGGCAGCTCGCCCGGTAGCCTCGTTGCGCTAAGCGTGTTCGCGCGTGCGGCCGAGGAGCTGCAGGTCTTGCTCGTTGCTGACGAGCATCAGCCGGTCGCCCGGATGCAGCACATACGTGGGCGGGGGTCCGACGAGCAGCTCGCCGTCCGCGTGCTGGACGGCGAGGAGCGTGGTGCTGCCGCAGTGCTGGATCGCGTCGTGCACGTTCCGCCGCGCGATCAACGAATCGTCGGAGACGACGATCTCGGCGAGGATCTGATCGCCCTGACGGCCGGTCGCGAGCACGTCGAAGAAGTCGACGGTGAGCGGTTGGAGCGCGGAGAGGGCGATGCGCCGGCCGGCGAGGACGTAGGGCGAGATGACGCGGTCGGCGCCGGCGCGGCGCATGCGCGGCTCGCTGGCGACCTGGCCGGCGCGCGCGACGACGAACAGCTCCGGCCGGAGCGCCTTCGCCGTGAGCGTGATGTACGTGTTGCCGGAGTCCGAATCGGAGGCTGCCATCAGCGCGCGGGCGCGGTCGATGCCGGCCTCCTTCAGGTGCACGTCCTGCGTCGCGTCGCCCTCGATCAGCAGGTAGTCGTACTGCTGAGCGCGTTCGATCGCCTCGGGGTTGTTCTCGACGATGACGAACGGCACGCCCCGCTCCGTGTATTCGCGCGCGATCTCCTCGCCTACGCGCCCGAAGCCGCACAGGATGTAGTGGTCGCGCAACGCGTCGATCCGTGCCTTCATCCGTCGTACGCCCAGCGCCTCGGCCAGCTCGCCCTCGATCACGGTCTGGACGACCGTCGTGAGCAGGTAGAAGGCGACGCCCACGCCGAAGAGTATCATGAAGATCGTGAACACGCGACCGCCGGTGCTGAGCGGCTGCACCTCGCGGAACCCGACCGTCGTCACCGTCGTCACGGTCATGTAGAGCGAGTCGAGGAACGACCAGCCTTCAATCGTCATGTAGCCGGCGACGCCGGCGGCGAGCAGCAACGCCAGCGCCGCGCCGCCGGCGACCAGCCGCCGCCAGGGCCCGGCGAGCTCGGCCTTGAGGATGCGCAGGTGGCGGGGTCGGGCGCGGCCGCCGATCACGGGATGCTGACCTCCCTGCCATGCGCCGGCCGCCGGGGAGCGCGGCCGGGCGGTTTCTTCGACTACAATACCCGATGCGGAGCCGGCGGGCCCGCCGATGGAGCGTGAGCACGGACGCCAGCCTGGCTATCGCGAGCTTCTTTGCGCCCGGCAGCATCGCCGTCGTGGGCGCTTCGGCGAACCCGCAGAAGATCGGCTACGTCGTCCTCGATAACCTCCAGCGCGGCCGCTACGGGGGACGTCTCTACGCGGTGAACCCGCGCTCGCCGCGCATCCTCGGCTTGCGCGCCTACCCGGACGTCCTCGCACTCGACGAGGCGCCGGAGCTGGCGATCCTGACCGTCCCGACGCGCGCCGTCGCGAAGGTGCTGGACCAGTGCGGCCAGAAGGGCGTGCGGTCGGTGCTGATCATCACAGCCGGGTTCCGCGAGACGGGCCCCGCCGGCCGCGTCGCGGAGGACGAGCTGGTGGCGACCGCGCGCCGCTACGGCATGCGCCTGGTCGGCCCGAACTCCGTCGGCGTGATCAACACCTCGGCCCGGCTAAACGCGACGTTCGCGGAGACGGCGCCGGTCCAGTACGAGGTCGGCATGTTCTCCCAGTCGGGGGCCGTCGCGGCGGCGATCCTCGACTGGGCGCGCTCGATCGACCTTGGATTCTCGAAGTTCGTCTCGCTCGGGAACATGGCTGACCTGAACGAAGTCGACTTCCTTGAGTACCTCGGGCAGGACGTGGACACGAAGATCATCGTCGGCTATCTGGAGGGGATCAGCGACGGGCGGCGCTTCATGGCGGCGGCGCAGCGCGTGACGAAGGCGAAGCCGCTGATCGTGATCAAGGTCGGCTCCACGCCGGGCGGCGCGCGGGCCGCGCGCTCGCACACGGGCGCGCTCGCGTCGGCGGAAGCAGTGATCGACGGCGCGTTCCGCCAGGCGGGGATCATCCGAGCGATCACGATGGCGGAGTTCTTCGATGCCATCCTCTGCTTCTCGTACGCGCCCCTGCCCAACGGTGGCCGCGTCGCGGTGGTGACGAACGCGGGCGGGCCCGGCGTGATGGCGGCCGACGCGATCGAGCGGATGGGCCTCTCGCTCGCCGAGCTCTCACATGAAACGCGTCAGGCGCTGGCCGAGGGCCTGCCGCCGGCGGCAGCGCTCGGCAATCCGATCGACGTGCTCGGCGACGCGGCGGCCGACCGCTACCAGGTCGCGCTGGAGGCGGCGCAGGCCGACCCGTCGGTCGATGCGCTGCTGGCGTTGCTGACACCGCAGCGGGTGACGGAGCCGGAGCGGACGGCGCGCGTGATCGCCCACCTGGCGCGCCAGCAGGCGAAGCCGCTGCTGGCCGTGTTCATGGGTGGCGCCGCCGTCGGCAGGGCGCGGGCGATGCTCGATGAGATGCGCGTGCCGGTCTACGCGTATCCAGAGCGGGCGGTGCGCGCGCTGGCCGCGATGGTGCGCTACCGCGCCTACCTTAACGAGGCCGGCTAGACGACGAAGCCGCCGTCGATGATGAAGGGCGCGCCGGTGCAGAAGGGCGCGGCGTCGCTGGCCAGGAAGAGGACGAGCTGCGCAACCTCCTCCGGCCGGCCGAGGCGCCCCACCGGCTCGAGCGACTCCATCGCCTGCTGACGCGCCGGGTCGCCGCCGACGAAGCGCTCCACCATCGGCGTCGCGATCACGCCGGGGCAGATCGCGTTGACGCGGATGTTCTGCTTGGCGTACTCCAGCGCGGCCGTCTTCGTGAGCTGGATGACGCCTCCCTTCGAGGCGCAGTACGCCGGTATGCCGGGAAAGCCGACCAGGCCCGCGACGGAGGCGTTGTTGATGATCGCGCCGCCGCCGCCCTTGATCAGCTCCGGGATGGCGTACTTCATGCCGAGGAACACGCTTTTGAGGTTGACGCCGATCACGCGGTCCCAGTTCTCCAGCGTGCAGTCGGCCGTCGGCGCCTGATCGCCCTCGATGCCCGCGTTGTTGAACAGCACGTCGAGCCGGCCGTAGGTCTCCACCGCCGTGCGCACCATGCGCTGCACGTCGTCCGAGCTGGAGACGTCCACCTGCACGAAGGTCGCGTCAGCACCCCCGCGGCGTAGCTCTCCGGCCACGGCCTCGCCTTCTTGCGCGTGCCAGTCGGCGGCGGCGACCTGCGCGCCCTCCTTGGCGAAGAGCTCGGCCGTCGCCCGGCCGATGCCGGAGGCGGCCCCGGTGATGATCGCGACTTTGCCGTCAAGCGCTCCCATGGGCCACCTCTCATTCGCCGTCGTGCGGCGGGCGCACCAGCAGCACCGGCGCCGGCCCCTGGGTCATGCGGTCGGCCACGCTGCCCAGCGCGGTGCGCGCGATGCCGGCGCGGCCGTGCGTGGCCATGACGACGAGGCCGACCTGCTCGTTCTCGACGAGCTCGATGAGCGCGTCGGCGGCCATGCCACGCAGGACCCTCGTTTTGACGGACCGCTTCGTCTGGAGGCCGCTCTTGACGCGCGCTAGATACTCCTCCGATGCCTTGGTCAGCTCGCGATCGATCATGGCGGTGTCGATGTCCGGAACGCCGAAGACGAACGCGTGCGTCGCCCAGTTCAGCACCTGCGCGAGCACGAGGTCCGCGCCGAGTGCGCCGGCGAGGTCGACCGCGGGCGCGAGCGCTGTTTCGGAGAGCTCCGACGCGTCCAGGGGCACCAGGATGCGCGTGATCGCCGGGGGAGCCTTCGCCTCGAGCAGGCGCGGCCCGACGAGCAGCGTCGGTACGTTTGACTCCCGGATCAACTTGCCGGCCACGCTGCCGTAAACCCACCTGCTGAGCCCCGAGCGTCCGTGTGTCGAGAGGGCGAGCATGGAGGCATCGCGCTCGCGCACCAGCTTGAGGATCTCGCCGACCGGGTGGCCGACGATCACCTGCGCCTCGGTCTTGACGCCCTGTGCTTGGATGGTCCTGGCGACACCCGTGAGATAGCCCTCGTAGTGCTCCTCGCCGCGCTTGAAGAGATCGTCAGCCAGCTCGGGCAACGTGCTCGCCAGGATCTCCTCGGCACCTTCCCAGACGGTAACCAGGAGCAGGCCCGCCTGCGTCGCCTTCGCCAACACGACGGCGTAGGGGAGCGCGGTCTCGGAGAGGTCCGAGCCGTCCAGCGGTACGATGATCGGTTTGTTCGCCATGGTCGTCCTTTCCATCAAGAGGCAGCGGGAGTCTCTCGCTGCTGGGATGACCTGAGCTCCTCCAGCAGTGCCGCGTCTGCGTGTTCCTCCTCCTCGTCCCTTCGCGGCCGCGCTCTCGCCTATAGTGCCACACCGGCTGGGCGTGGCAAAGGGCCGTTCGGCGAGCACTGAGGGGCCGAAGGGCCGCGTTGCTGCCGCGCTGGCCGGCCGAAGAAGAGATGGGGTCGTTTGGGCCCTGAGAAGGGGAGGTTTGGGCCTGGGGTCGCGCCCTTCGAAGGTCTAGGCTGGAGCTAATGGGAACCGTGTCGGAGGTGATGACACGATGTTCAAGAAGATCCTGGTCCCGCTCGATGGCTCGCCACTGGCGGAACAGGCGTTGCCGCTGGTGGCAGCGCTGCTGGATGCGTCGCCGGCGGAGGTGACGCTGCTGTCCATCGGCGAGGCGCCCAGCCCGACGCGGCTACGCCACAAGGGGCTGCGGCGGCCGCTGCCGCTGGTCGCTTCGGCGACGGCGGCGCCCCAGGGGATGCTTCCCGCCACACCGCCGTCCTACGCGGAGAGCAAGGACCAGGCCGTGGAGCGGCGAGACCATGAGCTGCTGGAGTACCTCGACCGGGTGGGGCGACCGCTGTCCGGCGCCGGCCACGCGATGCACGCGGCCGTTCATTTCGGCGATCCGGCGAAGGAGATCGTGGCCTTCGCGGAGCAAGGCACGTTCGACTTGATCGTGATGGCCACGCACGGACGGTCGGGCCTGAGCGGCACGTTGCATGAAAGCGTCACTGCCGCGGTGATCAGGAGCGGCGTCGCGCCCGTCCTCGTCGTGCGGCCGGCGTGCGCGATGCCCGCCGCGCCGGCCACGCCAGGGTAGCGGCATGGGTGTGCGCGTCGTCATCCTTGATGACAGCGAGGACGGCCGGACCGCGCTCGCGCGCCGCTTGGAGCGCGCGCCGGGCATCGATGTCGTCGGGGCAGCCGCCAACGTGGAGACGGCGGTCGCGTTGATTTCGAACGCCGGCGTGGATCTGATGCTGTTGGCACTGCACCAGCAGGACAGGCAGTGGCCGGAGACCTGTCACCGCCTGGCGACGCTCAGCTCGGCGCCGGTGGTCGTGCTCGCGTCGTTCATGACGCCTGAGCTGTGGAACACCGCGAAGCGCGCTGGTGCGGTCGACTACCTGCTCCGGCACATCGACAGCGCGCGACTCCGGCGCGAGATCGTGCGACTGGCGAGCCACCATCGGCGCAGCGCGGCCGACGTGGCTTAGCGCGCCGCGCGCTGGGCCGGCGCCGCCTCCGTCGCGAGCGCGGGCCAGCGGTCGGCCCACGGGCGCGCGGCCTCGATGGCGGCGGAGAGACGGAGTACACCGGCGTCGTCGCCGGATCGGCCGGCGATCTGGACGGCGAGCGGCAGTCCGTTGCTGTGGAAGCCGAACGGCACGGAGGCGGCCGGCAGGCCGGCCTGGTTGAAGATGGGCAGGAAATTGCCCGGCCAGGGACGCCGCTGCTCGTACACCGGCGGGTCGTCGCAACGGGGCGCCGTCTCGCTCATCACGGGCGCCAGGAAGTAATCGAACGTCTCGGACCAGCGCCGCACCGCGGCCGACCACGCCTCGCGGCGGCGGACGGCCTGGCTGAACTTCCAGGCGGGCATCTCCCTCGCCGCCTCCATCACGCGGCGGCCGTAGTCGGTCAGATCTTCGAAGTGCTCGTCGAAGTCGGGCTTGATCAGCAGCGCGTAGGCGTACTCCTCCGGCGACAGGAGGTCGATGCCGCCGTCGCCGGCCTCGCGGCGCGGCGGGTGCGACTCGAAGACCTGGCAGCCGAGGCTTGTCAGTAGCGCTGACGCGTCGAGCACCGACTGCTGGATCTCCGCGTCGACCTCCATGTAGCCGTAGTCGATGCTCATCGCGATCTTCGTGCCGGCGAGCGCGCGCGGCCGCAGCGCGGCGAGGAAGTCGGGCGGCTGCTCGCCCAGGCAGAGCGCGTCGCGGTCGTCGGGGCCGGAGACGGCCTGCATGATCAGGGCGGCGTCGCGCACCGTGCGCGTCATCGGTCCCTGATGCGACGTGTGGGGCGCGCCCTTCCAGCCGTCGTGGGGCACGCGGCCGAACGTGGGCTTGAGGCCGAAGCAGCCGGTGTAGAACGAGGGGATGCGGATCGATCCTGCGCCGTCGGTGCCGATGGCGAGCGGCGCCAGCCCCGCCGCGACGGCCGCCCCCGCGCCGCCGCTCGAGCCGCCGGCGGTGTGTTCGAGGTGCCAGGGATTGCGGCAGTCGTCGCCGAAGCGGTTGCGCGTGATGTCGAGCAGGCCGAACTCCGGCGTGTTCGTCTTGCCGACGATGCAAGCGCCCGCCGCGAGCAGCCGGTCGACGACCGGCGAGTTCATCGAGTGGTAGTAGTCCTTGAATACGAGCGAGCCGTGCGTGGTGGGCAGCCAGGTCGTGTAGAGGAGGTCCTTGATCGAGATGGGCACGCCGCAGAGGAGCGGCTTTTCGCCGGGCTGCGCCCACGTCTGCTCGGCGGCGCGGGCGGCGGCCAGCGCGCCCTCGCGATCGATGGCAAGGTAGGCGTTGAGGACTGGGTTCAGCCGCCCGATGCGGTCAAGCGTAACCTGCGTAACCTCAACCGGCGACAGCTCGCGCCGGTGGTAGCGCTCCAGCAGCTCGGCGGCGGACAGGAAGACGACCTCTTCGAACGACATGGTTCCTCCTACTCGGCTAGCGCGACGCCCTCGCCGCGCAGGTCGGACGCGACAGCCCAGCCGCCGCCGGGCCTGGACGCGATGACCTGGCTGCGCGACTGCGCGGCGTCCCAGGCGGCGAGACGCTCGACGGCATGGCCGCGCGCGCGCAGGCCGTCGATGACGGCGGCAGGGAAGCGGTTCTCCAGCGCGAGGACGTTCGGGCCCACGGTGATCCAGCGCGGCGCGTCGATCGCCGCCTGGAGATCGAGGCCCCAGTCGACGACGCCGGCGATCGTCTGGAGGTTGCACTGCACCTGGAAATCGCCGCCCGGCGTCCCGCCGCCGACGACCAGCGAGCCGTCGCGAACGGCCAGGAAGGTGTTCAACGTGTGGACAGCGCGCTTGCCCGGCGCAATCCGGTTGGGGCTCTCCGCCTCGAGGCTGAAGCCGGTCATCCGGTTGTTCATCAGCACGCCCGTCCCGGGAATAGTGACGCCGCTGCCCCACGGCCAGAAGACGCTCTGGATGAGCGAGACCGCCGTCGTCTCGTCCGCGACGACGAACGACGTCGTGTCGCTGCGCACCGGCGCCGCCTCGTGGCGCCTGGCGCGCTGCATGTCGATCTCCTGTGCCCGGAGGCGCGCGCGCTCCTTCGAGAGCAGCTCGGCGATCGGCACCGCCTCGAAGAGCGGGTCGGCGGCGTATCGCCTGCTGTCCGCGAAGGCGAGGCGCGTCGCTTCGATCATCGCGTGCATCCCATCGGCGCTGCCGAGGCCCCAGTCGCGCAGCGGAAACTGCTCGGCAATGTTGAGCGCCATGAGCAGGATGCACCCCTGCGACGGCAGCGCCTGCTCGTAGACCGTCACGCCGCGATAGGTCGTCGACAGCGGATCGTGCCAGAGCGCCGCCGGGTCAGCGAGGTCCGCTTCGTCGATCAGCCCGCTGCCTGCCCGCATCGCCTCGACGATCGCGCGGCCCGTCGCGCCCGCGTAGAAGCCGTCGCGTCCGTGCGCGGCGATGCGCCGCAGCGTCTCGGCCAGCTCGGGCTGGCGGAACGTTTCGCCGGGCTGGCACGGGCGCGCGCCGTCCGCCAGGAACGTGCGTCGCGTCTCGTCGTCAACAGGCAGGCGGCCGTCCGTCAGCATGGTCATCGCGCCGGCGAGGCGTTGCGACGCCGGGAAGCCGCGCTCGGCCAGCTCGATCGCGGGCGCCAGCAGCTCGGCGAGCGGACGGGAGCCGTGGCGGGCGTGCAGCTCGCACCAGGCGTCGACCAGGCCGGGCACCGTGCTCGCGCGCGGGCCGTGCGCCGGGATGCCCCCGGCAAACTTGTCGGGCGTGGCGTGTCGCGACGCGCGGCCGCCTGCGTTGAGGCACTCGACGGTGTCGCGGTCGCGTCGCCAGATGAGGACGAAGGCGTCGCCGCCGAGATGCGTCCAGTGCGGCTTGATGACGACGTTGACGGCGGAGGCGGCGATCGTGGCGTCCACCGCGTTCGCGCCGCGCTGGAGCGTGTTCATGGCGACGAGCGAGGCGGTAGGGTGCTCGGTCGCGACGGCGAGCCGCGCCCCGTAGACCGGCCCGCGCGACGGCGCATGCACGGACGCGCTGCTGCCTGTGCCCGGCGTCGCGAGGGGCACAGTGTACGGTGCGTCCGGGGGACGGTCGTTCGCCATCGCCCCAAGATACTACCACGATCCCGTGGCTCGACAGGCGGGGCGGCGTGGGGTAGAATCGCCGTGCTCAACCGCCGGGAGGGAGGACAGCAGCATGCCGGGCGCGCTCGCGGGCATCCGGGTGGTCGACTTCACCGAGTACATCGCCGGGCCCTACTGCACCATGATGCTCGCCGACATGGGCGCGGACGTGGTGAAGGTGGAGCGACCCCACGGCGACGCCTGGCGGCACACCGCTCCCGTCGCCCCGTATGAGAGCCGGGGCTTCCTCGGCGTGAACCGCGGCAAACGCAGCATCGCGCTCGACCTGGAGCAGGACGAAGGCCGCGCGATCGCGCAGGAGCTCGCGGCGCGCGCCGGCGTCGTCGTCACGAACTACCGGCCGGGCGTGGCGAAGCGGCTCGGCCTCGATTACGAGGCGCTGTCGGCGCGCAACGCGCGCCTCGTCTACTGCGAGAACACCGCGTTCGGCCACAGCGGGCCGTACAGCGGGCGCGCCGGCTACGACATCCTCTCGCAGGCAACGACCGGGATGATCCTCCACGAGAACAAGATCGACCGCGGCGTCCCGCAGACGATCCAGACCGTCGCCGTCGCCGATCTGACGAGCGGCATGTTCATGGCGTTCGCGATCGTGAACGCGCTCTACGCGCGCGAGCGCACGGGTAGGGGACAGCTCCTGGAGACCAGCCTCTTCGCGTCGGGGATCGCGGCGCAGTACCGGCCGGTGCTGTCAGTCGAGCGCCTCGACGCGCCGGTGCGCGAGGCCTTCTTGCAGGCGCTCGCCGAGGCGCGTTCCGGGGGCCTGCGCTATGAAGATACGGCGCAGCTCCGGGCGCAGTCCGTCCCGGGGCGTGGCCGCAACAACTACTATCGCGTGTACGAGACGCGCGACGGGCTGATCGCCGTCGCCTGCCTGAACAACCGCCAGCGCCGCCTGCTCCGCGACGCGCTCGGCATCGATGACCCGACCGTCGACGGCATGCGCTACGACTGGTTCTCCGAAGAGGTGCGGGCAGCGCACCGCGGCACGATCGAGCAGTTCGAGGAGACCTTTCGACTGGAGCGCACGGAGGTCTGGCTGGAGCGGCTCGACGCCGCGGACGTGCCCTGCAGCCCCGTGAACTTTCCGGAGGAGATCTTTGGAGACGCGCACGTCCGCGCGAACGGTCTCCTGCTCGAGCTGGAGCATCCCGTCCTCGGTCCGCTGCTCATGCCCGCGTGCCCGATCCGCATGAGCGAGACGCCGGCGGGCCGGCCGCTGCCTCCTCCTGTGCTCGGCGCCGACGGCCCGGACGTGCTGCGCGAGCTCGGCTATGACGACGCGGCGATCGCGCGGCTGCTGGACGAGCGCGTCCTCGTCCTGCGCGAGCGGCTGCTCGCGCAGGACGGCGGCGATGAGGAGGGACGCCCTTAGACGTCTGCCAGGTGGCAGGTGTCGTTTAGGGAGACGAGCCTCGCCCGCGGAGGGATCGCCTCTCCGTCTCCATCCGCCACGTCGAGCGTCGTAATCGAGGCATTGTTGATGGCCAGCGGGCCCGGCCGCACGACGGGCAGCTCGAGCGCATGACGGATCAAGGCGCCGATCACGCCGCCGTGCGTCACCACGGCGACGGTCTGCTCCGCGTGCGCCGAGACGATCGCCTCGAAGACGGAGAGGACGCGCTGCGCGAACGGCTCGTCGGCCTCGAACCCCGGCACGTCGATGGGCCGCCGTGCTGCGCGCGCCTCCGTGAACTGCGGGAAGCGAGCGATGATCTCGTCGCGGGTGAGGCCCGCCAGCTCGCCGACGTCGCGCTCCATCAGCGCCGGCCGCTCGACCGGCTCCAGCGCGAGGCGTTGGGCGATGCTCCGCGCCGTTTCGAGCGCGCGGGCGAGCGGGCTCGTATACAGCGCCGCTACGCCGAGCCCTTCGACGCGCGCCGCCAGCCGCGCGCTCTCGCGCCGGCCGCGCTCGCTGAGCGAGATGTCGAGCCGGCCCTGCAGGCGCCCCTCGGCGTTCGCCGACGACTCAGCGTGCCGGATCAAGAGCAGTCGCATATCGGTACCGCGCTAGGTCGCGGCGGGCGGATCGTCGTTGCCCTGGTTGGCATGGTCGCCGTTGCGCGAAACACCCCGCTGGCGGCGCGGCTGGGCCGCGGCGCGACGGGCCATCTTCGCCAGCACGTCCGTCACCCGGCGGTTGATCGTGCCTGATGGATACCGGCCGCGGCTATCCGGCTCGCCTGCCGGCACGCCCGTGAGGACCTCGATGCCCTCATCAACCGTGTCGACCGCCCAAACGTGGAAGCGGCCGTCGCGCACCGCGTCGACCACGTCCTTGCGCAACATCAAGTGCTGCACGTTGGCGCGCGGGATGATGACGCCCTGGTCGCCGCTGAGGCCACGCGTCTTGCAGACGGCGAAGAAGCCCTCGATCTTCTCGTTCACGCCGCCGATGGGCTGGACATCCCCACGCTGGTCGACAGAGCCGGTGACGGCGATGCCCTGACGCACGGGCGCTCCGGCGAGCGCGGAGAGGAGGGCGTACAGCTCCGCGGACGAGGCGCTGTCGCCGTCCACCTCGTCGTACGTCTGCTCGAAGCCGATCGACGCGGTCAGCGCCAGCGGCCGCTCCTGGCCGTACTTGCCGTGCAGGTAGCCGTTGATGATCGCGAACCCCTTGCTGTGGAGCTTGCCCGACATCTGGATCTCGCGTTCGATGCTGACGACCTGACCGCGCCCCAACGAGACGCTCGCCGTGATCCGGCTCGGCCGGCCGAATCGATAGTCGCCCAGGTCGTACACCGCGATGCCGTTGACCTGCCCGACGGCCGCGTCGCGCGTCTCGATGAAGATCGTGCCGTCCTCGATCAGGCGCTGCAGGCGCTCCTCGATGAGGTTGGAGCGGTAGACCTTGTGCTCGATCGCCTGATCGATGTGCCGGTCGTAGACCAGGTCGCTCGGCTCCTTCTCGGCCCAGAAGTCGGCCTCGGTCAACAAGTCGGAGATCTCGATGAACCGGGTCGAGAGGCGGCCCTGGTGATCCACCAGCCGCGAGCCGTGCTCGACGATGCGCGCGACGGCCGTCTTGTGGAAGGGCCGCAGCCGCTGCTCTCGCGCGCAGCTGCTGATGAAGCCAGCGTAGAGTCCGACACAGTCCGGACTGCGGTCCATATCAACGCTGAAGTCCGCCTTGACGCGGAACAGCTTGCGAAAGTCCTGGTCGGCTTGGAACAGGAGATGATATATCGTGGAGCTGCCCACGAGCACCAGCTTCACCTTGAGCGGGATCGGCTGGGGGTTCAGCGTTGCCACGGGGATCGCGCTGTATTGCTCGCCCAGGTTCTCAATGCGCACTTCACGCGACCGGATCGTGCGCTTCAGCGTCTCCCAGACCAGGGGGTTGGTCAGCACGTCCAGCGCCTGGAGCACCAGGTAGCCGCCGTTCGCGCGATGGAGCGCGCCCGCCTTGATCATCATGTGGTCCGTCGTCATCGCGCCGAGCTGCGCGCGGTAGTCGACGCGGCCGAACAGGTTGTAGTACGTGGGGTTGTTTTCGAAGACGACCGGCGCGCCGTCGGTGCCCTCGCTCGAGACGATGACGTTCACCTTGTAGCGAGTGAAGAACTCTTCCGCCGGCGGACGGAGCAGCGCCATCGGGCTCGTCTCGGTCTCGGTCGGCCGGAACAGGTCCAGGTGCTCGACGATGTCGTCCTGTACCTGTTCGAGGTATTCGATGGCTTTGGCGATGTCCATGTACTCCTGGCGCAGCTCATTGAGCAGCGGCGTAATGGCGAAGAGCCCGACCGTCCTGTCGAGCTCATCGAGCCGGCGTTGCGCCTCCTTCTCCAGCCGCCGCGTCTGGATCATCGCCTGCGAGATGAGCGACTGCAGGCCTTCGCCGCGGCCCTGCAGCGTCTTGCGCTCCTCTTCCGGGAGCTGCGCGAACTCCTCCCGGCTCATCGGCTCGCCGGTTGGCTTGACCGGGACCGTCGCGACCCCCATCGGGGTCACGTTGAGGGTGAAGCCGGCTTGCCGCGCCTGCTGCTCGACGGCGGCGAACGCCCCCTCCCGCTGCGTCTGCAGCTCGCGGCCCAGCTCCTCGCGGCGCTGCACGTAAGCGTCGCCCTCGAAGTGGCGCGGGATCTCGCGCCGGCAGGCCTCGATGAACGCGTCCATGTTGCGCGCCAGCTCGCGGCCGCGGCCGGCGGGCAGCGAGATGACAGAGGGCTGACGGGTGTCCTTGAAGTCGTAGAGATAGCACCAGTCCGGCGCGACCGGCTCGCTCGCCGCGATGCGGTCGACGATGGCGTGCAGGGTCGACGTGCGGCCGGTGCCCGCCGGGCCGGCGACGTAGAGGTTGTAGCCATCCGCTTCGATATCGAGGCCGAACCGCAAGGAATCGAGCGCGCGGTCCTGGCCGACGGTGCCGTCGATAGGTGGCACGTCCGCCGTCGTCTCGAAGCCGAGCTGGTCGGCGTCGCAGCGGCGGTAGAGGTCGTCAACGGCGACGAGGCGGCCGTCGGCGGGTTCGGTCACGGCAGCTCTCCTGTGCGTTCGCGTGATGCCTGCCCATTATAGGCGGCGTCAACGCGTGAAACACGCTGAGCGACGCTTGCCGCCCCTGGCGTCCGCCGATAAGCTGAAATCGCGCCCTGCCGATAAACGTAGCAGGTGTTTCGCCCACGCTGAATCGGAAGGACCGCCCTTGGCCGACCGCGCTGCTCTCAAAATCGACCGCAAGGCGCGCCTTCAGATCCCGCGCCAACCGCTCCCCAAGCAGGACCCCGCCGCTCGCGTCCACAACTGGAACGAGGTCTACCTGCCCATCGACCTGAAGCTGGCGGCGGTGGAGGCCGAGCGCTGCATCCAGTGCCCGGCCGCGCCCTGCATCAAGGCCTGCCCCGTCGGCAACGACATCCCGGGCGCGCTCTGGAAGCTGGAGCAGGGCGACGTGATGGGCGCGGCCGAGGTCTTCTACGAAACGAATACGCTGCCGGAGATGTGCGGCCGCTTCTGTCCGCAGGAGCGCCTCTGCGAGGGCCACTGCGTCGTCGGCAAGAACGCGCTGCCCGTCGACATCGGACGGCTGGAGGCGTTCGTCGCCGACCACTATCGCACGCACGGCGGCTACGAGGTGCGCGAGCCGCCGCGGCCGACGGGCAGGCGCGCCGCCGTCGTCGGCGCCGGCCCCGCCGGCCTCGCCGTCGCCGAGGAGCTGGCGAAGATGGGCCACCAGGTGACCGTCTTCGACGCCTGGCCGGAGCCGGGCGGCGTCCTCCTCTACGGCATCCCCAACTTCAAGCTGGAGAAGGAGCTGGTCGAGACGAAGATCGCCTACCTGCGCAAGCTGGGCATTAAGTTCGTCGGCAACACCTACGTCGGCCGCGACATCACCATCGATGGGCTCTTCGAGGACGGCTACCACGCCGTCTTCCTCGGCCACGGCGCCAGCCTCGGCAACCTGCTCGACGTCCCCGGCGCCGGCCTCCCCGGCGTGATCATGGCCACCGAGTTCCTCGTGCGCGGCAACCTCCATCCCGAGCTCCTGCCCGAGAACATGCGCGAGCCGCTCAGCGCCGGCGAGCGCGTCGTCGTCATCGGCGGTGGCGACACCTCGATGGACTGCGTGCGCACCGCCGTGCGGCTCGGTGCTAAGGAAGTGACCTGCGCCTACCGGCGCACCGAGGCGGAGCAGCTGGGGCGGGAGGAGGAGCGCGTCCATGCCCGCGAGGAGGGCGTCCGTTTCGAGTACCTGGCGGCGCCGTTGCGCATCGAGGCGAACGCGGACGGCCGCGCCGCGCGCGTGCACTTCGCGCGGATGGCGCTGGGCGAGCCGGACGCGACGGGCCGGCGGCGTCCCGTGCCCACCGGCGAGGAGTTCGCCGTCGATGCTGACACCGCCGTCATCGCGATCGGCTACCAGGCGGACGAAGCGTTGTCCGAAGACGCGAAGGTCAAGCACGACCGCGACGTCGTGGTCATCGACCGCGAGACGGGCCGCACGAGCCGCCGCGGCGTCTTCGCCGGCGGCGACTGTGTGAACGGCGCCGATCTGGTCGTGACCGCCGTCGCGGACGGACGGCGCGCCGCCGCCGCCATCCACGCCTACCTCAGCGAGCAGGCCGTGGTCGCCGCCTGACCCGCCCCTGGCCACGCTGTCCGCGCCTCGTTCGGGCCCTGAACGCCCCTGTCGTCGACGACGCAATTCTTCGCTATGCGACGCCTTTTGCCCTGCGGAAGGGCGCAACTACAAGGAAGCCTTCGCAGCGCTCGGCTGGCGCGGCATGGGGCCGTGGCGGTAGCTTGCCTGCCACCGGCAGGCTTGTCAACTCATGGACCATGGAGTATGCTTCGCGAGGGGAGCTATGGCACTCGATCAGAAGCTGCTGTTCACCGTCGACGACGAGTACTGCCCGGTGCGAGCGACGCTCGCGCTGCTCGGCCAGAAGTGGGTCCCGCACATCATCTACGAGTTGACCGGCGGCAAGCGCCGCTTCAATGAGCTCGCCGTGCTGGTCGGCGGCTGTAACTCGCGCACCCTGCGCGACCGGCTGCGCTCGCTCGAGGAGCTGGAGATCGTCAACCGTCGCATCGTCGAGACGATGCCGCCCTGGGTGGAGTACGACCTGACGGTCCGCGGCCGCGACCTGGCGCACGCGCTGGGCGCGCTCGAAGCGTGGGGTCACCGCTATATGGAGCGCCCCGCTAGCTAGCGCTCCATGGCCGTGCCCGCGCGCACCATCGTCTTCGATCTGCCACAGGGTCACGAGTTTCCGAAGACCTCCTTCACGCTCTCCAGCGCCGGCCTGGCGTCCTACCTCGCTGCAGTCGAGGACACGAACGCGATCTACCGCGAACGCGGCATTGCGCCGCCGCTCGCCGTCGCCGCGCGCGCGATCCGCTCGCTGCTGGACGCGACGGAGCTGCCCGCGGGGACGCTGCACACCGGCCAGGAGATCGAGTCGCGCCGCGCCTGCCCGGTCGATGCGCCGCTGACGTTCTCGGGCCGTATCGCGCAGCGCTCGCTTCGCGCGGGGCTGGTCATCTCCGTGATCGAGTTCTCGATCGCCGCAGCGGACGGCGAGACGCTCCTCACCGGACGGACGACCGTGCTGGCGCCCGGGGCCGCGTCGTGAACGCGCCCGAGGTCGCGCCGGTGGTGAAGCGGCTCACCCAGGCGCAGATCGCGCGCTACGCCGACGCGGCCGACGACCACAACCCCGTCCACGTCGACGAGGCGTTCGCGCGCGCGACGCCGTTCGGCGGCACGATCGCGCACGGCATGCTCACGCTCGCCTCGATCGGCGAGATGATGGCGGCCGCGTTCGGCGAGCGCTGGCTCTCGGAAGGCAAGCTGCGTGTCCGCTTCCGCGCGCCCGCGCGTCCCGGGGACGACGTGACGGCCGGCGCGACGGCCCAGTCGCCGCGCGACGGGTCGTGGGTGTACAGCGTCGAGTGCAAGAACCAGCGCGGCGAGCTGCTGATCAGCGGCACGGCGGAGGTGCCGGCCGGTGGCTGAGCGGCCGAGCCCGGCGCGCCAGTGCTTCGGCTGTGGCAGCGACAACCCGCACGGCCTCGGCATGCACTTCCGCATCGAGGACGGACGCGCCGTTGCGGAGTTCACCCCGCCGGCGCACCTGCAGGGCTACCCGGGCCACGTCCACGGCGGCGGCGTCGCGACGATGCTCGACGAGGCGATGGGCTGGGCGGTCTACGGCCAGGGCGCCTGGGCGATGACCGCTCGCTTCGCCATGCGCTTCCGCCGGCCCGTCCTCGCCGGCGAGCCGCTCGCCGTCAGCGGCTGGGTCACGCGCGACCGCGGCCGCTTCCTCGAGGTGCGCGCGGAGGCGCGTTCCCGAGACGGAACATTGCTGGCGGAGGCGGACGGGATGTTCGTGCGCGTGCGCGGCGAGCAGGCGGAGAACCTACGCCGCCTCTACGAGGCCGCCGCCGCCCCGCCGGACGACACCGGTCGCCAGACCGACACGATCACGTCGCTCAACGACGGCCGCCGGTAGGCGATCCGGTCGGCCCCGCGCAGCATGCGCTGCGCCACGCCGTCCGGCAGCCGGTGCAGCAGGTGCCCCCAGCCGTAGAGCATGCACAGCATCGACAGGCCGTAGGCGCGGTCAAGGCGCAGCCACGTGCCGCCAAGCTTGCGCACGACCTCCCAGTCGCCCTTGAACGTGTGGTCGGGCGGGATCTGCCAGCACGGCCAGTCGGCGCAGTGGTGGAGGCGCGTCGCCTTCATGACCGGGTGGAACACCCGGCCGAGCCGGCAGGCCAGCCCCTCGAAGTTGTTCAGCGAGACGATCACGCGGCCCGTCGGCTTGACGATGCGCGCCGCCTCCTGCATGAACGCGAAGCGGTCGCCGAAGTGGTCGAGCGCGCACTGCGTCGCGACGACGTCGATCGAACCGTCGGCGAACGGGAGCTGCTCGCCGATCGAGCGGACGAGGGTGATGCGCGCGCCGGTCTCCTCCTCGAGCAGACGCGAGACGCCGAGCATGTGCGCGGACGGGTCGACCGCGATCGCGTTCCAGCCGAGCTGCGCGAGCCGGATTAGCTCGCGCGAGGCGCCCGAGCCGACGTCCACCACCGTGCCGGGCGGCTCCGAGTTGACGGCGGCCACCGTCTCCTCGCTGATGCGCTTGTAGAGATGCGCCAGGTCCGGCAGCAAGGGGCCGGAGACGAAATGCTCGAGCTGGTAGTCGAGGTCGACCTCGGGGAAGACCATCAGGTTGGTATCGTGTCGTACGCCTTGAGGTCTTCGATGGCGGCCATCGTGCGGTTCATGATCATCGTGAACAGCTCGACGCCGCGCTCGTTCGCCATGTCGAGCGAACCGATCGCGATCACTGCGTACACGAGGAGCAGCAAGATCGACTGGCGATAGTCCTCCCAGCAGCGGTCGTAGTCGTAGCCGCGGACGCCGTGGCCGACCAGCGTCTCATGGTACAGGCGGACGAGGTCGCGTTCGACCGCCTTGCGGTCGGCGGAGGGGAGCGTGCCCGCAACGAAGTAAGCGACGTCGAACACGCCGTGGCCGCGGTTGGCGATCTGCCAGTCGATGACGGCGATCGGCGCGCCGGGGCAACCGAAGAAGAGATTGTCGAGCCGGTAGTCACCGTGGACGATCGTGACGGGCGGCCGGCTCAGACCTTGCATCGTGGTCCGGATGTGGTGGACGAACTGCTCGGCGACGGTGCGCATCTTGGGCGATAGCTGCCCGCCGAACTGCTCCACGAAGGGCTCCCAGGCGTCCTGGTAGCCCTGCTCGACCGATTCGATGTACCAGTCGTCGTCGATACCGGGCATCCAGGTCAGCTCCGGCAGCTTCGGATGTTCCCACCAGGTCGCGTGGAACTTCGCCAGCTCGCCGATCGCGAGCCTGGCCTGCTCGATCCGGCAGCCGGCAAGCTGGTCGCCGACGACGCCAGGTGACAGGTCCTCGAGCAGCAGCACGTAGTCGCCGCTCTCCGGCTCGAACGCGCCGAAGTAGCGCCGCGGCGTGCGCAGCTCGACCTGCTCCGCGATCTCGTCGTAGAAGTTCACCTCGCGCTCGTAGAAGCGGAAGAACATCGCCACCTCGCGGTTCTCCTGCGCGGCCGCGGGCAGCTTGGCGATGAGCGTCCGCGGCGCGCCCGGCTCCGGCTTGTCGTACTGGAGCGACAGGTGCGCGAGCTGGCCTATGAAGCCGGCCCCCTCGCCGATGATCCGCTGCTCGATGCCGGTAACGGACGCCGCGCCGAGCGCGCCGCCGTGGCGGAGCGCCTTCGTCAGCCACTCCGGCGTAAGATCGTTCGGGCCGCTCGGGATCTTCGGGCTGCCCATGGCTACATGTACATCCCGCCGTTGGGGTTGAACTGCTGGCCGGTGATCCAGTCGCCCTCGGTGCAGAGATACCGGACGAACGAGGCGACCTCCTCCGGCTTCCCGAAGCGCCCGAGCGGGATGCGCGAGATGAGCGCCTGCTTCACCTCATCGGTGAGCGCGATCACCATGTCCGTCTCGATGAAGCCGGGGCACATCGCGTTGACCGTGATGTTGAAGCGCGCCAGCTCCTGCGCGGCCGACTTCGTGAACGCGATCAGCCCGGCTTTCGCGGCCGCGTAGTTGGCCTGCCCGACGTTGCCCATCTGCCCGATGATGCTCGACATGTTGATGATGCGCCCGTAGTTGCGCTCGGTCATGTGGGGGAGGACGGCGCTGGTGCAGTAGAACGCGCTGTTGAGGTCCGTGTTGATGACTTCCTGCCACTCCTCGTGCGTCATGCGCCGAAGCGTTCGGTCGCGGTTGACGCCGGCGTTGTTGACCAGGATGTCGATCTGGCCGAACTCGGACAGCGTGCGCTCGACCAGCTGCTGCACGTCGTCGGGATGGCCGACGCCGGCGCGAATGGCGATCGCCCTGCCGCCGCTGCTGGCGATCTCGCCGACCAGCTCCTCGGCCGCGTCCTGGCTCTGGTAGTAGTTCACGGCCACCGCCGCGCCCCACTCGGCCAGCTCCTTCGCGACCGCCCGCCCGATGCCCCGCGAGGCGCCGGTCACGATCGCCGCCTGTCCGTCCAGCCGCTTCATGCTGCCCACCCTCCCGCTACGTAGGAACCAGAACTTGAAACAAGGAGTAAGGCCGCCCTCGCGGGCAGCGAGATGAGTCTAGCAGACCGAGCGCTCAAGGATCATTCGGTAGCCGAGCCTTTCCAGGCTCGGCCGGGAGAGTCCGCTGGCGAGGCTGGATAGCCTCGCCTACGAGGTCAGAGGGTACCGGCGACAAGCAACCAGCGACCAGCGACTACACCGCCGTCGGCGGGCGGTACTCGCCGAAGACGGCGCGCAGCTCGCCGCAGATCTCGCCCAGCGTCGCGTAGGTCTTCACCGCCTCGAGGATCGGCGGCATCAGGTTCTCGTCGCCGCGCGCCGCCTCGTTCAGCCGCGCCAGCGCCGCTTCGACGGCCCTGCTGTCGCGCTCCGCGCGCAGCCGGCGCAGCCGCTCGATCTGCGCGCGCGCGTTCTCGGTGTCGACGCGGAAGATCGTCGGCTCCGGCTCCTCGTCGTTGCGGAAGCGGTTCACGCCGACGACGACGCGCTCGCCGCTCTCGACCTCGCGCTGCTGGCGGACGGCGGCCTCCTGGATCTCCTGCTGCATGTAGCCCGACTCGATCGCCGCCACCGCGCCGCCCATGTCCTCCACGCGGTCGAGTAGCTCCTGCGCCTGCCGCTCGATCTCGTTTGTCAGCGCCTCGACGTAGTAGGAACCGCCGAACGGGTCGGCCGTGTCCGTGACGCCGGTCTCGTGCGCGACGATCTGCTGCGTGCGCAGCGCCATCCGCTGAGCGTGCTCCGTCGGGATCGCGAGCGCCTCGTCGTAGCAGGAGAGCGCGAGCGACTGCACGCCGCCCAGCACCGAGGCGAGCGCCTGGATCGCCGCCCGCACGATGTTGTTCTCGGGCTGCTGCGCCGTCAGCGTCGCGCCGCCCGTCTGGACGTGCGTGCGCAGCAGCCAGGCGCGCGGGTCCTCCGCGCCGAACCGCTCGCGCATCAGACGCGCCCACATGCGCCGGAGCGCGCGGTACTTCGCCACCTCCTCGAAGAAGGTGTTGTGCGTGTTGAAGATCCACGAGATGCGCGGCGCCACCTCGTCGACGCCGTAGCCGCGCGCCTTGCACGCCTCGATGTACTCGATCGCGTTCGCGAAGGCGAAGGCGATCTCCTGCGCCGACGTCGAGCCGGCGTCGCGGATGTGATAGCCGCTCACGCTGATCGGGTTGAACTTCGGCGCGTTCCCGGCGCAGAACGTGATCAGGTCGGCCGCCAGCCGCAGCGACGCCCGCGGCGGGTAGATGTACGTCCCGCGCGCCACGTACTCCTTCAGCACGTCGTTCTGCGCGGTGCCCATCACCTCGCCCGCCGGCACGCCCTGCTTCTCCGCCACGGCGATGTACATCGCGACCAGCACCGCGGCCGGCGCGTTGATCGTCATCGACGTGCTCACCTGGTCGAGCGGGATGCCCTCGAACATCGTCTCCATGTCCTGGAGCGAGTCGATGGCGACGCCGACCTGCCCGATCTCGCCCTCCGCCATCGGGTCGTCGGAGTCGTAGCCGATCTGCGTCGGCAGGTCGAACGCGGTCGAGAGGCCGGTCTGCCCCTGCGACAGCAGGAACTTGAACCGCTCGTTGGTCTCCTGGGCCGTCCCGTAGCCGGCGTACTGGCGCATCGTCCAGAG
>Ga0326597_10002562_pt1 | contig 26977 bp, 27 predicted proteins | sample RVTome_12_FD_203789 | JGI IMG/M metagenome (GOLD analysis project Ga0326597, IMG submission 203789) | Soil microbial communities from uranium-contaminated site in the Upper Colorado River Basin, Wyoming, United States - RVT100D185 | ecosystem: Environmental > Terrestrial > Soil > Contaminated >... | reverse complement strand
CAGCACATCGAGCAGCTTGCGGCGGGCCGCGCCCTGCCCGGCGATCGCATCGGTTCCGGTCATCGTTATTTTCTAAAGTAACTGCTTGCGAAAAACAAGCGCGGTCGCTAGATTTTCAAAAGATAACGCTTTGGAAAATGGGCGTGTCATGCAAGCACAAGCCGCGAGAACCCTTCACATCGACGACGGCCGGACCCCGCGCCCGGAGGCGCGGCGAATCCTCTATTGCGACGGCGTGGCCGACGGAACCTACCGCGAGGGCATCGACCTCGAGCTCAGCCATTGGATCCCGAACCGCACGCCGCGCGCATTCAAGGCGGACAGCTCGACCGAGATCTGCATGAAGTTCGTCGAGGCGGGCGACGGGGACCACGACCTGGTGGTGAACAACCATACCGATGTCGACGGCATGCTGTCCGCCTTCGTCCTGCTGTTCGGCGAGCTCGCATTGCGCCACCGGCAGACGATCGTGCAGGCCGCGGAGATGGGCGATTTCTGGGGATGGGGCGACCGCCCCGCGCGCGAGCTGTTTCAGGGGCTCGTGTGCCTGATCGCCGAGCTGCGCGAACGCGAAACCGCTGCCGAGGACATCCACAGGCGCGGCTTCGAGCGCATCCGAGCCATCCTATCCGGCACGCGCTTTCCCGAAGGCGAGGACGGTCTGGCGGCGCTGGACGAAACCGTGGCACGGATCGAGGAGGGCACGATTCCGCGCACCGAATTCGGGCCGCGCTTCGCCGGTTACATCGTCCCACGCGTGCCGGCCGAGCGCGATCTCGCCGCGGCCCTCGACGTTCCCGAGTTCAACATTCCGCTCTCGCGCGCGACGCTCCTGTCGCCCTACGCGCGGGCGCGGTTCGATCGCGAACGCGTGCAGCTCGTCTCCGTGGCGGTCGGAAACGGCTGGTATCACGATCTTTGGTATCCGGGCTATGTCTGGGCGGAAACGGTATCGCTCTGGCGTCCGGCGGGCATCGAGAGCGCGGGCGACAGCAATGTTCATCGCCTTCATTTTCCGTCGCTCGCGCGGGCCGCGGCTTTCCTCGGCCGGAGCGAGACGGCCGACGGACGTTGGACGCTTGCCGACGGGCTCTCGCCCTTCGGTACGATTCCCGGCCGCAACTTTCCCGTCGTTCTCTCCTTCATGAAGGACGGCCGTCCTTCGCCGAGCGCGTTGCCGCCCGGCGCGGTCGCGGGCGTCCTGGCACCAGCCTTTGCGGATGCATGACGGCCGCCCACGCGCCCGACCTCACCGCACGCGAGAGCGAACCGCGAAGACGCGGCGCAGGAGTGCGCTGAAAGCCGGCGGGCGTTCCGTCGTCAGCACGTTGCGCGCGAAGACGCGCCCCATCCGGGAGACCAGGAACGCCGCCGCCGCGAGCGACAGAATGGCGGTCCCCCACACTTCGAGGACGGGCGGGTGAGAACCGATGCGGAACAGCATGAAGAACGGCGTGTAGATCGGAATCCACGAGACGACGGTCGCCACGATTCCGTTCGGGTCGCGCATCACCACGCTCATCATCAGATTGGGAAGAATGATGATCAGCACGACGGGGCCGAGCAGCGCCTGGGCGTCGGCAATGGAACTGGCCATGCTGCCGATGGCGAGAAAAATCGAGCCGTAGATCAGAAGCCCGCACAGGAAATAAAGGATCACCAGCGGTGCGATGTCGAGGGTGGCGAAGCTCGCGAGCGCGCTCAAGACGGTGGCGGCGAAATCGGGTGCGAACAAGCCGACGGCGCCCAGCAGCCCGCCGGCCCACAGCAGGATCGTCGTCATGGCCGCAGCCATGACGCCCATGAGTTTGCCGACCATGATCTCGGCGGGCGACGCGCAGGAAAGCAGGACCTCGATCATGCGCGAGGATTTCTCCTCGATCACGCCCATCAGTAGCGCGTTGGCGTTGATGAAGGTGGCGAAGAATAGGAGAAAGGCGAGCGCGAAGGGAAGAAACGTCGCGACCGCCTGTGCGCTCTCGTCGGCGTCGCCGCCGCCCCGCGTGGGATCGCGATGCTCGATATCGGCGGACATCCGGAGCAAGCCCGCCACGTCGACATCGGGCGCGGTCGCGCGCGCGGCCTTCAGGCGAAGCGCGTCCGTGAGGGCCGATCGCAAAAAACCCTGGAGCGCGCCGTCGGCGAGATTGGTGCTCCAATATTGCGCCGGCGTATCCGCGCTCCCGAACCCTTCGGGCACGACGAGAACGGCGAAGAGCGTGCGCCCTCCGGCCAACTCGCGATTCCCCGTGAAATAGGCCGACACGTGCTCCGCGAAACCCGCGCCGGCCTGCACGATGTCCGCGGGCGTAGGAACCAGAATGAATCGCGGGCCCGGGGGATCGAAGACGCTTCCCGGTTTCAGATGCGGTCGAAGCGCCGCGAAAGCCGGACGCCAACCGCCCATGCCGACGAAGGCATCGAGCGACGCCCGACGCTCGGGCGCGGCGAGCAGCGCCGCCACGCGCGGCGCATCGTGCCTCACCGCCTCGAGATCGGCGCGGGCCTCGGCGAAGGCCGCGAGCGCGTGCAAGATGCGCCTGGCCTCGTCGCGGACGAGCCCGTCGGCGACCGCCTCGGCATAGCCGCCCGCGCGGTCGACGACGGCAAAGTGGCGCACGGGCGTCGTGCTGGCGAGAAGGCCCGGCAGGGCGACCACCAGCCCAATCCAGAGTGGAAACAGGACGACGCCGATGAGAAAGCCGCGCCGCGTCACATAGGTGACGTACTCGTTGCGGGCGATGAGGAGCGTGCGTCTCATGCCGTCTCTCCCCGCGCCGATGGGCCGTCCAATTGGCCGTTCGCCGAACCGTCGGCCGGTCCCACCAGCGTCACGAAGACCTCATGCAGGCTGGGCTGCGCCACGTCGAAATGGGTGGGTACGATGCTGCGTTCGAAACAGGCCGCCAGGATCGTGCGCCCATCGGCGCCTTCGGCGAGCTCAATCTGCCAGAAGGCACGCCCCTCGGCGGGCGGCAACACGCGGACCACGCCCGCCACGCCCGACAGGAATGCGAGGTCCTCCTCGGCCGCGACACGCGCGCGCCTGGGCAGCAGCGCGCGCGCGGCCTCCAGCGTGCCGTCGAACAGCTTGCGCCCCGCGGCCAGAATGATGAGCCGGTCGCACAGCCGCTCGGCATGCTCCATCGTATGCGTCGAAAACAGGACGGTCGTGCCGGAACGCGCGAGCTCGCGGATGAAGATCTCGAGTTCCGCCTGATTGACGGGATCGAGACCCGAAAAAGGTTCGTCGAGGATGACGAATTCGGGATCGTGCACGACGCTGGCGATGATCTGGACCTTCTGAGCCATGCCCTTCGAAAGCCCGTCGATGCGCACGCGCGCGAAGGCGCCGAGGCCGAAGCGGTCGAGCAGCGTTGCCGCGCGCCGCCGCGCGGCCGCGCTCGTCATGCCTTTCAGCATTCCGATATAAGCGATGGCCGAGCCCGCGCGCATGCGTTTGTAGAGGCCGCGCTCCTCCGGCAGATAGCCGATGTTCCGGCGCGCGCCCCGGATCGAGGCATGCCCCAGAAGTCTGATCTCGCCCTTGTCCGGCTCGAGAATGCCGAGCATCATGCGCAGCGATGTCGTCTTGCCCGCGCCGTTGGGGCCCAGGAACCCGGCGATGCAGCCGCGCGGCAGCGCGAAGCTGAGCGCGTCGATGGCCGTGAAGTCGCCGAAGCGCTTGGTGACGCCGGAGAAGGCAACGACGGTGCCGGTCGCGTGGGAAGCCAATTCCGCATTACCCTCCTTTACGTGCGCGGACAACGCTCGCGGAATTCGCCGCGGCTTGCAATCCTTTTGGGCTCCCGAACTAACGCAGATATTTCCGCAGATCGGCTGAATAGGGTTCGTACCCGGCTTCCGCATAGACGCGCGCGGTTCGTTCGTTCTTCGCCAGCACGCCGATCTGCATCAGTTTGAGGCCGAGCGTGCGTGCTGTCTTCTCGCATTCTTCGATCAGCGCCCGGCCGATGCCCCGCCCGCGCGCGGCCTCGTTCACGAACAGCTCCGCCACATAGCCGAAGCAGCGCTCTTCCTCGATCACGAAGATCATGTTCCGACTCTTGTGGAAAACCGACCAGCCGACGGCGGCGCCATCCAACTCGGCCATGAAGATGCGGCCTTCGTTCTCGGCCACGCGTTTGACGAGCTCGGCGTAGTAATCCGCGGCAACGGTTTCGTCGACGCGGCGGTCGGGTTCGATCGCGTGCTCGTAACGCTGCAAGCCGTCTATGAAGGAAAGAATGACGTCGCGATCCTCGGGGAGCCGCGCCTCGCGGATGGCGAACGCGGTCATCTTAGTGTCCCGATTCTGAAATTCGTATCACTTGATATCAGCATCGCGACGAATTTCAGAATCGATAAGGACACTAGCAACCTATTGATTCCTAGTGTCGTTTTCGATTTCGAAGTTCGCCAAACGCTTGATATCGAAATGATGCGAACTTCGAAATCACGACACTAGCGACTTGACGATCTCTTCGGTCATCTTCTTGGCGTCGGCGAACAGCATCATGGTGTTGTCGCGGAAGAACAGCTCGTTCTCGATGCCGGCATAGCCCGAACCCATGCCGCGCTTGACGAAGAGCACGGTCTTGGCCTTCTCCACGTCGAGGATCGGCATGCCGTAAATGGGCGATTGCGGGTCGGTCTTGGCGGCGGGATTGGTCACGTCGTTGGCGCCGATGACATAGGCGACGTCGGCGGTCGGAAATTGCGAATTGATGTCCTCGAGCTCGAAGACCTCGTCATAGGGCACGTTCGCTTCCGCCAGCAGCACGTTCATATGCCCCGGCATGCGGCCCGCCACGGGATGGATGGCGTAGGAGACCTTCACGCCTTCCTTCTTGAGCTGATCGGCCATTTCCCGAAGCGCATGCTGGGCCTGGGCGACCGCCATGCCGTAGCCAGGCACGATGATGACCGAGCCCGCGTTCTTCAGGATAAAGGCTGCGTCCTCGGCCGAGCCCTGCTTGACGTTGCGCGTCTCGATGCCGCCCGCCACCGCCACCTCGCCGCCGAACCCGCCGAGGATCACGGAAATGAACGAGCGGTTCATCCCCTTGCACATGATGTAGGAAAGGATCGCGCCCGACGACCCCACCAGCGCACCGGTGATGATGAGGGCGGTATTCTCGAGCGTGAAGCCGATGCCAGCCGCCGCCCAGCCCGAATAGGAATTGAGCATCGAGACCACGACGGGCATGTCCGCGCCGCCGATGGGGATGATGATGGTGACGCCGAGCACGAAGGCGAGCCCCGCGATGGTCCAGAACGTCCAATGATCCTGGCCCGCGCAGAACCACACGACGAGCGCCACCATGGAGCCCGCGACGAGGATGTTCAGCAGATGCCGCGCCGGCAGGATGATCGGCGCGCCCGACATGTTGCCGTTGAGCTTCGCGAACGCGATGACCGAGCCGGAGAAGGTGATCGCGCCGATGGCCGCACCCAGGCTCATCTCGATCAGACTCTGGACGTGGATGGCACCCGCGACACCGATGCCGTAGGCAGCGGGGCTGTAGAGCGCGGCCGCGGCCACCAGCACGGCCGCCATGCCCACCAGGCTATGGAAGGCGGCAACCAGCTGCGGCATCGCCGTCATCGCGATGCGCCGCGCGGTGACGGCGCCGATCGTGCCGCCGAGCGCCAGCCCCGCCACGATCATCGCAGCCGTCAGCGCATCGACCAAGCCCGTCACGAGCAGCGTGGTCACGATGGCGATGGCCATGCCGATCATGCCCAGCGTATTGCCGCGCCGCGAGGTTTCCGGGCTCGACAGCCCGCGCAGTGCCAGGATGAACAGCACGCCCGAGGCGAGATAGGCGATAGCGGCAAGGTTGGCGGTCATCGTATTTCCGTCTTTCCTACCTCAGCCTTCGGTCTTGCCGGCGCGCCAGCCGAAATAGCCCGCGAGCAGGGCCGCCGCGACGCCGAAGATCACGCGCGGCCCTTCGGACTCCCCGGTATTGGCCGCGAAGAGCCCCGCGGATATCGCCACCAGAATGCTCGCAAGCACGGTCGTCGGCTCGCGCCGCGCGATCGCGCGGGCGGCGAGCACGAGGAACGCCACGCCGATCAACACCAGAATCCAGAACATCGCGTCAGCCATTGCCGTTCCTCCTCATTTCTTTTCCTTCTTCCTGTACATCGCGAGCATCCGCTGCGTGACGAGAAATCCGCCGAAGATGTTCACGCTCGCCATCACCAGGGCCGCGAAACCGAGCCCCTTCGATATCCACGAGGAATCCGAAAGCGCCTCGACCGAAACCGCGATCAGCGCGCCAACCACGATCACCGAGGAGATCGCGTTGGTGACGCTCATGAGCGGCGTGTGCAGGGCCGGCGTCACGCTCCATACCACGTAGTAGCCCACGAAAATCGCGAGCACGAAGATCGAAAGGCGAAAGACGAACGGGTCGATCGCTTCCATCAGCGCCTCCGCGAACGCATGCCCGCCGGCGAGAGCCCCTTCGGCGCGGCGCGGCGCGCGACCGGCTCGCGCTTCCGCGTCGCGTGCTGGCCCAACGTCTTGCGCGCCCGCCGCATGCAGGACCGCGCGACGACGCGCCGAAATGAAGACGACAATAAAGATCTGGCCATGTTTACCCCCTCAAAGCCGGATGGACGATCGCCCCGTCGCGCGTGAGACCCGCGCCCTTGACGATTTCATCGTCCCAATCGAGATGCAGTGCCCCTGTTTTCTTGTCGACGATCAGACCCACGAAGTTGAACAGATTGCGCGCGTAGAGGCTCGACGTATCGACCGCCAGCCTGCCCGGCAAATTCGTATAGCCCATGATGGTCACACGGTGGACCTCGACGACTTCGCCGGGCTTGGAAAGCGGGCAATTGCCGCCCTGCTCCACCGCGAGATCGACGATCACCGAGCCCGGCTTCATGGTCTTGACCATGTCCTCGCTCACCAGCACGGGCGCTCTTCGCCCCGGAATGAGTGCGGTGGTGATGACGATGTCCTGCTTCTTGATCGTCTCGGCGATCAGCACGGCTTGCTTGGCCTGATACTCCGCCGACATGGGCTTGGCGTAGCCGGCCGCGGTTTCGGCCTGCTTGAATTCCTCGTCGATCACGGCGACGAAATTGGCGCCCAGGCTCTCGACCTGTTCCTTGGCGGCGGGACGCACATCGGTCGCCGACACGATGGCGCCCATGCGCCGCGCGGTCGCGATCGCCTGCAGCCCCGCCACGCCCGCGCCCATCACGAGCACGCGGGCCGGCGCGATGGTGCCGGCCGCCGTCATCATCATGGGCATGGCGCGGCCGAAAATTGCGGCGGCGTCGATGACCGCCTTGTAACCGGCGAGATTGGCCTGGCTCGAAAGCACGTCCATCGCCTGGGCGCGACTGATGCGCGGAATGAATTCCATGGCGAAGGCGGTGACTCCGGCCAGAGCGAGCTTCCCGACCGCGTCCTTTTCGGCGTGCGGCGCGAGAAGGGCGGCCAGCACCGCTCCTTTTTTCATGCGCGCGATCTCGCCCGCATCCGGCGCGCGCACCTTGAGCACGATATCGCCCGCGCCCAGCGCATCGGAAACGATCGCGGCGCCCATGGCTTCGTAATCGGCGTCGGCGATGCGCGCGCCCGCGCCGGCGCCTGGCTCGACGGCCACGTCGAGGCCCATGGCCTTGAACTTCTTGACCGTCTCCGGCGTCGCCGCGACGCGGGTCTCGCCGGCCCGTCGCTCCTTGGGGATAGCGATTGTCAACGCCATCGGCGTTCGCCTTCGTGTGCTGAGCGGCCCGCGCGGCCGATTGTGGGAATCAAGTCCGGAAGAGCGCGAGGCCGATCATGATGACGGCGATCGCGATCAGACTCCATTTGACGACCTTGAGAAAACCCTCCCAGGTCTCGCGGTTCTGCGTGATGTCCATGGAACCCTTGTTCCCGTGCCCCTGCGCGGCCATGACTGCCCCCGAAATTCCGCCGTGATTCGAACCGATTGGCGAAGCGGGCGGACTATAGCAAAGGGCGTGCGGTCGGCAACGCCCGGCGGCCCGCCGGTCCTTTAACTATTAGCCCTTCCCGGATTGGCTCCAGACCTCCAGCAGCGCCCGCACCGCGGCGGCGAAGGCGAGCGGCTGATCGAGCATGAGATGATGCTGCGCTTCGGGCACGGCGATGACCGGCGTGCCCGGCCTGAGCGCGCCCTGCCAGTATTCGACGATCTTGGGCGTCACCAGCAGCGACTGCTCGCCATAGATCATCGCCATGCGGGTTCGCCCTCTGCCGAGAGCCATCGCGGCATCGGTGCCCTTGAAGCGCTCCCAGATGCGCGGATCGAATTTCCAGGTGAAGCCGCCTTCCACTTCCTTCAGCGAGTGCCGGGCGATCCAGTCGACAATGTAGAGATTCTCGCAAGACTGCGGCGGCGCCAGGCGGAACCGCGCGAGCGCCTGTTCCAATGTCGGATAGACATTGTGGGCGCGCGCCTTGCGATCCGGCGGGCCGGGATGGTGCTCGCGCGGCGCGAGCGGCGTATCGGCGACGACGAGGCCCCCGAGCCGATCGCCCAACTCCGCCGCGGCGACGACGGCGGCGAAGCCTCCGAAACTGTGGCCAAGCAGCATCGGTGGCTCGTCGGCCTCGAAGAATCCCGCGTCCGCCATGACCGCGATCTGCTCGGCGGCGAAATCGTCCATGCCGTAGCTTTCGCGCCAGCCCGATTCGCCCATGCCGGAAAGATCGAGCGCGGCGACGTTCCAGCGGCCCGCGAAATAGGGCGCGATGAAAGACCACCAACGCGCATGCGCGCCATTGCCATGAACCAGCAGAAGGCCTGCCCGACCTCGCACGCCCCATCGCAGATAGTGAATCGGGCAGGCGCCCGACATGACCGTGCGGCTCTCGGGTGTACGCGCGATCGCCTTGGCGAACCATTCGGGCGCGGGTGGACGCCGACCATCGAAGGCGGCAAGCGGGCCGGGGTTGCGCCGCGCGGCTTCGAACGCTTCGGTGAGCGCGTCACCCATGGGAGGCCCGTGTGAGGAGCTTGAAGATGCCGCTACCCGTCATCACCGTGCGCGCGCCGACCCAAATCCGGCCGCGCGCCGTATAGAAATCGCGGTCGCGGCCGATGATCTCGCCCGCGCCTTCGACGAAATCGCCGAGCTCGGCGCCGGCGACGAAATCGGTCAGGAGCCGCACCGTGACCCAGGGCATGCCGAGCGCTTCGGGCGCCGCACCGCCGAACGCCATGTCGGCGAACGCCATCAGCATGCCGCCATGGCAGTTCTTCATGCCGTTGGTGTGCTGTTTTTCGACGCGGAAGGCGAGGACACGCGCGCCGTCCACGGCCCGCTTGCCGTAAAGCGGGCCGATCAGGCCGCCGAACCCCATCCGCCAATCCAAAGGCTCGAAGCCGGGCGGAACGCGCGGCCGGCCTGCTTCCACTGTCGAATCGTGCATCTGCTTTACGCGGGAATTGCTTTGTCCAACCACTCTAGCCACGCGCCCTGCGGATCGCAAAAGGCGAGAATCCTTTCTTCCTTCGCGCCATCCCAATACCGGGCAAGCTTGAGCGGATAGCGCTCGCCGTCCCATTCGACCGAGAGTCGATAAACCGGACGCCTGAGACCCGCCACCGTCAGAATGTCGTCGAGCGACGCTTTCATCCTGGCTGAGAATTGATAGACCGCCATGGTGTGGTAAACGCAGAGAGTCTGATCCTCGGGCGCCGCGCGTAAAGCGTCGGGCAGCAGTTCGAGTGCATCGCCCGCACGAATTTCCGCCGCCTCGGGATCGTAAACGCCCAACGCGCCCTCAAGCCGGGCGAGGCGATCGATGTGGTCGGGCCAGACGAGCGCCTTCAGCCAGTCGCGTTCCTCTTGGCACGTGAGATCGACCGGATTGCGCTCGAGCCCGACGCGCGAGGCGATTTCCGGCGGGTGCCCCAATGGCGGCACGTACAAGCCCCTGAGTGGCATGGCGATGACGAATGCCGCGCCCGCCTTCCCGGCCTCATGTGCCGTGCCGCCGGCGATAAATCGATAGCCATAGCGGTCCCAAAGCAGGTTGAGGCCCGCACTCGGACCGATCTCGACCAGGGCGAGCGGTTCGCCCGCTTCGTTCGAGAGCGCGCGAAAGCCCGCGAACAGAAAGGCTGACCGCCCGACTTCGTTCGTGTTGGTGACGCGCGTCGCGATCAGCGGTTCGAGTGCTGCGCGATACGCGCGACAGAAATCCTGGAACAGCGGAAACGGATCGCCGTCGGCGCGGGCGCCGCCATTGAGATTCAAATAATGCGCCTTCAGCGCATGATCGGCCTCTCCGCGCAGAAGAAGATAATGGACCGCACCCAGGAGCACGTTCGACGGCGGCTGGCCCTTGCGCGCGCCCGAGGCGAGCGTCTTGATTTCCTCGTCGCCGCGAACGCCTTCGGCGAGGCGCGCATAGAGCGGCGCGTTCAGGCGGCCGCATTCCCGCGCGAAGAAATCCCAGTAATCCACCGGCTTCGGATCGACCATGGCACACCCTCTTCCCCTTTATTGCGGTGCAACAACGCCCACGCAACGGAATTCGTGCTATTTTGGTCGTCCCGGCATAAGCCTATGGAATCCTTCAGTAAATATTGCAGACGCTGGCGTCACATTTTGGATACCAAGTGTCACAAAATTGGACTTTTAAACCGCCTTTTACCTTTGGCGGGCCACCATGGCCGTGCAGGAACAGGAGGGGCGCGGGAGCCGGGCGAGAGCCGGTTCGCGGCGCTAGGCCGATCTCGATGGCTCAGACGATTCTCATCGTCGACGACGATCCCGTGCAGCGCAGGCTGCTCGAGGCCGCGATCACCCGCATGGGGATGACGGTCATGACGGCGCCCGGCGGCGGGCCCGCGCTCGATCTTCTCTTCTCGCCCAAGGGCGAACAGATGGCGCTGATGCTGCTCGACCTCGTCATGCCCGATATCGAGGGCCTCGAGGTCCTGGCAAAACTCCGCGCCGCCAATCGCGAAATCCCCGTCATCGTGCTCACCGCCAAGGGCGGCATCGATTCCGCCGTCGAGGCCATGCGCGCCGGCGCGAGCGATTTTCTGGTCAAGCCGGCCAGCCCCGAGCGCATCAAGGTTTCGATCCAGAACGCGCTCAAGATCGGCGTGCTGTCGAACGAAGTGAAGCAGCTCAAAAAGCGCCAAGCCAATCGCCTGGTATTCGATGATCTGATCGCCAAGGGCCCCGCCCTGCGCCAGGTCATCCGGCTCGGCCAGCGCGCGGCGCAATCGAACATCCCCATCCTGATCGAAGGCGAATCGGGCGTCGGCAAGGAGCTGATCGCGCGCGCCATCCAGGGTTCGTCCGAGCGCGCGGGCAAGCCCTTCGTCACCGTCAATTGCGGCGCCATTCCGGAGAACCTCATCGAGAGCATCCTGTTCGGTCACGAGAAGGGTTCGTTCACGGGCGCCAGCGACAAGCATCTGGGCAAGTTCCAGGAGGCCGACGGCGGCACGCTGTTCCTCGACGAGATCGGCGAGCTCCGCCTCGACATGCAAGTCAAGCTGCTGCGCGCGCTGCAGGAGGGCGAGATCGATCCGATCGGCGCCAAGCGCCCGGCAAAGGTCGACGTGCGGATCATCTCGGCGACCAACCGCGATCTGGCCGAGCTCACGCGCGAAGGCAATTTCCGCGAGGATCTCTATTACCGTCTCAACGTGTTCCCGATCTTCATTCCGCCGCTGCGCGAGCGCCGCGAAGACGTGCCCGCGCTCACCGCCCATTTCATCGCGCGTTTCGCGGCCGAGGAGCACAAGCCCGTGACGGGCCTCACGCCCGACGCGATGGAGCTGCTGCAGAGCTATGCCTGGCCCGGCAATGTGCGCCAGCTCGAGAACACCATCTTCCGCGCCGTCGTGCTCTGCGATTCCGATTCGCTCGACATCGGCGACTTTCCCCAGATCGCGAACGCGATGGGCGTGGCCCAGGAGCACCGCAAGCTCGCGGTCTCGGGCGGCGGCCAAGCGACCACGCAGGCGGCCGCGCGGAGCGCGTCGCATGCGCTTCCCGCCTACGGCCTCTCGACCACCGATGCGGCCGGACACATGCGCAAGCTCGAAGAGATCGAGGCCGAGACCATCCGGCTCGCGATCTCGCGCTATGACGGGCGCATGACCGAGGTCGCACGCCGGCTCGGCATCGGCCGTTCGACGCTCTATCGCAAGCTCAAGGAGCTGGGGCTGGAGCGCGAGGGCGACGCGCTGGACGAAGCGGCCGAAACGGTCGAGGACTCCGAACGCCAGAAGAGCGCCGACGCGGCGTAACGTCAATCCCGCATCCCGAGCGCCGAGAGATAGAGGTCCATGATGGCTTCCTGTTCCTGGCGTTCGGATTTGTCGAGCTTCCGGAGACTGACCACCTTGCGCATGATCTTGGTGTCGAAGCCCTGCCCCTTGGCCTCGGCGTAGACTTCGCGGATGTCGGCCGCGAGCGCCGCCTTTTCCTCTTCGAGCCGCTCGACGCGTTCGACGAAAGATTTCAGATGGTCCTTCGCGAAGCCGGACTTGGCCATGCGCACGCTCCCTTGAAAAGCGGCGGAACCTAACGGCGGTGTGCGCCACGTGCAATGCGCCCAAGCGCGCTTAGCTGTGGGTTTTCTTCTGCGAGGCTTCGAAGGCCGCCTGCTGCTCCGGCGTGGCTTCCTTCTGGTATTTCTGCTTCCACTCGCCGGGTGCCATGCCGTAGATGAGTGCGCGCGCTTCGTCCTTTGCTAGCGCGATGCCCTTGTCGGCAGCGGCATCGCGATACCAGTCGCCGAGGCAGTTGCGGCAGAAGCCGCCCGCGATCATCAGATCGATGTTCTGCACGTCCGTTCGCTCGCGCAGATGCGCGACGAGGCGCCGCAACACGGCCGCTTCCAGTTCGATGCGAGTCTTGTCGTCCAAGGTCGAGCCTCCTTCCAGCGCGAGCGCCCGCGTGAAGCGGATGGAGGGCCGGCCCATCGCGGCCAGCGCATCCTCGAGCGCCTCGCCGATACGCGCCGACCATCGCGCCACGCCCATCTCGTCCGCGATCAAGTCCTGGCGGATTTCGACGAGCGCGTGCGGCAATCCGTTCCGCGTGCCGTGACGATACATGCAATCGCCTTCCAGTTCACCGGAATAGGGTTCGTTGTCGCCGACGACGACGCCCTCTTCGCGCGCAAGCCGCGCCAGTAGCGGCTTGGCCAAACGGCCGTCGCGGTCCCACAGCACGCCCAGATGCCAGGGACGCTTTCGCCCGCGCCAAACGGGCGTGAAGCTGTGCACCGAAACCAGGATCGGCACGAGATCGGCCTCGCGCGCCTCGGCGATCCGACTTTCGATCGCCGCGTGATAGGGCGCGTGATACCGCGCGATGCGTCCGGCGATCTCGTCCGCGCCGGCGCGCGCATTGCCGGGCACGACGCGCCCGTCGGAGAGCTTCATCACGACGGTCGGGTCGTCCGGACCGCGATTGAGATCGACGAGCAGGCGCGACCAGCGTCCGAGCACGGCCGGTGCGCCGAAACGCCTGGCGAGCGCGCGCGTCACCGCCGCGGCGCCGATGTCGTAGGCGACATGGGCGGAAAGCGCTTCGGGGCCGAGCCCCAGCGTGCCGTGCACCTCCGGGAGCGCGTTCGCCGCGTGGTCGCAGACGAAAACAAGTTCTGGCCGGGCGCCGGCGTTGAAAACTTCGTAGGCCTCGTCGGTCATGGCGGCGCGACTATACGGCATCGGCGCCCCCCGGCTGACGATCCCGTTCCGGCCCCCTCCCCCGTAGCGGATAGCCGCTTCGTATTGCCCCGCGCGTTCCCGGCCGGCCGTTCGAGCCGAACGGGCGTTGACAGGTCCGGTCGCTTTGCGCGAAACCCTTGTCATCCGCGCATGAGCCGCTTCATCCTCGCTTTCGCCCTTCTCCTGGCCGCCGCGCCGCAGGCCCAGGCGGCCTTCCGCATCTGCAACAAGACCGCGCACGCGGTCAGCACCGCGCTCGGCCATTACGACGGCAAGGATTGGGTCTCGGAAGGGTGGTGGACGGTCGCGCCCGGCGGCTGCGAATATCTTCTGAAAGGCGACCTTATCGCGCGCTATTACTATCTCCATGCCGTGCATCACGACGTGGGCGGCGGCTGGGACGGCGACCGCGGCTTCTGCGTCGCCGAGGGGCGGTTTCGCGTGGACGGCCGCGCGGATTGTTCCAAGCGCGGCTACGGTCGCAAGGGATTCTTCGAGATCGACACGCGCGAGTCGCTCGACTGGACCCAGAACCTGGCCGATTGAGCCCCATGCGGCAAAGACCATGAGACGCTGGCGCAAGACCAAGATCGTGGCAACTCTGGGACCCGCCTCCTTGGAGCCCAAGACCATCCGCGCGCTGTTCGAAGCGGGCGCCGACGTCTTTCGCATCAATATGAGCCATACGCGGCCCGACGGGCTGACCGCGCTCGTCGGCCATGTGCGCGCGCTCGAAGCCGAGACCGGTCGCCCGATCGGCATCCTGGTCGATCTGCAGGGACCGAAGCTGCGGCTGGGCGCGATCGCGGGCGGTACGGCCGAGCTTTCCACGGGAAGCACGGTTCGGCTCGACCGCTCGGACGAGCCCGGCGGTAGCGGGCGGCTTCCCGTCCCGCATGCCGAAATCTTCGCGGCGCTCGCGCCGGGCGCCGTCATTCTGATCGACGACGGCAAGGTGCGTCTCAGGGTCGAGAACGTCTCGTCCGATATGGCGACGGCCACCGTGCTGGCCGGCGGCGTGGTGAAGGACCGCAAGGGCGTGAATCTGCCCGACACGGTCCTGCCGATTCCCGCGCTGACGCCCAAGGACCGAAGCGACCTCGATTTCGCGCTGGGATTGAGCATCGACTGGATCGGGCTTTCCTTCGTGCAGCGGCCCGAGGACGTGGCGGAACTGCGCAAGGCGGTCGCCGGCCGCGCGAGCGTGCTCGCAAAGATCGAGAAGCCGGCGGCGCTGTCGCAACTCGGCGAAATCCTCGAACTCGCCGATGCCGTGATGGTGGCGCGCGGCGATCTCGGCGTGGAGTTGCCGCTGGAAGCCGTACCGGGCCGTCAGAAGCAAATCGTGCGCGCCGCGCGCAGGGCGGGCAAGCCCGTGGTCGTCGCGACGCAGATGCTGGAATCCATGATCTCGGCGCATGTGCCGACACGCGCCGAGGTCTCCGACGTCGCCACCGCCATCTTCGAGGGCGCGGACGCCGTCATGCTGTCGGCCGAGACGGCGTCCGGCCGCTATCCGGTCGAGGCGGTCTCGGTCATGGACCGCATCGCCAAATCCGTCGAGACCGATCCGCTCTATCAGGGCATCATCGACGCGCAGCGCTCCCAGCCCGAGCGCAACACGCCCGACGCGATCATGGCGGCCGTGCACGACGTGACGCAGACGATCGAGGCCTCGGCCATCGTGTGCTGGACGAAGTCGGGCTCCACGGGCCTGCGCGCCGCGCGCGAACGCCCCGCCGCCCCCATCATCGCGCTGACGCCCGTCGCGGAGACCGCGCGCCGCCTGTCTCTCGCCTGGGGGCTGCATTGCGTGCGCACCGAAGACGCGCAGAGCCTGGACGACATGGTCGACCGCGCCTGTTCGATCGCGTTTCGCGAGGAATTCGCCAAGATCGGCGACCGCGTCGTCATCACCGCGGGCGTACCGCTCGGTACGCCCGGGGCGACCAACCTACTGCGCGTGGCCTTCGTCGGCAAAAGGCGCGAGCGTTAGGCGTTCGGTTCGGAGGCGCGCGACGCCCGAGGCCGCGCTTTTCGCACCACCCGCCAGAGCCACATGACGAGAAACGCCAGGATGGCCAGAATCGGCAGCCAGGGCAGCGCCGCGATCAGGAAGGTGAGCGCGCCGGCCGCGCTTTCGCCGAGCGTGCGCCCGGCCTCGCGCCACGCTTCGCCCAACGGCGAAGACGCGTCGGCCAAAGTCGCATAGGCGCCAAGGTCGATATAGAAGAGTTCCGTGTCGACGCGCTGGTTCAAGCCGCGCTGCTGAGCGGCGAGCGCCTCGATCCTCTGCTGCACCTCCGAGAGCTTTTCCTCGACTTGGATGAGATCGCCGACCTTGGCTTCCGCACGTTTGGCTAGCGCCGTCAGCCGTTCGCGATAATCGGTCGCCTGCGCGAGCCGGCTGTCCGTATCGAATATGACATAGGTCAGGTCTTCGGCGTCCGTCGCGCGATTGCGCACGGTCGGTTCGCCTTCGCCTTCGCCTTCGAGCGGCGTCAGCAGCGCCGTCTCGAAAGCTCCCACGGTTTCGTGCGGCAGGCGAACGGTAAGCGATGCACGCGGCGAGGTGCCGGAATTGGCGTCGCCGCCCGCGATCGAGGCATGCATCAGGATGCAACGAAGCTCCCGGTTCTCGAGGCATTGCTGCCGCGCGTGTTCGAAACGCGGAGCCACCTTATCGGCGTCCATTTCGAGCGAGAGGCGATGGCTGTAGGCGAGCTTGCGCACGTCCTGATCGGGACCCGCGGGTGCGTCGGCGTCGCGCGCGCCCGGCGGGGGCGGCGGCGCGGGCGCCATCTCGGCCCGCATCATCGCGACCGGACCGCCGCGCGGATCGCCACCGTCGCAACCGGCAAGCACGAGAAAGGCGGCGGCGCATAGGGCGACGATGCGAGGCATGGGAACTCTCCGCGAGAAGACCGCCGTCAGCATAGCATGGCCGATCCGCGAAGATCGCCCGGTCGTCGCGATCTCAGATCTTCTGGCCTTCGACGTCGCGCGAAAGCCGGCGCTCGATAGTGCCAAGCGGCGCGATGAAGGGATTGATCGCGAGCGCGCGGCGATAGGCTTCGAGCGCTGCGGGCTTGTCGCCATACTCCTCGAAGATGGAGCCCAATCCGGTCAGCGCCGCGAAATGGCGCGGTTCCAGCGCGAGCGCCTTGCGCAAGCACAGAAGCGCGGTCTCGTAATCCTCGGCGAGCGCGGCCGCCTCGCCGCGCCGGTGCCAGGCCTCGGCGAAGTCGGGTGCCAGTTCGACGAGCGCATCGAGAATCAACCGCGCCGTCTCCACATCTTCGTTCTCCAAAGCGGTCATCGCGCGCTCCAGAAGAAGATCCGCCGTCGGGCTGCCCGAATGCGCCCAGATCGCCCAGATTTCGCCTTCGATGAGTTTCGCGTCCGCTTCGGTCCGGGCATGGCCGAGCGCGTCGAACAGCGTATCGAGATCGGCGATGGGTGCTTTGCTCGTCGTGCCGGCATCGGGATCGCGCTCCGGCGTGCGGCCGGACACGGCCCCCGCCGGCAGCAGGAGAACAAGCGCGAGGACGAGGACAGAGAACCGCATGAGGATCATGCTAGCGCGCTCCGGCCTCTTGCGCGAGAGTGGCCGGCGCGGGACCGCCGCCCGCCCAGTCGAGCAACTCGGCGAGGTGAATCATGGGTGGCGCGCCGTCTCCGGCCAGATGCGCGAGGCAGCCGACATTGCCGGACGCCACGCAATCGGCCCCCGTCGCGCGGATGTGAAGGCGCTTGCGCGCGCGCAACGCATCGGCGATGTCGGGCTGGAGCAAGCTATAGGCGCCGCCCGCGCCGCAGCAGATCTCGCCTTCGGCGATCGCGACGGTCTTGAAGCCGGCCGCGCGGAGAAGCGCTTCGCCCTGTCCCGAAAGCCTCTGCCCGTGCGTGAGCGAACAGGGCGCGTGATAGGCGATCGTGAGCGGCGGAAGCTTTCTCGCCGGCGATATGGCGGCGAGCTCGGAAAAGTCGCGCACGCGCGCGGCGAAGGACCGGGCGCGCTCTTCCCATTCCGGCTCGCCGCGGAAATGGCGCGGATAGTCCTTCAGGAAGGCCGCGCATCCCGTCGCCGTGATCGTCGCGTGCTCGCAATCGCTCCGCGCAAAGGCCCCGAGCACGCGCTTCATGTGGCGTTTGGCCGCGCGCGTCCGTCCCATGTGGAAGAGAAGCGCGCCGCAGCATCCCGCGGCGGGCAAGGCAACGGGCTCGACGCCCGCGCGCGCGAGCACGCGTGCGGCGGCCGCGTCGATTCCCGGTGCCACCGCCTGCTGCACGCAACCGGGGAGCAGCGCGACGCGAGGCGCGGCTTTCGATGGGGATGGCATGCCCCGGTCCACACGCGGTGAGGCCGCCGCGGGGGGCACGCGCGCGGCCATGCGCCCAAGGCGCCCGGGCGCGAGACGCGCGACGGGCGCGAACATGCGCCCGATACCGAGCGTCGCACGGAACACCGCCGGACGCGGCAGGACGAATGCGAGGAACGATCGGAAGAGGCGGTCGGGCCAGGTGCGCCGATAGGTCCGTTCGATATGGGCGCGCGCGGTGTCGACGAGATCGGCGTAGTCGACGCTCGACGGACAGGCCGTGCGGCATCCGAGACAGGAAATACAGCGATCGATGTGCCGCACGGTCTCGGGCGCGGGTGGCGCATCGGATTCCAGCATGTGTTGAATGAGCGCGATGCGCCCGCGCGGGCCGTCGCGTTCGTCGCCGAGCAGCAGATAGGTCGGGCACGTCGCGGTGCAGAAGCCGCAATGCACGCAAGTGCGCAAAGACGCTTCCGCCGCGCGGATGTTCGGATCGCCGAGCTGTTCGGGCGTGAAGGCGGTGCGCATCTCAAACGTTCCCGTACATACGGCCGGGATTGAAGAGCGCGAGCGGATCGAAGGCGGCTTTCACGCTCCCGGTCAGGGACGCGCGCGCTGCCGGCTCCGGCTGGAAGACGGGCAAGGACGCGCGCGCGCCTTCGTTCGCGCGCATCAGCGTCGCATGACCTCCGAGGCGAGCCGCGATCCCACGCAGGCGCGTCGCGACCGCTTCCGTCGCGGGAAGCCCCAGCCAGAGAACCGCGCCCGCGCAATCGGCGAGCCAGAGCGCGGCGCCCGCTTCGCGCGCGGCGGCGGAAGCCGCGGAAGACGGGATTGCCAGGCGCCAGATGTCGGTTTCGGTATCGGCCAAGAAATTCCCCTCGCCGACATCGCGAAAAAGCGCGCCCGCTTCCGCATCGTCGAGAATTTGCGTTTCGTGCCCGGCGAATTTTTCGCGCAGCAGGGCAAGCTTCTCCGCCGCCGCCTCGGCCGCGCCCTCGACGCGAATCGCGGCAGCACCCCGGCCGTATTCGGGCCGGATGCCACGCGGCATATAGGCAAGGCCCGTAGGTTCCAGGGGCGAGGCGGCGGCCAGACGAAGCGCGGCCAGGCCGTCGTCCGGCCCGATATCGCGCAAGACGAGCGCCGGTGCGCGATCGGGCCTGGGAACCGTGCGAAAAGTCAGTTCGGTCAGCGCTCCCAGCGTGCCGAACGCGCCGCACATCAGTTTCGTGAGATCGAAGCCCGTCACGTTCTTGACCACGCGCCCGCCCGCCTTCACCGCCTCGGCCCTGCCGTTGACGAAGCGGCAGCCGATCGCGTGATCGCGCACCGCGCCCGCTTTCACGCACCGCGACCCGCAGGCATTGGCGGCAATCGTGCCGCCGAGCGTCGCCTGGCCGGGCACGCCTCCATAGAGCGCCGCCCAGTCCACGGGTTCGAAAGCAAGCATCTGACCCTTGGCCGCAAGCGCCGCCTCGATCTCGACGAGTCGGGTGCCCGCGCGCGCCGCGATCACGAGTTCTTCGGGTTCGTAGAAGAGGATCCCGGTAAGCCCGCTCATGTCGAGCCCGGCATCGGCAAAGACCGGATGGCCCAGAGCGCGCTTCGTCGCGCGGCCCACGATTTCGAGCGTTGTGCGATCCGCCGCCGCGGCGCGCACGGCTTCGGCGGCCTCGGTCTCGTTCGTCACACGCACGCGCCGCATCCGTCACATCCTGGGCAGGTTCGCAAACGCCAGTCGCCCGCCCCGCACATGCATATGGCCGAGTTCTACGCAGGCATGCAGCATGGGGAATACTTTGCCGGGATTGAGAAGACCGCCCGAATCGAAGGCGCATTTGAGCCGTTCCTGCTGCGCGAGATCGATTTCGGAGAACATCTCGCCCATCAGCGCCTTCTTCTCGACGCCGATGCCATGCTCGCCCGAGAGCACGCCGCCCACGGAAACGCAGAGCTTCAAGATCTCGGCGCCGAATTCCTCCGCGCGTTCGAGCTCGCCCGGCTTCATCACGTCGAAGATGATGAGCGGATGCAGATTGCCGTCTCCGGCATGGAACACGTTGCAGAAACCGAGCTTGTACTCCTCGGCCATCGCGGTCATGCGTTCCAGAACGTCGGCAAGCGCCTTGCGCGGGATCGTGCCGTCCATGCAGAGCATGTCGGGCTGCAGCCGGCCCATGGCGGGAAAGGCCGCCTTGCGTCCGGACCAGAAGCGCGCGCGGTCCTTCTCGTCGGCGCTCGCCGCAATGGACGTGGCGCCCGCGCCCCGCGCAATGGCGCCGATGCGCGTTACCGCCTCCTCGACTTCGCGTTCGAGACCGTCGACCTCGACGATCAGAATGGCCTCCGCGTCCTTGGGATAGCCGGGCGCGCAATAGGCCTCGACCGCGTCCACGCATCGCCGGTCCATGAACTCGATGGCGGCGGGTACGATGCCCGCGCCGATGATGGCGGCCACCGCGCGGCCCGCATCGGGCACGCTCGCGAACGACAGAAGCAGCGTGCGGATCGCGGGCGCGCGCGCAATGATGCGCAGCGTCGCCTCGGTCACGACGCCCAGCAGACCTTCGGAGCCCGCCACGACGCCCAGCAGATCGAGCCCGCAATCGCCGCTCTTGCCGCCGAGCCGCACGCGTTCGCCGGACAGAAGGGCGAGCTCCACGCCCAAAAGATTGTGCGTGGTGAGCCCGTATTTGAGACAGTGAATGCCGCCGGAATTCTCGGCCACGTTCCCCCCGATGGTGCAGGCGATCTGGCTCGACGGATCGGGCGCGTAGTAGAAGCCCGCATGCGCGACCGCCTTGGTGACGCCCAGATTGGTGACGCCGGGCTCGGCCACCACGCAGCGGTTCTCGAGGTCGACCTCCAGGATGCGGTTCATCCGCGTGAGCGTGAGCAGAATCCCATCGGCCAGCGGCAATGCGCCGCCGGAAAGCGATGTCCCCGCGCCGCGCGGCACGATGCGCACGCCTTCGCGCGCGGCGAAGGCGAGAATTTCCGAAACCTGATCGGCGGTCCTCGGCAGGACGCAGACGAGCGGCGTCTGGCGATAGGCCGAGAGCGCGTCGCTGTCGAAAGCGCGAAGCGTGGCGTCGTCGGCGGCGACACCGTCGGGCACGATGCGCGCCAGCGCGGCCGCGATTTCGCGTCGGCGCGCGAGCGTTCTCGTGTCGGGTTCGGGAAGCGAGATCATCGGCCCGAGCTTAACACCGCTTGGGCGATGCAGCTCGGATCGTGCGGTTTTCAGGTCCTGCGGTTCAAGCGGCCCGCAACTACCCTTGGCGCGCCTTGAAGCGGGGGTTCTTCTTGTTGATGACGTAGACGCGGCCCTTGCGCCGGACGATGCGGCAGTCCTTGTCGCGCTTCTTGAGCGACCTCAGCGAATTGCGGACTTTCATGACCGGCTCCGGCGGCGTTCTGGGCGGAACCCCTCGCGGGGAGCGCGGAAGCTATGCGGGGCCCCCGGGGCGTGTCAACCGGTCAGAAAGTCGGCCCGGAAGGCCGAATCTACCCGGCATGGACCGTGCTAGGAAGACGCCAATGGAGCTTTCGCTGATCCCCACGCTCGCCATCCTCGGCGGGGCGCTCGCCCTCTTCGCCTTCGCGCGCCGGCGGGCGCGGCTTCCGGCCGATCCTTTCAGGATCCGCATGATCGACTACACCTTCGTGCAATACGGGGCGGCGATCGTGGCGCTTCTGATGATCGTGCATCTCGTCGGCCTGTGGAGCGGGCGTCCCCTTCCGGGACGTTTCGGGTTCGGATAGGGCGTTCGCAATGGGAAAGCGCCATGGAAAACGGGAGACCGCAGCGCTCGCACTGGGCGCGCTCCTGGCCTGGTCCGCGACGGCCGCGACCGCGGCGCCAGCCGCTCCGCCCGTGCCGCGCCCGATGCCCGAAGACGATGCGCGCTTCTATGACTTTCTGCGCCACTTCCGCGTCGAGGCGATCGGCAAGGGCATCAAGGCCAAGACCTACGACCGCGCGATCGCGGGCATCGCGCTCAACGCGCGCGTCAAGGAACTGAACGAAACCCAGCCCGAATTCGTCAAGCCGGTCTGGGAATATCTCGAAGGTGCGGTGTCGCCCTGGCGCATCGACACGGGCCGCGAGGCGCTGGCTGCGAACGCGGCCCTGTTCGCGAGGATCGAGAAGACTTACGGCGTGCCCAAGGAGATCGTCGCCGCGATCTGGGGTCTCGAATCCGCTTATGGGCGCAACACGGGAAGCTTCAAGCTGTTCGAGGCGCTGGCGACGCTGGGATATGCCGGGCCACGCACCTCCTATGGGCGCGAGCAAATCCCGGCCGCGCTGAAACTGGCCGAGCGCGAGAACATCGACCCGGCCGAAATGACGGGATCCTGGGCGGGCGCGTTCGGCCATACCCAATTCGTGGCGACAACGTTCCTGAGCCACGCCGTGGACGGCGACGGCGACGGCAAGAGCGACGTGTGGCGCTCGGTGCCCGACGCGCTTTCCTCGACGGCGGGTTACCTCAAGGACATGGGCTGGCGCACCGGCGAATCCTGGGGCGAGGAAGTGCGCCTACCGGACGACTTCCCCTATGGGGATGCCGATCCCGACGCGAAGAAGCCGGTCCGTGAATGGACGGCCTTGGGCGTGAGGACGGCGACGGGCGCCAAGCTCGAGCGCCGCGACGACGAAGCGGCGATCTTCCTTCCCGCCGGCCATCGCGGACCGGCCTTTCTGCTGCGGCCCAATTTCTACGTCATCCTCAAATACAATTTCGCGAGCTCCTATGCGCTCGCCATCGGGCACCTCTCCGACCGCTTACGCGGCGGCGCCGAAATCCTGGGCGCCTGGCCGAAGGACGAACGACCGCTCGTGATCGACGAGCGCAAGGCGCTCCAGGACGCTTTGACGGCGCTCGGCTACGACACGGGCGGGGTGGACGGCATACTGGGCCGCAAGACGCGTGCGGCGCTGCGCGACTGGCAAAGAGCGCGCGGGCTTCCGCCCGACGGGTTCGCCACCACAGGCGGCCTCCAGCGCATCGCGGCCGAGCGCGCGCGGCGCGACCGTTAAGCGTTCGGCACCTGGGTCTCGGGCGTCTCGGCGGTTTCTTCCGAAGGCGCCATGCCGGCATTGCGGATCCGCCTGTCGAGATAACCGTAGATCAGCAGCCCCACCATCAGCGCCACGCCGAAAACATAGGGGGCGGTCGGTGCGACTTCGTAAAGCGCGTTGCCGATCAGGGGACCGAAAATGAATCCCGCTCCAGCCGTGGCGCCGGTCAGTCCCGCGACCGCGCCTTGCTCGTGCGGGCGCACCGCGAGCGAGGCGGCCGCCGCGTAGCCAGGCCGCGCCATGCCGAAACCGAGTCCCGCGCAGACAAGCGCCAGGATCAGCGGTCCGAAGCTGCTGCTGACGATGAACAGGAGATTGGAGACGAGCGCCAACACCATGCCCCAGCGGATGAGCGCGCGCGACGACAGCCGGAACTTTTGCACGAGCACGAGCTGGGCGAAGAGGGCGGCCGTCGACGACGCCATCAGGCCCACGCCGACATATTGCGCGGCCTCCGCCAGGTCGAGCGCGAGCACGTCGATGAAGAAGAAACCGACCGTCTGAATCGGAATCGCGCCCGCCGTCGAAAGCCCGATGCCGAACGTCAAATAGGTCAGAATGCGCGGATCGCGCCAGGAGAGCCCGGGGCCGCGATCGCGCTCGCGCGGCGGTGTGCGCTCGGGCAGGAAGAAGAAAATGGCGGCTGCGCTCATCAGGGCCGCCGCGGCGGTGAAATAGAACGGCGCCAAGACGCCGAACACGACGAGCGCGGCCCCGATGCCCGGACCGATCGTCGTGCCGAGCCCGAAGGCCGCCCCGATGGTGGCGACCCCGCCGACGCGTTCGGCGCGCGTCGTGCGATCGGCGACATAGGCTTGCGCGGCGGCGAAGGTTCCCGAACCGAGAAGCCCGTAGATCGCGCGCGACGCGACCATCAACGGATAGACGAAGAGCGCGGGGATCAACGCCGCGAAGCCGGCTGCGATCACGCTCGCGAACAAAGCCGTCGAGATCGCAAACGCGAGCAGGCCCATCAGCATGATGGGCCGTCGCCCGACATGGTCGCTGCGCCTGCCCCAATAGGGGCTCGTGAACACCCAGATCGTCGCCGAGACGGCGAAGATCGCGCCGACCTGGAATTCGGATAAGCCGAGATCGCGCGCGATCGAGGGAAGGATCGCGAACATCAGCGATTGGCCCGTGCCGACGCAGACGAGACTGAAAAACAGAATCTGGATGCCACGGCGGCGTTCGGCCGGCGTCGTCGTGCTGGCGTCTGGCGCGCGTTCGGGCCGGTGCTCGGGGTCGGGAACGATGTCGGGCATGGGGCGCGAGACGTTACGGAAACATCAAGCGCGGTCAAGCGCGGTTCAATGCGGCCGTTTGAAGCGTATCCGCGACGTGGCGCTTCGCCCTTCGGCATCCACGACGGTGATGCGCGCGAAGCCTTCGCCGTCGGGCGTCAGGCCCGCGCGCGCGAAGCGGTCGTAGCGTCCGACGATCCGCCCGTCGACGAGCCAAGTGAGCGGGCTGCGTCCGCCTTCGGCCTTGAGCGCGATGATCGGATCGGGATCGCCGGCCTCGGACAGCGGCACGGTGGCGCCGTCGGGCGGAAAAGCGATCGCCGGCGGAGGCACGCGGGCGGCGCGGGCCGTACGGCGCGCCTCGCCCGCCCGCGCGAACTGGCGAAGGCTCGCGGGCAGCTCCTCGTTGCGCGAGGCGACGATGGCGTCCTTGGGCGGCGTCGGCGCCACGTGGCGATCCGCCGGGAGCAGATCGAAGATCTTGAGAAGGACGGGGGCCGCCTCGTTGCGCCCGAAACGCCCGGGCCGCGGCGCGCCGTCGGGCCGCCCGGCCCAGACGCCCACCGTGTAATCGTTCGAGAAGCCCACCGCCCAGGCATCGCGGAAGCCATAGGACGTGCCGGTCTTGAACGCGATCATGCGCGGCCGCGCCAGTCCCTGACCCATGGCCCAGCCGTCCGGAAGCGCCGCGCCCGACAGAACGTCGCGCAGATAATAGGCGGCCTTGGCGCCAAAGAGGCGGAACGGCGCGCCGTCGGGCGCACCGGGCGTGGCGCGCAATGGCCTGGCCTCGCCGCCCGCCGCGACCGCGGCATAAAGCATGGTGAGATCGTGAAGCGAGATGCCGAGCCCGCCGAGCGCCACGGGCAAGGTCGGCGCCGAATCGCGTTCCGGAAACGCAATGGCAGCGCCCGCATGTTCGAGGGCAAGCGTGAAGCGCACCGGCCCCACGCGTTCGAGCACCATGACGGCCGGCACATTGAGCGACATGCGCAGCGCGTCGCGCACGCTGACGGTTCCCTGGAAGCCGCGATCGAAATTCTGCGGCGCGTAGTCGCCGAAGATCTGAGGCGTGTCCTGCATCAGCGTCGCGGGGTGCAACGCCAAATCGTCGAACGCCATGCCGTAGATGAGCGGCTTCAGCGCCGAACCCGGCGAGCGCCGCGCGCGGGCGAGATCGATCTGCCCGGCCGCGCCCCAATAGTTCTTGCCCCCCGCATAGGCGAGGATTTCGCGGCTGTCGGTCTTGACCACGACGACGGCAAGGCTTGCGTCGTCATCCAAAAAGCGCGCCTCGCGCGCGATCAAGTGCTCGACGCCTCGCTGAAGGCGCGCATCGATCGTGGTCACTATGCGCGGCGCATTCGCGTCCGCGACGAGACGGCCCGCCAGATGCGGCGCCATCAGCGGCATGGGCAGGCGCGCCGCCGGCACGCCCGCGGCGAGGGCTTCGTCCGCGTCGTCCCGGCCAATCGCTCCCTGGGCCGCGAGGCGCGCAACCACCTTGTCGCGCCCCGCGCGCGCCGCGGTCCAGTGCCGGTCGGGACGCAGGCGTTCGGGCGATTGCGGAAGGGCAACCAGAAGCGCCGCCTCGGCGAGCGTCAGCGATTTCGGCTCCTTGCCGAAATAGGCGAGCGAAGCCGCGCGCACGCCTTCGAGATTGCCACCCATCGGCGCAAGCGTCAGATAGAAGGAAAGAATTTCCTCCTTCGAATAGCGCAGCTCGAGCTGCACGGCGCGCGCGCTCTGCACGAGCTTGGCCGCGATCCCGCGCGGACGCGGCTCCAGCAGGCGCGCCACCTGCATGGTGAGCGTGGAGGCGCCCGATACGATGCGCCCCGCGCGCGCCAGCTGAAACGCCGCGCGCAGAACGGCCGGTGGATCGACGCCGAAATGTGAATCGAAGCGCCGATCCTCATAGGCTTTCAACAGCGCGATGTAGCGCGGGCCGACGTCGTCGACCGTGGTCGCGAGCCGCCAGGCATCGTCCTTCGCGAGGAACGGCCGCAGCAATACGCCATCGCGGTCGACAGTTTCGCGCGAAACGGCGCGCGCGCGCGTCAAATCCGGCGGATGCGCGCGGTCGGCTGCGGCCAGCGCGGCGAATAGGCCGAGCGCGGCGAAGCCGGCGATGGTGAGGCGGTTCACCGCGACACCCCTCTACCGCCGCTTCGCGGCACCTTCCCCCTCAAGGGGGGAAGGAAGAGAAAACCCTCCCTCCCTCCTTGAGGGGGAGGGTGGTCCAAAGGACCGGGTGGGGGGTGATTGTGACGCCGCACGTTCTACACCCCTACTCCGCCGCCGCGATCGCGACCTCGCCCAACATCGTGCGCGCCCGGACGCTCGGCCCATACATGTCCTCGACGAGGGCCGCAGGCATCGCGAAGCGTCCCGCGGTCACCGCGCGCGCGACATAGGCGAGTCGGAATTCCGGCTGCGGTTCGGGCTTTGCCGTGTCGGTCGAACGGAAGCGCGAGCCGATATTGAAGGCGGCTACGTAGCGGTCGTCGCGGCCCTCGGACACGGTCATGGTCGTGAGCATGCCGAGCCAGCCATAGAGCTCGCCCTCATTGCCCGAGAGCGTCGTTTCGATTTCGAGCCCGGCCGGCAAGA
>Ga0326597_10002561_pt1 | contig 26985 bp, 22 predicted proteins | sample RVTome_12_FD_203789 | JGI IMG/M metagenome (GOLD analysis project Ga0326597, IMG submission 203789) | Soil microbial communities from uranium-contaminated site in the Upper Colorado River Basin, Wyoming, United States - RVT100D185 | ecosystem: Environmental > Terrestrial > Soil > Contaminated >... | reverse complement strand
CAAGGGGTCAAGAAAAACGAAGACCTGGTTTCGATCCAAGTCATAGACATGGGCGGACGTGTGCAGGGCTTCAGGAAAGATGCACTGGATGCGTTAGAAGTGTCTGCGACGTCATTAATGCCCGTTTATTCACGCGAGGTCATGAGCGATCGCGCGCTCGAGGATTTACTGAGCTATCTTGTAACGCTGCGAGGCTACGACCCGACAGTGCGATGAGGGGGAATGCGATGTCTACGGATTTGATTCGATACCTGCCGCTGTTTTTGGCGGCGACGGTATCGCTCGCTACGAGTGCGCAGCAAGTGCCTGCGTCACGGCTCGTGACGCAGGCGGATATCGAGCAAGGTTTGACACCGGACGGTTCGCGCTGGCTGACGTTCGGCGGAGATTACTTCAATCAGCGGCACAGTCCGTTGACGCAGATCACTCCGGACAATGTCGATGGTCTCGTCGCGCAGTGGACGTTTCAGACCAACACGCTCGAGAAATTCGAGACGACCCCGCTGCTCAGGGACAACGTTCTCTACGTCACAGGTCCTTCGAATACCGCTTGGGCAATCGATGTGCGCAGCGGGCGAACGTTTTGGGAGTACCGGCGGGAGCTGCCGGAGAATTTGACGGCGTGCTGCGGGCTCGTCAATCGCGGCTTCGCAATGCTCGGTGATACGCTCTATATGACGACGCTCGACGCGCACCTGTTGGCAATGGACAGCGCGACAGGCCGTGTCGTCTGGGATGCGACGATGGCGGATTACAGCATCGGCTACGCGGCCACGATCGCGCCGCTCGCGGTCAACGATAAAATTATCGTCGGTGTTGCGGGCGGCGAGTATGGGATTCGCGGGTTTATCGACGCCTACGATGCGCAGACCGGTCAGCTCGCTTGGCGTTTCTACACGATCCCGGGTCCGGGGGAGCCCGGCAACGATACTTGGGCGGGGGACTCTTGGCGAACCGGCGGCGCTAGCGTCTGGGTCACGGGCGCCTACGATCCGGACCACAACCTCCTGTACTACGGCATCGGCAATCCGGGCCCCGACTATCACAGCGAAAGCCGCCTAGGCGACAATCTTTACAGCGATTCCATCGTCGCGCTCGATGCCGATACCGGCGCGCTGCGCTGGCACTATCAGTTTACGCCGCACGACGTGCACGACTGGGATGCGACTGAGGTGCCCATCCTCGCGGACATCGAGATTCGCGGCGAGCCGCGCGAAGTGGTGATGTTCGCCAATCGCAACGGGTTTTATTACACGCTCGATCGCGTGACTGGCGAGTTGCTGGTTGCACAACCGTTCGTCAGGACCACCTGGGCCACGGAAATCGGCCTCGACGGCCGGCCGGTACTGCAGGAAGGCCACACGCCGACCGAAGAAGGCGCGATCACCTGTCCCGATCTGCGCGGCGGTACAAATTTCTGGCCGCCGAGCTTCGATCCGGCGACCGGCACGTTCTTCGTGAACGCGCGCGAGGGGTGCATGACGTATTTCGCGTGGGAACAGGAGTTCATTGCGGGCCAGCGCTTCACAGGGGGCGCCGGGGAATACATCCGCGACGACCCGGACATGCCGCACTACGGCGCGCTGCGTGCGTTGGATCCTGCCACCGGCGAGCGACTGTGGGAGTTCGAGTATCCGACACCCTCGGGTGCGGGGCTGCTGACGACCGCCAGCGGTTTGATATTCAGCGGCGATGAGCAGGGCAATCTGCTCGCGCTGAATTCGCGCACGGGCGAATTGCTCTGGAGCTATCAAATGGGCGCGCCGCTGTGGGGCACCTCGCCGATCACCTACATGGTCGACGGGCGCCAATACTTGCTCGCACCGGCCGGCACCAATTTGACCGCATGGGCGTTGCCGCAATAGTTCGACGCCGCATATCCGTAGTCGCAACGCTGATCGTCATATTGGCGTTCGTGCCGACGCATGCAATTGCCCAAGTCGAGGCGGGTCGAGGGCTGCGGCTCTACGTGCTCGATGGCGGTACCTTGGTGAATCCGGATCCGTCGTGGGCCAACGTGACACTCGCGGAAATCAAAGGCTATACGTCGATCCCCGTGCCCGCGTATCTGATCGTCCACCCGGAGGGCGTGCTGCTGTGGGATACGGGCCTCGGCGACCGGCTGCGCGGCCTTGCGGACGCGCAGCTCCAGCGCGGTCCGTGGACCCAGGTGGTAACAACGACGCTGCGCGATCAGCTCGCGGCGATCGGGTACAGGCCGGCTGACATCGATTACCTCGCATTGTCACACACGCATTTCGATCATGCCGGAAACGCAAACGACTTCGTGAGCGCGACGTGGATCGTGCAGCAGGCAGAGCTCGATTCGGTGGATTTCGCGAACGCCGCACAGTGGGGATTCATGAGCGCGTTGCGCAATAGCGACAAGCGTATCGTTAACGGTAATCATGACGTATTCGGCGACGGCAGTGTCATTCTCTTATCGACACCCGGACATACGCCGGGACATCAGTCGATCTATATCGATCTTGCGGAGACCGGGCCGATCGTGCTCAGCGGTGATCTCTACCACCTCGAGGCGCATCGGCGCCTTGCGCGAATTCGCCTGACCGATTTCGACCGCGCGATGACGGCCGCATCGCGCGCTGCGGTCGATCGGCGGCTCGCGGAAACCGGCGCCGAGCTCTGGATCCAGCACGAGCTCATGCTCTGGGCCACGCTCACAAAGTCGCCTGGCTTTTATGAATAGGCGTCAAGGGGTCGAACCGCAATAAAAAAATTGCGGTTCGACCCCTGGCTAGGCGGCTTGTGCGTCGTAGCCTAGATTCGGGGACAGCCAGCGCTCCGCTTCGGCCAAGCGCCAGCCCTTACGCTGCGCGTAGTCCTCGACCTGATCACGGCCGATTTTGCCCACGGCGAAATAGCGCGCATCGGGGTGGGCGAAATACCAACCGCTGACTGCGGCCGTTGGGAGCATCGCAAAGCTTTCCGTCAGCGTGATGCCGGCCGTGCGCTCGACATCCAGCAACTCCCATAGCGCGCCTTTCTCCGTGTGATCGGGACAGGCCGGATAACCGGGTGCGGGCCGGATGCCACGGTAACTCTCGGCAATCAGCCCGGCGTTATCGAGCGACTCGTCCGCGGCGTAACCCCAGAGGGTGGTGCGCACGCGCTGGTGCAGCCGTTCGGCAAATGCTTCGGCAAGCCGGTCGGCGAGCGCCTTGAGAATGATGGCGCTGTAATCATCGTGAGCCGTCTCGAAGCGCCGCACGTGCGCATCGAGGCCGATGCCTGCCGTGACCGCAAATGCACCGAGATAGTCCGGCGCGATCCCCGCTGGCGCCACGAAGTCGGCGAGGCAATCGTTGGCAAGATCCTCACGCTTGCGGCGCTGCTGGCGCAGATGGTGCACGCGCATGCGCCGTTCGCCACGCGCCTCGTCCGTGTACAGCTCGATGTCATCGCCGACTGAATTGGCCGGAAAGAAGCCGACTACGCCGGAGGCCGCCAGCCACTGCTCGGCAATGAGCTGATCGAGCATGCGCCGCGCATCGTCGTAGAGCGAACGTGCGGCCGCGCCGGCCTTTTGGTCATCGAGGATATCCGGAAACCGGCCGCTGAATTCCCAGGCATGAAAAAACGGCATCCAGTCGATGACGTCGACGAGATCCTCGAGCGGATAGTCTGTGAGCACTTCGGTGCCGAGCTTGCTGGGTCGGGGCGGGCTGTAGCCGGGCCAGTCGATGGATCTCCGGTTCGCGCGCGCCTCGGCGAGCGTGAGCTCCGGGCCGTGATTGCGCCGGCCGGCATGGCGCTCGCGCCGCTGCGCGTGCTCCGCCGTAGCCTTGGCGACGAACGCACCGCGTTCTTGGCCGAGCAATGCTTGCGTGACGCCGACGGAGCGGGACGCATCTTTGACGTAGACCACGGGACCCTTATAGGCCGGGTCGATCTTGACGCTCGTATGGGCGGGCGAGGTGGTAGCACCACCAATGAGCAGCGGGATTTCGAAACCTTGCCGCTGCATCTCGGCGGCAACGTGCACCATTTCGTCGAGCGACGGGGTGATGAGCCCCGAGAGTCCGATCGCATCGGCACGGACTTCACGTGCCGTGTCGAGAATTTTCGCAGCGGGCACCATGACGCCGAGATCGACGACGTCAAAATTGTTGCACTGGAGTACGACGCCAACAATATTCTTGCCAATGTCGTGGACATCGCCCTTAACGGTCGCCATGACGATTTTCGCCTTTGCGACCCCTTCGCCCTGGCGCTCCTTTATAAAAGGCACGAGATGCGCGACAGCTTTTTTCATGACGCGGGCCGACTTGACGACTTGCGGCAGAAACATCTTGCCGCTCGCAAAGAGATCACCGACGACGTTCATGCCGTCCATGAGCGGACCTTCAATGACGTTCAACGGGTGATCGGTCGCTTGCCGGGCCAGTTCCGTGTCTGCGACGATATGCGAGTCGATGCCCTGCACGAGCGCATGCTCGAGCCGCTTCTCGACCGGCCAGCTGCGCCATTCCTGGGCCGCCTTGGCGTTGCCCGCGCTTGCGCCGCTGCGATAGCTCTGGGCGATTTCGAGCAGGCGCTCGGTCGCATCGGCACGGCGATTCAGGATCACGTCCTCGACGGCCGTGCGCAGTTCTTTCGGTATGTCTTCATAGACCGCGAGCTGGCCCGCGTTGACGATGCCGAGATCCATGCCGGCTTCGATGGCATGGTAGAGAAAAACCGAATGCATGGCTTCGCGAACCGGATGGTTGCCGCGAAACGAAAACGACACATTGCTGACGCCGCCACTGACCAAGCACTTCGGCAGACGCGCTTTAATCTGGCGGGTCGCTTCGATGAATGCGACGCCGTAGGAGTCGTGCTCGGCAATACCCGTCGCGATCGCGAAAATATTCGGATCGAAGATGATGTCTTCGGGCGCGAATCCGATTTTTTCCACGAGCAATTTGTAACAACGCTCACAGATCGCGACCTTGCGCTCGCTGCTGTCGGCTTGGCCCTGTTCGTCGAAGGCCATGACGACCACGGCTGCGCCGTAACGGTAGAGTTCCTTCGCCTGCTCGAGAAACGGCCCTTCGCCTTCTTTCAGGCTGATCGAGTTAACGACGGCCTTGCCTTGTACGCATTTGAGGCCGGCACGAATGACGCTCCACTTGGACGAGTCAATCATGATCGGCACACGGGCGATATCTGGCTCCGTTGCGACTAGCTTGAGAAAACGTTCCATGGCCGCTGCCGAGTCGAGCATGCCTTCGTCCATGTTGACGTCGATCAGCTGCGCGCCATCGGCGACCTGATCGCGCGCGACATTCAGTGCTTGTTCGTAGTCATCGGCTTCGATGAGCTTGCGAAAGCGGGCGGATCCCGTGACGTTACAACGCTCGCCGACGTTGACGAACAGGCTCTCCGGCTCAATCGTGAACGCTTCCAGACCCGCCAGGCGCGTACGCGCTGCCGGATCGATGCCGGCGCGCCGTGGTTTGCCGCTGACGGCGGCGGCGATCTCGCGCAGATGCGCAGGCGTCGTGCCGCAGCAGCCACCGACGATGTTGACCCAGCCGCAAGCGGCGAAGTCGCCTAGCACTCGCGCCATATGTTCCGGCGTGTCGTCGTACTCGCCGAACTCATTCGGCAGTCCTGCGTTGGGGTGGACGCTGACCCAGGCCTCGGAGATTTTCGCGAGTTCCTCGACATAGGGGCGCAGATCCTCGGCCCCGAGTGCGCAATTGAGCCCGATCGCAAACGGCTTGGCGTGGCGGATCGAGTTATAGAAAGCCTCCAGCGTCTGGCCCGATAGCGTACGTCCTGAGGCGTCTGTGATCGTGCCCGAGATCATGACCGGTACTCGTACGCCGCGGTTCTCGAAGATTTCCTCCAAGGCGTAGATCGCGGCCTTGGCATTGAGCGTATCGAAGATCGTTTCGATCAGAATCAGATCGACGCCGCCGCCAATCAGCGCGACAGCCGCCTCGTGGTAGGTGGCGGCAAGCTCGTCGAAGGTGACGTTGCGCGCCCCGGGATCGCTGACGTCGGGCGATAGCGAGCAGGTGCGATTGGTTGGGCCGAGTACGCCGGCGACGAAGCGCGGCACGCCGGTGGCAGCAGAAACCTCCTCGGCAACGCCGCGCGCCAGTTGCGCGGCCGCCGCGTTGAGCTCGCCAACGAGTTCGCTCATGCCGTAGTCGGATTGCGAAGGCCCGTTGGAGTTAAACGTGTTGGTGCAGAGAATGTCAGCGCCTGCCTCGAGAAATTCGCGGTGAATTTGCGCGATCGCCGCCGGCTGTGTGAGCGTCAGCAGGTCATTATTCCCCTTGAGCGGCTCGGGCCATGGCGCGAACCGCTCGCCACGAAAGGCCGCTTCGTCGAAACCGAGCGCTTGAATGCTCGTGCCCATTGCGCCATCGAGTACCGCAATACGCGCTTCGACGAGCGCCTCGAGTTGCGCGGTTCGCTCAGCCATCGGCGGACTCGGCCGCGGCTGGCGCTGGCGTGATGCCCAAGGATTTGCAGATCTTGATGACGAGTTCAGCGCGGTTGAGCGTGTAGAAGTGAAAGTCCTCGACCCCGTCACGGTGCAGTTTGCCGACCTGGTCGATCGCCGTGCGTGCGGCCTCCGCCTGCTGCGCCTGGGGATCCTCGTGTAAATTCGCGAAGCGCTCGTGCAGCCAGCCGGGCACAGTTGCGCCGCAAGTCTCCGCAAACTTGAGCATCCTCGTAAAATTGACGATCGGCAGGATGCCCGGCACGATCGCGACGTCGATGCCGTTCGCGGCACAGCGATCGCGAAAACGCAAAAAGACGTCTGGCTCGAAGAAGAATTGCGTGATCGCGCGCGTCGCTCCCGCATCGATTTTGCGTTTGAGGTTGTCGAGGTCGAACTGCGGATTCGGCGCCTCGGGATGCACCTCCGGATAGGCCGCGACGGAAATATCGAATGGCCCCACGCCACCGAGGCCGGCAACGAGGTCGGCGGCATAAGCAAACCCGTCCTCGCGCGGCAAATAGGCCTCGGTGTCGGCTGGCGGGTCGCCGCGCAGCGCGACGAGGTGGGCGATGCCGTCTTCGCGGTAAGTTCGAGCGAGATCGAGCACCTCCTCACGGCTAGCGCCGACACAGGTTAGATGCGGTGCGCACGTCAGCGCTGTTTCGGCCGTGATGCGGCGTACGATTCGGTGAGTGCGATCGCGTGTCGAGCCGTCGGCGCCGTATGTGACTGAGACGAAGCGCGGCTCAAGCGGCTCGAGCGATTGAATCGCCCGCCACAGCGTCGCCTCCATCTTGGGCGTTGCCGGCGGGAAGAATTCGAAGGAAACCTGCGGCGGTCGGGACATCGCTCAGGCCACCTGGCTGCGCGCGGCAGCCCGTTTTTCACTCAGTGCGATGAACGCATGGCCGTCGGTGCTGCGCCGGACCTCGACAGGCCTGATCCCGGGTGCGCCCAACCAGCCGAGCAGCATTTTTTCATCGACGCCGGAGAGACTCGTTTCGACGATGAGCAAGCGCCCGCCGGGTTTGAGCATGCGCGCAGCCTCGGCGACCGCCCTGCCGCCCTGACCGGCGACACCGAGCACGCGATCCATGGTCACGGTGTCGAAGGACTCCTGCGGGAGGGTCAAGGCGTACATGTCGCCGTCTTGCACGGTACAGTTGACCAGTCCATGCGCCAGCACCCGCGCGCGGGCGACGAGCCGCATATCGCGGGAATAATCGATCGCCACGACGCGATCGGCGTAGGGGGCGAGCAGAGGCAGCATCGTTGCCGTTCCAGTGCCGATATCGAGCAAGCGACCGAGGGCGCCTGCGCCATCGTCCGTCGTTGCCAAAAGGGCCGTAATTGTCGCAGCGACCTCGGCGGCCGTGCCGGGATCGAGCGGCTTGATGCCGAGCTCTGCCAGCAATTCCTGCGCGCGAATCGCACGCTTGTCCAAGATCGTCTTGAGCCGTGCCTGATCCTGGGCAAGGTCCGGATCGTCGGGCGCGAGCGCCTGCAGGGCCTGCTGGACCAGCGCCCGGCGGTCGGCATCGATATTGGCGCGATAGTAGACCTGATTTTGATCGCGCGCCCGCCGCAATACGCGCGCATCGCAGAGCAGCTTGAGGTGCCGGGAGACGCGCGGTTGGCTCAAGCCCGTAATTTCGGTGATCTCGCTAACGGTCAGTTCGCCTTGTTCTAGGGCATGCAGCAGCCGCAACCGGCTCGGATCGCCCAGGGCTCGCAATAGACCGGCTAGCTGCTCGGTGCCTTCCATTGAACTACATCTAAATATAAAGATGTCGTTATATATCTGATTCGCGACGAGCTGTCAAAGGCGTGGGCACGATTCTCGGCGCCATTTCTAGGGGGCGCACGGGGCGCCATGGCGCGGGCACCGCCCGGGTCTGGCCTAGTGCAGGGATTGGGCGGGCGTGGCGCCCTTCAGGATCGCCGCGACATCCGCATCGTCGTAGCGGAAGCTGCGATTGCAAAATTCGCAGGTCAATTCGACATGCCCGGGATCGTGGAGGAGGTCCTCGAGTTCCGCGGCGCCGAGCATCCGCAAGATATTGGCGAGGTAGTCTGCGGTGCAGCGGCAGTCGTGCGTGACGGGTCGGGGCGCAAACAGCCGCACCGTGTAGCCCGGGAATAGCTTCTGCAGCAGCGCGGCGGCGGGCAGTGCCGTGAGCTCCTTCGGGGTGACCGTCGCTGCCAGCGCCGTCACCGCCGCAAAGGCGTCGTCGGGTTGCTGTTTGGCCGGCAGCACCTGCAGCAGCAGTCCGGCCGTGCTGGCGCTGCTCGCAGCCAGCCAGAGGCGCGTCGGCAGCTGCTCGGATTGCGCGAAGTAGGCTTCCAGGCAGGTATTGAGCTCGCCTCCGGCGAGCGGGACGATGCCCTGGAAGTGCTGGGCGCCGTCGCCCGGGTCGAGATTGACCGCCAAGCGGCCTGCGCCGAGCAGCGGTTCGCCGGCGAGCTCGCTGCGCCACTGCGCCATGCCGCGTACCTCCAGCGCGCTAGAACATTGGATCAGCAGCAGCTTCACCGGGCCCTCGCCCTGCAGCTGCAGCGAGATGCGTGGCTGACCCTTGAGGCCGGTGGCGAGCAGCACGGTCGCGGCGGTACCCTCACCGAGCAGTGTTTGCAAAGCCTCGGGGTAGTGATGCTGGGCCAAGACCTGTTGCCAGGTTTCCTCGAGCCGCACGAGGGAGCCGCGGATGTTCAGGTCCTCGAAGACGAAATTCTGTACCTCGTTCAATGGCTCACCCGGTTAATAGCGACCGTAATAGTGCGTTGACCTGCTGCGGGTTCGCCTTGCCCTGCGATGCTTGCATGACCTTACCGACGAAGAAACCGAGGACCTTTGCGTTGCCGTCCCGAAACTGTTGAGCCTGCGCGGGATGCTCCGCGATGACGCCCCTGACGAGTTTTTCGATCTCGCCCTGGTCGGTGATCTGCTGCAGGCCGCGCTGCGCGATGATCGCATCGACCGTGCCCGAACCCGCGCGCAGCGCCTCGAAGACCTCGTTGGCCAACTTCCCGGATAAGGTCTCGTCAGCGATCTTGTCGGTGAGCGCGCCGAGGTCCGCGGGGCCGACTTTGGATTCGCCGATTTCGAGACCGTCCTCGTTGAGTGCGGCGATGACTTTGCCTTGCACCCAATTGGCGATCAGTTTTGGCGGCGCCTGCTTGGCATGCGTGACCGCCGCTTCGAAGTACTCGGCCAGACCCGCGCTAGAGGTGAGCACGTCTGCATCATACGCGGATAGCGCATACTGTTCCATAAACCGCGTTCGCTTCGCGTCGGGTAGCTCCGGCAAACTGGCGCGGATGGATTCCACGACCGCGGGCTCTATGACTACCGGGAGCAAGTCGGGGTCCGGGAAATAACGGTAGTCGTTCGCTTCTTCCTTCGTACGCATCGGCCGGGTCTCGTTGCGGTCGGCATCATACAAGCGCGTTTCCTGAATGACCGTACCGCCGTCTTCGAGCAACTCGATTTGCCGTTCGGCTTCAATCTCGATCGCTTTCTCAACGAAGCGGAAGGAGTTGAGGTTCTTGAGCTCCGCGCGGGTGCCGAGCACCGTGTCGCCGCGCCGCCGAACCGAAACGTTGGCATCGCAGCGGAACGAGCCCTCCTGCATATTGCCGTCGGAGATGCCTAAGTAGCGCACCAATTCGTGAATCTTGCGCATATAGGCGCCAGCCTCAGCAGCCGAGCGCAAGTCCGGTTCGGAGACGATTTCCAGCAATGGCGTGCCTGCGCGATTGAGGTCGATCCCGGAATATCTCTCAAATTTTTCATGCAACGATTTGCCGGCGTCTTCTTCTAGATGTGCTCGAGTGATCCCGATCGTCTTGAGTTCGCCGTTCTCGGTAAAAATATCGATATGGCCTGACTGCACGATTGGTAGCTCGTACTGTGAGATCTGGTAGCCTTTTGGCAAATCGGGATAAAAATAGTTCTTGCGCGCAAAGACTGAGCGTGGAGCGATCTTGCAGTGCGTGGCCAGGCCGAATTTGATCGCCATCAGGACAGCCTGCTCGTTGAGAACGGGTAGGGCTCCGGGGTAGCCGAGATCGACGAGGCAAGCCTGGCTGTTGGGCGGTGCCCCATAGGCCGTCGAGGCGCCCGAGAAGATCTTGCTCGCCGTGGCGAGCTGCGTATGAATCTCGAGACCGATGACGATTTCCCAGCTCATCGCAGCGCTCATGCGTAGGCTTCCGGCGTCTGGCAGTGCCAGGCCGTTTCCTGCTGATAGTGATGCGCAGCCTTGAGAAGCTGCTCTTCGGCCAGGTGTGGGCCGACGAGCTGCAAGCCGACGGGCAGGCCGCCGACGAGCCCGCAGGGAATGGACATCGCGGGTAGGCCGGCGAGATTCGCACCGATTGTGTAGATATCGTTGAGATACATCTGGATCGGGTCGCCAGTCTTTTGGCCGAGCGCGAATGCCGGTGTCGGCGTCGTCGGCCCGGCGATCAAGTCGACATCCGCGAACGCGAGCCGGAAATCCTCACTGATGAGCTGGCGCACCTTCTGCGCCTGCAGGTAATAGGCGTCGTAATAGCCGGTGGACAGGACGTACGTCCCGGTCAGGATGCGGCGCTTAACCTCGGCGCCGAAGCCTTCGCCGCGCGTGCGCCGATAGAGTTCGTCGAGATTGTTAACGCCTGCGGCGCGATAGCCGAAGCGTACGCCGTCGAATCGCGATAGATTCGATGACGCTTCGGCGGGCGCGACCACATAGTAGACCGGCACAGACAGATGAACGTGGTCGAGTTGAATGGGCTTAATCGTCGCGCCGAGCTTCGCGAAAACTTCGAGGCTCGCGCGCACGGCGGCGGCATTGTCGGCATCGAGTCCGTCGTCAAAAAAATTCTTGGGCACACCGATACGCAGTTTTTTCCACGGTGTGTGCAGCGCCGCGCCGTAGTCCGGAACAGGGTCATCGAGCGCAGTCGAGTCGTGATCGTCGAATCCCGCGATCGCCTGCAGCAGTAGCGCTGCATCGGCAGCGCTGCGTGTCAACGTGCCGGCCTGATCCAGGCTCGAAGCGAACGCAATCATGCCGTAGCGTGACACGCGCCCGTAAGTAGGCTTGAGACCTGTTAGGCCCGTCAGCGCCGCCGGCTGGCGAATCGAGCCGCCCGTGTCGGTACCCGTCGCAGCACTGCACAACCCGGCCGTCACCGCCGCGGCCGAACCGCCCGACGAACCGCCCGGTACGCAGTCGTGCTTCCACGGATTACGGACCGGGCCGTAGTAGCTCGTCTCGTTTGATGAGCCCATCGCGAACTCGTCCATGTTGGTTTTGCCGAGCATCACGACGCCGGCCTCCTTGAGGCGAGCGACGACGGTCGCATCATACGGTGAGATGAAGTTGTCCAGCATGCGCGATCCGCACGAAGTCTTCACGCCCGCGGTGCAAAAGATGTCCTTGTGCGCGATGGGAATGCCCGTTAAGGGCGTGGCCTCGCCTCTCGCTCGGCGTGCGTCGGCGGCATCGGCTTGTGCAAGCGCCGACTCGCCCGTCACCGTGATGAAGCTGTTGAGCGTGGTGTCGAACTTTTCGATGCGCTGCAGATAGTGGGCCGTCAATTCGCGCGATGAAACGCGATTCTGCGCTAGCGCTTGGCTAAGTTCTGTCAGGGTTTGTTCGTGCATGACCGGCGCCGTTGAGCCGGGCGGCGACTGCAAGGTCGCGCTACCGCGGCTGCGTCAATAGAGTGTCACTCGATAACCTTAGGGACGAGATAGAGCGCCTGGTCGACGAGCGGCGCGTTGGCTTGGTAGCGGCTGCTGCCATCAGTTTCGGTAACGACATCGGCCCTGAGTCGCTGTGCCTGATCGAGGGGATGGGCCATGGGAACGACGCCATCGGTATTTTGAGCTTGGAGCTCCCCGACGAGCCGGACGATATCCGACAGTTTGGCCGATAGATCCCCGACCTCGTCAGGGCCGATTTCCAGCCGAGCTAGGGCGCAGAGTTTTTGGACGTCTTCGGGTGTGAGCGACACGGGATGAAACTCGGAAGCAGTACACATTTTACTATACTACTCGCTTGCTGATTGTCCTACCCGTTGCTAAAGTGCGGGATCGGTTTCGTCTAGCGGCTTTGGAGCTCAATGTTAAAGAGCTTTCTCGGATATTTCTCCAACGATCTTTCCATCGATTTGGGTACCGCGAACACCCTGATCTATGTCCGTGGTCGCGGGATAGTGCTCAACGAGCCTTCGGTCGTCGCGATCCGGGAGGAGCACGGTCGTGGCGGTAAGGTTCTCGAGGCAGTCGGCACGGATGCGAAGAGCATGCTCGGGCGAACGCCAGGTAACATCACTGCGATCCGGCCGCTCAAAGACGGCGTCATTGCCGACTTTAACGTCACCGAAAAGATGTTGCAGTACTTCATCAAGAAGGCCCACGGGTCACGTTACTTCAGGCCGAGCCCGCGAGTCCTGATCTGTGTGCCGTACGGTTCGACGCAGGTAGAGCGGCGCGCGATCCGCGAATCCGCCGAAGGCGCAGGTGCGCGTAAGGTCTATCTCGTCGAGGAGCCGATGGCCGCGGCGATCGGTGCCGGCATGCCGGTACACGAGGCGCGCGGTTCGATGGTGCTCGATATCGGTGGCGGCACTTCCGAAGTCGCCGTGATTTCGTTGAACGGTATTGTCTATGCGGCTTCGGTGCGTATCGGCGGTGACCGCTTCGACGAAGCGATTACGAATTACGTGCGCCGCAATTACGGCATTCTGATCGGTGAGGCGACCGCCGAGCGCATCAAGCAGGAAATAGGGTCGGCGTATCCGGGGCAGGAGGTCAAAGAAATCTCCGTCAAGGGCCGCAACCTTTCCGAGGGAGTACCGCGGGCGTTCACCTTAAATAGTAATGAGATACTCGAGGCCCTGCAGGAGCCGTTGCAGGGTATTGTCGGCGCGGTCAAGGCCGCGCTGGAGCAGACACCCCCGGAACTCGGCGCCGACGTCGCCGAGCGCGGTATCGTCCTGACGGGCGGCGGTGCGTTGCTGCGGGACCTGGACAAGCTGCTGACTGAGGAGACCGGCCTGCCGGTCGTGGTCGCAGACGAACCTTTGACCTGTGTGGCCCGCGGCGGGGGGCGTATCCTAGAGCTGCTCGATGAGTACGGCTCCGCTGCATTTGCGGTGGAGTAAACGGCTCCGAGCTGCGTTCAAGATGCAAAGGGAGTGGCGTAGGCCATGATCGCTCCAGGAGGAACCGCCGGCAACCTCGTTCGAGGTGGCGCTAGCTTAAGCTTTCGGTTCATTCTGATCTGCATTGTCAGCTTGGCATTGATGTTTCTCGATCATAGAGAATCGCATCTGAGTACGATCCGCCAAGGCTTCTCCGTTCTCGTCTACCCCATCCGGCTTGCCGTGGACTTTCCGATCAAGACATGGGAATGGGCAGACCGCTCTTTGGGCGAGCGCAGTGCGCTGCTAGCCGAGAATGAAGAGCTCAAGCGCACCCGACTCGACGCCAATGCACGGCTGCAGCGCTTTGCTGCGCTGGAGGCGGAGAATCGAAGGTTGCGCGCAATGCTCGAATCGAGCGCGCGTGTCGCCGACCGCGTGTTAGTTGCCGAGGTATTGGCCGTCGACCTGGACCCGTACCGGCAGCGCTTCACAATCAACCGGGGCGTCTCTGACGGCGCCTATGTCGGCCAAGCGCTCATTGATGCGGACGGTATCGTGGGCCAGATCATGCGGGCGAATCCGTTCACGTCCGAAGCGGTGCTCATCAGCGATGCCGACCACGCTATACCCGTAGCCATCAATCGCAACGGACTGCGTACGATCGTTCTCGGTACGGGCGAAAGCACGCGCTTGCGTATGCCGTATCTGCCGAACTCAGCGGATGTCGAGATTGGCGATCTCATCGTTTCCTCGGGACTGGGCGGGGTATTTCCATCCGGCTACCCGGTCGGCCATATCAGTGAAGTGGAGCGACGTCCGGGCCAGGGATTTGCCGAAATCTTCGTCGACCCGGCCGCCAAGCTCGACCGCGCCCGGGAAGTGTTGCTCGTGTGGGCGCCGCCGAGCCAGCTTACGCAAGAGTCCGATAACGATACCGACGACACCGATTCGACCAACCTTGCGGAGGCGCGCTGATGGCCAAACGCGCGATCAGTTGGAAGTTTCCGGCGCTGACCTTGTTATTGGCGCTGCTGCTGACCGCGCTTCCTCTGCCGGAAATCGTCGCGCCGTACCGGCCTGAATGGGTGCCGTTGATTCTTATCTTTTGGAGTTTGCTCGCGCCGGAGCGTTTCGGCTTGCTCACAGCATTTTGGGCGGGGCTCTTGCTCGATACGCTGTCCGGTGCGCTGCTTGGGCAGCATGCGCTGGCACTCGTTCTCGTAGTCTATCTGACCATCCGTTTCCATCTACGCATCCGCGTGTTCCCGGTTTGGCAGCTCAGCATGACGATCGTCTTGCTGCTGGGGCTCTATGAGTTCGTGCTGTTTTGGGTCGACGGTGTTGCCGGGCGTAGCGTCCCGATGATCGAGCGCTGGGCGCCGTTGCTCGCAAGCGCTGTGGTCTGGCCGCTGATTCTCGGTTATCTCGATCGCTACCGCCGCGACGCGCAAGTGCGTGTTTGAATCATGAGCGTGGCGGTCCCCCTTAAAGATCATTGGAAAGAACACCGCCTGTTCATGTCGCGGCTGATCGTCGCAGGCGTGGTGGTCGTGTTGCTTACCGGAGTGCTCGCCTACCGGCTTGTCCAGCTGCAGATCTTCGAGCACCAGCAGTTTGCGGAGATGTCGCAGGGTAACCGCTTGCGCATCGAGCCGCTGGCGCCGACCCGCGGGCTCGTTTTCGATCGCAATGGCAAGCTGCTCGCCGAGAATTTGCCGGCATGGGAACTCGTGCTGATCCCCGAGCAGGTGACCGATCTCGAGGCGACATTACAAGCACTCGTGAGTTTGGGGCTCGTCGGCGTCGAAGATCAGTCGAGCCTGATGCAACTCGTGCGCTCGCACCGGCGTTTCGAGCGCGTCATGCTTAGTAACCTGACCGAGGAGCAGGCGGCGCGCTTTGCCGTGCGCCGGCACCAGTTCCCGGGAGTCGATATTCGCGAGGGCCTAATTCGTCACTATCCCTACGGCGAATCGGCAGCGCATGCTATCGGCTATGTGGCGAGCATCTCCCTGGCAGATCTCGAGCTGATCGAGCGGCGCGAATACGCCGCGACCTCGCATATCGGTAAGACGGGCGTCGAGCGCGGCTTCGAGAGTGCGCTTCACGGTCGCGTCGGTTATCGGCAGCAGGTCGTCAACGCACAGGGGCGAGTATTGCTCGACCCGGCAAGCCGGACCGCGAGTGCTGCGTCGGCCTCACTGATCGGTACGCTCGAGACGAAGTGGCCGGAGCCAGGCGACAACGTGACGTTGAGTCTCGATATTGACCTGCAGCAAGCCGCCGAGGCAGCCATGGCCGGTCGGCGCGGAGCAGTTGTTGCAATAGACCCGCGCAATGGCGATGTCTTGGCGCTCGCGAGTTCACCGTCGTTCGATCCGAATCAGTTCGCCGTGGGTTTGAGCCGGCAGCGATTCACGCAGCTCAACGCGGACCCGGACAAACCACTGTTCAATCGCGCGCTCGCAGGAACCTATCCGCCAGGTTCTGTCATCAAGCCTTTTCTCGGTCTGGCCGGACTCTATTACGCCGCCATCGAGCCCAACGGCCGGGCTATGTGTCCGGGCTACTTCGTGCTACCGGGTCACTCGCATCGCTACCGCGACTGGCGCCCGCAGGGGCACGGGCTCGTCGACTTGCACGATGCGATCGTGCAGTCCTGCGACGTGTATTACTACGGATTGGCCGTGAAACTCGGCATCGATTCTATGGAACAGTTCTTAAAAGGCTTCGGCTTCGGCGCCACGACCGGCCTCGATATCAGTGGGGAGACACGTGGCGTCGTTCCATCGCGCGAGTGGAAGCAGCGCAATTTTACGCGGCGCGAGGATCAGGTCTGGTTTCCCGGGGAGACGGTCATCACGGGTATCGGCCAAGGCTTTACGCTCGTTACCCCCATTCAGCTCGCGCACGCAACGGCGGTCATGGCCCGCCGGGGCGCGAGCTATCAGCCACGGCTGGTCATTGCGACGGCGGGCGGCACCCCCGGAACGACGACGCCGGTCGAGCCGGTGTTCCTTGGCCAGATTGAGGTCGAGGACTCACAGTGGCAGTACATCCACGATGCCATGCTTGGGGCGATCGAAGAACCGCAGGGCTCCGGATTCACGGCGATGCGGGGTATCCACTACCGCGTCGCCGGTAAGACCGGTACGGCGCAGGTGTTCTCGATTGCACAGGAAGAAGAGTACGAAGAGGAAAATGTCGACGAGCGCTTACGCGATCATGGGCTATTCATCGCATTTGCGCCGGTAGACAACCCCGTGATCGCGCTTGCAGTCGTCGTCGAGAACGGTGGCGGTGGTGCGCGTGCGGCGGCGCCCGTGGCCCGGCTTGTCTTGGACGCGTTTTTCGCCGGGGAGGCTTATGTCACTCGGGACCATTGAGCTTGGCAGGCATCCGGCCGCGGTGCTGCGCGCGCCACGGTTCGGTGGTGTCGTCGTCGATTTGCCGCTGCTGGCGATCCTGCTGGCGATCTGTACGTTCGGCCTCATCGTGCTTTACAGCGCGCTCGAGCAAAATAACGCGCTGATGGCAAGGCAGGGTATTCGCCTCGCCATCGCTCTACTGACGTTCTTCGTTGTCGCGCAAATACCGCCGCGTATTTTACGAATGTGGACGCCATGGTTTTTCGGTGGCGGGGTCGGCCTGCTGCTACTGGTGATGGTCAACGGTGATATTGGTAAGGGAGCACAACGCTGGCTCGACCTGGGTGTCATTCGTTTTCAGCCGTCGGAGATTATGAAACTCGCCGTGCCGATGATGGTTGCGCGGTATATGCACGAGCGCGCTCTGCCGCCGAAATTCTCACAGCTTTTCGTGCTGCTCTTTATTGTCTTCTTGCCTGCGATGATTATTGTGCGGCAGCCGGATCTCGGTACGGCCTTGTTGATCATTGCCGCAGGCGGCATCACGATACTTCTGGCGGGTGTCAGCCTGCGCGTCATCGTCGCCTGTGGAGTGCTGACTGTCAGTTCGGCGCCGTTACTTTGGTATTTTATGCGCGACTATCAGCGCGCGCGCGTAATGACGTTCTTGAATCCGGAGTCCGACCCGCTAGGTGCGGGATATAACATCATTCAATCGAAGATTGCGCTTGGATCTGGCGGATTGTTTGGCAAAGGATGGTTAAACGGCACCCAGGCACACCTCGAGTTCTTGCCCGAACGATCAACAGATTTCGTTTTCGCTGTCATGGGTGAGGAGTTCGGGCTGCTCGGTCTGTTGCTGTTACTCGGCTTGTATCTCGCGCTTGTCGGTCGCGGGCTGTTTATTGCAATGCACGCGCAAGATACGTTCACTCGCCTGCTTGCAGGCTCGTTGAGCCTTACGTTTTTCTTTTACGTTTTCATCAATGCCGGTATGGTCTGCGGGCTGTTGCCGATCGTCGGTGTGCCGCTACCGTTCATTAGCGCCGGCGGGACCTCCATGGTGACGCTGATGGCGGGTTTCGGTATCCTCGTGGCCATTCACGGTAACAAGAAGCTGTTGGCACCATGAAGGTCGAGCGCGCGGCATTCTTTTCAAGGACGATAGCGATTGCGGCGGCGGCAATTGCTGCGTCGCTACCCGTAGCGCATGCGCAAGACCTCGAGCAGGCGCGCGCGGCTTTTATCGCTCGGATGGTCGAGAATCACGGTTTCAGTCGCGAGGCTCTCGAGCGACTGTTTGCCGGTGTCGAGGTCAACGAGCGCATCCTCGAATCAATCGCCCGGCCGGCGGAGCGCGTCCTCGAGTGGCACGACTACGAGGACCTATTCGTTACGGACGAGCGCATCAGCTCCGGTGTGGAGTTTTGGGCTACGCGCGCCGGGAAAATTCGCCAGGCGAGCGTGCACTACGGGGTCGCTCCGGAGATGCTCGTTGCAATCATCGGTATCGAAACGTGGTTTGGCACGCGGACCGGTCGTTACCCGGTACTCGAGTCCCTGAGCACGCTCGCGTTCGCGTATCCACCGCGTGCGCGATTCTTTACGAACGAGCTCGAAGCGTTTCTGCTGATGACACGCGAAGAGCAGCTCGATCCGCAGACCGTGCTCGGTTCCTATGCGGGCGCCATGGGCGCCGGGCAGTTCATCCCGACGAGCTTTCGTGCCTATGCCGTCGATGCTAATGCTGACGGTCGCCGCGATCTTTGGGGCGATTGGGAAGATGTCCTCGGCAGCGTTGCCAATTACTTCAAGGTGCACGGCTGGCGCCACGGCGAGCCTGTCGCGATACAGGTAACCCGCCGACCAGACTTTAGCGGTCCCGAGCCCGCCAATAGCATGGATCTCAACGAGACCATCGGCGCGCTCCGCGACGCAGGCTACGTCATCGCGGCGGAGTATCCCGCGGCGACACCCGTGACGATACTCGGCCTGCAAGGGCGCGACGGCATCGAGTACTGGGCCGGCTTTCACAATTTTCATGTCATTACGCGCTATAACCGCAGCGTAAAGTACGCGCTCGCCGCAAAAGTGCTGGCCGATGCCATCTTGAGCGCGGCGCAGCGCACGAGTTCCACTGAAGATCTCTCCGCGGATAAGGATGAGTCCGTATGATGCAGCGGCCGTGGTCAACTGTTATGGTCGGGTGCGTTCAATCAGTGTTGGTCGTACTCTGCGTAGTGCATGTCGGTTGTGCTTCGACGGGCAACGAGCGTGCCGCCGCGCCAGTGGATGACGATGCGATCATCAATCCCGTGCGTACGCGGGCAGGTAATCCACCGGTCTATGAAGTTTTTGGCGAAACCTACTACGTGCAAGATTCCAGCGCTGATTATCGCGAACGCGGGATCGCTTCGTGGTACGGGGAGGATTTTCATGGCCGACTAACGGCCAACGGCGAGGAATATGACATGCATGCGCTGACGGCCGCGCATAAAACACTGCCAATCCCGACGTGGGTAGAGGTTACGAATCTAAACAATGGCCGGCGCGTCATCGTCAAAGTGAACGACCGCGGGCCGTTCGTGGGAGGGCGACTCATCGATCTTTCCTACGCGGCCGCGGAGACTTTGGGCATGGTCCGGGCCGGCACGGCTCGGGTCGAGGTGCGCGCGCTCGGTGTGCCTGTCGGCAGCGAATTACCGGAACAGCCGGTACTTGCCGCGGCGGGGCCGGCGGAGTCGAGCACCCGGGGATTCGCATTGATCGCAACGGCAGCGGCGGCCGAGCCGGATGCCAGCGCGCGCCCAATGCGCCAGCTTTTCGCGCAAGTGGGCGCGTTCGCCGACCGCGCCAATGCAGCTCGCCTGGCCGATCGGCTGACAGCGAGTGGCCAGACCAACGTGTTCGTCGTCTCTGAGACGGGCGGAGCGCGTGACCTTTACCGCGTAAGGATCGGCCCACTGCCGGATGAGGCGGCGTTCGGTGCTCTCGAGCGGCACCTCGCGGCGCTCGGTGTGCGCGCGAGCCACCTTGTCGTCGTAAACTAGCGGCGCGCGAATGTTCGCGGTATTGAATTGATGCTCGGTCTGCATAGGAGGCCTTCGATGACTCGATTTTGGACGGTGTTTCTTGGTGTGCTGCTCGCTGGTTCGGGCATTGCGGCCGAGATTCCCATTCCTGCTCCCCCGCAGATTGGTGCAACGAGCTATCTACTCATGGATACCACCAGTGACCGCGTGCTTGCCGAGCAGGCGGCGGATCAGCCGGTCGAGCCCGCCAGCCTGACTAAGCTCATGACGGCATACGCCGTGTTCAAGGCCTTGGGTGAGGGCCAGATCAGCCTATCCGACCAAGTGCGTGTCAGCGAGAAAGCTTGGCGGACGGAAGGTTCGCGGATGTTTATCGAGGTCAATACCGAAGTCAGCGTCGAGGACCTCATTCGCGGCATGATCATTCAATCGGGTAACGATGCTAGCGTCGCTCTTGCCGAGCACGTCGCCGGCAGCGAGGAAGTCTTTGTCGGCCTGATGAACCACCATGCCGAACTTCTGGGGCTGAATGGCACGCATTTTCAGAACTCGACCGGGCTGCCCGGGGATAATCATATGATGACCGCGCGGGACGTGGCGTTGCTCGCGCATGCGATTATCGAAGAGTTTCCAGACTATTACCGCTTATATTCCGAGCGGGAGTTCACCTACAACGGGATCACGCAACACAACCGTAACTCCCTATTATGGCGCGATAGCTCGGTCGACGGCCTTAAGACTGGCTATACGGAAGCCGCGGGTTACTGCCTAGTGACTTCCGCCGAACGCGACGGCATGCGGCTGATATCCGTCGTGCTCGGGACCGCGAGCACGCAAGCGCGCTCGGATGCCAGTCAGGCACTGTTGAACTATGGCTTCCGATTCTTTGAGACGCATCGGCTTTACACCGGCGGCACCGAAATTACGACTGCGCGTGTTTGGAAGGGTGTCCCGCAGATTGCATCTCTGGGCCTGGCGGAGGATTTGTCCATTACGATCCCGCGCGGTCACTACGAGTCGCTCGCGGCCATCATGGACTTGAGTACCGAGCTGGTCGCGCCCGTGGCGCGCGGTACCATCGTAGGCGCCGTGCGCGTTTCGTTGGCCGAAGATTCCGTCGTCGATGTCCCGCTCGTCGTGCTCGAAGACGTCCCCGAAGCCGGATTTTTGGGTCGGATCAAGGACGCCATCCTGCTCTGGTGGCAGTCGTAGCGCCAATCGGAAGTGTCCGACGATCCGCTTCTGAGTTTTCCTTGCAAGCTGCCCGTCAAGGTGCTCGGCCGCAACGACACCACCTTTCGCTCTGCGGTCAATCGAATCGTACGCCGGCACTATGCGGATTTCGATTCCGCCAACGTGACCGAACAGCACAGCCGCAATAGCGCTTATCTGAGTCTGACCTTCATGATCTCCGCGGCAAGCCGTGAGGAAGTCGATGCGCTCTATCGTGAACTCACGGCCAGCGACGAGATCATGATGGTGTTGTGACAGCATTGCAGAGCCGCAATCTCGGTCTGCGGCCGCTCGCGGATGTTTGGGCCGAGATGCAGCGTTTTACGGACACGCGCACAGGCGCAACGCCGGATGAGCTCTGGTTTGTCGAGCATCCGCCGATCTTCACTCTGGGCATGAACGCCGACGCCAGTCACCTCGTCGATCCAGGCGATATCCCCGTGCTGCAGATCGACCGTGGTGGTCAGGTGACCTATCACGGCCCTGGCCAGCTCGTAGTCTATACGCTGATCGATATTCGGCGGCGCAAGCTCACGGTACGTAGCCTGGTTGAAACACTCGAGACGGCTGTTATCGATACCGTGGCGCCGTACGGGGTCATTGCCTATGGCCGGCGGGACGCCCCAGGCGTCTATGTCGGCGATGCCAAGCTCGCCGCTGTCGGTCTTCGCGTGCGCCGGCATTGCGCCTATCACGGATTGGCACTCAACGTCAGGATGGATCTCGAACCCTACCAGCGGATTAATCCCTGTGGCTTCGAGAAACTCGAGATCACGCAGCTCAGCGCGCTTTGCAGCGTGAATTCTCTGAGCGACGTGCGGCGAGACTTGGAATGGCAGTTTCGGCAGAAACTTGCCTAAGAGTGCAAAGCGCTACTGTTTGGCGGCGTTTTGTGTCTGGTAAGCGTCGGGCGCTTCGGTCGCAAGGAATTCGTACTTACGTTTCCACTTCGCTGCGGACTCCGTAAGTTCGGCGATTTTAGCCTGAAGCTCGACTTCGCGTTCGCCAGTCGGATCGCTACCCCTCGTGCGCGATTGTTCGGCGCTCTCAATCATTGCGCGGAGTTCCGCGTTCTCTCGCTCGAGCACGTCGATCTTCGATTGATCCTTCATCGATAACGCCTTGAGGCGGGTAGTTTCGGTATCGCTGCCGCGTAGTTTCGCGAGCTTACGCTGCTGTTCGTCGAGATCGGATTGCAAGCGTGTGATGATGGTGTTCTTGGTTTCGAGTTCCTCGTGGAGCTGCTGGACTTCACCGTCTTTTTCCTCAGAATCGCGTTTGAATACCTTGGCCGTCTTGATCTCGTCTTCGAGAGACTGGATGAGCTCTACTTGGGTGTCGAGGCGCTCCTTGAGGGTCTCGATTTCCGTTTGCGCATCCGTTAGTTGCTTCTTCGTCGCCGTCGCGCCTTCGGACTCGGCAAGTTTTTCCTTTGCAGCTCCGAGCTCCTTCTTGATGAGCTCCATGCGCTGTAATAGTTTTTGTTGGTTTTCCTCGGCCATCGCTTTGTGAGTTCTGAGGCTATCCAATCCGGCTTTGAGCGCCACCATGGCCTTATTCTTAGATCTGAGTGCGTCAATCAGTGACGCGATCAAGCGCTTGCGTCGCGCCACCAGACGCTCGAAGTATTTCGCTTTCTGCAGGCGCCAGAGCGCGTCGTCAAGCCGTTCTTTGGCTTCCTCGACGCCGTCCTGGAGTTTATTGATCTCGTCCATGCGGCTATTGGCTAGCTCGCTGAGATTCTCTGAGTATTCCTTCTCTTCCTTGAGCTCGGCCTGCAGCTCGGCGAGCTGAGTCGCGGCGGCTTCGGCCTTGCGCTCGGCCGTGACGGCAGCCTCTTCGAGCGCCTTGGCCATTTCTGCATGACCGGCATACGCGCGTCTGCTGTCGTCGATTTCCGCACGCAAGGCAGATTCGCGTGCCTTGGCCTGGTCGAGCTGCGCGGCCAGTGCCTGCTGTTCGCGAGCTTGCGCGGCGGTCCGCGCTGGATCGGAATTGACCCGCGCGTTCAGTTCAGTCAATTCTGCGGCTAGTCCTTCACGAGTTTCGCGCTGTTCATCGAGCTCAGCGGTTGCCAGTTCGAGCGCGCTGCGCAGTTCGATGGACTCCTGCTGCGCCCGCGCTAGTTCGGCTTTGAGCTCTTCAGCTTCGCGGCCAGAGCTCGCGTGCGCGGCAACTTGTTGCGCACTCTCCGCGAGAGCCTGTCGGGTCGTCTCGAGTTGGTTCTTTAGCGCCGATTCTCGGGCGCGGGTTTGTTCGAGCTCCGCGGTCATGAGTTGGCGTTGGCGGTCGAAGTCGGCGGCGCGGCCTTGGTCGTTGTCGATCCGCTGCCTGAGTTCGGCCAACTCGGCGACGAAGTTATCGCGTGCCTTGCGAAGCTCGCCTAATTCTTCATGTGAGAGCTTTAAGGAAGTGCGCAGTTTAGCGTTGTCTTCCTCGGCTCGCGCGAGCTGCACGGCGAGTTCGGAATCCGGTTGAGGTACGCTCTGCGCTGACTGCGCGTCGTGTTCCTCGAGCTGCGAGCGGACATCGGCTAGTTCGGCCGTCAGCCGCTCCCTAGCGGTGTGCGCGTCAGCCAGCACTGCGTTGAGGCTCATGATCTGCTGGCGCAAGGCCGCAATTTCCGTTTGCGTTTGCTCATGTGCGCCAGCATCGTCGTGCTGCGCTGCGCTGGTACGCCCAGCGTCGAAGTGTTCCTTATCGGCGTCGAGCAGCGTTTGATCTTGCTCGCGAAGCTCGCGCTTCAGTGCTGCGATACGGGTCTTGTAGGCGTTGATCTGTTCGTCGAACTTCTCGGCGTTCGCGCGCCAGTAGTTGATTTCTTTCTTGGTGAGCTTATCGGGCCCGGACTCGGCAATCTCGAGTTTTTTCTTGAGCTGCTCGAACTTGATTCGTTCTTGCGCTAGAACTTCCTCGAGTTGCGTGGCATCGCGCTTCCAGCGTTCGCATTCCTTCTCGACACCTTCGAGACGGTGCGCGAGCACCTCGATTTTGTTCGCAAGCTTGTCTTTGCTGACCGGCTTGCGAGCGAGTTCGTCGCTTAGCTCAGCAGCGCGCGCCTCAGAACTCGCAAGCGCGTTCTGCAGCATGCTAAATGCCTGTCTGGCTAGTTCACGCGGGTCGGCCATGGACTTAAAGATAATGCTCTGGAAGCCTTAAAACACAAGGGATGCTAGCGGTTTTCGTCAAGGTCAGTCCGGTACTCAGTCACGTTTTGACATAAACGGCGTGGCATACTCAGAGGGTCCTTGTTCGGAGTACCAGTGGATGTCAGCAGGCGCTCGACGAGCCGAAGCTTTGTTACGTGGCGATTCGCGTGCCGTAGAACGCCTAGCTAAACATTTTATTAAGCCACTTAACAATAATTTCGTGCCACGACCGTGGGGCGGTATGCGTATGCTCGAGCACAAGGGGCTGGCCGCGACGCCAGATACCGTGGCCGCCGTGGGAGAGCCGCTGGGCGAGGCCTTTGAGATCGCGGCTTTCGAAGGGGATGTGGAGGCTGAGCGTTATCCGAGCCGGCTCGCGTTTCGCGACGGATCCGAGCTCGAACTGGCCGAGCTCCTCAAGGTCCACGCGCCGGCACTGCTCGGTGAGGCCTTCATCGAGCGCTATGGCGCCCGCGTGCCCCTGCTACCTAAGACCCTCGACATCAAGGAGCTGCTCTCCGTGCAGGGCCATCCACCGGGCAACACTGAAGTTTATGTCATTATCGCTGCCGACCCCGGCGCAACGATTCGCCTAGGGTTCAAGCAGGATATCGACGCCTCGCGCATGCGCCAGACATTGCGCTCGGGCCAGCGCCAGCAGGCGGAATTCGCCGAGCTACTTGCGCCAGGCACGGATCTCGACAATCTGCACAGGCTCGTAGCGCCGTGGTTCGCACGGCGCGACGCCGTCGCGGCTGCGATTGAGACGCCGATCGTCGCGTGCCTCGCCGCGCCGGCGAATTGGTCACGGGCCGCGGCATTGCTCACGACGCTCAAGGTGCTCTATTGGCAAGTGCTGGATGCGCTCAATACGATCCCAGTGCGATCGGGTCAGATCATCCACAATGCGACTCCGCCGCGGTTGTTGAACGGATCCGGGCAGCTAGCGTCGGCCGAGGTCCACGCATTGGGCAATCCCGAAGGAAAAGCAATTCTTGCGCTCGAGATTCGCCGTCCCGGACCGACTTTTCGCGCTTGGGACAACGTTCGTTTTCCAATTCGCGAGATCGATATTGACGCTGCGCTCGGTGCATTGAACTTAACAGCTACAACCGCGGATGAGTTTCTCGTCGAGGCGGTGCCGATTCCCCGGCGACCGGGCGCGTTCGGCTCGATCGATACGCCGAGTATGCGTATCGAACATTTGCGGCCGAGCGCGGAGTACCCCGTCGCCGTGCCGGCGGAGTCACCGCACTGCCTGCACGTGATCCGCGGCGGCGCAATTTTCCGTACCCCGGCGGACGAGACAGTCGGGCAGCTCGGGCGCGGCGAGTCCGCCTTGGTGCCCGTCGGCGTTGGCGCCTATTTGGTCAGCGCGCTCGAATCCCCGACGGAGATCGTGAAAGTCAGCCTGCCGCTGCGCTAGCCGGCGCAATCCGCATCACGTACTCTGTCAATCCCACAGCGTATTCGGATCGATTCCATGGAAGGCTTCATAAGCATGTCTAACGTCGACGGCGTGATCACGCGTACCGAGGATGCGCGAGTGCCGGTGATGGACCGTGGTTTTCTGTATGGAGATTCGATCTACGAAGTCTTCCGAACCTATGGCGGCGTGCCGCTCTTTTACGATGAGCACTGGGCGCGCTTCGAGAACTCCGCGGCACTGATCTCGCTACAGCTGGAGCTCACGAGCGAGCAGATGGCGGGGGAAATTCGCCAAACCGTGCAAATGACCAATGCCGCCCCAAGCGGCCACGACGTGTACGTGCGTTATACGGTTACACGCGGCGAGGGCCCGATCGACTTGTTTCCACGCCCGGAGTTGCACACGCGCTATGTCGTCATCGTCAAGGCCGTGCCCGAGTGGAAGCCGGAATTCTATAGTGAAGGCGTGCGGCTCGCGATTACGACGACCAAGCGTAATCCGCGCAATGCATTGGATCCGAACATCAAGGGCGGCAATTATCTAAATAACGTTCTGGGCGTCATCGAAGCGCGCGCCCTGGGCGCTGACGATTGCCTCATGCTCAACGCCGCAGGGCATATCACCGAATCGTCGAACAGTAATGTGTTCTTCGTCATCGAAGGCAAGCTGCTGACTCCGGCAGGGACCTCCGGGAACCTTCGCGGCCTCACTCAGGTTGCGATTCGCCAAGCGTGTAAGGCTAATGGGCTTGCGACCTTCGAACGAGAGATCGACTCGGCGGCGGCCACCGAAGCGACCGAGTGCTTCATCACGAGCGCGACGCGTGAAGTGATGCCGGTTCGGAGCCTGCACTTGGAAGACGGTACCGAACTCGAATTCCCCGCAGGCGGCGGCGCGCTGACCCACAAAGTGCAGGGCTATTACCGCGAGTATGTCGATGCCTACGTCGCGGTGAACGAGCACCGGTCCTTGTTCTGACCGGCAAGCGAATGCTCGCTCGAGCCTCGAAAGGCGCCGCGGTTGCGGTAGAATAGCGGCGCGATGACGCGCCGACCATGCGGCTCGGCCCGATAATCGCCCTATAAACAACTGATTAATAACGAAAGCGCCCGTAGTTCAGCTGGATAGAACGCCGGCCTACGAAGCCGGAAGTCGGGAGTTCGAATCT
>Ga0326597_10002560_pt1 | contig 27005 bp, 22 predicted proteins | sample RVTome_12_FD_203789 | JGI IMG/M metagenome (GOLD analysis project Ga0326597, IMG submission 203789) | Soil microbial communities from uranium-contaminated site in the Upper Colorado River Basin, Wyoming, United States - RVT100D185 | ecosystem: Environmental > Terrestrial > Soil > Contaminated >... | reverse complement strand
GTACGTCTACAGCGTTGTCGCGATGGTCGTTCCGGGCGTGTTTCCGGCGTCGTTCCGTTCGGAGCCCGGTGCGGTCGCGGTCTACTTCGAGGCGGCCGGCGTCATCGTCGCGCTGATCCTGGTCGGCCAGGTGCTTGAACTGCGGGCCCGTGCGGCCACCAGCTCCGCCATTCGCAAGCTGCTCGGCATGGCCCCGTCAACGGCGCGCCGTGTGACCGCCGACGGCCGTGAAGAAGACGTGCCGCTGGCCGACGTGGCAGTCGGTGACACGCTCCGCGTGCGGCCGGGCGAAAAGATTCCAGTGGACGGCGTCGTGCTGGAAGGCGCGAGCGCCGTGGACGAGTCCATGGTCACCGGCGAGTCGATTCCGACCGCCAAGCAAAAGGGGGACGCCGTCGTGGGCGCGACCGTGAACGGCACCGGCAGCTTCCTGATGCGCGCCGAGAAGGTCGGCTCCGACACGCTCCTCTCGCGCATCGTCGCCATGGTGGCCGAGGCGCAGCGCAGCCGGGCGCCGATTCAGCGGCTGGTCGACGTCGTCTCGGCGTACTTCGTCCTGGCGGTCATTCTGGTCGCCGTTGCGACGTTCGTCGTCTGGGGGCTGGTCGGACCCGAGCCCCGGCTGGCCCACGCGCTCGTGAACGCCGTGGCCGTCTTGATCATCGCGTGCCCGTGCGCCCTGGGCCTGGCGACGCCCATGTCGGTCATGGTCGCAACCGGCCGGGGCGCCACGATGGGCGTGCTCTTCCGCAACGCGGAGGCCATCGAGGTCCTGCGCCAGGTGGACACGATCGTCGTTGACAAGACAGGCACGTTGACCGAGGGCAAGCCGGCGCTGGCCGGCGTCGTGACGCTGCCGGGCATCGAGGAGCCGGAACTGCTCGCGCTGGCCGCAGGGCTCGAGCGTGGCAGCGAGCATCCGCTCGCGGCGGCGATTGTGAAGGGCGCCGCCGACCGGGGCGTGTCGCCGGCCGCCTCCGAGAGCTTCGACTCGGTCACCGGGAAGGGCATCACCGGAAGGGTAGCCGGCCGACCGGTGGCCCTGGGCAACCGGGCGCTCATGGAGTCGATGCGAGTCGATGCCGGCTCGCTTGCGGCGAAGGCCGACGACCTGCGCCAGGACGGCCAGACGGTGATGTTCGTGGCGGTCGACGGGCGGCTGGCCGGCCTGGTGGCGGTGTCGGATCCCGTCAAGGCGAGCACGCCGGAGGCCATCGCGGCGCTCCATGCCGACGGCGTGCGCCTCGTGATGCTGACGGGCGACAACGAAACCACGGCCCGGGCCGTCGCCCGCCGTCTGTCAATCGACGACGTCCGGGCCGACGTGCTGCCCGATCAGAAAGCCGAGGTCGTCAGGGCCCTGCAGCGCGACGGGCACATCGTGGCCATGGCCGGCGACGGCGTCAACGACGCGCCGGCTCTCGCGCAAGCCGAGGTGGGTATCGCCATGGGCACCGGCACGGACGTCGCGATGGAGAGTGCCGGCGTGACGCTCGTCAAGGGCGACCTGCGGGGCATCGCGCGCGCCCGGCGGCTGTCGCGCCAGACCATGACCAACATCCGGCAGAACCTGTTCTTCGCCTTCGTCTACAACGCGCTCGGTGTGCCGATCGCCGCCGGCGTGTTGTACCCGGTCTTCGGTCTGCTGCTGAGCCCCATGATCGCCGCGGCCGCCATGAGCTTCAGCTCGGTGTCCGTGATCGGCAACGCCCTGAGATTGCGGAAACTCGGCGGGCTGGGAGGATGAGCGCGTGAGTTTCACCGCCGATTCCAACCGGCGTCGTGTTTCGGGCCTCATTCTGGCAATCGGCTCGTTGGCACCGGACATGCAAGGTGGTAGCGTGAGATCTGCGTCGTGATGGCTGTCCTGTTCCGGTTGACGTCCGTCCTGCTTGCCGGCGTGCTCGCGACGACCGGGCTTCCGCCGTGCCTCGGGATGGGCATGGAGATGGGGCCGGCCGCCGGGCACCGGTGCTGCGACGAGGACTGCCCCGCGACCGCCGCCGACGTTTCAGCCCACCGTGCTCCGACGCCCGCGCCGGACTGCTGCGCGTGGGGGCAGGCACCGAAGCAGCGGACACCGCTCGACCGGCCGGCGTCGGCAGCGAGCCCGGTCGCGCTCGAGCCCGTCCGAATGCCGGCGCCATTCGACGCCCCGGCGGTTGCCCTCGCTCGCCTCACGGGCAGTCCACCCGGTCCGCCCGCCGTTCGTCCGCATCTGCTGCACGCCGTCCTGCTCATCTGAGCCTCCGCCCTTCGTGACGTCCGGCCCGGGGTGTATCCGGGCCGATGCCGATGCGCGCCTGCGTGTCGGTCAACGCGGGAGAGCTGGAGGTTGAACGTGAAGGAGATCATTCGGTCGACGTGGATCGCGGGCGCTGTGGTCGCGAGCCTGACGGCGGTCGTGTCGGCTCAGGGACCGCCCGTGTCCGCCCCGGCGTTGTCGCTGCAGCAGGTGCTCGACGAGGCGCTGGCGCGCAACCCCGATCTGATCATGCTGGCGCGCGAGCACGAGCGGGCGCGGCTCGAGCCGGACACGGCGCGCGCCTTCGAGCCGCCGATGTTCGAAGCGCAGATCTGGCGCTGGCCGATCGACACGCTCAACCCGTCGCGCACGGACATGTACATGTTCTCGATCGGTCAGACGCTGCCCGGGCGCGGCAAGCGCGAGGCGATGGCCGCGGTGGCCGAGGCCGACGCGGCGGTCGCCGGCGCGTCGATTGCGGTCCGGGCGCGACAGATCATCGACCAGGTCAAGCAGGCCTGGGCGGACGTGTTCCTCGTGCGCCGGGCGCTCGCCACCAACACCGGGACGCTGGCGCTACTCCGGCAGTTCACCGACATCGCGGCCGCGAAATATGCCACCGGCCGCGCGCCCCAGCAGGACGTGCTCGCAGGCGTCGTCGAGCTGTCGCGGGTCCACGAGCAGCTCACGCGCCTCCGGGAGGACGAGCAACTGGCCACCGCCCGGTTGAACGTGCTGATGGGCCGGCGGCCCGAGGCGCCGGTCGAGCTGGAGGCCGAGCTCGTGGATGTCGCCGTCCTGCCGTCGACGACGGACCTGCAGGCGGTGGCGCTCGAGCACGAGCCGGGGCTGCGGGTGGCGAGCCTTGAGGTCGACCGCGCGCGCGCGGCGCTCGCCGCCGCGATTACCGACTACAAGCCGGACGTCACGATTGGCGGCGGCTACATGTTGATGCCGAACGATACGGACGCCTGGATGGCCCGCGTGTCGGTGACCTGGCCGGGCGCGCCGTGGTCGCGCGGCCGCCTGGACGCGAAGAAGGCCGTGGCGGCCGCCGAGATCTCGACGCGCGAGGCGCGGCGGCAGGCCGCGGAGAACGACGTGCGGCTCGCCGTGCACGGCGCGTGGGTGCGAGCCGACGGCGCCGGCGCGCGCGTCGCGCTGCTCGAGTCGAGCATCCTGCCGCAGGCGCGGCAGGCCGTCGAGGTCGCCCGCGCCGCCTACGAGAGCGATCGCGGCAGCTTCCTCGCCCTCGTCGACAGCCAGCGCGTGCGGCTCGACGCCGAACTGGACTTCCATCGCGCGCGCGCCGAGCGCGCGCAGGCTCTCGCGGATCTCGAACGGGTGGCCGGCATCGACCTGGCCACCGTCGCCGCCCGTGAGTTCGCCGCCGCCGGAGGACGATAGTCATGAACCCTCTTCAATCTTCGCGCCTGCGCAGGGTCGCGCTCGTCATCGTGCTCGCCGCCGTCGCCGCGGGCGCCGCGTGGACCTTCCGAGCTTCAATGGGAACGCCAGCCGCGGAGGCGGAACCAGGGGCCGCGGCGACCGACCACAGCGGGCATGACATGACGGGCGGCGCTGGCCTGGCGGGCGAGCCGGCCACCACGGCCCGCGCGACGGTCAACGTCGATCCGCGCCGGCAGCAGCTCATCGGCGTCCGCACGGTCGCCGCGGAGCGGACGGACCTGTCGCGGACGGTCCGGACGGTCGGCGTCGTCAAGTACGACGAGACGCGGCTTGCCGACGTCAACCTCAAGCTCGACGGGTGGATCGACGAGCTCTATGTCGACTCGACCGGCCAGCTGGTTCGGCAAGGCGAGCCGCTCTTCACGCTTTACAGCCCGGATCTGGTGGCCACGCAGAACGAGTACCTGCTGGCCTTGCGCACGCGCGGCGAGCTCGGCGCGTCGGCGCTGCCCGATGCCCGCGCGTACGCCGATCGTCTCGTCGAGGCCGCCCGGCGGCGCCTGGAGCTCTGGGACCTCGGGCCGGACGAGGTCGCCGAGCTCGAGCGGTCTGGCGCGCCGCGCCGGCACGTGGTCTTTCGCGCCCCGGCGAGCGGCTTCGTCGTCGAGAAGGCCGCGCTCAGGGGCCAGCACGTCTCCGCCGGGCAGACGCTCTACCGGCTCGCGGATCTCTCGGTCGTGTGGGTCGAAGCCGATCTCTACGAGCAGGACCTGGCGTTCGTCCGCGTTGGCGACCGTGCGTCACTGACGCTCGACGCGTACCCCGGTGAACCCGTCATCGGGCGCGTGATCTATATCTATCCGTTTGCCGACGAGCCGGCCCGAACCGTCCGGGCGCGGTTTGCCGTCGCCAATCCGCGTCAGCGATTCCGGCCGGGAATGTACGCGGGCGTCGAGCTGCAGTCGAGTCTCGGGATGGGCGTGACCGTGCCAACCGACGCGGTGCTGGATTCAGGCGGCGACCAGTTGGTGTTTCTCTCGGAAGGGGACGGCTACTTCACGCCGCGCCGGGTCGAGGTGGGGCACCGGCTGACCTCGCGAGTCGAGATTCGCCACGGCCTGTCGGCCGGTGACGTCGTGGCGACCGGTGCGCCGTTCTTCCTCGACTCGGAGAGCCAGCTGCGCGCGGCGATTCCCGGCTTCGAGGCGCCGCCGCCGGTCGAACCCGGCGCGGCGCCGGCGGGCGCGCTCGCGATCGAGTTCACGACCCGGCCCGACCCGCCGAGGGCCGGCGACAACACGGTGGAGGTGCGCGTGCGTGAGGCCGGCGGGGCTCCGGTGACCGACGCGACCGTGACGCTCACGCTCTTCATGCCGGCGATGCCATCGATGAACATGCCCGCCATGCGGAGTGACGTCGCGCTCGTCGCGGCCGGCGGCGGGCTCTACCGCGGGCAGGCGGACGTGAGCGCGGCAGGCCGCTGGGACGTGACGATTGTGGTCGCCCGTGACGGCCGGACGATCGGGCGGGCCACCCGCGCGATCGTCGCGCGATAGGAGGCCGCCATGATCGACCGCATCATCACGGCCTGCGTCCGCAACCGGGTGCTGGTTCTCATCGCCATCGGGGCGCTCTCGGGCTGGGGGCTCTGGGCGCTCATGCGCACGCCGCTCGATGCGGTGCCCGACATCTCCGACGTCCAGGTCATCGTGTCGACCGAATGGATGGGGCGGAGCCCCGATCTCATCGAGGACCAGGTGACCTATCCGATCGTCACGGCGCTCCTGTCCGCGCCGGCGGTGCGAACGGTCCGCGGGTTCACCGACTTCGGCATCTCGTACGTCTACGTCATCTTCGAGGACGGCACGGACATCTACTGGGCACGCAGCCGCGTCGTCGAGTACCTGCAGGGGATCCGCAGCCGGCTGCCCGAGGGCGTCAGCCCCGTGATCGGGCCTGACGCCACGGGCGTCGGGTGGGTGTTCGAGTACGCGCTCGTGGATCGAACGGGCGAGCATTCACTGGCGGACCTGCGCGGCTACCAGGACTGGCACGTGCGCTACGCGCTGGCGAGCGTGCCGGGCGTGGCCGAGGTGGCGACGATCGGCGGGTTCGTCAAGCAGTACCAGGTGAACCTCGACCCGAACCGGCTGGCGGCCTACGGGATGTCCATCCAGCACGTCGTCGAGGCCATCCGCCGGAGCAACGGCGACGTCGAGGGCCGGCTCCTGGAGTTTGCCGGCCGCGAGTACATGGTGCGCGGGCGCGGATATCTCCGGTCGCTGTCCGATCTCGAGCTCGTGTCGCTCGGCGCCACGCCGTCGGGGGCGCCGATCCTCGTGCGTGACGTCGCCGACGTCACGCTGGGCCCCGACCTGCGGCGTGGAGCGGCCGAGCTCGACGGCGACGGCGAGGTCGTGGGCGGCATCGTGATCATGCGGTTCGGCGAGAACGCGCTCACGGTCATCAACCGCGTCAAGGCGAAGATCGCCGACCTGCAGACGGCGCTGCCGGCCGGGGTCGACCTGGTGACGACCTACGACCGCTCGGAGCTGGTGGGCGAGGCGGTCGCGACGCTCGTCCGGGCGCTCGTCGAGGAGGCCGTCGTCGTCTCGCTGGTGATCCTGTTGTTCCTGTTCCACTTCCGGTCGGCGTTCATTCCAATCCTGACGCTGCCGCTCGCCGTCGTCGTGTCGTTCATCCCGATGTACTACCTGGGCGTGACCTCGAACATCATGTCGCTGGGCGGCCTCGCGCTGGCCATCGGCGTGCTCGTGGATGCGGCCATTGTCATGGTCGAGAACGCCTATCGGCGCGTGTCGGAGCCGGGCCCGGACGGCGCGCCCGTCCCGTACGGCGCGCAGCCGGCCGCCGTCGCCGGGGCGGCCCGGCAGGTCGGGCGCGCGATCTTCTTCTCGCTGGCCATCATCGTCATCTCCTTCGTGCCCGTGTTCCTGCTCGAGGCGCAGGAGGGCCGGATGTTCCGGCCGCTGGCCTTCACGAAGACGTTCGCGATGGTGGCGGCCTCGCTCCTGTCGATTACGCTCGTGCCGGTGCTCATGACGATCTTCATCCGGGGCCGCCGGCTGCGCCCGGAATCCCGGAATCCGGCCTCGCGGCTCTTCGCGCGGCTCTACGAGCCGGTCATCCGCCTCGCGCTCCGATGGAAGTGGACGGCGATCGCGCTCAACGCGGCGGTCATCCCCCTCGCGCTCGTCTTCCTCTGGGCGCCGTCGCCGTCCACCGGCCAGCGGCTCGGGTCGGAGTTCATGCCGCCGCTCTACGAGGGCGCGATCCTGTACATGCCGACCTCGCCGCCGGGCCTGTCGATCACCGAAGCCACGCGGCTGCTGCAGGTGCAGGACCGGCTGCTGCGGCAGTTCCCCGAGGTCAAGCGCGTGCTCGGCAAGGTCGGGCGCGCCACGACGGCCACCGACAACTCGCCGATGGGCATGGTCAACACGACCGTCATCCTCAAGCCGCGCAGCGAGTGGCGGCCCGGCGTCACGTTCGAGGGGCTGCAGGCGGAGATGGACGAGGTGCTGCAGTTTCCGGGGTTCCCGAACGTGTGGACGCAGCCCATCCGCAACCGCCTCGACATGCTCTCGACCGGTATCAAGACGCCGGTGGGCCTCAAGGTGCTGGGGGGCGACCTGGCCGTCATCGAGCGGATCGGGCGGTCGCTCGAGCGGGTGCTGGCCGACGTGCCCGGCACCCGCAGCGTCTACGCGGAACGGGTCTCGCAGGGCTACTTCACCGACATCCGGATCAACCGCGCCGCCATCGCGCGCCACGGGCTCACGGTCGGGGACGTGCAGGACGTCATCCAGGCCGCGCTCGGCGGCGCGACGGTGACGATGACCGTCGAGGGGCGCGAGCGGTATCCGGTGAACGTGCGGTACCAGCGGGCGTTCCGCGAGGACGTGTCGGACCTGGCGCAGATCCGCGTGCGGACGCCGGCCGGCGCCCAGGTGCCGCTCGGGCAACTGGCGTCGATCGCGCTGACGTCCGGGCCGGGCATGATCCGCGACGAAGATGGCCTGCTCGCGGGCTACGTCTACGTCGATACCGCGACGCGTGACATCGGCGGCTACGTCGGCCGCGCGCAGCGGGCCGTGGCCGAGGGGCTCCAGTTGCCGCCCGGCTACACCCTCGACTGGACCGGCCAGTACGAGTACCAGGTGCGGGCGCGCGAGCGCCTCGAGATTCTACTGCCGGTGGTCTTCCTGGCGATCTTCGTGCTGCTGTTCCTGACGTTCCGCTCGGCCTCGGAGGCCCTGATCGTGATGCTGTCGGTCCCGTACGCGATGACCGGCGGCGTCTTCCTCCAGTGGTGGCTCGGCTACAATTTCTCCGTCGCCGTCTGGGTCGGGTACATCGCCCTGTACGGCGTGGCCGTGCAGACCGGCGTCGTCATGGTGCTGTACCTGCACGAGGCGCTCGACCACCGGATCCACGAAGCCAAGCGGCTCACGGCCAGGGACGTGCTCGACGCGACGGTGGCCGGCGCCGTGCTGCGCCTGCGTCCGAAGCTCATGACGGTGTGTGTCGTCATCGCCGGCCTCGTGCCGATCATGTGGAGCACCGGCGTGGGCACCGACGTCATGAAGCCGATTGCCGCGCCCATCCTGGGCGGCATGGTGACGTCCACGATTCACGTGCTGGTGATCACGCCGGTCATCTTCTACATCATGAAGTCGCGGGCGTTCCGGCGCGGCACGCTCAAGGTCTCGGGGATGGCGGGATGACCTCCAGGTTCCGGGTCGCACGTCAACGCTCCGGCGATCGGCGTCGTAAACGAGGCCGAGGTGCTGATTCAGAAGGAGAGTGCCGGACTCCTGCTCTTCCGGCGCACGCGCGGCGTGCTCGAGGTGCTGCTGGCCCACCCCGGCGGCCCGTGGTGGAGCGGCAAGCACGAAGGCGCGTGGTCGCTCCCGAAAGGGGGCATCGATTCTGGCGAAGACCCCCTGCAGACCGCGCGGCGCGAGTTCATCGAGGAAACCGGCTTCGCGCCCGTCGCGCCCTACATCCCGCTCGGGTCCATCACGCAGCGCGGCGGCAAGATCGTCCACGCCTGGGCGTTCGAAGGCGACTGCGATCCGTCGCAACTCTCGAGCGCGATGACGACCATCGAGTGGCCGGCCCGCTCCGGTCGGCGACTCGAGGTGCCCGAGGTCGATCGCGTCGCGTTCTTCGAGCTCGACGAAGCCCGCCGCGCGATCAACATCGCGCAGGCCGAGCTGCTCGACCGATTGCTGCTGGCGCTGGGGTAGAGCGCGGGTACGACGGGTACCCGGAACCTGCCTTCAGATCATCATTCTTTGGATCAGAAACAGAAGGCCAGCGAAAGCGCCTTCCTCGTACCCGTCGTACCCGCTCCCTACCCCACGTGAATCCTCGGGCGCTGGCGCGGATCCGGTTCGGCCAGGCGAAGCACCTCGCGGCACACGGGCGCGGTGTCGCCCTCGCCGAGCGCCAGGAATTTCAGCAGGTAGACGATCGGGTTGCCCTCGGTCCAGCCGAAGTAGGCATGGGGGATGCAGCCGGTCCGGTCGCGGAGGTCGAGCAGGAGGCCGGCGATGGCATTCGGGATGGCGGGGCTCGTCGAGCGCAGTACGCGGAGCCCTCCGACGTCGACGCCGGTCACGTGCAGCGTGCCGGCGAACGCCGAGACGTCCCCGGGGCGGACCTCGAGGAAGAGCACCGGCTCGTCGTCGGGCAGCCGATGCTCGAGCGTGGCATCGCGCAGCTTGCGCGCGTACTCGTCGTGCTGCCCCGTGTCGGGCCGGTTGGCAATGATGCGAACGGATTCGCGCCGCGCGGCCTCCCGGATGAACCGCAGGGCCGTGTCGTCATACGACACGCCCACGATGCGGATCTCCGTCGAACGGAGCACGCGGGACACCAGCGACGAGGCGACGATCGCCACGATGAACCACGTCGCGATTGTGAGGCCCTCCGGCCGCTCGATGATGTTCGCCAGCGTCGTGTAGATGAACACCAGGGCGATCGGCACGAACCGCCTGCGGCTGTTTGGCTGCGCGATGACCACCGCGACGGCCGCCGAGGTCATGAGCATCAGCACGCCGGTGGCATACGCGCCGCCCTGCGCGTTGACGTCGGCGCCGAACAGGACCGTGACCAGGAACCCGATGCCCGTGATGATCAGCACGAGCGGCCGGGTCGCACGGGCCCAGTCGGGCGCCATCCCATACCGGGGGAGGTACTGCGGCACCAGATTGAGCAGGCCCGCCATCGCCGAGGCGCCGGCGAACCAGAGCGTCCCGATCGTCGCCAGGTCGTACACGGTGCCGAAGGCGTCGCCCAGATCGCGATGCGCGAGGTAAGCGAGCGCGCGCCCGTCGGCCGGGCCGCCGACTGCGAGCGCGTCGGCCGGGATCATCATCGTCGTCACGAGGGAGCTGCCGATGAGCAGGACGCTCATGACGAGGGCGGCCGAGGCGAGCAGGCGCCGCGTGTTCGTGATCCGCGAGAGCAGGACCTCCTGCGCGGTGGCGCCGTCTCCCGTGACGAGGGGCATGACGGCGACGCCGGTCTCGAACCCCGACAGCCCGAGAGCCAGCTTCGGGAAGAGCCACGCGGCCAGCAGGATCATCATGACCGGGTTCGTCTGAGTGGCGAAGAGGTTCGCGCGCCAGTCCGCGAACGCGGTCGGGTGCCGCGCGAGCGCCATCAGCTCGTAGCCGATGACGATCGCGTTCACGGTGAGGTAGACGGCGACGAGCGCGACGGCGACCCAGATCACTTCGCGGAATCCGCGCAGAAACAGCGCTCCAAGGAGCGCGAGCAGCGCGAGCGTCAGGCCGACCGGCTGGTCGATCCACTCGGGCACGAACGGGTTTTCGATGACATGCGCGGTGGCGTCCGCCGCCGAGAGCGTGATCGTGATGATGAAGCTGGTGGCCGCGAACCCGAGCATGCAGAGCACGACCACCTTGCCCCGCCAGCGCGGCAGCCATTCCTCGAGGACCGACAGACTGCCCTGGCCGTTGGGGCTCAGGGCGGCGATGCGCTTGTAGACGGGGAGCGCGCCGAACAGGGTGACCGCAACCAGGACGATGGTCGCGATGGGCGAGAGCGCGCCCGCCGCGAGAAACGCGATGCTGGGCTGGTAGCCGAGCGTCGAGAAGTAATCGACGCCGGTGAGGCAGACGACCCGCCACCAGGGCGCCGTATGCGCCGGCCGCGAGTGCGGGCCGCCCCGGGCCAGGTCAGCGAGAAACCACGCGCCCAACCGGCGGCGCGCGGCGCGACGGGGCGTGACCACGAGGGGTCAGACTAGCATACGGGACGGGGTACGACGGCGGGTACGACGGGTACGACAGGTACCAGGTGGGCGCTGGGCGCTGGCCCGCGTTAGCGCGTTCCTGGTACCCGTCGTACCTGTCGTATTCGTCGTCGTACCTGCTTACTTAATCGTCCAGAGATAGACCGGCTGGTACCCCGGCTGCACCATCTTCTCGTGTGGCCAGTCGTCACCCATGCTGAATGTGTTCGAGACGACGCGCGTGCCCGGCCGCAGCTCCTTCTGCAGCCGCGGCTTCAGTTTCTCGTTGAGCGACTGGAGGAGGTAAAGCGTGACCACGGTGGCCGGACGGATGTCGAGCGACGGGTCGAAGATGTCGCCGTGGATGATTGTGATCTTGTCTTGGAGGCCGGCTGCCTGGACGTTGGCCGTGGCCTCCTTGACGCGCTGGGGGTCGATGTCGATGCCGACGGCGCGTGCGCCGCGGCGGGCCGCGGCGATGACGATCTTGCCGTCGCCGCAGCCGAGGTCGTAGACGACGTCGTCCGGGCCGACGCCGGCGAGATCGAGCATGCCCTCGACGGTGATGTCCTGAGTCGGCACGAAGATGACGTCCGGTCGCCGGAGCGGCTGGGTCTGCTGCTGGGTTTGCTGAACGGGAGCCACGGTCGCGAGCGCGACGGCAGCCACGATGACGAGCGAAGCATTCAGAGGCATCCGGGGATTATAGGGGGACGGGCGAGTTTTCCACAGAGGTGGGCCCGTCGGTGCCAGGGGTCGCCGCCGACCCCTGGCACCGATCAGCCCCCTTCTGTGGAAAACTCGCCCGTCCCCCTCAACACGATCAACGTCGCGTCGTCCTGTAGGGCGCCGTGTGCCCAGCGGGCGGCCGCCTCGCCGAGCGCCGTCCCCAGCTCGGCGGCCGGGGCATCCCGGTTGGCCGCGAGGACCGCGGCGACGAGGCGATCCTCGCCGAACATCTCGCCGTCGGGCGCCATGGCCTCCGTGATCCCGTCGGTGAAGCAGACCAGCCGGTCACCCGGTCCGAATGCAACACGGCCGGTGCCGTACGTCCAGTCAGGCGCGACGCCGAGCACCAGCCCCGTCGGCTCCAGCCGCCCGACCGTGCCGTCGCGGCGCAGGAGAATCGGCGGGTTGTGCCCGGCGATGCTGAACGACACGCTTCGTTCGCCCATGTCGGCCACGACGTAGCAGAACGTCACGAACTTGCCGGCGGGGATGTTGCGGCACAGCAGCCGGTTGACGCGCGTCACGACGTCGCTCGGGTCCGCGCCGTCCGTCGCGAACGCGCGCACGGAGGCCTGCAGATGGGACATGAGCAGCGCGGCCGGCAGGCCCTTGCCGACGACGTCGGCGATCGACAGGCCGAGCCGCGTGTCGCCGAAGCGCCACACGTCGTAGCAGTCGCCGCCGATGCCGGAGGCTGGCGTCCATCGCGCCGCGACCTCGGCGCCGTCGATCGCGGGCATGACCGATGGCAGCAGCGCGCGCTGGATCATCCGCGCGTCTTCCTGCTCGCGGGCGAGCCGCGCGTCGCGCCGCCGGCTGGCCAGGCCTTCCTCGGCTTCGCGCTCGACGACCTCGACGAGCGTGGCGTTGTCCCACGGCTTCTGTACGAAGCTGCGCGCGCCCCGGCGCATCGCTTCGACCGCCGTCTCGATGCTGCCCCAGCCCGTCATGACGACGACCGGCAGCGTGCCGTCGGCCGCCCGCACTCGCTCGAGGAGTTCGAGCCCCTCGCGACCGGACGTCGTGTCGCGCGTGTAGTTCAGGTCCATCAGGAGCAGGTCGTACGTCTGCTTCCGGACACGATCCATCACCCCGTCAACCGAGCTCACGAGGTCGGCCTCGAACCCGGCCTCGGTGAGGAGGAGGCGCAGGGCCTGCAGGATGTCGGTCTGATCGTCGGCGACGAGCACGCGGTGTGCGGGCATGACTTTGCACGGGTCAGCTTCAAGGTGCATGCCAATCTGGCACGCGTTTTCCTTTAAGAGTGCGAGGCCGAGCGCGGCCCGGCCGAGAACGGCCATAATTCTCGTTTTCGGGACTCGGGGTTGCGGAATCGGGGAATCGGGGAATCGGACAATCGGGGAATCGAGGAATCGGGGAATCGGAGAGTGTCGGAGTGAACCCAGTCGTGTCCGGTCGGATCATCGTCGCCGATGACCAGGTCAACGTCCTGGAGGCCATCAAGCTGCTGCTCGGCAACGAGGGCTTCGACGTGACCACGGTCGCGTCGCCCTCGGAGCTGCTTGCGCGGCTCGAGCAATGCGACGTTGACGTCGCGATCATCGACCTGAACTACACGCGCGACACGACGTCCGGCCAGGAGGGCTTCGAGCTGATCGACCGGATCGCGGCGATCGATCCGACGCTCCCGGTGCTCGTGATGACGGGGTGGAGCAGCGTGGCGGGCGCGGTGGAGGCGATGCGCCGCGGCGCGCGTGACTACATCGAGAAGCCGTGGGACGACGAGAAGCTCGTCGCCGCCGTGCACACGCAACTCGAGCTGCGGCGCGCGCTGCGCCGGAGCCGGCGGCTGCAGGAGGAGAACGTGCGGCTGCAGCGCCGCGACCTGCCGACGTTCATCGCCGAGGCGCCGGCGATGCGCGTCGTGCTGGAGACGATCGGGCGCGTCGCGCCGTCGGACGCGTCGGTGCTCATCACCGGCGAGCACGGCACCGGCAAGGAGGTCGTGGCGAGCCTCCTGCACCGGCTGTCGGCGCGCGCGGCCAAGCCGCTCGTGACGATGAACGCCGGCGGGCTGTCGGAGGGCGTCGCCGAGTCGGAGCTGTTCGGTCACGTCAAGGGCGCGTTCACCGACGCCCGCGCGGACCGCATCGGCTGCTTCGAGCTGGCCGACGAGGGCACGCTCTTCCTCGACGAGATTGCCAACATGCCGGTGAAGCTGCAGCCGAAGCTGCTGCGCGTGCTGCAGACCGGCGAGGTGCAGAAAGTCGGGTCGTCGCGCGTGACGTTCGTGAACGTGCGCGTCCTGGCGGCCACCAACGCCGACCTGGCCGGCGAGATTGCCGCCGGGCGCTTTCGCGAGGACCTGCTGTACCGGCTGAACACCGTGGTGATCCACCTGCCGCCCCTGCGCGAGCGCCGCGAGGACATCGGCCCGCTCGCCGGGCACTACCTCGCCCGCTACGCCGCCAGGTACCGGCGAACGTTTCCGGGCTTCGACCGGGCCGCCACCCGGGCGCTCGAATCGCATCCCTGGCCGGGCAACGTGCGCGAGCTTGGCCACGCGATCGAGCGCGCCGTGCTCATGGCGTCGGGTGAGGCGATCACCGCGAAGGACCTCGGGCTCGACCCGGCGGGCGGCGTGCAGCCGGCGCAGGAGGAGATGACGCTGGAGCAGGCCGAGAGGCTCTTCATCCAGAAGGTGCTCGCGCGCCACGGCGGCGACGTCCGCAAGGCGGCCGAGCAGCTCGGCATGAGCCGCAGCGCGCTCTACCGGCGGCTCCAGCAGTTCGGGCTGTGACCGAGCCACTTCCCACCCGCCGCGGCGCGCCTCGAACGCGCAATCTCGAGGGGGCCATCACCTGGCTGGCCGTGGCCGGCGCGCTGCCCGCGGTGGCGGTGTCGGGCTATTTCCTCTGGACGCAGCCGCTCGCGCCCGAAATCCGCTGGACGCTGATCCTGCTGATGGTGGGCGCGTGGCTGCTGGCCGCGGCCGCGGCGCGGCAAATGGCGTCGCGCTCGCTCAACCTCGTGGCGAACCTGCTCGGGGCGCTCCGGGAAGGGGACTATTCGATCCGTGGGCTGCGCGCGCGCGGCGGCAGCTCGATGGCCGGCGTGATGCGCGAGGTGAACGACCTCGGATCGACGCTGCAGCGGCAGCGCACCGAGGCCGTCGAATCGACAACACTCCTGACGCACGTGATGGAGGAGATTCTCGTCGCGGTCTTCGCGTTCGACCCGAACGACCAGCTCCTGCTCGTCAACAAGGCGGGCGAGACGCTGCTCGGCCGTCCGGCCGCGGAGCTCGAAGGCCAGCCGGCGACCGTGCTCGGGTTCGACGAATATCTCACCGGAGCCGCGCGCCGGCTCGTCGATCGCGCGTTCGCCGGCCGTCGCGGCCGCTACGAGGTGCGCCGCGCCATGTTCTACCGCGACGGGCGTCGTCACCAGCTGGTCGTGCTGGCCGACCTGAGCCAGGCGCTGCGCGAAGAAGAGCAGGCCGCCTGGCAGCGCATCGTCCGCGTCCTGTCGCACGAGATCAACAACTCCCTGACGCCCATCAAGTCGATCGCGCATTCGCTCAAGCGCATCGTGGACCGGGCGACCGGCTTCGATCGCAGCGACGAGGTCGGCCAGGGGCTCGCGCTCATCGAGGAGCGGTCGGGCGCCCTCGGGCGGTTCCTGCGCGCCTACGCCCAGCTCGCGAAGCTGCCGAAGCCGACGCCACGGCTCGCCCGAGTGGGCGATCTCGTCGGCCGCATCGTCGAGCTGGAGAAACGCCTCCCGATCGACGTACGGTCGTCGCCGCCGCTCGAGCTCACCGCGGACTCCGATCAGCTCGAGCAGCTCCTGATCAACGTCGTGCGAAACGCGGTGGACGCCTCGCTCGAGACGTCCGGCGGCGTGCGCGTGTCCTGGCGCGCGCTCGGTGGCTGGCTTGAGCTCGTCATCGATGACGACGGAAAGGGCCTGCCGGACACGTCGAACCTGTTCGTGCCGTTCTTCACCACCAAGCCGCAAGGGTCGGGCATCGGGCTCGCCCTCAGCCGCCAGATTGCCGAAGCGCACGGCGGAAGCCTCAACCTCGAGAATCGGACGAACGGTTCCGGATGCCGCGCGACGCTGCGGCTTCCTTTGGCCGGTCCGCCGCGGAGGGAAACGTGAGCAACAGGTGCCCGACGACGCGCGCGAAGAGCCGGGTCGTCGCGATCGCGCTGGCGATGGGCGCGGGCGCGGCCGCGCCGGGCGGCTCGCAGGCGGATTCGCACGCGCTGCAGCGGATGGTCGCGACCGAGCGCGCGTTTGCCGCGGCCACGGCCGAGCTCGGCGTGCGCGACGGCTTTCTCGCGTTTTTCGAGCCGGCGGCGGTCCAGATCGAGGCGGGCATGTCCGGCCGTGAGACCCGCCTCGTCAGGGCCGTCGACGCGCTTCGCGCGCGCCCCCTGCCGCCTCTGCCGCTCGGCGCCGCGCTGATCTGGAACCCGCACACGGGCCAGATCGCGTCGGACGGATCGCTGGGCTGGCTCACCGGACCGTTCGTCGTGATGGACCACGCGGCCGCGGCGGTCGTCGGCCAGGGCGCTTACTTCAGCGTGTGGAAGCGTCAGGCGGACGGCGCGTATCGCGTCTGGCTCGACGAGGGCGTGTCGCTGCCGGAGGCGTGGCAGGGCGCGTCGGAGTTCATCGCGGCCGCCAGCCCGTCGGGCGGTGAGGGAGGCGCGGCGGGGGAGCCGGTCGAGTCTGCCGAGCGGGCCATCGCCGCGGGCGGCGCGCCCTGGCGTGCGCGGTGGTCCCGTTCGGTGCGCCTGCATCGGGAGGGCGCGGCGCCGGTCGCCGGCGCGGCCGCGGCGGCGACGTGGGCCGACGGCGCCTGGACCGCTGTCGCCTTCTCGCTGGTACGCGCCGTCGTCGCTGGCTCGGACGACCTCGGAATCGCGGTGGGCGGATACGACGCGACGACGCCGGGCGGCGTCGAGCACGGCACCTGGGTCCGCGTGTGGCGGCGCGACGTCGAGGGCCGATGGCGCATCGTCTTCGAAACAAACAAGGCGGCGCGCTGACAGGCGACCGGAGGGGCGGGCCCCTACGATCCCGCGCCGCCTGACGGCTGACGCGAGAGTCGATCGCGCAGACCCGTGAGCAGGGCTCCCGCCTCGTCCTCGACCCGGCCCTGGATGACCCGCCGGGCCAGCCACCCCAGCAGTCCGCGGATGACGTCCACCTCGCTTCGGCTGATGTAGACGAGGTAGTTTGGCGGTCCCGGGCAGCCGCGAAGCAGCAGCGTCAGGCTCAGGGACCCGTTCTGGTAGTGCGTCGCGAAGATCTGGCGGCCGACGACCATCGCATCCGGCATCTCCGGCGCGCCGGGCCGGACGATGGTGAGGTGCGTCGCGCTCGTGACGGGCCGGCCGCCGAACCGGTCGGTGGACCAGTAGATGAACGAGTCAGCGCCCGGCAGCCGCCCGTCCGCGTGGCGGAGGATTGCCTCGACCAAAGCCGGGGCGCCCTCGAGGAGATAGGGCGAGCGGTCGAGCAGCGCCCGGGCGATGTCGGCGAGTGAGTCCTCGGAGTGGCCGTCCGCGTAGGTGCCGAGCGCCGCGAGGCCCCCCCCGCGATAGGCCGCGACGCGGGCGACGAGCACGCGACGGAACGCTTCCTCCGCGGCGGGCTTCCAGTCGCGGCCGAGCGCCGCCAACTCGGGCTGCAGACGGGTGATCTCGTCCGAGGTGAGTTTGAGGTCGCAGCGCCCGACGCGGCACGTGCGCAGGTCCTCGAGGTCGCGGTCCTCGAGTTTCAACTCGGCGACGTCGGCCACGGCCGGCGGGATCGAGAAGCGGCCGACGGCCGGCACCTGATCGCTCTTCTTCAGTTCCTCGATGCGGCGCATCCACGCGGCGAGCCGATCCCCGTCGAAATCGACTTCCACCGCGCCGAGCACGGCGACCTCGCGGCCCTCGCCCTTGAGCACGCGGACCAGCGGTTCTCCGGACGCGAGGCGATCGCGGTCCCTCGCGCCGATCTCAATCGAGGGCGCGAGAAAGTCGAACGGGTCTGGACACACGGCCGCTGGCGCATCGAGCAGGGCCGCAGGCGCGCCGAAGGCCACGGCGGCAACTGCGGCGAGCGCGACGCCCATCGCGCGGCTCCTGTCACCCATGACCCATTGTCGTCTGCCCGGGCCGACGGCTCAACTTGCCACGACCGCGGCAAACCCCTCACCGGCGATGGAATCCACGCGGCCGCGCCGGCCGCGCTTCGAGAAGGCCCCGTCCGGCCTGAGGCCGGCCGTGGTACGCGTGGTGCATCGAACTGGAGAGTACCGAGACGGCATCCGGTCTCAGAATGGGAGGCTCCCCATGCATGTCAAAGAACTGATGACTCACCCTGTCGTGACCTGCCAGACGGGCGACCACCTCGACGTCCCGGCGCGCCTCATGTGGGAATACGACTGCGGCATCGTCCCAGTGGTCGGCGCGGAGGGGCGGCTGGAGGGCGTGATCACCGATCGGGACATCACGATGGCGGCGCTCCTCAAGGGCCAGCGTCTGGACCAACTGCCCGTCGAGGGCGCGATGGCCCGGGAGCTGCTGATCGTCCACCCCGAGGAGTCGATCGAGACCGTCGAGCAGTTGATGCGCGACGGCCAGGTGCGCCGCGTTCCCGTCGTCGACCCCGAGCGGCGTGCGGTCGGCATGGTTTCACTCAGCGACCTCGCGCAGGTCACGGCCCGCGCCCGCAAGAGCGGTCCGGATCGCGAGCTGGTCGCCACGCTCGCGGCGGTGGCGCGGCCCCGCATCTCCGAACGGTCCGCGAAGGCCGAGCCGCGCGCGAAACTGGTCGGCGTTTGACGCCGCCCTGCCGGGGCCGACGATGATTTCGAGGATCGCGCCCAGGCGGTTCAAGCCGCCGGACGCCGGTAGCCGCCGGGCACGCCAGCGGGCGACAGCACGATCTGCCACAACTGGTTGTGCCGCGCGCGGAACGAGCCCGCGCAGGTGAGCAGGTAGTAGCGCCACAGGCGCCGGAAGCGCGCGTCGTACCGGTCGAGGGCCGGCCACGCGCGCGCGAGCCGGCGGTGCCACGTCATCAGCGTCCGGTCGTAGTCCGCGCCGAAGTTCTGCCAGTCTTCGATCACGAACAGCCCCTCGACCGCGCGGGCGATCTGGCCCGCCGACGGCAGGACCGAGCCGGGGAAGATGTACCGATCCACCCACGGGTCGGACGTCTCGGCCGCGGCTTGCCCGCCGATCGTGTGCAGCAGTTGCAGGCCGGCCGGCTCGAGCAGGCGGGCCGTCGTTTCGAAGAACGTACGGTAGTTGCGCGGGCCGACATGCTCGAACATGCCGATCGATACGATGCGATCGAACCGGCCGGTCACACGGCGGTAATCCTCGACGCGGATGTCCACCGGCAGGCCCGCGCATCGCGCGCGGGCCTGCTCGGCCTGCGGCCGCGACAGCGTGACGCCGGTGACCCGCGCACCGTAGCGTTCCGCGGCGAACCGCGCGAACGCGCCCCAGCCACAGCCGATGTCGAGGACACGGTGGCCGGCTTTCAGGCCGATCTTCCGCGCCACCAGGTCGTGCTTCGCGCGCTGGGCCTCGTCGAGCGTCGTGGCGTGCCGCCAGTACCCGCAACTGTAGGCCATCGTCGATCCGAGCATGGCGGCATAGAGGTCGTTGCCGAGATCGTAGTGGGCCGCGACGTTCGCGCGCGCGCGACGCAGTGACTGGTGATTGACGAGGCGGGCGGCGACGGTCTGCGCGGCGTTCCACGCGGGGTGCCGGTACAGCAGACGGTCGATGCCTCCCCCCAGCAGGCGCGCCGTCATCTCGTCGAGCGCGGCGCAGTCCCAGTCGCCGTCCACGTACGACTCGCCGGCGCCGAGCGTGCCGTGCAGCATGATGCGGGTCAGGGCCCGGGGCCGGTGAATCTTCGGGTCCCAGGCGTGCGGGCCGTCCAGCTCGACGCCCGCCCGCGCAGAGGCCGACGCGATGCGGTCGCGGGCCCAGCGCGACAGTGGAGCTTCGATCGGGTCGGACCGCCACGTGGACTGAAGCTGTGTGCTCATGGGTCACCTGACGATGACGCGGCACCGATCTACGGTAGCAGGACTCCTGCCAACGCCGCGGTCGCCCCGTCGCGGGTCTGCGCCTGCTTTTCCGCACCCGTCTGCGCAAAAGTTCCCAGGGCCGGCACGGACGTCCAGCCAGCCGCGCGGCCGTTCGGGCGTCCCGCCGCCGGCGGGCGCCGCGCCCGTTGGTACGGCCGGTGCATCCGATCGAAGGCGGTGGTCAGAAGGGAGGCCGGCGTGCCCATCCTGCGTGTGCGCGATCTGATGACGGCGGACGTCTTCACGATCCGCTCGGACGAGTCCATTCAGGCGCTTCAGGACCTGATGAACGAGAAGTTCATCCGCCACGTGCCCGTCGTCGATGACGAGGGCGCGCTTGTGGGGCTGGCGTCGGACCGCGACCTGCTTCGACAGGCCCAACTGGCCGACGCCACGCTGCCGCTGTCGGCGCGGCGCGAGGTGATGAATGCGGCGAAGGTGATCGACATCATGACGGCAGATGTCGCGACGGTCGACGTGGAGGCGTCGGTCGCGGAGGCCGCGGCCGTCATGCTCGACAACAAGTACGGCTGCGTGCCGGTTCTCGAGGAGGGGCTTCTCGCCGGCATCCTGACCGAAGCCGACTTCGTGCGGCACGTAGCCGACACAGAGGGAGAGGACTCATGAAACCGCTGCCGCACCAGTACGAGGCCAGCCTCTCGGGCGGTCCGGCCGGCCACGCCGTCCTGGCCGCCGACGGTCTCCCGAATCTGCCGACGGCGCCGCCCGTCGATTTCGGCGGACCGGGTGACGCCTGGAGCCCCGAGCACATGCTGCTCGGGTCGGTTGCGACGTGTTTCCTGTTCACGTTCCGCGCCGTCGCCCGCGCGTCGCAACTGCCGTTCGAGCGCGTGGAGGCGACGGTCTCGGGCACGGTGGATCGGGTGGACGGGGTGACGCGTTTCACCGAGATCGTCCTGCGCCCCAGGCTGCTCGTCGACGCGGGCATCGATCGAGTCCGCGCGATCCGCGTGATGGAGCGCAGCGAGCGCGCCTGCCTCGTGTCGCAGTCGCTCCAGACGCCGATCCGCCTCGAGCCCGAGGTCGTCGTCGCCGAGGCCGCGGCCGTCTGACGGCGCGGCGGCGCCGGTCAGTCGCGCGCGCGGGCGACCAGATAGTCCACGATCGCCGTGTCCTCTCCGGCGGAGCTGTCGCCGTGGCCCTCGAGCAGCGCCGACAGACTCCGGCGGCCCCCGTCGAGATTCGGCGCCGTCCGCAGGTACTGGACCGCGTCCTGTTCGGTGTGGCAGCCGGCGCAGTGAGACTCGAACAGCGTCGCGCCCCGGGCCGCCGCATCGTCGGCCGCGACGCCGCCGCGCGTCGCCGGCGGCGGGTTGACGAGGCAGCCGAACGCCACCGCCGCGGCGGCGAGCATCGCGACGAGCATCAGCATCGCGCGGGTGACGGCGGTCTGAGTCATGATGACTACACCACTTGAAAGCGCTCGGTGTGCACGCGCGCGGACGGCACGCCGAGCGAGGCCAGCGTCGGTTCGATGGCGTCCATCATGGGCACCGGTCCGCAGACAAAGTACTCGAGCTCGACGAGATCGCCGGGCAGATGTCGCGCCAGGATGTCTCGCGTGATGAAGCCGCGCTCGCCGTTCCACGCCGCGTCGGGCTTCTCAAAGACAAAGCAGACCGAGAGGTCGAGCTCCCGTTCCAGACGCTCGATCTCGTCCCGGAACACCACGCGTGACCAGTCCGACGCGGCGTAGAACAGCCACACGCCTCGGCGGTCGCCGCGATCGCGCAGCGTGAGCAGGATCGAGCGCATCGGCGCGATCCCGATGCCGCCGGCCACGAGCACTAGCCCGCGGTCCGACGCCGAGGGCGTGAACCCGCCGAAGGGGCCGTCCACCCACACGCGGCGGCCGGGTGCGAGCGAGGGGACGGTGCGCCCGGACCAGTCGCCGAGCGCCTTGATCGCGAACTCCACCCCGCCCTCCGGGTTCGGCTCCGCCGACGACGCGATCGACAGCGGGTGCTCGTCGGCGACGACGGGTGAGGCGCCCGTCAGGATCCAGGCGAACTGGCCGGGCTCGAATCGCAGCCCGCCGTGCCCCGACGGCCGGACACGCAGGAGCCGCGTGCTCCCGCCGATGTCCTCGTTCGCCACCACCTCCCACGGCCGCCGGAGCAGGAGCGCGGGCCTGACCACGCGGTAGCGGACCAGGAGCGCGGCAAACAGTCCCGCGTAGCCGGCGAGCGTCCAGCGCACCGCGGGTGCGCTCGAGTACGGGCCCATCGCCAGCGCGTGCCAGAACGCCGCGGCGGCGACGAGCAGCGCCAGCAGCAGGTGCGCGGCACGCCATACCTCGTACCCGAGCCGCAGACGCCGCCGCCACATCGACGACACGACGATCGCGGCCGTCGCCCAGAACGCGATCGCACCGGCCTGCGGGCCAGCCGGGCCGCCGAAGGGATTCCAGGCGCGCCATGTGACCTCGGGCGCGAGCAGCGGATGGACGATCACGAAGACGAGCGCCGCGATGCCCATGCCGCGATGCCACTGCATCAGCGCGTCGCTGCCGAACGGCCGCGAGACGGGACGCAGGCGCGACACGAGCGCGAACTGCACGAGCAGCAACGCCAGGCCCAGCAGCCCGAACGCGACGCCGATGTCCGCGAGGATCGGACGGGGAGCCGCGAGCGGATCCGACAGGGCCGCGACGACGAGCGGCAGACAGACCAGCGAGACGTACGCGGAGAACCAGAGTCGCCGCGCCGACCGCGCGGTCGTCGCCGGCCGTGGAGAGGGGGAGCCGGCGGCGACCGCAGGTCGGGTGCCCAGCTCAGACGACCTTGACGTCAATCGAGTGCGGCTTCGCGTCGGGGGCCTTCGGCAGGTGGACGTTCAGGACGCCGTCCCTGAATTCGGCGGCGACCTTCTTCTCGTCCACGTCCATGGGCAGCTCCAGCCGGCGCATGAACCTGCCATACGCGCGTTCCACGCGGTGGAACTTCCGGCCCTTCTCTTCCTTCTCGTGCCTCCGCTCGCCCTCGAGCGTCAGCATCCCGTGATCGATGCCGACTTTCACGTCCTCCTTACGGATTGCCGGCAGGTCGGCCCGGACCAGGTACTCCTTGTCGGTTTCCTCGACGTCGAGGGCCGGCGCCCAGTCGGCGAACGACGAGCCGTTCTCCTCGGTGACGCGCCGCATCAGCGGCTGGCCGAACCACTGGTTGAGCCCTTTCGACAGATCCTCGAGCTCACGGAATGGATCCCAGCGGGTGAGATTCATGGTCTGCTCCTTTCGTGCGATGGGACGCGGCGGCGGGCGCGGCCCGTCAGTCCGCCCCGCGCAGGTTGATGCAATGAAGATGCCGTGACGCCGCGCGGCCCTGGTCTGCCGGCGCGAGAAGGCGGCCCGCGCGGCTGCGGAAAAACGCGCCCGTCGACGCGAGATCCGGGTCTACCTGCGCACGGTCAGCACGGGGCACGCCGCCTCGCGGACGACCCGATCGGTCGTCGATCCGAGGACGTGGAGGTCCAGCCCGAAGCGCCCGTGGACCCCCATCACTATGAGGTCTGCAGCCATATCGCGGGCGGTCTGCAGGACGACCTCGTGCGGACGGCCGATCGACACGACCTCCTCGATTCGGCACCAGGTCCTCGCCTCGGCGGGAACGGCGGCGGCCAGTTCGCGCGCCGCCCGGTCGTGCAATTGCCGCTGATAGCGCGCCGCATCCGCGCCGAGGACCTCCGACGCCCGGACGTCGAGCGGCCAGTCCTGCGCGTGCACGAGCGTCAGCCGGCCGCCGGACTCCTGGGCCACGGAGAGGGCGTACGCGAGCGCGTTCCCGGCCGCCGGCGAGAAATCGACGGCGCAGAGAACGTTCTGGAACGGCGCCGGCGGCGTGTGCGGGCGGGACGCGTCGGCCTCGCGAACGGTGCAGACCGGGCAGGCGGCCTTGCGCAGCACCCGTTCGGCGACCGACCCCATCAGCAGGTGCTCGAAGCCGCTGCGGCCGTGCGTGCCGATGACGATCAGATCCGCCGGCAGGGAATCGGCCAGCCCGAGGATCTCGGCGACCGGCGCGCCGGCGAGCGCAGACGCCGAGACGGGCACGGCGCCAGGGCTGCATTCGGCGATGAACTGGTGCAGGTGGTCCAGCGTGTCGGCGTGGAGCGCCGGTGTCAGGACGAACGGCGGCTCGGCGGCAAACGGCGCCGGCGGCAGGGCGACCTGCACGACGTGCGGGACCGAGACCTGCGCCCCGTACCAGCGCGCGAGGGTGAGCGCCGCCTCGAGCGCCGCGCGCGACGGTTTCGAGAAATCGACAGGGCAGAGGATGCGTGCGATCTCGATCATGACGGACCGTTCCTTTCAGCGGAGATCCGCGGCCGGGCCAGCACGGCGCGGGCGCGTTCGAGGGCCTGGCGGAAGTAGAGGCCGAGGTCGCCCGGCACGCGGGCGAGTTCGAGCATGATCCATCCCTCGAAGCCCGCCTCGTCCAATGTCCGCACGATCTCCACCCAGTCGATGGCGCCGTCGCCCGGCGGCAGGTGATCGTCGCCGTGACCGTGGTTGTCGTGCGCGTGCACGTGGGCGAGGCGCGGGGCGGACACGTCGATGAAGCGACGCCATCCGCGCCCGAGGGCCGTGTGCCCGGTGTCGAGGCATACCTTGACCGCGGGATCGACCTGGCCGAGCAGCCACGCGAACTCGTCCGGATGGCCGGCGACGAGGTGGGGCAGCGGCGACTCGACGACCAGGGTCATCTGCATGTCCGCCAGATTCCGCGCGAGGAGGTTGAGGCTCGCGGCAGCGTCGGCCAGCCGCGCGCGCGCGTCGTGGTGCCGGCGCTCCAGGTCGCTCGGATGCACGATCACCAACTGGCCGCCGATCCGGCGCAACGCGGCGGCCGCGGTGAGGATGGCGCCGACCGCCGCGTGCCGATGGTGCGGGTTGGGATCGGCCAGGTCGAGCGCGCCGCCAAACGGCGCGTGGATGGACACCGGCTCGAGCCCGAAGCGATGGATCTCGCGCTCGAGCGTCGCGACCTGATCGTCCTGCCACGGATCGAAATGACCCGGCGGCGTGCCGACCTCGATGCCGGTCGCGCCCGACGCCTCGAGCGCCGGCAGGATGTCGAGGATCGGGCTGTCGGCGCACGACCCGCTGGAAATCCCGAGGCGCCAGCTCATGCCCGGCGTCCCTTCTCGAGCCGACGGCGGTCGTTCAGGAGGTTGTAGCCGCACTGCGTCCGCGGGCACAGGCCCTTTTCCTGCGCCGACACGCAGTTGAAGTCGACGAGCGAATCGAGACCGGTCTCGACCAGGCCGGCGAAGACGCGCACGTCGAACGCCGCGCGCGTCGCGGCGTCGAGACGCCGCCAGCGATCGCCCCAGCCGTGATCCGCCTCGTACGACGCCAGGACGAGACCGGCGATGCGCGCGGCGTTCCATCCGCGCGCCAGCAGCTCGCGGGTGAGGTGCTGCACGTGGGCCGGCTGCAGCAGCAGATCGTTCGGCGACACCAGCGCCGCGCGGGCGCAGTCGGGCAGCAGAGGCGGCGGCTCCGCGCGGGCGGGGCGGCCGCGCGTCGACCAGAGCGCGTCGAGGTACGGCCGGTGGAACCGCGCGAGCGCCGATGCGCGATACGACTCGAGCAGCCGCCCGACGCCGTCGCCGACGTCGGGGAGCGTGGCCCGGATGCCGCGAGCCGTCTCGCGGGCCGCGTCGAGCGTGCGCCCGTTGGCCACGAGATCGAGCAGCGTCCGCTGCTGCCGTGGAACCACGGCGAGCGGCGCCACCTCGACCGCCACGTCGGCGCCGAAGATGTCCGGCCGGTACCGATGCCACTGGTACGTGCTGAACGCGGTGCGCACGTGCCGTACGTCGAGCGGGTCGCCGACGTGCGAGAAGTCAATCGAGATGGCGGCCCGCCCGTTCAGGCCCCGGCCGACGACGGTGCCGTTGAACACGACCGGCATCGGGCTGGCGCGCCGGGCCCGTCGCAGCGTCAGGTGCGCGGCGTGCTCGACGAGCAGGCCGAGCCCCTCGGCCGCGCGCGCGTGCCGTTCTGTCAGGCGGGCAGTCACCGCCGGCGGCCGCCGCGCCTCGTGTTCGTGCCACCACGGAGGCGCCCCCGGCACCAGGCCCGCGAGCTCGTCGACGAGCGGATCGTCCAGCCGGACCGTCCCGATGAAGTGATAGCCGCGGCCGCTCACATACGTCCGCGCGGCGAGCCGCAGCCGGGACAGTACGAGGCGCGCGGCGCGATAGACCGGTTCCAGGTGCAGGAACGCGTCGGCTGGATGACGGAACGGCTCATCGGGCCGGTCGACGTTCTGATAATCGAGCTCGAGGAAGAACACCAGCTGCGCCGTGTCCCAGAGCGAGCGCGCCAGGTCCTGGCCTCCGGACCAGGGCACTCCGGCGGCGAAGGCGCGCGACGTCGCCGTGTCCCAGGTCGGAAACGGCGCCGCGTCCGGGTTGAACTCGGTCAGGTAGGCGGCCGTGAACGCGCCGTCGCCGGTCGCGCCGCAGAACTCGCGGACGCGCGCGCGCACGGCCTCGTCCGAGTAATAACCGACTGGCGTGGCCGGCGATCGGACCGATGACCGGATGACCCGATCCACCTGTCACGCCTCCGCACACGAGGCTCCGCGCAGGACCCGCAGATCCCATTCGGCCGCGAGGTTCCCGGCGAAGAGGCGCGCGACCGCGGATCGTTCCAGCGCCGCTGCGGCGAGCGCAGAAAACCGCTCATCGGTCATGCCCGCCGAAGCGACGATGTACGAGCGCAGGCGCAGCGCGGACCGTCCCGACGGCGCCGTCTCAACGTCGGCGGTGGCCGCATAGCCGAGGATCGGCGCCTCGGCTTCCGCGGCCGCCGCCAGGAACGCGCTCATGACGTCGGCCGCCGCTGCGGCGGCGGCCAGGTCCGCGGGCGCCAGGCCGCTGGCTGCCCCGACCTGGAGGCTCCGGTCGGCCCCCAGGCTGACCGTAGCCGCCGTTCCCGTGTCCCAGACCAAGTCGATCATGGCGCGCGCACGTGCAGAAGTGTGCAGAACACTTGCCAGCTTCGAGGACCGCCTCCCGGCGGGACGGCCGACAGAATGCCTGCAGCGCTGCGGGGAAGTCCGCGGCCGGCGGCGAAAACGCCCACCGGCCGGCCGCGTCTAGCGGCTGATCTGAATCGGCGAGCCGTCGCTGACGTCGAGCAGGCCCTGGACGATGACGTACTCGCCGGGTCGCAGGCCGTCGTCGATCTGGACGAATGCGCCGGCGGTGAGACCGACGCGAACGGG